>Ga0233424_10002424_pt1 | contig 13384 bp, 12 predicted proteins | sample Watercolumn_Towu_FD_181011 | JGI IMG/M metagenome (GOLD analysis project Ga0233424, IMG submission 181011) | Freshwater microbial communities from Lake Towuti, South Sulawesi, Indonesia - Watercolumn_Towuti2014_125_MG | ecosystem: Environmental > Aquatic > Freshwater > Lake | place: Indonesia...
GACCGCCGAGGACGACTGCAAGAGCGTGATCAACTTTCCCGACGAATCCTTTCGGGCCCGTCTCACCGGCGCGCTCGATGAGACGAGGTGGGTGAAATTCGCGATCCTGCTGAACGATCCGATGCGGGTTTGGTTCCAAGGCAGCGCCAAATATTCGTTTCATTACGACTATGCGGTGAAGCGCCTGGAACCATTCCTCGGCCTGAGCCGGATGCAATTCGATGCGCTGTCGCTGCGCACCAACAACCAGCAATCCGTGCTTGGCGCGGTGCTCTACCCGCCGGACTGGGCGGCAGACGAATTTGGCATTCAGTTCGTCGGCCTCGACGCGTATCCGCCGGAGCAGGTGGCGTCTTGGTTTCGCCTGGTCAATTCGGCGGTGTTCCGACAGCGACCGGCCCAGGCGCTTTACATTCCCGCTTTCGAGCAGAACGCCACGGCGGAGAACGCGAGGACCTACTTCGCGAACCAAGGCATCTCCATTGGACACGCCGAACGATGGGTCAGAGGAGACGCTCTGTATGCCAATGGCTGGGCGTTGGGAAGATTGGTTTTCGTTCCCGCCGCGCAGATCGACGCCGCCTACGCGGACGGCCGGCTTAAACCCACGGACATTTTGCTCACCGACGGCGTGCCGGCGGAAGTTCCGTTCCTGGCCGGCATCATATCGCTGATGCCGGCGACACCCAATTCCCACGTGGCGATTCTGGCGCGTTCCTATGGCATTCCCTTCGTGTACTTGTCGGACGCAACTGAACGGGAACGCTTGGGCGCGCTTTCAGGGCGGGAGTTGTTACTTCGAGTGGACAACAGCGCCCGGGGCGGTGGTGTGAAGGCCTCCGCGGTGGACGCGGGATTGGACCAGGCATTACGCGCGGCCATCCTGGAGTTGAAAGCGCCGCGCAAAATCGCCCTCGCTCCGAAGGCTGTCTTCGGCGCGATCAGCACGAACGTAGATCGATTGACACCCTCGGATATCCGCTACTTCGGCGGCAAAGCGTCCAATTACGGCTTGCTGCGCCGCGCGATCCCGATCAACACGCCCCCGGCCATTGCGTTCTCCTTCGACCTGTGGGACGCCCTCATGAACCAGCCCATGCCTCTTGGAAGAACGTTGCGCCAAGAAATTCGCGCGCGCACCGCCGCCTATACCTATCCGCCCAACGTCGCCGCCGTGCGAGCAACCCTCGCGGAAATTAGCGACTTGATCCGCGACGCGGCGCGGTTCACTCCGGAACAGCAGCAACCCATCCTGAGAGCGCTTGCGCCTTTTGGGACGAATCTGAAAGTGCGCTTCCGTAGCTCGACCAACGTCGAGGACAGCTAGCAATTCACCGGCGCTGGCCTGTACGACAGTTACAGCGGTTGTCCGGCGGACGACCTCGACGGCGATACTCGCGGCCCGTCGTTGTGCGATCCAACCGAGCGGAACGAGCGCGGCGTGTTCCGCGCGTTGCAGCGGGTTTATGCCAGCTTCTACAACGACAACGCCTGGATGGAGCGCTTGCGCTTCGGGCTTAACGAGGACGATCTCGGCATGGCCGTCCTGGCGCATCATTCGTTCCCGGACGAGTTCGAGATGGCCAACGGCGTTGCCACTCTAACCTTGACCAAGTCGGGAAACTCGCGGAGTTACGTCGCAAGTCTGGTCACCCAACTGGGCGCAGTCTCGATTACGAATCCCGACGGCAACGCCAAAGCCGAAGTCGTGTCGGCCGTCCGCTTCGGCAGTTCGCCCACCGTCACGACCAGAGAGTATTCGAATCTCGTGCCTTTGGGCGGCAACGTCATGGAATGGCGAAAGGACTACATCAATCTCTTCGACCTTTAGGCGCGGGTCACGGACGGATACGCGGCCATGGTTCCCAACAAGTCCAACTTCACTCTGGATTTCGAATACAAGAAAATGCGTCCGGGCGATTTGGTGGTGAAACAAGTTCGCGAAGTCCCGCCGCCTCCGGCCACCCCGCCGGTCGCGCCGTTCCTACTGAACGAACCGACAGTCTTCGGCGTTTTTCAAGGCGAACGCGGAGACGTCTTCACCCTTCACCGGCTCAAATGCCGGCTGACCTTGAATTCGCGCAATTTCCAAATGAGCGCGACGAATCTCGCCTCGGGTCTTTACATAAACGCGGTCTTGGAGTTTGTGGACGGCGCGCAGATTGTGCGTTTGACCAATGGCCCTTCGGGTTGGCCGCAGGCGGCATATTTCTTCAACGGCAAACTGGCGACGAATCGTTGAAGCTGGGGCGTCGGCGAGGAGGCGCGTCAGTTGGCGCTGGAAACATCTTCGATCCTTACGTCGCCGCTCCCCAGGCTTGGGCCTTTAGTCACGCAGCGCGACTTCAGCCTCCGGCTGACGGCCGCGTATGCGCGCGGCGTGCCGATCATGGGATTTCCGACGTTGACCAACACGCGGAACGAGTTTGTGACCATGACGCCAATCTCCGCGCCCAACGTCCGCAGCTTGCTGCAAAACCGGGTGATCACCAATCGCGCCGGGGTGAAGATCGAAACGTCGTTTTATTGGCCGGAGCCGCCGAGCGGACCCACGGCGGGTTACACCGCTCCTTTGGTTGAATGGGTGGAGACACGCGTCACCGGCTTGACGAAGCAGCCCATTGTTCTCCGAGGCTTCTACTCGCAGACGTATCATCCAGGGCACCACAACTTCTGGGAGAACTTCCTCTTCGAGCCTCGGCGTGAACCGGGTATCAGCGTCGCGCAACTCGAAGAACTGCGGCTGGCCGACGTGCAATCGATCTTGGCCGTAACCCCGCGAGGACAGTCGCCCGATACGGTGTACGTGCTCGGTCCCGACGGAAAACTGCGAAGCCTGCCTTAACGACGGTTTCTCTACAGAGTTAAACAGGTCCATCGAGAGCCTCCATTCGCTTGGCGCATGCATTGGGACCATGTACCGGTGCCACCAGCCCTCACCCCATCCCTCTCCCATCGGATGGGAGAGCGTGTCCGAAGGATGGGTGGGGGTCGGTTCATGGAAAGAGGGAGAACCCGATCCAGCTCCTCGGCGCAAATGAGGCGTTTCGGTTGACCAAGGCCTCCAAGATGATTTGATAATCCTTGAAAAAGCGGTTTAGCCACAGAGAGCACAGCGAACACAAGGAGATACAGGCACATCGACAGCAGGCGCGATCACCCGCAGGATGAGTGGCGATTCTCCTCCAATTCTTTTTCTTTGTGATCTTTGTGAGAGGATTTCCTGGCCCAGATCAGATGAAGAATCGCCTAACAGCAGAAGAAGGAATATAGATAACCTGGAGTGAAGCGGTCGAGGGCGTGAGAATGGACGAGAGGATTAGCCCGCTGCACTCCGGGTTATCTGCATTCCCGTGCTTAACGGAGTCCCGCGTCAGTCCCGGGTATTGGTAAGTTTTGCCTTGGCTCGGTTGTCGCCGATGGCGCTTCAGGAATTCGCGACTCGACGCCTTGCTTAACAAACCTTGCTCAACTCAGCCGTAACGTAACTATTCAGTGCGCTGAAAGACTCGCCCTCACCCCGCCCCTCTCCCCCAGGGAGAGGGAGTCACTTTTGCACGCCGGTGGACTCATCACCGTTTAGGAAGCATTTCCCAGTGCGGGAAAAAGCGGTTCCCTCTCCTGGGGGAGAGAGTGAGGGTGAGGGCGATTCACCTTTCAATGAATAGATACGGCTCAGTGTCGTTCGGTTAGCAACTTCCACACGCGCAGCGCCTCCGTGACTCCCCAGGCTTGCGCGTCGCAGCCGCGTTGCTGGTGCGGTGCATCGCCGTCCAGGATTTCGGGGACTTGACCGAGGCAGCCTTCCCGCAGGAGTCGCTCCATGCTGCCCAGATACGCTTTCGCGGCGGCGACGGCAGGCGGTCCAAAGTCCCAGGCGCGCGCCAGGGCTTCGCAAAAGCTCGGGAATGTCCACGTCCACGCGGTGCCGTTGTGGTAAGCGGGCTTGCGACGCGTGTCTTCGTCGCCTTCGTAGCGAGGCCAGTAGGGATTCGGCGGATCGTTGAGCAAGCGCCCGTCATTTCCGTAGATGGGCGACGGTGGCGACACCGGAAGCGGGGCGAGCGACCGCAACGCTCCGGGAACGACCAGATAGCGCGCGGCGGCATCAACACAGCGGCGCGCGTGATCTCCGCCCACCAAACCCAGACTCACCGCCAGGAGACAATTGCTGCGAAGCGCGTTGTCCACGGTCGCCCGGGCGGCAGGCTCGCCGTTCGCGGCGATCAGGAGGTCTCCGAAATAACCGCGATCCTCCAGCCAGAAAAACTTCAGGAGCGAAGCCTGGGCGCTGTCGGCGATGCGATCCCATGGTTCCGAGGTGGGTTTTGTCCCGAGCCGGCTCAGGTGCCGCAACAGCCTTATCCAGAGCACCTGAATTTCGATCGGGTAGCCCACGCGCGGCGTGCCTGCGGGATGATTCGTGTCCATCCAGGTGAAATGCTTCGGGCTCCAGACCAAACCCGATTCAGGATCGACGCGAATGCCATTGGGGGTGCCTCGCAGATAACCTTCCGCAATGTCGTGTAAAACGTCCGCGATCGTTCGTCCGCGCTTTTCCACCGCCATCTCATAGAGCGAACCTTTGATCAATGAGGCCGCTTCCTCGCAGACCACTCCATACCACAACGGCGCATCGGACGTGTCGCGGTTGGAAGCATCCTCGCCCAGGATGATGTTGGGGAGCGTCCCGTCCTTTTCGAATCGGCCAAACGTGATCAAAAGCTGCTTCACTTCGTCGCGCATGCCGGCCGCGAGCAGCCCGCGAGCAGAGATGAGCGAGTCGCGTCCCCAATCCAGGAACCACGGATAGCCCGCGATCACGCTCTTGTGGGATTCGCGGCGGACGACGAAGACGTGTGCGGCCTGGACGAGCTGGCGGCCGAATTCATCGTCGCGCACGTGCGCGGCTCGAAGCGCGGCCTCAATCTTCGAGCTGCGGCCGGATCGGAAATGCTCGATCTCCTCCGCGCGCGGATCCGTGGCATCCGCGCAGGCGACCAGGGTCACGTTTTCGCCTTTCTCCAAAGGCAAATCGAACCAACCCGGACTGTAGGCATCGCCGCTGCCTACCTGGCCGCGGCTTTGTTCCACGGGATGCGGAATGCCCTCGCACCACTCCGCGTCATGATGATAAACGCCCGCCTCAGCAAACACGCGAAGCTGGCGGCCGGCTGCGGGCACGAAAGCAAACCCCATCTTCTCTTTCAGCGGCTGGCAATGGGAGGAAAAGTGGTGATCCGCTCCGGGATCGCGCTTGGTTTCCCAGTGAAAGTTTCGGTCCTCCAGATCGACGCGCAAGGTCAGGCGAACTTCGCAATTGGCTGGCAAATCTCGCCCAACTGGAGGCGGCGTCTTCGGCCGGCTGAATCGCAAGAGCGTGGTGTTTCGCGTCTCCAACATGTCCGCTTCAAGCTGGATTTCGACGGTTCGCCCGTCGCCCGCGTTGGCCACGAAACGCCAGTGCGCCGGCGGCCCAGGGGTGAAGCCGATCAGGTTATTGATGTCGAGCGCGGTGATAAATCCGTCCGCATTCACCCAGACCCGCGCGCGTTTGGCCAGGATGTGGCGGTCGGCCGGGACCGAGGCATGAAGATTTGCGCCGAGCAAGCAATCATACTTCGATTGAATCCGTCCCAGATCCACGCCCAACCGAGCCATGCCGCCAAGGCCGTTCGTAAGAAGAACCAACTGTGGCGCGTGGGCCGCGACCGCCGCTCTAGCGGCAACCGAGCGTCCGCGCGTGGAGAGTTCAGCGGGCGCCAAAAGCTCGTTCGGGTCCGAAGCCAGATAGCGGATCGCTGCTTCCCCGCGCGTGTCCTCCGTCGTATAACGCTCCAATTTCAACTGCGCTTCGGCAGCGCCGGTTTGCGGCGGAAAAAATGCGACATGCCCGCCGTCTACCTGGATCGAGCTCGCATGCCGCGGGAATTCGGCTCCGACGATCGCGAGCGTCGCGCGGAACGGTGTGGCATCATGCACCAGCAACCAGTGCGATGGCGGAACCAGCGTCACGCGCCGCCGATCCAGCAACGTCCAGGTGACGACTCGAGGATAACGGTCTGCGTCGCCGAACGCGGCGGCCAGGTTTTTGCTGGCGTCCGCAATCTTAAGCTCCGCGAATCCGGCCAAAAATCCCTTCGGATCGCGTTCCACCAGCGCGGCGACCGCGCGCCAATTGAACTTCCCGATCTGCTCCGTGGGGAAGACCTGGCTCAGCGCCTCGAATCCCCAGGCCGCGGCCGCTCGGGCTCGGCGGTACGCTTCTCCCGACGAGCCTTGAGGCCGGGCGTGGGCGGACAAACAGAAGCAACCGCCCGGCCGAAGGACGTGTTCGATACGGCCATCCGCGGTTTGGCGCGCGACAGGCAGCTTTTGTCCGAGCAGCTCGTGTTTCAGATCGCCGATTTCCTGCCCGGCCTCTTTGCTCAAGACGCAGGTCTGAGTGCGCTCCGGGTCGAGATTGACAATCACCAGCACGCGATCGAGTCCCTCGGACGAGTCTCGCCGTAGAACGAACACGGGCGAGTCTGGCGGACTCAAGCGCGTGAGTTTGGCGTCGTCAAAAAAGCAAGGATGCTCCCGCAGCAGCCGACTCAAGCCGCTCAGTTCCTGGACGAGATTGTTGCGGCTCCCCCAGGACAGGCCGGTGCACGAATGCACGTTGACTTTCTCCGCCGCGAGCCATTCCACCCCGCACGTGAAGGCAAAGCCCCCCGAGACGGAGGTCAGCGCGCAAAGCCGATTCCGAAGCAGGGACCACGGACGGCCGCGCTTAGCGAGGCGGTCGTTGTCGTGCGTTTCGCTGTAATGAATGTAGAGACCGACGCGCTGGCTCTGGCGAAACGCGTAATCCAGGTAGTTGGCGACCTGGGGCCCCGAATAGTTTTGGAAGAGTTCGGAATACGCCCACTGCATCCCGCCTTCCGTCAGCAACGTCTCCGTGGCTTCCCACGAACCACCCAGACCTTCGAGCAAGAAAATGGTTTCGGGAAACTCCTGGCGCACTCTCGAAATGATGTAACGCCAGGCGAGCATCGGGACTTTGTAACCCGCGTCGCAGCGAAAGCCATCCACCCCACGGCGGCACCAGGTCAAAAACACGTCCGCCAGGCAATCCCACGGGACGGGCGTCCGGTGATCCAGTTCGACCAGATCCTCCCAGGTCACACCCCAGGCGCCCGGACTGACGAAGTCGCCGCGTTCGTCGCGCAGGAACCATTCGGGGTGGTCTTCTTGCAGCGCCGAACCCCAGCCCGTGTGATTCATCACCAGGTCCAGAAAAACGCGGCCGCGCCGCAGATGGACCGCGTAAGTCAGTTCCCTGAATTGATCGACCCCGGTCGTGCGCCGATCGAATTCGACCAGCGCCGGATCAATCGCCGTCAGATCGAGCGCGGCGTAAGGGCTGCCGAAACGGCCAAAGCGCGCGAAGGTTGTGGGCACGGGATTGATCGGGAGCAAGTGCAGGATGGAGCAACCGAGCGTGTCTGTGATGTGCGGCAGTTCGCGAAGGAGGTCGCGAAGCTTGCCCGAAGCAGGAATGACGGCGTACCCTTGCTTGTCCAACTGGCTGACCTGAGCCTCCAACGCTTCACCACTTGCGGCCGCGGCAGCTTTTCTCTCGCCAAAGAGACGCGTGAACGCGCAATAGACCGTGTTGCCCGTACGATATCCATTCGGATGGACGGTGATGCCGACGTCGGGACCGTCCGGCCAGAATTGGCGGCCTTGGGGATCGACCGCGTACGCTTTCGCTTTGAAAAAACCGACCTCGACGAGGCTGAGTTCAGCCACCCATTCCTGGCCGAACCTTTCCAGCGGAATATCGCGCCAGGAAGCGCCGGCAAACGGAAGTTCTTTCGCGTGCGAATGGACGACCTCCTCGCGCAGCGTCGCCGCCCGTCCGAGGTTGGTGCGCAGGACCGCGCGAAAACCGGACGGCAGTGCCTGTCCGCCGCGACCGCGCAAGGTGAAACGAACGGTGTCTCCGACGAACCGCAACAACCGTTCCCCTGGTGAAGGATACATCTCCGGCTTATCCATAAAGCGACTCCATCAACTTCCAGCCAACAACTTCAACGCGCCCCGTTCATCCTCGAAAACGGCGCTGAATTCAATCTTGGAAATCGAGGAGGCGTTGCCGACCGAATCCCAAACGGCTAAGGGGTCGGTTCGTGGGGGCCACGATTCCAGAATCGTGCATTGGGACCAGGAACCAGCGATCGATGGCGCGCCGGCAACCCCGCTCGCAGCGCGACGGCCCTTCGGTGGCGCTGAGAACAGCGACAAGTCCGGGTGGTTCGGGCGTGTTGCGGGCGAGGTCGCCTGGCGGGGTCGCCCGCGCGCCGCAGCACAGGTTCAAGGAGAGTCCGGTGACAAGGAACGAAGTGGCAATCCAGTTGGCGCCAACTCACGGCAAGCGCCTCGGATCGGCTGCGCTCCAGGCATGTCCAAGCGGGGTCAGGCGAGAACCTGAACCCGCGCTTCCTCAAGGATCGAAAGCATCTTCTGGTAGCGCGGATCGTTCATGGAGGCAAATGACACGACAGGTTCGCCCCCCTGGTTTGATGGAATAACGGGATGTTTCGGGAATTTCTCCGGCGGCAGAACGGCATGGGCGTAGCCATTCCAGAGCAGATGAATGCGCTGGCGGCGCGGATCGACCACTCGATCGCGACAAAAGCCCAACCCAAATCCGGCGGCGTTCTTCGGCAATGGCGCTCTCAGAATGCGGCTCAACTTGGGTTCTTTGAGATTCAGCCAATCGTTCTCGAAATAGAACGGGCGTTGGGCATCGCCGTGACAACGCAGACAGCCGCCTTCCTTCATCTGCGCAACCACCGCATCCCGGAGGCGGCCCCACTCTTTGATCGTGTAGCCGTGTTGCGTGTAATCCCAGGTCCCTTAGTAGAGGCCGTTCGAGTCGATCCAGGCCATCAGCAGATCGCGCTCGGGGCGCGTGAGATCGGGCAACCGGCCTTCGTGGCCGCTGACGAGCAAATCGGCCAGCGGTGCCGCTCCCAACCCATGGCTTCGCGGCGGAAAGATTTGCGCCGACCACAGCGCCGTTCCGTTCATGCAATCGATCCCGGCAATCCAGTAGGCGATCAACTGCGTTTCACGGCGGTTCGCGAGGTTCTCGTAGCTGATGTTGAAATGCTCGGTCCAGCCGCCGGAGAAGTCCATGCCCGCGGCGATGCCTTTCTCGCCACCGTGACAACTCACGCAGCGCCGATCAAGAATCGGCTGAACGCGGCTTGGGAAATCGACTGAACCGTTGCCCCAGCTTTCCGGCTGCAAACGGCTCGGAGCGCGATCCGCCTGCAAGGTGAGTCCGTCCTGACGAGCCGATGATTGTTCCGAGTCCTCCCGCCATTCTTGCCTCGCCGGGAGAGATTTCCCCGAACTATTTCGCGCATGGAAGCCCTGAACCTCCCCTCACCCGTTCCCTCTCCCCTTCGGAGGGGGAGAGGGTGTCCGAAGGACGGGTGAGGGGGCCGTTCGTGGAGAGGAAGAGCGGTTGGGTTTGGCACGGCGCTGGATTTGTGTTCGTGGCAGCCGATGCACGATCGGGTCGTGCCCGGCGCGGCTTGCACGAAAGAGCGCATGCTCTGGATAAGCCGTCCTTCCCCATCCAGCGCCTGGAAGTAAAGGGCCCGGCCAGCCGGGGCTTGGAAGTACGCCGAGCCGGTTTCATCCACCGGCACGACGCCGAGATAATTCTTGGCGCTAAACGCCAGCGCCGCGCTGACGAGGAAGGTTTGATTGCACGGGTTCGGCGAACCAGGCGAGCCACTGACGCGGGACGTTTCTTCGATCACGCGCAGCCACCTGACCTCGCCACGTTTGACGCCCGACAGCCCTTGATAGATGTCCTGCACGAAAAATTTTCCCGTGGCCTGCTGGCGGTCGGCCATTTCTGCCAACGCGGGCGGGGGATGACGGGGCTTCACAAGCATGGGCGAATGGAGGCAGATTTTTGGATCGGAAAGAACGACCTCACGGCTTCCAGAGCGATCCATGATTTCGATGGCGTTGCGCGCGGCGCCCGCGGGCCTTCCACTGAAGAGCACGACGTTCTCCGAGAGCGGCCACGGTTCGCAGGAGTTGCCGAGGTCGAACGTGGGTTGATCGGGATGTTCCAGATTCGTGATCGCGCGCGGCTCATTCTTACCCAGATGTGGATCGATGAACGCGATGGAACCGCGCGGCGGCCCGTTATCTTTGGCGAACGTGCCGACGACGACGTGCGAGCCGGGCACGGGGCGCGCGTCCAGGATGGCTTCGGGAAAAACCATGTTGTTGGCGAAGAGCGCGGTCTCCTGCGTGCCGTCGGGATTGATCGTCCACAGGGATTGGATTGTGAGCGCGTTTTTGTCCACGTATTCCCAGCGGCCGAAGAGAATTCTGCCGCGGGCAGCACTGCCGGGTCGAATTCATTGACGTTGTTCACGGAGATGGAATGGATGTCCGAGCCGTCCGCGTTCATGACGTGCAGGATGGCCACGCCGCGCCCCAGGGATTCGCGGCTCCGCTGTCGATGTTGTCCAGCAGCACGCTGTTGATCGGCTTCATCTCCGCCAGGTCAATCAACGTCAGCGCGCTGGTATTGACCCAGCCGCGGTCCAGTTGAGTGGTCGGGAGATGAAAGCGGCCGATCTGATGCGTGACGCCCGCATACCGGCCGTCCGGAGAAACGCACACGTCCCGCAGTAAAGTCGACCCGTTGGGCAATTCGAGTTCGCGGCACACCTGGCCGGCTGCAACATCGATTACGCTGACTTTGCTCGCCACGGCGTCGGCGTCCGCTCGCCCGGCGTGAATGTGGTTCGCCACGAGCAGATGTTTTCCGTCCGGCGTCAGCGCGGCCGCCACCGGCTCGCGCGCCACTCGAATGCGACGCACCGCTTTCTTCGACACGAGATCGATGACCTCGACGCAGTTGTTGAAGCGGCAACAGAGGTAAAGTGTCTTGCCATCGCGACTGAGCACGGGCGCGAGGGCGGTGTGGCCGGCGGAGATCTTGTCGAGGACTTTGCCCATCGCGGTGTCGATGACCCAGACCGTGCTTTCGGGCGCGGCGCAAGCGACGAACAGTTTCTTGCCGTCGGGTGAGACAGCCAGACCGAGCGGCGTTTCGCCTACCACAAAGGTGTCGATCAATTTGCGGTTCGAGACCTCGAACACACCGATCTTTCCCGCCTCGACCAGGGCGAATTAGAGCCGCTGTCCATCGGCGCTGGCCACGAGGGCTGCCGGAGCGAGAACGCCTTCTGTGGATTGGCTGGAATTTTCCGCGGCCAGACCTGGGGCACAGCCCAGCGCGGCCAGAACGGCGGCGGCGAACGATGTCAACGGAAGTTTCATATCTCTAGATGGAAGTGCAAAAGATCGCGACGCAGCTTGGCTGCCGATCTTCTGTTAGCGCCTCCCGTGGCAAAACTCTTTGACTGGAATCAATTCTCCCTGAGAAAGGCGCAGAAGTCGATTTGGTGCGCGAGAGAGGATTTGAACCTCCACCCCTTTCGGGACCAGATCCTAAGTCTGGCGTGTCTGCCATTCCACCACTCGCGCAACCACCTAATTTGATCAACTCACGTCGCCAGAAATACACCAAGGTTCTCGACCACCGCAAGCATCCGATTCTCAGACTGTGGCGACGAAACCGAAATCTTGTTGCTCGTATCACGGTTGAGGCGGATGACGGAAGAGAGGTGTCCGGTGGGTCGCGCTGGCTGTCGCAACCGCTGCCGAAGCCCAAGAAGGACTCCGAAAGCTGCCAGACTGTAAGGCTCCGGGGTCCCGCACTTCGGATATACCTTGGTTAGTTGCTGGGGAGCGTCGATCACCACGCCGGAGAACTCTTGCATCCGCCACCACACCTCAGTTTCCTGCTCCGGCGTCTCCGCCCGGCGGGCCATCAAAGCCGCCACTTTGTAGGTTTGCTTGAGGACGGTTTCCACCTTGGCAACCAGGCCGAGTGAAATCATCATCGCGTCGAGCGCGAACGCCGAGGACTGCTGCTCTCCGAACTTAACCTTGCCGCGCCTAAACCGAAGATCGCGAGCTTTATGACGCCGTGGGTCGCAGATCGCCGAATGGAGTATCTACAGCGCACGCCTCTTCACAGAACTCGACACGACTTGGGCAGCGCGTGATTGAGATACTGGAATTCCTCGCCGCGCTCCGCCAAAACGCCTCGCTCCCGCACTGCCACAAAGACGCCGAAGCCGCCGGGCTGCTGGCCGGCGCCTCCGCAACCGGCAGAACAATGTGTGAGGAAAAGGCTAAGGGCTGAAGGCTAAAGGCTGAAATGATAAACGGGACAATGACGAACCAGAACCAGCGCCGGAGCGTCCGGCACTTCAGCCTTCAGTCTTCAGCGCTCAGCCTTGAAATTGACACCGGCCCAATAGCAGACCAAGTTTGGGCCGGTATGAAAACCTGCACTGTGAGCGAGGCCAAGGGTAAGCTGGGCGAGTTGGCCGACGCCGCCATCAAGGGCAAACCCACCGTCATCATTCGCGGCGGCAAGCTCGTCATCCTGCAAGCCTACAAGTTGCCGGATCACCCGGACGAATTTGACGCGCTCATCCAGGCCGGCAAGGACAGCCCGCACCGGGCGCTCACGCCCAAGTTACTCGAGGAAATCTGGAAGCGCGGCCGCGCGCTTGCCAAGGGATGAAAGTCCTCATCAGCCGGCGGGCCGAGGAGGACCTGGCCCGTATTTACGGCTGCATCGCCGCGCGCAATCCTGACGCGGCGGAACGGTTCAGGACGGAGGCGGAGAAGGCGCTGGCTCAGCTCGCCGACCACCCGGAAATCGGGCCGCGTCCCGGTTGGAAAGCGCGCCACACGCGGCTGCGGTTCTGGGTCATCAGTCGCTTCCACAATTACCTGATCTACTATGAACCCGGCGAGGACTGCGTTTCGATTGGGCGTGTGCTCGACGGACGCCGGGACGTGGGGCGCATCATGGAGGAAGGCGTCGAACACCCGCCGCCGGAGGACTGATCCGTGATTCGCCGCTTTTCCTCGCGCCGCCAAAAGCTGGACAAGTCATTCCTTGCCGCGCGCCTGACGGGAGCGAAGGCGTATGATCGGATAGCGGGTTACAAGGACCAGCGGATTGAGAAGATTGATTGGGAGAAGAGCGAACGAGTACTGTCTGTCACGGCAAAGCGGACCGTGCTCATAAAGGGCTGGTACCAAAATGAAATCTCGTGGGGTGGTTCAAATTCAGACTGACCATGAAATTCACGCTCGAACAAGCGGTGCTTGTAAAGATGGTCAAACAGGTCGTGTCGGTTACGCGTTATTCGCCGTACGCGGAAGCGCCTGGCAAGTTTGAGGTATTTCCCGTGACCGACTTGGATGCATT
>Ga0233424_10002425_pt1 | contig 13382 bp, 10 predicted proteins | sample Watercolumn_Towu_FD_181011 | JGI IMG/M metagenome (GOLD analysis project Ga0233424, IMG submission 181011) | Freshwater microbial communities from Lake Towuti, South Sulawesi, Indonesia - Watercolumn_Towuti2014_125_MG | ecosystem: Environmental > Aquatic > Freshwater > Lake | place: Indonesia...
ATCCTCACGAAGCGCACAGCCAGTGGTCCCTTCTTCAACCCGGCGCGACGCCGGGTTGGACCCGCGGGACGCGGGTGCCACCGGAAAGATGGAACTGGCCGCGCTCCGACGGGACGCGTCAGTCCACTGCCAGACGCAGAAGATTTCCAATTCGCCCTTGCCCTTGAGTTGGTGGACGCCGGCAGCGCGGAGGAATGTGCGGCGTGAAAATGAAGCTGACTTCAGAGGCGATGACCGCAAACTATGGGCTGGGTTGAAACCGAGCGAGCGCAATCCGTGTTTTGCACAGGGAGTCACTTGTCTTACACTCCCGTCATGGATGCCGCGTTGACCCTGCGCCTCGGTGGCGGGTTGCGGCGGAAACTCCGCTCGCGCGCCGCCTCACTGGGCGTGTCCGAAGCCGAACTCGTGAGGCAGGCCCTCGACCGCGAGGTCCGCTCCGAGCCGCTGCGCGAGCGCGCCCGCAAGCTGCGCGGCATCGTTACGCTTCCTCACGCGCGTGGCGATGCGTTCCGCGACCGGCTTCGCAGCCGCAATTGGCGCGCATGACCTCCTGCCTGCTCGACACCGGCCCGTGATTCGCCTTGATCTTGGGCCGGGAAATTCTGCGGTCAAGTGGCGAGGCTCGGCGGCGGCGATGTTGAGCTTGGAAACCGGGTTGGGATCGGGTTTGCTTGGGGCGCACCCGCCATGAGCACCGACCTCGCCGTCGCGCGCGACACGTTCCGGCGCATCGCCGCCAACATCGAGCAGGTGATGCAGGGCCAGGCGCCGGCGATCCGCAAGCTGATGGCCGCGTTCGCGTGCGGCGGGCACGTGCTGCTCGAGGATTATCCCGGCACGGGCAAGACGACGCTCGCGAAAATCCTCGCGCGCTCGATTGACGCGCGGTTCAAGCGCATCCAGTTCACGCCCGACCTGCTGCCCAGCGACATCCTCGGCGTGTCCGTCTTCAACCAGAAGGAGCAGGCGTTCCGGTTTCATCCGGGGCCCATCTTCACGAACATCCTGCTCGCGGACGAAATCAACCGCGCGTCGCCGCGGACTCAGGCGGCGTTGCTCGAGGCGATGGCGGAGGGGCAGGTCACAGTCGAGGGCGAACGGCGGGTTCTTGATTCGCTCTTCTTCGTCATCGCGACGGAGAACCCGGTCGAGTTCCGCGGCACGTATCCGTTGCCGGAGGCGCAGATGGACCGGTTCGCGCTGCGCTTCAACCTCGGCTATGTGAGCGCGAACGAGGAGGTCGCCATCCTTTCGGCGCAGCAGCGCGAGCATCCGCTCGACCGCGCCACGCCGTGCGTGACCGCGGCCGAAGTGGCGGCCATGAAGGAAGCGGCGAAGGACGTGCGCATCAGTGACGAGCTCAAGCGCTACATCGTGGACGTGGTGGGCGCGACGCGCGGCGCGGCGGGCGTGCAACTGGGCGCGAGCCCGCGCGCCTCGCTGGCGTTGATGAAGGTGGCGCAAGCGCTCGCGCTCTTCGACGGCCTCGAATTCGTCACCCCCGAGCACGTGCAGGAGATTGCGGTCGCGGTCATCGCGCATCGCATGGTGATGGAGCCGGAGGCCCGCTTCGGCGGCGTGACCGCGCGCGGCGTGGTGGAGGAAGTCTTGAAGAAGGCGAGGGTGCCGGCGTGAGTTCCGGCCTCCGCCCGCCCTGCTGCCCTTCGTCCTAGTCCTGCTCCTCATCTTATTCCCCGCCGCCCTTCCCCCGCGAGGCAGCCCGGGGGGGATCGGGATTGGGAGCAGGATTGGGATTGGAAACGGATTTGTGACAACGAACTCCCCGACCTACTTCCACCGCTACCTCTGGCGCAATTACCGCGTCGTGTCGGGCGTGGCGTTCTGGCTGCGGCGCCACCTCACGTGGGCGGGGTTGCTGCTGCTGGCGGGCACGGCGGGCACGGCGGCGCTGGGCGCGGACACGAACCTCGCCCCGGCGTATCAGGCTTTCGCGGTGTTGTTCGTGCTCGCGGCGGCGGCGATGGTGACCAGCCGGTTTTCGCGATTCCCCACGGCCGCGCGGCGCGAGTTGCCGCGGTTCGGCACGGCCGGGCAGCCGTTTCATTACAAGCTCGTCCTGAGCAACCCGACGCGCCGCGTGCAGCGCGGGCTGACCGTGTTCGAGACGCTCGCCGACCCGCGGCCTACGCTGGAGGAGTTCGCGTCGGCTCGCGAGCCGGGCGAGGAGAAACGAAACTGGATCGACCGCCGCTACGCGTATTACCGGTGGCGCTGGCTGGTCACGCGCCACGTGCGCGCGCGCGCCGAGGAGCGCGCCGTGCCGGACCTTGCGCCCCGCGCTGACACGGATGTGCCGATGACCATCCTGCCGACACGTCGCGGCGTGCTGCGGTTCGAGGCGGTGACGGTCGCGTGCCCGGATGTGTTCGGCATCTTCCGGTCGTTGGTGGACGTGCGGAGGCCGGAGTCGGTGCTCATTCTGCCGCGGCGTTATGCGCTGCCCGCACTGACGCTGCCGGGCGCGCCGCGTTACCAGCCGGGCGGGGTGACGCTCGCGAGCTCGATCGGCGAGTCCGAGGAGTTCATCTCGCTGCGCGAATACCGCCCGGGCGACCCGATGCGGCACATCCACTGGCGAAGCTGGGCCAAGACCGGCAAACCCATCGTGAAGGAATTCCAGGACGAGTTCTTCGTGCGGCACGCGCTGGTGCTGGACACGTTCGCGACACCGGAGCAACTGGACGCGTTCGAGGAGGCGGTGTCGGTGGCGGCGTCGCTCGCGTGCACGATTCAAACGCAGGAGTCGCTGCTGGACCTGCTGTTCGTCGGGCCGCAGGCGTTCTGCTTCACGGCCGGGCGCGGCGTGGCGCATCGTGAGCAAATCCTCGAGGTGCTCGCCTCGGTGGCCGCGCGCCCGGATGCGAAGTTCGCGGAGTTGACGCGGCTGGTCGTCGAGCACCTGCCGACGGTCACCGGCTGCATCTGCATCCTGCTCGGGTGGGACGAGCCGCGCCGCGAGTTTGTGCGGCAGTTGCGGAAGCACGACGCCGCGGTGATGGTGTTCGTGATCCTGTCCGCGGGCGCGCCGACGGATTTGGACCGCGGCCCAATGGCGGACCAGCCGGCGAACTTCCGAGTGCTTGAAACGCGCAGGATGCAAGAAAACCTGAAAGCGCAATCCGACTCATGACACCGCCGCCATGTCTCATCGGCGCCGCGCTGCTCTTCTGGGGCTGGCAGTCGGGCATCGTGCTGCCGGCGCTGGCGATGGCCGTGCTGCTCGAATCGGCGCGCTGGGTGGACTGGCGGCTGGACTTGAAGCGGGCGGACTTCGACCGCGTGTGGGACCTGTGCGCGGCGCTGTTCCTCGCCGCGTCGCTCTACTGCTTCATGTCGCGGGGTGGGGCGAACTCGTTGATGAAGTTCCTGCAATCGGACGGGCGGTTCATCAAGGCGGCCGTGGACGATGCGCTCGTTGGCGTGTTCACGTTTTTCCAATGGTGGCCCATCCTGTTCTTTCCGTTCGCCGTGGCGCAGGCGTTCGCCTCCAAGCCCGTCGTGCCGCTGAGCACATTCTCGTGGTATATGCGGCGTCGGCGTGGCGAGGCCGAGGCCGGGCTGGAACGCGACGTGCCCGTGGGGCCGGCGTATTGCGCGGTCTGCCTGTTTGCGGCAAGCCTGTCGAACTCACGGCCAGTCTGGTTTTTCCCAGGCTTCGCGCTGTTGCTCACGTGGGCGTTGTGGGCGTCCCGGCCGCAACGATTCCGGTTTGTGGTGTGGTTCGCGCTGCTCGTGCTTGTGCTCAAGGGGGGCTGGTGGCATGGGGTCGCGCTGCACAAGGGCCAAAGCTACCTCGAAAACAAAATCTCGGGTTGGGCGTCCTCGTTCATCCGCCGCGATGGCCGCCGCCGGGACAGCCAGACGTCCATCGGTCAGATCGGCCACCTGAAGCTTTCCGGCGCCATCGTGATGCGCGCCGAACCCGCGGTGGGCAGCCCCGTGCCGGGCTTGTTGCGCGACTCCTCCTTTCACGTGTTCAACGGGCGCGCGTGGATCGCCAACAAGAGCGACTTCACCGAGGTGGTGCCCGAAAGCGATGCGCTCACCTGGAAACTTCTGCCGGAGCAGCCCGCGCCGCATTCGCTGCAATTGTGGACCTCAGTGCCGGGCGGGCGCGGGTTCATCGCGGTGCCCTCGGGCACGATGGAACTCGGCGAACTCGCGGCGGGCGCGGTGGAGACCAACCGGATGGGCGTCATCCGCGTGTCCGATGCGCCGGGATTGTTGCAATGCCGCGCGCGCTGGAACATCACGACCACGCGCGACTCGTGGCCGTCCATGGTGGACGTCGAGGTGCCCATCAAGGAACGGCCCGCAGTGGATCAGGTGCTGGCAGGATTGAACCTCGAGGGAAAGACCGACGACCAGAAGGTCGCCGCCATCGCAGCCCATTTCACCGACAAGTTCCGTTACTCGACCTGGCTCAGCATCAATGCCATCGGCATCCCCACCAACCTCACGCCCGTCGGGAACTTCCTCACGCGCTCACGCGTCGGGCACTGCGAATACTTCGCGACGGCCGCGACGCTCCTGTTGCGCCGCGCGGGCGTGCACGCGCGCTACGCGAACGGCTACGCGCTGGGCGAGCGCGAGCGCGGCACGAGCCGGCGTTACATCGTGCGCGAGCGGCACGCGCACGCGTGGGTCATCGTCTGGTCGTGGCGCGATATGGCGTGGAAGGACTTCGACCCGACGCCCGGCGGGTGGGTCGAGACCGAGGCCGAAAGCGCGCCGTTTTGGGAGCCGCTGTCCGACTGGTGGTCGCGGATGAAGTTCGCATTTGCAACGTGGCGCGCGCAAACGATCCGCGGGGTGCTCGATCAGGCGCTGGTGCCGCTGCTGCTGCTGCTCATCGCCGTGCTCGCGTGGCGCATCCTGCGCCGGCGTCAGGGACACCGCCGGCGCAAACAGGCTGGCGCTGCGGATGCGCCCCTCAACTGGCCGGGGCTCGACTCGGAGTTTTACCTCGTCGAGCAACGCCTCGAACGCTTGGGGATTGCGCGGCTGCCGGGCGAGACATTCGCGTCGTGGTTCGGCCGGCTCGAGCGGTCGGCGGTGGCGCGAACGGATGCGCTGCGCCCGGCGCTCGAGCTGCACAACCGGCTGCGGTTCGACCCGCGCGGGCTCGATGCCGCCGGACGCGACGCGCTGCGCGACGGCGTGCGCCGCTGGCTCGCGGAGTCGGCGGGTTGACGCGCGCGGCGTGGTGGCAAAAGGAAACGGCGGGCCGTTTCCAGCCCGCCGCTTGAATTCGCTGCCAGAGGTTTACTCCGCCGACTTCTCGGTCTTGGTTCCTTCGCGCGCCTCGTCGGCGGCGTCGAACGCGTGCTGCAGCGCGACGAGGTCCTCGCCAGGCTTGAGGGCGTCGAGTATCTTCTGCTCTTCTTTCAACTGCTCGTCGCTGTAGGCCGCGGCCTTGATGGAGAGGCCGATGCGCCGCTCGGTCTTGTCAATCTTGATGACGCGCGCGGTCACGTCCTGGCCGGGCTGCAACACGTTCTTGATTTTGTCCACGCGCTCCTCGCTGACCTGCGAGATGTGCACGAGGCCGTCAATGTCGTGCTCGAGGCCGACGAACGCGCCGAAGCTCGCGAGCTTGCTGACCTTGCCGGAGACCAGGTCGCCGACCTTGTAGAACTTGTCAATGTTGGCCCACGGGTCCTCGCCAAGCTGCTTCACGCCGAGCGAAATGCGCTGGTTGGCCTTGTCCACCTCGAGCACGGTCGCCTCGACCTCGTCGCCCTTCTCGAACACTTCGGACGGGTGGTTGATCTTGCGCGTCCACGAGATGTCGGACACGTGCACCATGCCGTCCAAGCCCTCCTCGAGCTCGACGAACGCGCCGTAGCTGGTGAGGTTGCGGACCTTGCCCTTGATGCGGGTGCCGGGCGGATACTTGGTGTGCGCCTCGTCCCACGGGTTGGTCTCGAGCTGGCGCACGCCGAGCGAGATTTTCTGCTCGTCGCGGTTGATGCCGAGCACGACGGCCTCGATTTCCTGGCCCTGCTTGAGGACGTCGGACGGCTTGCTGATGCGCTTGGTCCACGAAAGCTCGGTGACGTGCACCAACCCCTCGACGCCGGGCTCGAGTTCCACGAACGCGCCGTAGGGCACGAGGTTGACGACCTTGCCCTTGACCTTCGCGCCCATGGGGAACTTGCCCTCGATGTTCTGCCACGGGTTGGCCGACTTCTGCTTGAGGCCGAGCGAGACGCGCTCCTTCTCCTTGTTGATGTCGAGCACGACCACGTCGAGTTCCTGGCCGACCTTGACGATTTCGGTCGGGTGGCCGAGCCGGCCCCAGCTCATGTCGGTGATGTGCAGCAGGCCGTCAATGCCGTTGAGGTCAATGAACGCGCCGAAGTCGGTGATGTTCTTGACCGTGCCCTTGCGGATGTCGCCGGGCGCCATCTCGGCGAGCAGCTTGGCGCGACGCTCGGTGCGCTCCTGCTCGATGTGTTCGCGCCGCGACAGGACGATGTTCTGCCGGTCTTGGTTGATTTTGACGACCTTGAAGTCGTAGGCGTTGCCGACGAACGACTGCAGGTTCTTTGGCGGGATGATGTCCACCTGCGATGCGGGCAGGAACGCCTCCACGCCGATGTTCACGACCAGGCCGCCCTTGACGATGGCCTTGACCTTGCCGGTGATGGTGCCGCCCTCGTTGCAAATGGTGAGGATCTTGTCCCAGTTCTGCTTGAACTCGGCCTTCTCCTTGGAGAGCACCACGTTGCCCTCCTTGTCCTCGAGCCGCTCGATGAGCACGGGCACCTGGTCGCCGACCTTCACGGTTTTGATGTCCTCGAACTCGTTGCCGGGCACGACGCCCTCGGATTTGTAGCCGATGTCCACGAGGACTTCGCGCGAACGCACTTCGATGATGGTGCCCTTGACGATTTCGCCCTCGGCGAAGCGCAGCGTGCTGTGCTTCAGGGCTTCTTCCATGGTCAGCATGACGGAACTTTCTTCTTTCGATTGCGGGGAGTCTTGCCGCCCGCGACGCGGGAGGGCGAAGGCTCCATTGCCTGACGCGCGTCCGGCTCGAAAGCCGCGGCCGCGCACCGGCGTTGCGGTGGCAACGGAGGTTAAGGGTCAGGTTGTGGGTTGACGGTCGTTTCTCAGCTTCGACGGGTTCCGCACACGCGGGCCCAAGCGGACGCGGAGCATAGGCGCGGCGACCCGCGACGCAAGCGGTATTTTTGGGTGACACGCGTCCATCGGGGCGCACCTCTTTCGCTCCACAGCGTTGACGCCGCAACCCAGACCGCGATTGACTTGCCCCGGTGCCTTCACTATCACGGGCGCGCACTTCACCCAACGCGATCATGCCTCCCAAACCCGCCGACAAGCCAGCCGCCGACACGAAAGCCGCCGACGCCGCCAAGCAATCCGCCGCGCGCGCCCGCGAACTCGAGTCCGCCATCTCGACCATCACCAAGACCTACGGCGAAGGCTCCATCATGCGCCTCGGCGACGCGCAGGCGCAGCGCAAGATGGAGGTCATCCCCACCGGCTCCATCGCGCTGGACATCGCCCTCGGCGTCGGCGGCGTGCCGCGCGGACGCGTCGTGGAAATCTTCGGCCCCGAGTCCAGCGGCAAGACCACGATGATGCTGCACCTCATCGCCAACGCGCAGAAGGGCGGCGGCCTCGCGGCGTTCATTGACGCCGAGCACGCGCTTGACCCCGCCTATGCGAAGAAGCTCGGCGTGAACCTCGACGACCTGCTCGTTTCGCAGCCCGATTCCGGCGAGGAGGCGCTCACCATTTGCGAGACCCTTGCGCGCTCCAACGCCCTCGACGTCATCGTGGTGGACTCCGTCGCCGCGCTCGTGCCCAAGGCCGAGCTCGAGGGCGAGATGGGCATGGCCACGATGGGCATGCAGGCGCGGCTCATGTCTCAGGCGTTGCGCAAGCTCACGGCGATTCTCGCGAAGGCCAAGACCACGTGCCTCTTCACGAACCAGATGCGCGAGAAGGTCGGCGTCATGTTCGGCAACCCCGAGACCACGCCCGGCGGCAAGGCGCTCAAGTTCTACGCCAGCGTCCGCATGGACATCCGCCGCCGTGACGCCATCAAGGACGCCGCGGGCGCGGCCATCGGCAGCCACGTGCGCGTGAAGGTGGTGAAGAACAAGGTCGCGCCGCCGTTCGCCGAGGCCGAGTTCGACATCATGTTCAACCACGGCATCAACAAGGAAGGCAGCATCCTCGACGTCGGCATCGAGAAGGGCGTCGTGGAGAAGAAAGGCGCGTGGCTGCAATTCGACGGTGACCTCATCGGCCAGGGCAAGGACGCCGCCGTCAACGCACTGCGCGACAAGCCCGACCTCGCGAAGACAATCGTGGACGCCATTTACGCCAAGCTGGCTGCGACCGCGGCGGCTGGTGCTTCAGCGTAGGAACTGCTCCGCCGCGTGGTCGGCGAAGCGCATGCCGCGGCGCGTGAGGTAAAACCGTTCGGCGTCGCGCTGCGCGTAGCCGTCCGAGACCAGCGTGTCCATCTCGCCCGGCCACTCGCGGCGAAGGTCGAAGCCCGTCGTGCGCTCGAACAGCTCGAACGGCCAGCCTGCGTTCATCCGCAGTCCGAATGCCGCAGTTTCTCCCGCGCGGCGCAGTGGCGGGAGTTCCTCTCGCGACTCGATGGCGCGGGCGCCCTTCTCGAGTTGCTCGCAGTAGAGCTGCGTGTTGGACCAGTTCTTGGTGCGCACGCCGTCCACGTAACCCGCCGCGCTCGGCCCAAGCCCGTGATACGCGCCGCCGCGCCAGTAGTTGACGTTGTGCCGGCAGGCGCGCGCAGGGATTCCGCATTCCGCATTCATCACTCCGCATTTCCCCTTCGCAAAGTTCGCCACTTCGTATTGCTCGAAGCCCGCACGCTTCGCGGCCTCGAGCAGTTCCTCATACATCGCCCCGGCGAGTTCCTCGTCCACGTCGAACTCGCCCGCCTTCAACTGCTCGAAGAGCGGCGTGTCCTGCTCGTAGGTGACCTCGTAGCAGGAGAGATGTTCGCTGCCGAGCGCAAGCGCCTCGCGCAGCGTGGACTTCCAGTGGTCCATCGTCTGGCCGGGGATGGCGAACATGAGGTCCACGTTGATGTTGTCGAAGCCCGCCGCGCGCAGCGTGTCGAAGGACTTGAAGACCTGCTCGCGCGAGTGGATGCGGCCGAGGCGGTCGAGCAGTTGCTCGTCGAGCGATTGCACGCCCATCGAGATGCGGTTCACGCCGAAGTCGCGCAGCAGCCTCGCCTTGTCCGCGGAGACGGTCGCGGGATTGCACTCGACGGTCCACTCGTCCGCGCCGGGGAGATTGAGGCTCTGCATCGCTTCGAGAACGCGCCGCCACTGCGAGAGGTTCAGCAGGGAAGGCGTGCCGCCACCGAAGAAGACGGTGCGCGGCTTGAGTTCGGGCGCGACGAGTTCCATCTCGCGCACGAGCGCGGCGACGTAGCGGTCCACGAGGTCGCCGCCCGGCACCGCGGAGTAGAAGGCGCAATACTCGCACTTGTGCGCGCAGAACGGCACGTGGACGTAGAGGCTGGTGACCGGGATCGTCGCCACGAGGGGACGATGAAGCAGCCCACCAATGCGGGCAAGCGAACCGGATTCAGAACCAGGCCGCCGGTGATTGCGAACGCCGGGACGCAAGGACCGCGCTGCGGGGCCGCTGCGCGCGGGGATCAGGGTTGGGAAGGCGCGGACCGCTGGACGTTTTGCGCCTTGAGGCCCTTGCCGCCCTCGATGATGTCGAACTGGACGGTCTCGCCCTCGTTGAGCGTCTTGTAGCCGTCGCCTTGGATGGCGGTGTGATGCACGAAGACGTCCTGCCCCGAATCCTGCTGGATGAAGCCGAAGCCCTTCTTGTTGTCGAACCATTTCACTTTGCCGCTGGCCATAAGTGCGATGCTCCTGTCTTCGTGTGCGTTGTCAGTTTGGTCCGGCGAAACCATCAGAGTCGCAGATGCTCCCACAAGTCGGCGGGGTCGAGCCGAAGATTCACGTAGAACGTTCCGAACTCGCCGTAGCGGGCGCTCACTTCGTCGAAGCGCATCTCATAGACAATCTCCTTCAACGCGTCCACCTGGTGCGCGATGAGGGTCACTCCCCATTCCCAGTCATCGAGCCCGACCGACCCCGTGATGAGTTGCGAAACCCGCCCATGGTATTTGCGCCCGACGCGCGCGTGTCCGCCCATGAGCTTCTTGCGAGTGACGGCGTCGAGCATATACCAGTTGTCGGCGAGGTCGCGCTTTTTGTTCATCGGGTAGAAGCACATCGCCTCCCAGTCGTCCATTTCCGGGTAAAGCCGGAACCGCTTGTAATCGTCGAGCCGGCGCTTCTCCTCCGTGAGCCGCTTCTCGAAGGGCTCGCTGCCTGGCTGCAAGCCCTCGCCCTTGAGCCGCGCCACGACGTCCTCCTCCGTGCTCATGTATTCGGTGAGTTCCGTCACGCTCAGATACGAATACACCGGCTCGAGCGTGCCCGGCGGGAAGCACGCCTCGAGCGCGCGGTGCATCGCTCCCAAGCCCGCGAGGTCCGCGTGGTAGAGCATGAACCCGAAGTCCGCCTTGCCGCCGACGTTTGCGTAAGTGCAGAGCCGCGGATGGCCCGGGCCGGGATTCGCCGCGCACAACTCGCCGAGCTTCGCCATGGCGGCGGCCGATTCGCCTGCGGGCAGCGCCGCCCAGCGGACGCGGTTGACGCGATGGAACAAATGCATCACGTGGATTCCTTGCGAGAGCGTGACTTGGGGGATGGCCATGTAAGTTTCGGAATGCAGGGCGACGCGGTGGACTAGCGCGGCTATTCGACTTGCAGCACTTGGTCGAGCAATTGCGGGAACTGATGGAGAATTGCCTGGTCGCCCGCGACAAGCGATGCGCCCGCCGCGACGGCGGCTTCCTGTCGCTTTTTGTCATCGTGGCTCGTGAAGCACAGCACCGGCAGATGCTTCGTTCCCGTGGAATTCTTCAACTGCCCGATGAGCGCCACGGCGCCTGCGGCTTTGCAATCGAGATCCAGGAGCACGACGAGCGGCTTCTCGCGCTCGGCGATTTCGAGCACCTTCGGCGGCTCGTTGAGCATCGTGACGCGATAGCCCATGTCGCGGAGCTTGTTCCCGAGCTGGTTGCCCAGCACGAGGTGCTCATACACGACGATGGCCAGGGGCGCGGTCACGGGCGGTGAGAGTGGGACACGGCACTCCGAATTGCAAAAGGTATTGCCGCCCGCGCCGAAGCCCGAAGTTTACGAGAACAGATCCATCTGTGGCGACGCCGCGACAGCCTTGAGCTTGTCGCGGTCCTGCTGGCGGCGCGACTGGCGGACGTTCCCCTCGGGCGTGAGTTCGCTTTCCTCGAGGTTGCCGAGGATGACCTTGGCGCGCTCGATCACCTCGCGCGGCACGCCCGCGAGCCGCGCCACCTGGATGCCGTAGCTCTTGTCCGTGCCGCCTTCGACGATCTTGCGCAGGAACACGATCTGGTCGTGCCACTCGCGCACGGCGACATTGAAGTTGCGCAGGCGCGGCAGGCGCGCGGCGAGTTCGGTCAGCTCGTGGTAGTGCGTGGCGAAGAGCGTCCGCGCGCCGACGGCGTTGTGCAGATGCTCGACGATGCTCCATGCGAGCGACAGGCCGTCGAACGTGCTCGTGCCGCGTCCGATCTCGTCGAGGATGATCAGGCTGCGCGGCGTGGCGTTGTTGAGGATGTTCGCGGTCTCGCTCATCTCCACCATGAAGGTGCTCTGCCCGCGCGCGAGGTCGTCGCTCGCGCCGATGCGCGTGAAGATGCGGTCCACGAGGTCCACGCGCGCCGCCGCCGCCGGGATGAAGCTCCCCGTGTGCGCGAGCAGCGCGAGCAGCGCGACCTGCCGGATGTAGGTGGACTTGCCCGCCATGTTCGGCCCGGTGATCAGGGCGATTTGGGGAGCGCCGGTCTCCGACCCGGCGCGTTGAATATCGGCGCTCAAACACGCCGGGTCGGAGACCGGCGCTCCGCTGCAAAGCTCCGCATCATTCGGCACGAAGCGTTCCTCCGTCAGCGCCTGGTCGAGCACGGGGTGGCGTCCGTCGCGGATGACGATGCGGCCCTCGTCGGCGACCTCGGGGCGGCAGTAGTTGAAGTGGCGAGCGGTCTCGGCGAAGGAGGCCAGCGTGTCGAGTTGCGCGAGCGCGGCGGCGGTCTGCTGGATGTCGCGCAGGCAGCCGAGCACCTGTTCGCGCACTTTCAGGAAGAGGTCGTATTCCAGCTTCAACGCGCGCTCCTCGGCGCCGAGGATGCGCGACTCCATTTCCTTGAGCGCGGGCGTGATGAAGCGTTCGCCGTTCGCGACGGTCTGCTTGCGTGTGTAGTCGGCGGGCACTTTGTCGAGATTCGCCTTCGTCACCTCGATGTAGTAGCCGAAGACGGAATTGAACCGGACCTTGAGCGATGCGATTCCGGTGCGCGCGATTTCGTCCTGCTGAAGTTTCGCGATCCAGTCCTGCCCGCCGCGCATCGCGGTGCGGAGTTCATCGAGCGCCGCGTCGAATCCGTCGCGGATGATCCCGCCCTCCTTGAGCGCGAGCGGCGGGTCGTCCACCACGGCGCGGGTGATGAGCTCGACCAGCGCGGGAAGGTCGGTGACCTGCGAAGTCAACTCGGCGATCAACTCGGGAGGGCGCGGTTCCACCCGCGCCGAATCTTCATGAATCAGGGCCGGGGTGGAACCCGGCCCTCCCAATGCAGCGAGCGTCTCGCGCAACCCCGGCACCTGCTCCAACGCCAGCCGCAGCGCCACGAGGTCGCGCGCGTTGCCGGTGCCGACGGACAGTCGGCTGATGGTGCGTTCGAGGTCACGCACGGCGGCGAGTTTCGCGCGAAAGGCTTCGAGCGCCTCGGGATGCTCGAGCCACGATTGCACCGCGTCCTGCCTCCGGCGGATGGCCTCGACGGACGCAAGCGGCTGCGTGAGCCAGTCGCGCAGCCGCCGCGCGCCCATCGGCGTCACCGTGCGGTTCAGCGCGCCGAAAAGCGACGTGTTGCGCGGCGCATCGCGGTGCAGCGGCTCGAGGATTTCGAGGTTTCGCAACGTGGTCGCGTCGAGCACGAGGAAGTCGCGGCTCTGGTAGAAGGTGAGCCGCGTGAGGTGCTTCACATCGCGGCGGAGGTGTTGCGCGAGGTAGTGCAGCGCCGCGCCGGCCGCGCCGATGGCGGCGGTGCGGTCCTTGAGGCCGAAGCCGTCGAGGGACGCGACCTTGAAGTGCTCGCGCACGGTGAACACGGCCGTCTCCGGCGCGAACGTCCAGTCGTCGTGTCCGACGAGGATGCGCGTCGTGCTCTGCAACTTGGCACGCAAGGATTCCGCCTCGCCGGGGTG
>Ga0233424_10002430_pt1 | contig 13374 bp, 9 predicted proteins | sample Watercolumn_Towu_FD_181011 | JGI IMG/M metagenome (GOLD analysis project Ga0233424, IMG submission 181011) | Freshwater microbial communities from Lake Towuti, South Sulawesi, Indonesia - Watercolumn_Towuti2014_125_MG | ecosystem: Environmental > Aquatic > Freshwater > Lake | place: Indonesia...
CGGCACCAGCATGGACGACATCTGCAACGATGAAGGTCCGACCGACTGGGCGCTCAAGAACGGCTACACCGCCGCTCAAGCCAGCGCCATCGGCGCCGCCATCGGCCACTGCTTCCTGTACAACCCCGGCAGCGACCTGAACGCCAACATCGACATCGATGGCAGCGGCAAGCTCTCGGCCATCCGCATCCCGGCCGAAGCGCTGATGATGCCCAAGGCCAAGCGCACCTGGGACGCCCTGGAGTTCACGTTCGACCGTGCCTGGGACAAGAAGTGGAGCTTCGCCGGTTCCTACGTGCTGGCCTTCAGCAAGGGCAACACGGAAGGTGCGGTCAAGTCCGACATCGGCCAGGACGACGCCGGCATCAGCCAGGACTTCGACTACCCCGGCCTGATGGAAGGCTCGGAGGGCTACCTGCCGAACGACCGCCGTCACACCTTCAAGTTCTGGGGTTCGTATGCCGTGACCGACGAATGGCGTGTCGGCGCGAACTACGTCATCCAGAGCGGCCGCCCGCGCAACTGCTTCGGCGTGTACGCCGGCCAGTTGGATGGTGTGTCGCAGTTCTACGGTGACGCCTCGTTCTGGTGCCGCAACGCCAGCGGCACCTATGTGCTGAACCAGCGCGCTTCGCTGGGCCGTCTGCCTTGGACGCAGACCCTCAACCTGCAGGCGACCTACACGCCGAACTGGATGAAGGGCCTGACCGTCAGCGCCGACCTTCTGAACGTGTTCAACAAGCGTGGCGTGCGTGCCATCACCGAAACCGAAGGTTCGGGCCAGTTCGACGCGGCCTCGTCCTACGGTCAGCCGGTGAGCATCATGCCCGCCCGCTCGCTGCGCCTGCTGGCTCAGTACGAGTTCTGATCGGGTTCAGGGCCTGCCCATCCCGGGCGGGCCCTGCTAGGCTCGCGTCATGCGAGTCCTACTGCCGATCCCCCTCCTCATCGTCCTGGCGAACCCCGCGTTCGGCCAGGACGATTCACTTCTGCGCTGCCGTGCCGTGGCCGATGCCTCCGCACGGCTGGCCTGTTACGACGCGCTGGCCGATCGCCAGAAGGCCGCGGCCGCCAGCCCTGCGGCACCGGTCGCGCCGGTGGCTGCCGCCGGCGCCAAGCCTGGCACCGCGCCGGCTGTGGCCGTGGCGGCTGCCCCGGCCCCTGTGCCCGCCGCGCGCACGGCCGAAGCCGCCTTCGGGCTGCCTGAACCCAAGCGCCCCGGCGCCGTGGAGTCGGTGACCAGCTCGGTCGGCCCCAACTTCAGCGGCTGGGGCCCGAACTCGCGCATCCGGCTGGCCAATGGCCAGGTCTGGCAGGTGGTCGACGGCACCTCCGTCGCGCTGCCCGAAGGGGCGCGCAAGGTGAGCGTCAAGCGCGGTGCGCTGAGCTCCTTCTACCTCGACATCGAAGGCCTGAACACCTCGCCGCGCGTGCGCCGCGTGGAGTGAGGCCTCAGGCCGGCACCACGTCGAACGCGACCGTCAGCCGGTAGGCCTCGTCCTGGAAGGGCGTCGTGCCGTGCCACAGGTAGGACGGGAAGAGCGCCAGGCGGCCGGGCTGCGGCGCTTCCATGCGGCCGGGCGGCATCGCGCTGCGCACCGGCTCGGGCAGGTCCGGCTCGCCGAACTTGATCCAGCCCTCGCGGCTGCCCTCGCGCAGCGCGCTCGGCGGCGTCGCCACGTAGTAGCAGCTGCTCAGCCAGCCATGCCCGTGGAAGTGGTTGGTGTGAAAGCCGCTGCGGCGCAGCCGTGAGCTCCAGCTGTCGGTGAAGCGCCAGGCCGAGGCCGGCGTCGGCACGCGCCCGAAGAAGGGGTGCTCCGGCTCGGCCGGGTGGGTGGCCAGCCAGGCCGTGATGGCGGCGGTGATCTGTTGCTTGAGGGCCTGCACCAGGGGCAGGTCCAGGTCGAACAGATTGCCGCGGGTTTGCGTGCCGTGGCGCAGGGTCTGGTCGATCGGTGCTTCGGCGTCGGTGTGCAGCCGGGTGAGTTCCTCGGCCAGCGCGGTGTTGAAGCTGGCGATGTCGGCCCAGCCGGGCGGCGGCGCGATGTCGATGACCGTGACGCAGCGTGCCAGGTCGTTGAGCCAGGCGGCGCGGGGGTGCCCGGTGAGCTGCCAGCCGGTGCCGAGCAGGGCCAGGGCCTGCTGGTCGTGCGGGGCGAGGGCGTGGGCGCGCTCCGCCAGCGCGAGGCCCTCGGCGGGCTCGCCGGCGGCGTAGCAGCTGCGCGCGGCATTGCACAGCACGGTGGCGTTGTCGGGCGCGAGGGCGACGGCCCGGCGGTGGGCGTCGAGCGCCTCGCCATGTTGCCCCAGCCGGCTCAGGGCCTGGCCGAGACCGTCGGCATAGGCGGCCTTGTCGGGCGCGAGGGCGGCGGCGCGGCGGTAGGCCGCGGCGGCTGCCTCGGACCGCTCGGCGCGCAGCAGCAGCAGCCCGAGCAGGCTGGGCGGGATGTCGGACTGCGGCGCCGCGGTGGCCGCCGCCTCCAGCTCGGCGGTGAAGTCGGCATGGCCCAGGGCCCAGCGCAGCTTGGCCAGGTCGTAGAGGCTCAATGCGTGCAGCGGCTGCAGGTGCAGGGCCTGCCGGTAGGCGGCGAGTGCATCCTCGGCGCGGCCCAGGGCCTGCAGGGTGTTGCCGAGGTTGTAGTGCGCCTCGGCCACCGCCAGCCCGAGCGCCTGCGCGCGTTCATGCGCGGCCAGGGCCTCGGTGTGGCGCCCGAGGCGGTGCAGCACCACGCCGCGGTTGTGGTGCAGGGCGGCGCGGTCGGGTGCGAGGTGCAGCGCGGCGTCCAGCGTGGCGAGTGCGGCCGGCCATTGCCCGTCTTCCTCCTGCAGCATGGCCAGCAGCTGCAGGGCATTGGCATCGCGCGGTGCCAGCTCGGCGGCGCGCTGGGCCGAGGCCAGGGCGCGGCTGTGCTCGCCCAGGTCACGGCGCAGGCGCGCATGCTGGTAGTGGGCGGCGGCGAGCTCCGGGGCGTGCAGGGCGGCCTGGTCGAAGGCCTCGGCAGCGGCGGCCGGGCGCTGCAGCATCTCCAGCATCTGGCCGCGCGCGAACCACACCCGTGGCTGGCGCGCATGCAGTTGCAGGGACCGCAGGAACCAGGCCTCGGCCTCGGCCCATTGCTGCCGCTGCGCCGCCAGCTGGCCGAGTGCTGCGGGCGCTTCCGGCGCGCCGGGCTGCTCGCGCAGGGCCCGCTCGAGCAGGGGCTGCGCGGCGTCGAGCTGGCCGGCGGCCAGGGCGCGCAGGCCCTGGCCCAGGGGAGAAGCGGGATGGATGGCAGCCATGCGGTGAACGGGTTGTGCGCGGATTGTCCGCGCCCATGAAAAACGGGCCCCGAAGGGCCCGTCGAATCTGCCACCCCGGAGGGTGGCAAGGTCTGATTTCGATCAGAAGTTGGCCTGGACGGTGGCCGTGTAGCGGCGGCCGATGATGTCGTAGGCGGTCGGGAAGGTGTTGCCGAAGTTCGTCGCGCCCGGGCCGATGCCGGTGCCCACCAGCGGGGGCTGCTTGTCGAACAGGTTGTTCACCGTCATCGACAGCTTGACGTTCTTCGTGACTTGCCACGAACCGTTCAGGTCGAAGTAGTTGTAGGCCTTGATCGTCTCGTTGACCGGCAGGAAGTTGCCCGCGTTGTTGGCGGCCGAACCGGTCGTCTGGACCGACGAGCTGCCGATGTAACGCCAGCTCAGGCCCAGCGAGTAGTCACCCAGCGACCAGGAAGCCCGCGTGTTCACGCGGACCTTGGTGTAGGGGGTGCCCACGTCCACGCCGTAGTGGCCGGCCTGCTCCAGGGTCGCCACGTTGGGCAGCGACTTGAAGTCGGCGCGGTTCAGGAAGCTGGCCTGAACGCTCAGGTCGACACGACCCAGGTTCGGGGCGCCCAGCTTCTTGAGCGGCAGGCGGTAGCTGGCGCCGAGGTCGATACCCGAGTAGTTGTAGTAGCCCAGGTTCGACGACTGCGTGCTCACGCCGCGGCTGCCGGTGCCGTTCAGGCCGCCGTTGAGGGCGTCGCGCTGGATCAGCTGGCAGAAGGCGTTGTAGGAGAAGCCGGGGTTCTGCGTCGCGTCGAAGCAGCCGTTCATCACCTGCGAGGCGGTCGGGCTGGACACGGCGCCCTTGACCTCGATCTTCCAGTAGTCCAGCGTCAGGGACAGGCTGTCGATGAAGTCAGGCTCCCACACCACGCCCAGGGTCGTGGTGTCGGCCTTTTCCGGGCCCAGGTTCGGGTTGCCGCCGGCGGTGTTGTTGATCTGGCTGGACGACGGTGCCGCCACGTTGCCGATCTGCGCGGCGGGCACGCCGGTCAGCTGGCACAGGTTGGTCAGCGTGCCGGCCTTGCCAGCATCGCCCGCGTTGATGCGGGTGCCCTGGCAGGGGTCGACCGACAGCGTGGACAGGCCGGTGGTGACGGGCGCGTACAGCTCGTTCACGTTCGGAGCACGGGTGGCGCGCTGGCTTTCGCCGCGGAGCTTCAGGCCCTTGATGGGCGAGTAGTCCATGGACTTCTTCCAGCTGCCGTAGCTCTTCACGCCACCGATCGAGTCGAACTCGGTGTTGCGGTAGCCGTAGCCGATGTTCAGCGCGTGGACGAAGGGCTTGTTCTGCACCAGGGGCAGCGTGGCTTCGCCGAACAGTTCGCGGAACTTCAGGACACCGCTGCGGTCAGGCGTCGGAGCGCCGGAACCCAGCAGTTCGCCTTGCGTCTGCACGACGGCGTCGGAGGCATTGCCGCCGAACACCTTGCGGTCTTCGTAGCCGAGGGCCACGCCCAGCGGGTTGCGGGCCCAGGGGCTCTTGGCGATCGCGACTTCACCGCTGGCCGAACCGGCGACGACGGTCTGCTCGACGCGGGTCGTCTGGAAGGTCGGGGTGGCGATGAAGGCCAGCATGGCCGGCGTGATCGAGCCGGCGGCGCCGAACAGGTTGATCGGCACGCAGCCGCCCGTCGTCACGGTACAGGCCGTGGTGCTGGTGGCGCGAACGGCCTGCTGCAGCTTGGTGGCCGAGAAGCCGTTGCCGGTGCGCTGGATCTGGTCCGAGCGGCCGGTCTGGTAGTAGGCGTCGTAGCTCCAGCCGTCGAACAGCGGGATGTCGCCGCGCACACCGGCGGTGTACTGGGTCGTCGTGTTGTCGTAGCTGTAGATACGCGGGCCGGCTTCGACGAAGCGACGGGCCACGTTGGCGCGGAACTCGGTCGTGCTGCCCGGCACGCAGTTGGCGGCCGAGATGCCATAGGCCTGGCAGAGCTGGGCGCGCACGGCCGGCGTGATGAAGGGGCTGCCGATCGGAATGTTCAGCGCCACGCCGAAGGTGCCCGACGGCGCCAGGTTCAGCGTCACGTTCGAGCGGGTGTGGAAGATCTCGGTGTAGACCTCGGCGTTGTCATTGATCTGGAAACGGCCGATCGCGGTCGCCTGGGTGCGGCTCAGCGGGGTCTCGAAGTAGTTCGGCGGGTTGGTGTTGTAGGCGTCAGCCACACCTGCGACCGGGCGCAGCAGGCCGGTCGTGCCGTCGATCACGCGCGAGCCGGCGATCGGCGCGGGCATGCCCGAGAACTGGGCCGGCACGGCGGTGCCGGAGAAGCCGCCGGGGTTGCCGGTGGCCGACGAGATCACGGTGCCGGCGTAGTCGCGCTGGGCGAGCTGCAGCGGGCTGGTGCGCGTGGTGCCCACGTGCACGACGACGTTGCCGCGGCCGTCGGCCAGGTTGGCACCGACCGTCAGGTCGTTCTTGTAGCGCTGGGCGTCACCCTTTTCGGAGGCGCTGTACAGCGAGGTGGCTTCAACGCCGGAGAAGTTGCGCTTGGTGATGAAGTTCACCACGCCGGACACGGCGTCAGCGCCGTACACGGCGGAGGCGCCGCCGGTGACCAGGTCCACGCGCTCGAGCAGCGAGACCGGGATGGTGTTGGTGTCGACGACGCCGCCCAGCGTGGCCGGGACGATGCGGCGGCCGTTGATCAGGACCAGCGTGCGGTTGGAGCCCAGGCCGCGCAGGTCGATGGACGCCGTGCCGTTGGAGCCGTTGTTCACGTTCGGGCCGATGGCCGGGTAGGCCGAGGGCAGGCCACGCACCAGCTCTTCGACAGCGACCGGCTGCTTGATGCTGATGTCTTCCTTGCCGACCGACGTGATCGGGCTGCTGGATTCAGCACCGACCGACTTGATGCGCGAGCCGGTGATCTCGATGCGCTCGAGCTTTTCCGGCGCGGCTTCTTGCGCCATGGCCGAGACAGCGCTCAGCGTGCCGATCATCGCCAGGGCGGCGGCGCTTCGGGCGTTTCGTTTAAACATGACTACTCCTTCGTGAGGACGTTCTCAACGCTGTTGTTGCGGGTGATTTCGGAAATGCGTATCCCTGAGCGGAAAACGCTTTTTCGCGGCGCGAGTCTGAAGACTGCACCGGGGGTGGCCGATCCGGGTTGCCCCCAATAGACGCGGTTGTACCGTCGGCAAGCAGCTTTACACGGCCGAAACCTAGGGGAATCACCGTCCCACCGAAAGGTGACTGCAAGCGGTGTCGTTGTCACACGACCACAAAACAGCCAATCCCCCTCGGGGTTTGCGGGGCTCTGCCGGCCGTCGCACGGGCGAGAGGGACTTCTAGAATCGCCCACCTTTTCCGGCCCCCTTGCTCCCCGTGACCACTGCCTCCCTGCCCGGCGCCCTGCCCACGCCCGATTGCGACGTCCTGATCGTGGGCGCCGGCCCGGCAGGCAGCGCCTGCGCGCGGCAGCTGGCCGCAGCGGGCCTCGCCGTTCGATTGGTCGACCAGCATCCCGCCGGGCGCGACAAGACCTGCGGTGACGGGCTCATCCCCGATGCCCACCAGGCGCTGGCGCGCCTGGGGCTGCTGGAGGCCGTCATGCAGCGTGCGCAACCCGTGGCGCATGTCGGCTGCATCGGCCCGCGCGGCGGGCGGGTGGACGTGCCCGGCACCTTGGCCGTGCTGCCGCGCCGCGAGCTGGATGCCCTCCTGCTCGCCGCCGCGCAGCAGGCTGGCGCGGTGTTCGAGCAGGCGCGCTTCGAGGCGCCGCTGGAGCAGGACGGCCGCGTGGTGGGGGCCCGGCTCAAGCAGGGCGATGCCCTGGTGGAGCTGCGCGCGCGCTGGGTGGTGCTGGCCACCGGCGCGGTGCCCAAGGCGCTGACGGCCGCCGGCATGTGCGAACGGCACACGCCCAGTGGCGTGGCACTGCGCGGTTATGTGAAGGCGCCGGCGATGGTCGGCAAGATCACCGCCCTGGAAGTGGTGTGGGACAAGGCCGTGCGGCCGGGTTACGGCTGGATCTTCCCGGCGCCCGACGGCCACTTCAACATCGGCGTCGGCGTGACCGACAGCCACCAGGACCTCGGCGGCGGCAAGGGCCAGAAGAAGGACGTGAACCTGCGCGCCATCTTCGATGCCTTCGTGGCCAAGTACCCGCCGGCGGCGGAGCTGATGCGCGTGGGCGAGCTGGTGGGCGAGCTCAAGGGCGCGCCGCTGCGCTGCACCCTCACCGGCGCCAAGTGGAGCCGCCCGGGCCTGATCGTCACCGGCGAGGCCGCCGGCAGCACCTACTCCTTCACCGGCGAGGGCATCGGCAAGGCCATGGAAACCGGCATGCTGGCGGCCGAGGCCATCCAGGCGCACCTGCATGACGATGCCGCTGCACGAGCCCGTTATGAGGCGGCGCTCACGGCCCTGAAGCCCAAGTTCGACCTCTACGAGCGCGCCAACCGCGTCAACGCCCACCCCTGGCTGGCCGACCTGCTGATCTGGCGCGCCCGCAAGAGCCCGCGCCTGCTCAAGCGCATGAGCGGCGTGCTCAACGAGACCAGCAACCCCGGCAACCTCGTGAGCCTCAAGGGCATCAGCCGGCTGTTCTTCGAGTGAGCCCGGCTCAGACGCGTTCGATGACCAGGGCGATGCCCTGGCCGACGCCGATGCACATCGTGCACAGCGCGTAGCGGCCGCCGGTCACTTCCAGCTGATTGACCGCGGTCGTCACCAGGCGCGCACCGCTGGCGCCCAACGGATGGCCCAGCGCGATGGCGCCGCCATTCGGGTTCACGCGGGCGTCGTCGTCGGCCAGGCCCAGGTCGCGCAGCACCGCCAGGCCCTGCGCCGCAAAGGCTTCATTGAGCTCGATGACGTCCATCTGCGCGAGCGTGAGGCCCGTGAGCGCCAGCACCTTGCGCGTGGCCGGCGCCGGGCCGATGCCCATGATGCGCGGTGCCACGCCCGCCGTGGCCATGCCCACCACGCGGGCGCGCGGCGTGAGGCCGTGGCGGGCCGCCTCGGCCTCGCTGGCCAGCAGCAGCGCGCAGGCGCCGTCGTTCACGCCGCTGGCATTGCCCGCCGTCACGCTGCCCTCGGGCGTGACCACGCCCTTGAGCTTGGCCAGCGCGGCCAGGCTGGTCTCGCGCGGGTGCTCGTCGAGCAGCACCTGCACCGCGTCGCCCTTCTTCTGCGGCACGGCCACCGGCACGATCTCGCGCTCGAAAAACCCGCGCTGCTGCGCCGCGATGGCCTTGGTCTGCGAGGCCAGCGCCATGCGGTCCTGCGCTTCGCGCTCGATGCCGAAATCGCGGGCAACGTTCTCGGCCGTTTCAGGCATGGAGTCCACGCCGTACTGCGCTTTCATCAGCTTGTTGACGAAGCGCCAGCCGATGGTGGTGTCGTAGACCGCGTTGCTGCGGCTGAAGGCGCTCTCGGCCTTGGGCATGACGAAGGGCGCGCGGCTCATGCTCTCCACGCCGCCGGCGATCATCAGCCCGGCCTCGCCGGCGCGGATGGCGCGCGCGGCGCTGCCCACGGCGTCCAGGCCCGAGCCGCACAGGCGGTTGATCGTGGCGCCCGGCACGTCCACCGGCAGGCCCGCCAGCAGCGCGGCCATGCGGGCGACGTTGCGGTTGTCCTCGCCGGCCTGGTTGGCGCAGCCGTAGAGGATGTCGGTGACCTGCGCCCAGTCGACTTTCGCGTTGCGCGCCATCAGCGCCTTGATCGGCAGGGCGCCGAGGTCGTCGGTGCGGATGGAGGACAGCGCGCCGCCGTAGCGGCCGAAGGGGGTGCGGATGGCGTCGCAGATGAAGGCGTGGGTCATGATGCGGTGAGGCGAAGGTAAGGGCTCACGCGGTAGCGTTCGCCACGGTAGTAGGCGTCCAGGCGGTCCAACAGCGCGACGATCGAGGCCGCGCCCCAGCGCCCTTGCCATTCGAAGGGGCCGGCGGGGTAGTTCACGCCGAGCTTCATGGCGGCATCGGCGCCTTCCTCGCTGCACACGCCCTGCTGCACGGCGTCGTTGGCCTCGTTGACGAGCATGGCGATGGTGCGGGCGACGATCAGCCCGGGCACGTCCACCATCTCCACCGGCTGGAACCCTGCGGCGCCGAGCCAGGCCACCGGCGCACTGAAGTCACCGGAGGTGGCATAGGCCAGGTGCGAGGCTTCGCCCAGCGGCAGGTCGAACACCACCACCGGCGCCTGCAGTTCCCGTTCGGCAGCAATCTCGCGGGCCGTGCGTCCGTCGGTCAGGCGCAGCTGGGCGCGGTCGGCTTCCAGGCCCACCCAGTCGCTGAGCGTCTGTCGCTCGGCCTGCGGAAAGGCGGCCGCGAAGCGGTCGGCCACGAAGCCCTGGCCGTGCACGACCAGGCGCTGTGCCGTCGGCGTGGCGTAGCTGCCCACGGCAAGGGCCGGCGCGCCCTCGGGGTAGCGGTAAAAGCCCCGCCCGCTCTTGCGCCCCAGGTAGCCCGCGTCCACCAGCTCCTGCTGCACAAGCGACGGCGTGAAGCGCCGGTCGAAGAAGTTGGCCGCGAACACCGAGTTCGTCACCGCGAAGTTCGTGTCGTGGCCGATCAGGTCCATCAGCTCGCAGGGGCCCATGCGGAAGCCCGCCGCGCGCAGGCAGGCGTCGATCATCTCGGGCGTGGCGGCGCGGTCCTGCAGCAGCATCAGCGCCTCGGCGTAGTAGGGCCGGGCGATGCGGTTGACGATGAAGCCGGGCGTGGAGCGGGTGTGCACGGGCGTCTTGCCCCAGCGCGTGGCCAGCGTTTCGATGGCCTGCGCGACATGGCTGTCGGTGCCCAGCCCCGACACCACCTCCACCAGCTTCATCAGCGGCACCGGGTTGAAGAAGTGCATGCCCACCAGGCGCTCGGGCCGCTTCATGCCGCGGGCCAGCGCCGTCACGGAGATGGACGAGGTGTTGGTGGCGATGATGGCCTCGTCGCTCAGCAGCGCCTCCAGCTCCGCGAAGAGCGCGCGCTTGATGTCGAGGTTCTCGACGATGGCCTCGATGACCAACTCCGCCGGTTGCAGCGTGGCCACCGGCGTGATGAGCGCCAGCGTCGCGCTCACGGCCTCGGGCGTGAGCTTGCCCTTGGCGGCCAGGCCTTCCAATGTGGTGGCGAGCTTGGCCTTGGCGGCCTCGGCGGCGCCGTCGCGGGTGTCGAACAGGGCGACGTCATGGCCGGCCTGGGCGGCCACCTGCGCAATGCCGGCGCCCATGAGGCCGGCGCCGACGACGAGGATGCGGGCGGTGTCGAGGTTCATTCGGAGGCGTTCCAGTTCGGCTTGCGTTTGCCCAGGAAGGCGGCGAAGCCCTCGCGGGCCTCGGGCGTGGTGCGCACGCGGGCGATGGTCTGCGCCGTCAGCTCGCGCACGTCGGCGGTCACCGGGCCAGGCGCCAGACGGGCGTAGAGCTGCTTGATCTCGGCCTGCGCGGCGGGGCCGCAGGCGAGCAGGTCGGCGAGCTGGGCGTCGACAGCGGCGTCCAGCTCTGCCAGCGGCACGACACGCTGCACCAGGCCCACGCGCTGCGCCTCGGCGGCGTCGATGCGGCTGGCGGTGAGCGCCAGGCGCCGCGCCTCGCGCAGACCCACGGCGTTGACGAGGTGCGGGCCGATGACGGCCGGCAGGATGCCCATGCGGGCCTCGCTGACCGAGAAGCTGGCCACCTCGGCCGCCACGGCCAGGTCGCAGGCGCAGGCCAGGCCCACGCCGCCGCCCAGGGCCGCGCCCTGCACGCGCGCCAGCGTCGGCTTCGGGCATTCGGCGATGCGCGCCAGCATGGCCGAGAAGCGCCGGGCGTCGGCGAGGTTGTCGTCCTGCGAGGCGGCGGCGGCGCGCTGCATCCACTGCAGGTCGGCCCCGGCGCTGAAGTGCTTGCCAGCACCGGCCAGCACGACGGCGCGCACGCTGGCGTCGGCGCCGAGCGTGGCGAAGGCCTCGTCCAGCTCGGCGATCAGCGTCTCGTCGAAGGCATTGAACACGGCAGGCCGGTTCATCGTCAGCACGGCCACGCCGTCGGGGCGGCGTGCGAGGTCGAGGGTGGTCCAGGCAGGCATGGCGGCGATTCTGCCCGTTTCCGCGTATTCCCGACCGATCGGTCGGCGAACCGGTCGTTCATGCGCACCGGCCTGCCATTCGCCGCAGCCCGCCGCCGTGCGCCCGGGGTGCCGCCTAGACTCCGCCGCCATGTCCTCACCGTCCCGCCTGAGCCGCTGGCTCGCCACCGACTGCTCGCAGTGGCTGTATCCCGGCCCGCGCCGCGTCTTCACGCCCGAGGAGATGGCGCGCGGCGGCAGTCAGCCCTGGCCGGCCTCGATCGACCACTACGTCTACGTCAATCTGATCGTCCTCTTGTCGGTCAACACAGCCGCTTACCGCAAATGGGTGTGGGTCTGGCCGGTGGTGCTGGGGCTGGGCTGGGGGGCGCTGGCCGTGGCGCGCTGGCTCTGGCGCCACCCCACGAGCCGCCGTCTCAATGTGGCGAGCTGGGTGGTCGGCATCACGCTCGGGGTGGGGGCCGTGGTGCTGGTCAAGACGGGCATGCGCGAGCAGCTGGAGATGCATTTCCTGCTGGTGCTGGCTGCCATGACCGCGGTGTTGTCGGCCTGGTGGCTGTTGACGCTGTTCCGCGTCCAGCAGATCAGCGCGCGGTTGCGGGAGCTGGATGAGCAGGACGCTGCCCTGCGCCTGTCCACCCGCCTCGCGGCTGCGCAGATCCAGCCCCACTTCTTGTTCAACACCCTGGCCTCGCTGCAGCACTGGGTGGACACGGGCGACGCCCGCGCCGCGCCGCTGCTGCGTGACTTCACCGCCTATCTGCGTGCCACGCTGCCGATGTTCGAGCGCGAGCTGCAGTCGCTGGGCGACGAAACGGAAATGGTGCGGCGCTACCTCGCCATCATGCAGGCGCGCCTCGGGCAGCGCCTGGACTACCGGGTCGATGTCGCGCCCGAACTGGACATCGCGCTGCCGCCCGGCATCGTGCTGACCCTGGTGGAGAACGCCATTGCGCACGGCATCGAGCCGCAGCTGCGCGGCGGCCATGTCGAGGTCGTGGCGCGGCGCGAGGGCGACCGTGTCGTCGTCACGGTGCGCGACGACGGGCCGGGCCTGGCGCCCGGCTGGGCCGATGGCGTCGGCCTGTCGAACACCCGGCGCCGGCTGCTGGCAGCCTTGCCCCACGCTTCCCTGACCCTCACCGACGCCGCGCCCGGCTGCGTGGCCACCCTGACGCTATGAACCCCAAGCTCACCGCACTGATTGCCGACGACGAAGAAGCCCCCCGCGAGCAGCTGCGCGCCGCGCTGGCCCGCCGCTGGCCCGAGCTGCAGATCGTGGCCGCCAGCAGCAATGGCGTCGAGGCCTGGGACGACTGCCTCGCGCACGAGCCGGCCGTGGCCTTCCTGGACATCCGCATGCCGGGCATGACGGGCCTGGAGGTGGCGCGGCGCCTGTCGGGCCTGGCCACGCCGCCGCTGATCGTCTTCGTGACCGCCTACGACGACCATGCCCTCGCCGCCTTCGATGCCGGCGCGGTGGACTATGTGCTCAAGCCGGTGGACGACGAGCGGCTGACCCAGGCGCTCACGCGGCTGCGCGCCCGCCTCACCCAGCCCGCGCCCGACGTGACGGCCCTGCAGCGGCTGCTGGCCAGCCTGCCGCAAGCCAAACCTGCAGCGCGCCCCATCCAGGCCAGCGTCGGCCGCGAGGTGCAGCTGATCCAGCCCGAGGACGTGCTGTATTTCGAGGCGGACCAGCGCTACACCCGCGTCGTGCACCAGGGCGGCGACGCGCTCATCCGCACGCCGCTGCGCGAGCTGCTCACCCAGCTCGACCCCGACCAGTTCTGGCAGATCCACCGCAGCGTGCTGGTGAACAGCCGCTGCATCGCCAAGGCCGTGCGCGTGGACGAGGGCACGATGGTGGTGACCCTGCGCGGCCGTGACGAGAAGCTGCCGGTGTCGCGCCAGTTCCAGGGCCTGTTCAAGGGTCAGTGAGCTTGCGGCGCCGCCGGTTCAAGGGCAAACCCTTGGGCGGGCGCTTCGGCGGGCTCCAGACAATCCGCGGCATTCCAAAGACCCCTAAGTCTTGGGGTCACCGACCAGGGACAC
>Ga0233424_10002431_pt1 | contig 13373 bp, 10 predicted proteins | sample Watercolumn_Towu_FD_181011 | JGI IMG/M metagenome (GOLD analysis project Ga0233424, IMG submission 181011) | Freshwater microbial communities from Lake Towuti, South Sulawesi, Indonesia - Watercolumn_Towuti2014_125_MG | ecosystem: Environmental > Aquatic > Freshwater > Lake | place: Indonesia...
GGGTAATACTCCACATGCGTGATCCAAACTTGTCCGCCTTCGACATCTTGGGAGGACTGACCCACCGTTCCTGAGTAGTGATCCAGACGACTGACCCGATCACGCACGCGAACCAGATAGTGAACCTAACCAGCCTCCTTCTCCAGGAGGCACCCCTGATCCGGAGCGCACCAAGGGCGTCACTCACCGGCTAGCCCCACCGGGCGCGTGTTCACCGGCCAGCAACACCTCACCGCGGCGCAACACTGCCTGCCGGATGAAGCGCGGTCGCCCCTTCGCCTCCGTAAAAATCCTCCCCACATACTCTCCCACCAACGCGATCGCCAGCAGGTTCAGACTGCCAAAGAACATGATCGCCAGCAGCACCGTCGTCACACCCGCCGGCGACAGCTCCGGAAACATCAGGCGCAACGTCACCTGCACCCCCCCAAGTAGCACCGTCGCGCCGAAGAGCACCGTCGCCACGAACAGCAGCGCGTTCAGCGGCGCGTCGCTGAATGAGAAGATCCCGCGCTTCGCCCACCCCAGATTCCGCAGCAAGTTGTTCGTCGACCGTCCGAACATTCGTTCAGGGCGCACGTAGTCCACTCCCACTTGCCGGAACCCTGCAAACGCGCGCATCCCGCGCAGAAACATGTCGCGCTCCGGGAACTGCAGCAGCGCCGACACTACCCGGCGATCCATCAGCGCGAAGTCACCCGCGTCGTGCGGGATCGCCAGATACGAGAAGTAGTCGAACACCCGGTAAAACGCCTTGTACGCCACCTGCATGTACCACGGCGCCTCGCGCTTCACCCGTCGGCCGAAGACGACGTCGTACCCCTCACGCCACTTCGCGACGAACTCGGCGATCAGTTCGGGTGGATCCTGCAAGTCGCCATCAAGCAGCACGCAGGCGTTCTTCGTCGCCACCTCCATGCCGCTCCGGAAGGCCGCCTGCGACCCAAAGTTCCGCGCATGGCTAATCCCCATCACCCGTGGGTTGTCCCGCGTGATCGCTAGGATGGTCGCCTCGCTGTCGTCTGGGCTACAGTCGTTCACGAAGACGATCTCGTAGTCGACGTTCAGCGCGTCGAAGGTCTCTCGTAGTCGCCGGTGCATGATCGGAATCGCCTGGCCATCGCGGTAGCACGCGATCACCGCCGTCACGCTGTGCCGCGTGTCGAGGCCGAACCGTTTCGACGACCGCTCGTACGCCACCATGTCAGGCAGCGAAGCCAGCCAGTCGCGCGTGCTAACCAACCCATCACGCAGCGACGTCCGCGGTTCCCACCCGATGACCGCACGCGCTCGCGATGGGTCGGCGTACCAGTCGGTCACGTCCCACGCCCGCGCCTCCATTTGAAAGGCCGGTTCGCCGGTGATACCGAACAGGTCACGCGCCGTCGTTGCGAGGTCGCGCATCGTCGTGCGTGTCCCCGTGCCGACGTTGATCGAAGCGCCTCGCACCCCCGGGCCCATCGCCAGCGCCGCCTTTACGAACGCCTCGCACGCGTCGTCGATGTGCACGAGGTCGCGGGAGATGTCCGGCGCCACGAACGGCGGGTAGGTGCCAGTCATTCCGGCACGTACGAGGGTGGGGATCAACCGTGACGGGTCTTCAAGCGGGCCGTAGACCGAGTACAGGCGCAAGTTCACGCCTGAGAAGCCCCGTTGAGTGCCGTGGAAGTGCAGCACGTGCGCGGCGGCCGCCTTGGAGACGGCGTACTCGCTGTTCGGAGCCAACCACGCATCCTCCGTCGGCGCAGCCGCGTTCGTGCCGTACTCGGAGGAGCTCCCTGCATGCACGTACGCGGCGAGGTCCGTCCCAGACAAGCGCGCCACAAGCCGTCGCGTCAGGCCAAGGTTCGTCTCGTAGATGCGGTCGGCGTCGGACTCGAACGAGTAGGCGCCGTACGCGAGGCAGTTGAAGACGGTTCGAGGGCGCACGTCGTCGAGGAGGGCGTCGAGATTCGCCTCCACCAGCAGGTCGGTCACACGGACGCACCCGGGAGGCAGTCCCTCAAGGCGCCACGCGGGCAGGCGTCGGGCCGTGCCAGTCACGTCGTCGCGCACCGCCAAGAGCGTCCGCAGCAGATTCGCGCCGACGAACCCGCTCGCACCCAGCACGAGGATGGGTCCGTGCAGGCGGGAGATCTCCGCCGCCGCATCCCAGATGGTCATTGGGAGTCGTCCGTACTGGGCATGGCTTCACGTTCATCGAAGAGTGCGAGCAACGACGTCACGTCGAGACCGCACTCGGCGCGGTGCCACTTCTGCGATCCGTACCGACCAGACGGGTACCCAACCGCATGGCGGTGTGCAACGCGTGACGGCGTCGCACCGGCCTTCGCGAGTGCCAGCGCGACGGCCTGACCAACGCCACCGTGCGCGACATGCTCCTCGGCAACGATCAAATGGTCGGCGGCGCGGAGGTCGTCCAGAAAATCGAGCGGGAGGGTGGTGACCGGCAACTCCGAGACGACCCACAATCGCGGACGCCTCGCCTTCTCGAAGGCTTGCAGCGGTGCGAGAAGTGTCCCCGCAATCGGGCCACAGGCCAACACCACCGGGCCATCGCCTGCCACGACGCGACGCCACGGCGCAAACGGTGGCACCTCCGACCCGGACGGTTCCTCGGCAAGCCCAAGCCGCAGGTACGACGGGCCCGAAAGTACGTGGGCGCGCGTGACCGCCGGGGCGACGTCGGCCCCGAAGGCGGGCACCAACACGGTCATGGCGTCGAGGGTTAGCAGAGCGCCGTAGTCTTCGAGGGCATGGTGGGTGGCACCCATCACGCCATAGCCGTACCCACCGCCATTCCCCACGAGGCGCACTGGCAGACGATGGAGGCAGACATCGTTCCGGACTTGCTCGAAGGGCCGGGCATACAAGAACGGCGCGATGCTGTACGCCCACGGACGTAATCCCGCCCGCGCCAGACCAGCGGCGACCGAAATCATGTTCTGCTCAGCGACGCCCGCGTTCAGGAAGCGAATACCGAGGGCGTTGCGCACCGGTTCGAGTGCCATGTACCCGAGATCGCCGGTCAAGAAGGCCAGTGTCGGGTCACCGGCAAGCGCCACAATGGCATCGGAAAAGCGACGCCTCATCGCGTCCGCTCCGTCTCATCCAACTCGGCCAACGCTTGGGCAAGCAGATCATCGGTGAGGGGGAGGTAATGCCATTCCATGCGCCCCTCCATGAACGAGACGCCCTTCCCCTTGATTGTGCGCGCGACGATGACGCGAGGCGCCCCGGGAACTCCTGGGCTTTCCGCACCTCGCCCTTCGCGACCGGCCACGGTGAGCGCCGCCTCCAGGGCGACTGGGTCGTGGCCGTCGATCTCCGTGACATTTGCCCCAAAGGCGCGGAACTTCGCTGCCAACGGCTCAAGGTTCATCACCTCGCGCGTTGCACCGAACCCTTGCAGGCCGTTCGCGTCGACAACAATGGTGAGGTTGCCCAATCGGTGGTGTACGGCGAAGGCAAGGGCCTCCCAGCATGACCCCTCGTTCCACTCGCCGTCCGAGGTCAGGCAGAACGCGTGCCCCTGCACACCCTGCAAGCGCCACCCGAGGGCGAGGCCGGAAGCCAAGCCCGGGCCGTGGCCGAGACTACCGGTGGCGAAGAGGATCTCCGGGATGCCCGAGGCGGGCGGATGACCCGCGAGGCGCGTGCCGTCGCGGTGGAAGGTGGCGAGGTCGTCGTCGGACAGCCGACCATGCGCCCACAAGGTGACGTAGAGGGCGCCAGCAGCGTGGCCTTTCGAAAGGACGAACTGGTCGCTCTCACACATGGCCTGCCCGAAGAGCGCCGCGAGAATGTCAAGGCAGCCGAGGTTGCCGCCGAGGTGGCCGACACCCGCGGCCCGGTGCATGTGGAGGAGGCGCCGCCGCATGGCGTTCATATCACCCAAGCCAGTCATGCGACCGACACCGCCCGCCGCGCCGTCACCGTGTACCCAAGGCAGTCATCTGGCGACCCCCACCCGAGCCGCAAAGCGGCATGCGCCAAAAACACCATCAAAACGATCACCGGGCCAACGACGGGCAGGAGCGCCGGTCGAGCAAGCCCAATCCGGTAACAGACCCCCAGCACCTTGGCGCACGTAACCACTACGTCAGTGCCTCGAGCATCGACCCGCACCTCCTCGAAACCTGCTTGCTCCATCAGCATCGCCAGTGCAGTCGGCGTGAACCGCCAGTAGTCGTGCGGGATGTAATGAAACCGCGCCTGAAACGGCACGGTGAACAAGGTCTCCCCACCCGGGCGCAACACTCGCGCGCACTCGCGGAGAAACCCTGTCGGGTCGATCACGTGTTCAAGCGTCTCTGTATGGAATACCGAATCGAACGCACCGTCGGGGTAGGGAAACGTCCCTCCCGCATAGTGGACAACGCCATCGACGTTCCTCGTACCGAACGTCGCGGCGCCGTCCGCAATGTCAAGGCCAAAGTACGCGCACGACTTGCCAACAAAGTGGCGGTACGGTTGGTGGCCGCAGCCAACCTCAAGCAGCGTCCCTTGGCGCCGACGTAACCACGGTGTGCAATCGCGGACGACCGTCCAAACCTGTAGGTCCAGCACACGGCGCGCGGCGTATCGAATCCGGGCGACTAGCCCTGCTTGCGGGCCCAAATTTGCAGGAGGAGTGAAAGATTCGCCGGCTCGTCGACGTGCAATCATGCTCATTCTCGCGCAGGTTGCGGAGTCGGCACCATGCCCCACCGTTGGCACAGGTCGTGGCCCCCTCCATGGCCTTCCATGGTCGTCACCACGACGACTCGCCTAGTCACCTCAACCGGCACGAGTGCGCCGCGTGCACAGAGCATCCCCGCAATTGCTACGCGCAAACCATCAAGACGCTCACTTTCGTCCTCGACCACAAGTTCCGTGCCGTACGGCATCTCGCGTACTGAGGCCGCCACCATCGCCGTCGCCACCGGCACCAGCGCATCCTGCGGCGCAAACGACAGCGGAAACGCGTTCACATACGGCGTCCCGATGACGGCGTGAATCCACAGGTCATCCGCCAACAGCATCGGCACGCGCGACACAACGGGATAGCGCCTCGCCAAGAGTTCACGCAACGCCGCTCGGTCGTCGCTTCGCTCGGGTGGTACCGACCCAAACCACGGGCCGGTAAGCACCTTCCCCTCGCCCCACAAGCGAACTGCCTGTCCGAACAGCGTCGTCGAGACACGTGGCACCAACGCGGTCAACCCCGACGCACCGACCAATGCCATGCCGCATACCACCGTGGCGCCGACGACCACCCGTACGTCCCCTGCTCCTGCAGTCGCCTCACTGAACACGCTCCACCGAGCCGTCCGGGTAAGCAACCAGACCGCGAGGATTGCCGGTGGGAACATCACGTGCAACAGGTTGTTCGAGTGCGGCCGGAAGACGTAGTAGGTGAACTGCAAGATGCCGTACGCCCCGACCAACGCGACCACCTTGTCGCGTTGCATCTGCCCATCAAGCGACGCCGCGAATACCGCCCGAAGCGCAAGCATGATCGTCACGGCCGCGCAGCCGAGCAACATCGGCGACCACGCCGACGCCGCCACCGGTTGCTCAAACCCGAGGCCCGCCTCGTACGTCCCGAAGTACTCGAAGTAATGGCGTGTGTCCGGCCACTGGTCGGCACGCCACCTCGTCACACCGAAAAGTACTGCCACCCCGGTCGCGGCACCAAGGACCGCCTCGGTCAGTCGCCCCACAACCCGACGCCACCCCCCTATGCCGTCACCATCCCGCCAACTCCGCGCAGTGTCGATCACGAGGTCACTGGCGAAGATCACCGCCGAGTAGATCGCAACCTCAAGGCTCCATGTCGACACCACCATCCAGTACGCCCCGCGCAGGAGTCGTCTCCACGGTGCCATCCGGCCTGGCATCGCCACGGCGTCGGCCACCAGTAGCCATGGCAACCCGAACCGCCACGCGCCCGTCGACGGGTATGCCTCCGCAAAACCAATCGAGACCGATCGGTTGACCACCACCACCAACCACCAAAGGCTTCCTACCGCCCAGTCGCGAACCAGCCACGCACACGCGCCCCACAGCCCGACATAGAGCGCGACGTTCGCCACGTTTGTCCACGCGGACAGCCCCGTCGGGGTGATGGTCTCGACCACCTCGCCGGTCAACAGCACAAGCACGTAGATCAGCCCGACGCCGTACTGGGCGTTGACATCCACCAGCAACGACTTGCCCGCCGCGACGTCGCGCATCGGAAAGAGGAAGAACGCGTGGCGAGGTTCGTCCCAAGGAGGCACCACGTTGACACTCAGCGCGATGCCAACCGTCCCAACGAGGAGAGCAACAGCCGCCCGAGGCCACCCCGATGGCACCCGCGTTGCCGCCCGCACCAGCAGCACCACGACCCCAACCGGCACCGTCCCTGACGGACCGACCAGCATCTCGAGGCCCGCCAAGGCAAGGCACGCGCCGTCGACGGCAAGGTCGCGCGACCGGTCGAGAATGCGCACCGGCACGACTGATGCAAGCGACAGCCCAGCAATCGCAAGCACCGTGAACGTCAACCGCACCGGGTTGCGGACGAGGAAGTAGGTCGAAGCCATCACAAACAGCACGGCTCCGGCGCTGATCGCGTCACGAACCTCGACGCGCGTCACCAGTCGTCCGGAGGCCCACCCGACCGCCGCACCAACTACTAGGCCGACCCCCGCCGAGACCATTGCCCACGGCCCTCGGGTGCACTCCAGGCACGCCGCCGCCGTACCCGTCACGACGTAGCCCACGTATGCGAGAACCACCACCCCAATCGCCACATTCGCCATCCGCCGCAGGTCGCGCGCGCCCGAAAGGTAGGCGACCTGCCCCACATGCCACCCCGCAGCACCCGCCGCCACCATTCCGCCCGCCGGCAGCGAGGTCCGTGCCACGACCAGCATCACGGCAGCCAGCCCAACCGATGCTGCGTGCAGCGCATCGCGATCCGCCTCGCTGACAGACCCGGCCAGCGGCCCGACGCCCTCGGTGCCGACCTCGATCACCAGCAACGTCGCACACGCGACCGCCGCCAGAACGATCACGCCGACATACGTCACGCGCACGACGCCCGGCGTGACCAGCGTCGCCGAACCCATCAAGGCCGCGATCAGGGCTCCCGTGCCAACGACCAACATTGCCGCCAGTGCGAGAACAAACTCCCAACGCATCGCGGCGTCCATCGGCGCGTCTCGGATCCACCCATGGTCCGGGACGATTGCCCGCCACCGCATTGCCACAGCAACCGTCGCGGCTCGCCCTGGCATCGTCGATGCCACCCTTCGCTACGCCCTCACCGCTCCAACCGTTTCCCTCACGACGACATGAAGTATCCTCGCCCCCTGGCACCACGCGTCGGCGTCGTCGGCGCAGGCTACTGGGGCCCTAATCTGATCCGCAACCTCACCGAACTCCCTGGCTCGCCACTCGCCGCCGTGGCCGACTCCAACCCCGCACGCCTCGCGACCATCCGTGCACGCTACCCGGCGATCATCCTCCACGATTCCGGCACAGCCCTCTTCGCCGACCCAAGCGTCGACGCCGTGGTCATCGCCACCCCCGCCGAAACCCACTACGCCCTCGCGCGCGAGGCCCTCGACCACGGCAAGCACGTCTTCGTCGAGAAGCCGCTCGCTACCTCCGGTGACCAGTGCCTCGACCTCGCCCGGCGCGCCGACGAGGCCGGCCTCACGCTCATGACGGGCCATACCTTCCTTCATAATGACGCCCTGCGATGGACGCGCGGGCGCATCGAATCGGGCAACCTTGGCGACGTCATGTACCTGTACTCGCGGCGCCTCAACCTCGGACAGGTGCGCCAAGATATCAACGTCGTGTGGAACCTCGCCCCGCACGATATCAGCATCATGGGCTTCCTCACTGGCGCGCGCCCCATTCGCGTCAGTTGCGCCGGATACGCGTACCTCCAACCGGGCGTTGAGGACGTCGCCTTCATCACCCTCGAGTACCCACCTGCCACACTCGGAGGCACCCCGCGGTCGGCCCACATCCATGTCTCGTGGCTCGACCCACACAAGGTTCGTGAGGTCGTCGTGGTCGGCACGCGCCAGATGATCGTCTACGACGACGTCGATGCCGACCGCGTCATTCAGGTCTACGACAAGGGCGTCGATCGCGTGCCGGCACCCGGCCAACCAGACAGCGACCCGCGTGAACGCGCCGAGTCGTACGGCGACTTCAAGCTCATGCTCCGGTGGGGCGATCTGCACATTCCGCGCCTACGCGTCACTGAACCGTTGCGCAACGAAATGGCCCACTTCGTCCGCTGCGTCGCCACCGGCGTCCGCCCGCTCACCGACGCCGTAAACGGGTGGGAAGTCGTGCGCGTCCTTGAGACATGCGATCAGTCGCTCGCACGCGGCAGCAGCCCGGTCGATGTCGACTGGTCGGTTCCCGACGATGCCCCCGACGCCTTCCACGTGCCTCGGATCACACTGTGACAACCATTTCACCCTTCGCGCGCATCCACCCGAACGTCCATTTGGGTGAGGGGTGCGACATCGGCGACTTCGTGATCATCGGCGTGCCTCCACGCGGCGCGGCGCCCGGTGACCTGCCGACCATCATCGGTGCGGGCGCGGTCATCCGCTCCCACTCGGTCATCTATGCCGGGAACGTTATCGGCGACGCCTTCCAGTGCGGGCACGGTGCCCTCCTGCGCGGGTCGAACGCCATCGGCAACCGCGTCTCGATTGGCAGCCATACCGTCATCGAGCATCACGTCGACATCGAGGACGGTGCGCGCGTCCACTCGCAAGCCTTCATCCCGGAGTTCTCACGCCTCGGTCGCGGGTCATGGGTCGGCCCTCGCGCCGTCTTCACGAACGCACCGCACCCGCAGTGCCCCGCCGTCAACCAGTGCCTCAAGGGGCCAACCCTTGAACCGGGGGCGAAGATCGGTGCCAACGCTACCCTCCTGCCGGGCGTCACGATCGGTGCCTTCGCCCTCGTCGGCGCCGGAAGCGTCGTCACGCGCGATGTCGCCCCGGGGACGGTCGTCGCCGGGAACCCGGCCCGCATCGTCAAGCGCATCCAGGATCTCGGGTGCCCCTACGACCTGATCGACACGCCGTACCGCGACGCCTGGGCAATCCTTGGGATCAGCGGCGAAGACGTCGCGATGGAGTCCCCTTAGATGTGCGGTATCGCCGGATGGCTTGGCTTCGAAGGATCGCGCGAGGGTGCGTCGGTCCTCCTCGAACGCATGAAACTCGCGATCTACCACCGCGGCCCGGACGAAAACGGGTCGTTCGTCGACGACCGCGTCGCCATCGGCATGCAACGCCTCGCCATCGTCGATCTCGCCGGTGGTCAGCAACCGATGGCGAACGAAGACGACACGATCTGGATCGTCTTCAACGGCGAGATTTACAACGAGCCAAGCTTGCGCCCACGCCTTGAGGCCGCCGGTCACCGGTTCAAGACGAACTCCGACACCGAGTGCATCCTGCACCTCTACGAAGAGTACGGCGACGCCTGCGTCGATCACCTTTTCGGCATGTTTAGCTTCTGCATTTGGGACACGCGTCGCGGGCGCGCCGTCCTCGCGCGCGACCGGGTCGGCAAGAAGCCGCTCTTCTACGCCGAGTCGGCGGGAGGCCTCCTCTTCGCCAGCGAAATGAAGGCAATCCTCTGCCACCCGGACGTCCCGCGCGACCTCGACCCCGTCGCCATCGAGACCTACCTCGCCCTCGGGTACGCCCTCCCGCCGCGCACTGCCTTCCGGGCGATCCGGCAGGTGCGCCCCGGTCACTTCATGACATGGGACGCGCGCGACGGCACCCTCCGCGAATCACCGTATTGGGAACCACGCCCCGGCACCCTCTCCGACGCTGAAGCACGCGACCCGGTTGGCGCCTTCCTCGGTCTCCTCGAAGATGCCACGCGCAGCCGCCTCTTCTCTGAGGTGCCACTTGGCGCGTTCCTCTCTGGCGGCATCGACTCGAGTAGCGTCGTCGCCATGATGCGCGGTGGCCTCGACCGCCCGGTACGCACCTTCTGCCTCGGCTTCGACGAACCATCGTGGGGTGAACAGGGCTACGCGCGTCGCGTCGCGACCCACCTCGGCACCGACCATCGCGAGGGGCGCGTCCCCGCCCTCGATCGGCCCGCCCCCGGGACTGCCGACGCCCGCACCCTTGCCGACGACCTTCCGCGCATCATCGTCGGTCTCGACGAACCACACGCCGACACCTCAGCCATCCCCGTCTGGTACCTCTGCGAGATGACGCGCCGCCACGTCACGGTTGCCCTCAGCGGCGACGGTGGCGACGAGGCCCTCGCCGGGTACGACACTTACCTCGCCAGTGCCATCCGCCCGGTGTACGCCCTCTTGCCTCGGCCCGTGCGCACCGGCATCACCCGCCTTGCCCAAGCGTTGCCGACCACCGGCAAGAAGTTGGCCCTCGACGAGTTGCTGCGGCGCTTCACCGCCGCCGCCGACGGCGAGGCCGATCGAGCGCATTACGCGTGGCGCACCATCTTTGGCGACGACGCGCGCACCCGCCTCCTTGGGCGTGCGCCCTCCGAGCGCGCCGCTGCCGTCCCCGACCCGTTCGCCGAGGCCCTCGCCCTCTGCCCAAACCTCGACCAGTTCAACGGCGTGCAACGCCACATGTACTTCGACATCCGCACGTGGTTGACCGGCGACATCCTCGTCAAGGTCGACCGCATGAGCATGTCGCACTCCTTGGAGGTGCGTAGCCCCCTCCTCGATCACCGGATCATCGAGTTCGCGTTGCGCCTCCCGGCGAGTCGCCTACTTCGCCTGTCGCCGCGTCACGGCCCCCAGACCAAAGCGATTCTCAAGGACACGATGGGCGACATCCTGCCCGCGGGCATCCTGCACCGACGCAAGCGAGGCTTCTCGTCGCCGGTCTCTTCGTGGCTTGGCACCGCCGGAAGCGACGCGTCGACGGCCCCCTTGCGGTCGCTCATGCAGGATGCCCTCGCGCGACCGATGGACGCGTTCGACCCGGCGGTCGTCCGCGCGATTGCCGCGGGAACCTCTGGCACAGACGGGCGCCCCGTCGACCCATTGCAGGCGTGGGACTTGCTTGTCCTGCACCTCTGGCACGACTGGGCGCAGTCGTGGCGCGGCCCCGATGCCCCGGGTCCAATTCCCGTGGGTTCTGGCGCCACTGGCGCGACGCCATCCCATGGCCGATGATGCGACCCAACCGATGACCGACGCCCCCGCAACCACCACGCCCGACCTTGCCTACGGGTTCTCGGTCGTCGTGCCCGCCTATAACGAGGGCCTCGCCGTCGGCGACGTCGTCCGGCGCATCATCGAGACCATGACCTCGACCGGGCAACCGTTCGAGGTGATCGTCGTTGACGACGGTTCATCCGACGAGACGGCCCGTGGCGCGCGCGACGGTGGCGCGATGGTGATCTCGCACCCGCAGAACGCCGGGTACGGTGCCGCCCTCAAGACCGGCATCACCCGTGCGCGCTACGACCACATCGTCATCACCGACGCCGACGGGACATACCCCATCGACCGCATCCCGGAGTTGATCGTCCACGCCGATCGCTTCGACATGGTCGTCGGGGCGCGCACCGGTGCCAACTACCGCGAGTCGTGGTTCAAGGAACCGGCGCGGATCATCCTCGGTGCGATGGTCGAGTGGGTCACTGGCACCTCAATCCCCGACGTGAACAGCGGCCTGCGCGTCTTCCGCACCGCCCTCGCGAGGCAGTACTTCCACGTCATCTCGCAGGGGTACAGCTTCACCACCACGATCACCCTCGCCGCCCTCAGTAACGGGTATTTCGTGAAGTACCTGCCGATTGAGTACCACCGGCGCGTCGGGTCCAGCAAGGTGCGCCTCGCGCGCGACATCCCGCGCACCACCCAAATTGTCCTGCAGGCGTGCGTCTACTACAACCCCATCAAGCTGTTCCTCACGTTCGCCGTCGGCACGGCCATCCTCGCCATCCTGGCATGGACCTTGTGGCTTGCGGTCGGCACGACGCCCATCGGCGTCCTCGCCGCCCTGTTGAGCGTCTCGGTGATCCACTTCGTCGCCATCGGGATGCTTGCGGACCTCATCCGGGTGCAGAACGTGCCACGCGGGCCGACCCTCACCAGCCACGCCACGACGCCCGCCACTCGCGCCTGACCGGTGCCAACCGGCACCCTGCAGGGGTACCCCGACCGACCGATTCGGTATGATGCACGTGCGCGAAGCCACGTCACGTCACCCTGCGATGCGATTCCCGCAGACCCGGAAGGTTCCCGGATGACCGATCAGACGTCCGACGCCGCCATCCACGTGGTGCCCCTGCCGGGCGAACCGGTCGACTGGTTGCGGGACGCGCGCATCGCTGTCACCGGCGGTGCCGGGTTCCTCGGGCGGCACGTCGTCGCCACCCTGAACTCGCGCGGCTACCACCAGATCACGATCCCTCGCAGCGCACAGTACGACCTGCGCCTTGAGGATGGCGTCGCGCGGTTCTACGCCGACCACCACCCGGACGTCGTCATCCATCTTGCCGCCGTCGTGGGTGGCATCGGCGCCAACCGTGAGCATCCCGGTGACTTCTTCCACGACAACCTCATGATGGGCACCCACCTTTTGGAACACGCGCGCCGCGTCGGGCTGCGCAAGTTCGTTGCCTGCGGGACCATCTGCAGCTACCCGAAGTTCACCCCGGTGCCGTTCCGCGAGGACGACATCTGGAACGGCTACCCGGAGGAGACGAACGCCCCGTACGGCCTCGCCAAGAAGATGCTCCTGGTGCAGTCGCAGGCGTACCGGCAGCAGTACGGCACCGACGCCATCTACCTGATGCCGACGAACCTGTACGGCACCTTCGACAACTTCGGCCCGGACGGCCACGTCATCCCGATGTTGGTGGTGAAGTACCTCGACGCCGTCGACCGCGGTCTCGACGAGGTAGTGGCGTGGGGCGACGGGTCGCCGACGCGCGAGTTCCTGCACGTCACTGACGCCGCCGCCGGCCTCGTCGCCGCGACCGAGCGATACGACGGGTCTGACCCGGTCAACCTCGGGTCTGGGCGGGAGGTCAGCATCCGCGAGTTGACCGAGCTGATCGCCCTCGCCACCGGCTTCAGTGGGCGCATCACGTGGGACGCCTCGAAGCCGAACGGCCAACCGCGGCGCTGCCTGGATACCACTCGCGCGCACGAACGCTTTGGGTGGCAGGCACAGATGCCCTTCGAGGAAGGCCTGCGTCAGACCGTCGAGTGGTATCGCGCCGAACGCGCCACCGGACGCACTTGGGGCGCGTAACCCTCGCGCCCGAGGACCCCTGCTACCGCGGCGCCGGACGCCTCAAGTACACGATGTTGCGCAACTCGATGGCCCCACCGTGCAACTCATCGG
>Ga0233424_10002432_pt1 | contig 13371 bp, 14 predicted proteins | sample Watercolumn_Towu_FD_181011 | JGI IMG/M metagenome (GOLD analysis project Ga0233424, IMG submission 181011) | Freshwater microbial communities from Lake Towuti, South Sulawesi, Indonesia - Watercolumn_Towuti2014_125_MG | ecosystem: Environmental > Aquatic > Freshwater > Lake | place: Indonesia...
ACCTCTCGGACGCGGCGCACCGCAGCCTCGGCGCGCTGCGCGACGCGGGGCTCATCGAGGCCCCGACGTACCTCTACAAGCGGCTCGGCACGCCGCACCAGTCGCCGCGCAAGTTCGTGGCGATCGCCGCGACGCGCGGCCGGTGATCAGGCGTACGCCACCAGCGCGTGCATCGTCGGGGAGAACCTCGTGACGAAGGGAGGTCGCCCCGACACCGCGCGGGCATACCACGGGCACGGTTCGGGTCCGAGCAGGTAGCGGGGTGAGCCCCAAGGAAACTCGTCGAAGCGCACGACTGTGCCGTCGGGAAGCCGCTTGGACACCTTGTTGCAGCAGTAGAACCAGGCCCGCGACGCGCGGATCGTCTCGAAGTACTGGGCAATCGTGTCGTGCGTCATCTCCTGCATCGACGACACATTGACGAAGCCGTCGATCCGTATGGTCCGCAGTGCCTCGGCCGAAGCGGCGGGCAGGAGCACGAGACGCACCGACGGGTCGTTGACGGCAGACCTCAGCGACGCTGAATCCGTCACGAGCCGGATACAGGCGGCCGGCACGCCGGCCTCCTCCAACAAGACCAAGTCGGCGAGAAGGACCTCGGCAAGGTTGACGCTCACGGTGCACCGGTACTGCGCTGGGAGTGCGAGGGCCGGAGCGACGAAGTTTGCAAAGCCGTCGCCGATGACGCACACGGTCGCGTCGGACGGCGCGACGAGACGCCGAAGTGTCAGCAGTATGTATGCGTGCTTTATCGCGTCGAAGTCGAGATGACGACCTTGCCGCCGAGTCACGTCCCGCACGACCCGATACTCGGGGGAGCGGAACACCGCGCGATGTCCGCGGGGTGCGACCGCGAAGTTCGCCACGGTGAACACACCACGCGGTACCCGTGCCCGAGAATACGACGCCAACCCGGAGAAAGCGGTGCGGCCCGCACGCCGCCGCCCAAGTGGATCGGATGCGTCGAAGTTCGCGAGGTGTTGCCGCCAGTAGGCGGAGACCTGCGGGGAATCATTGCGCCGCTCGGCCGAGACGAGGGCTTCGACCTCGTCCCGCACCGACGGGTACGAGTCCACGATCAGGCGGGGAGCGCGTCCAGCCACGCCGTGACCGCGTCGCGGTACGGCAACACCGACTTGTAGCGCGCGAGGTCGTCGGGCAGGCGGGCCACGAGCGCGCGCAACGTGCGCGCCACCCCGGGCCCGCGTCGCACGTAGTCGCGCAGGGGCTGCTGGTAGCCGCGGATCGTGAACAGCACGCCGCCCGTCGCCGGCAGGCGGCGCAGCGTCTCGCGCTCCATGCGGATCCACAGGTCGCCCGGCGCGCGACCGAGCGGTGCGGGCGGCGGCGCGGGCTGGAACAGCGCGGGGTGATCCTCGAGCGTCCAGTTGGAACGCCACACGGGCCGCTGGTCCGACAGCCGTGCGAGCAGCGTGTCCACCGCCCCGCCGATGTGCTCGCCGTAGCGGGCCACGGGCGCGTGGACGGTGAGCATGTCGTGGCCGATCTTGTCGGCGAGCCGCCAGCGGCTCGGCGAGCACACGACCCCGGCGACGAACACGAGCCCGCCCGCGGGCGTCGGGGCCAGCACCGTGAGGTCGTCGGCCGTGACGAGCGCGGCCTCCACCAGCGCGTCCACGCCCCGCGCCGCCGTCGGCGCACCGCACCACTCGGCGACGAGGCGTCCCGCCTCCTCGGCGGCGCCGGCGACGAGACCGTGCGTGAGCCCGAGTCGCGCGGCCGCCTCGTCGTCGAGCGCCGCCACCACCTCGTCGCGGCGTTCGGCGACGAGCCGACGCTTCATCTCGATCGTCGGCGCGCTCTCGGCATCCCGCGGCAGCCAGCGCGCGACGTCGAGCGGCCGCACGCCGACGCGGTGACGAAACTCGGCCCCCTCGGACGGCGCGGGCGGGAGCATCTCGTCGGGCGGGGGCAGGGCCTCGAAGCCCGCCGCGTGCGCGGGCGGGGAGGCGTCGAACGGCGTGAACGGGTGGTCGTGCGCGACGAAGTCGGGGGCGGCGAGCCGGGGCGTCACTTCGGCGGCATGCGGATGCCGCCGTCGACGCGGATCGTCTCGGCGTTGAGGTACCCGTTGGTCACGCACTCCACCACGACCGACGCCAGCTCCTCGGGCGTGCCGAGCCGCTGCGGGAACAGCACGCCCTTCTGCAGGTTGGCCTTGAACTGCTCGCTCGCGTCGCCCTGGCCGTAGATCGGCGTGTCGATGAGCCCGGGCGCCACCGTGTTGACCCGCACGCCGATCGCCGCGAGGTCGCGCGCGATGGGCAGCGTCATGCCGACGACGCCGCCCTTGGACGCCGAGTAGGCGGCCTGGCCGATCTGTCCGTCGAAGGCCGCCACGGACGCGATGTTGACGATCGCGCCGCGCTCCCCCGACGCGAGCGGCTCGCTGCGGCCGATGGCGGTGCCGACGATGCGGATCGCGTCGAAGGTGCCGACGAGGTTGATCGCGATGACCTTCTTGAACGCCTCGAGGTTGGCCGCCGACTCGTAGGAGCCGTCCTTGCCGACGGTGCGCTGCGCCCAGCCGATGCCCGCCGAGTTCACGAGCACGCGCACGGGGCCCATCGAGCGGGCCATCTCGGTCGCGGCGACGATGTCGTCGGTGGAGGTGACGTCCACCTTCGCGAACGCGCCGCCGATCTCGGCGGCGAGCGCCGCGCCCTTGGCCTCGTTGAGGTCCGCGACCACCACGAGTGCGCCGCGTGCCGCCAGCGCCCGCGCGCACGCCGCGCCGATGCCGGACGCCCCGCCCGTGACGATCGCGACCGCACCCCGGGGGTCCATCGCGGGCAGGCTACGCAGCGCCGTACGAGGCGGCAACCGCGAGGCGGTCCACGAGGTCGTTCATCGGCTCGCCGCTGTGCGCCTTCACCCAGGTGAACGTCACGTCGCCGCGCGCCTCCACGAGCTCGATGAGCGGCTCCCACAGGTCGCGATTGGCCACGGGTTCGCGCTGCGAGTTGCGCCACCCGCGCCGCTGCCACCCGCGCCACCAGCCGTCACGAAAACAGTGCACGACGTAGGTCGAGTCCGACCGGATCTCGATCGGGCCCGCGTGACCGGCATGGGCCCGCAGCGCCCGCAGGGCCGCGGTGATCTCCATGCGCTGGTTGGTGGTGGCGGCCTCGCCGCCCGTCCCGCTCGGCTCCCCCACGGGGGCCACCGCCCAGGCCCAGCCCCCGGGCCCGGGGTTGCCCGAGCAGGCCCCGTCGGTGTAGATCACGAGCGCGGACACCACGGCCCATTGTGGCCGACGCGCGCACTGCGAGAATGGCGCCATGGTCTTCGACGGGTCGATCCACCAGTTGCCCGACGCCGACCCGGGCGAGACGCAGGAGTGGCTGGACTCGCTCGACGCCGTCGTGGACGCGCAGGGCAAGGACCGCGCTCGCTACCTGCTCGCGCGACTGCTGGATCGCGCGCGCGAGAGCCAGGTGAGCTTCCCCGCGACGGTCTCCACGCCGTACGTCAACACGATCCCGCCCGAGCAGGAGCCGTGGTTTCCCGGCGACGAGCATCTCGAGCGGCGCATCCGCGCATACATCCGGTGGAACGCGGCGATCATGGTGGTGCGCGCCAACGCCGCCGCCGAGGGCATCGGCGGGCACCTCTCCACGTTCGCGTCGTCCGCGAGCCTGTACGAGATCGGCTTCAACCACTTCTTCAGGGGCAAGGACGCGGGCGCGGCCGGCGACCACGTCTACTACCAGGGCCACGCCGCGCCCGGCGTCTACGCGCGCGCCTTCCTGGAGCGCCGACTCCACGAGGAGGACCTGAACCACTTCCGCCGCGAGATCGGCCGCGACGGTCGCGGCCTCTCCAGCTACCCGCACCCGCGACTCATGCCCGACTTCTGGGAGTTCCCCACCGTGTCGATGGGTCTCGGTCCGCTCACCGCGCTCTACCAAGCGCGCTTCAACCGCTACCTGCTGAACCGCAAGATGGACGACACCTCGCAGAGCCGCGTGTGGGCGTTCCTCGGCGATGGCGAGTGCGACGAACCCGAGACGCTCGGCGCGCTGTCGTTGGCCGCGCGCGAGCACCTGGACAACCTCGTGTTCGTCGTGAACTGCAACCTGCAGCGCCTCGACGGACCCGTGCGCGGCAACGGCAAGATCATCCAGGAGCTGGAGGCCACCTTCCGCGGGGCGGGCTGGAACGTGATCAAGGTGATCTGGGGCTCCAAATGGGACGAACTGCTGGCGCGCGACGTGTCGGGTGCGCTGCTCAACAAGATGAACACGACGGTCGACGGCGAGTTCCAGCGCTACACGGTGGAGGACGGCAACTACATCCGCGAGCACTTCTTCGGCCCCGATCCGCGGCTGCGCGAGATGGTGTCGCACCTGACCGACGAGGACCTCCAGACGCTGCCCCGCGGCGGCCACGACTACCGCAAGTTGTACGCGGCGTACCGCGCCGCCGCGGAGTTCGCGGGCTCGGGGCGGCCGACCGCGATCCTGTGCAAGACGATCAAGGGCTGGACGCTCGGGCCCGAGATCGAGGGCCGCAACGCCACGCACCAGATCAAGAAGATGTCGGTGGACCAACTGCGCGCGCTGCGGGACCGGCTGCACCTCGAGGAGGAGATCCCCGACGCGATGCTCGAGGCCGACGAGCCGCCGTACTTCCGCCCGGCCGAGGACTCGATCGAGTACCAGTACATGATGGAGCGCCGCCGTGCCCTCGGCGGCCTGATCCCCCGCCGCTCGGCGGCGGTGCGCCGCAAGATCCAGTTGCCCGCCGACTCGGCCTTCGCCGAGTTCGCTGCGGGCAGCGGCGAACAGGCCGTGTCCACCACCATGGGGTTCACCCGGCTGCTGCGCAACCTGGCGCGCGACAAGGGCTTCGGCGAACGCGTCGTGCCGATCATCCCCGACGAGGCCCGCACCTTCGGCATGGACTCGTTGTTCCGAGAACTGCGCATCTACGCCTCGCAGGGCCAGAAGTACGAGCCGGTCGACCACGACCTGCTCCTGCGGTACGCCGAGTCCACCGACGGCCAGATCCTCGAGGAGGGCATCACCGAGGCAGGCAGCCTCGCGAGCTTCATCGCGGCCGGCACGGCGTACGCCACGCGCGGCGTCGAGATGGTGCCCTTCTACACGTTCTATTCCATGTTCGGATTTCAGCGCGTGGGCGACCTCATCTGGCAGGCGGCCGACGCGCGCACGCGCGGCTTCCTGCTCGGCGCGACCGCCGGGCGCACCACGCTGCTGGGCGAGGGTCTCCAGCACCAGGACGGCCACTCGCTGCTGCTCGCGAGCACCGTGCCGGCGGTACGCGCCTACGACCCCGCGTTCGCCTACGAGGTGGCGACGATCGTGCGCGAGGGCATCCGCGAGATGTACGGGCCCGAGCCCCGCGACGAGTTCTTCTACCTCACGCTCTACAACGAGAACTACCCGATGCCGGCGATGCCCGCGCGCGAGGGGCTCGCCGCGGAGATCATGCGCGGGCTCTACCGCTGGCAGGAGGCCCCCGAGGGCGCGCGGCGCGCCACCATCCTGTTCTCGGGTTCGGCACAGGGCGCGGCCCGCGCCGCCGCGGCCGAGTTGCGCGAGCACCACGACGTGGCGTGCGAACTGTGGTCGGCCACCTCGTACAAGGCGCTGCGCGAGGAGGCGCTCGAGGTGGAGCGCTGGAACCGCCTGCACCCCGCGCAGTCGCCGCGCGAGCCGCTCGTGTCGCGGCTGCTGGCCGACGGCGAGCATCCCATCGTGGCGGTGAGCGACTTCATGCGCGCCGTGCCGGAGCAGGTGGCCCGCTTCCTGCCCAACCGCACCTTCCTGCCGCTCGGGACCGACGGGGTTGGCCGCAGCGACACGCGCCAGGCGCTGCGTCGCCACTTCGAGGTGGACGCGGCCCACGTCGTGGTCGCGGTGCTCTCCGCGCTCGCACAGCGCGGCGTGGTGAAGATGTCGGCGGTGGAAGAGGCGATCCGCCGGCACGGCATCGACCCCGAGACGCCCTTCTCGCTGCACCGGTGACGCGCCCCGCCGCCACCCGGGCGGTCTCCTGATGCGCCCGCTGCGGGCCACGGGCATCCCGGCCGCCGACGCATTGCTCAACCGCAACGGCACCGCGCTGCTCATCGGCATGCTCCTGGACCAGCAGGTGACGATGGAGTGGGCCTTCACCGGCCCATGGACGCTGCGGCGGCGGCTCGGGCACCTCGACGTGCGGCGCATCGCGCGCATGCGACCCGACGCGTTCGTGCGGCTGTGCTGCACGAAGCCCGCCATCCACCGTTACCCCGCGAGCATGGCGACGCGCATCCAGGCGCTGTGCGCGGTGGTTGCACGCGACCACGGGGGTCGCGGCGCCAACGTGTGGCGCGGGGTGCGGTACGGCGACGAGCTCCATGCGCGGGTGCGGCGCCTGCCCGGCTTCGGCGAGGAAAAGACGCAGGTCTTCATCGCGCTGCTCGCCAAGCGCTTCGGCGTGCGTCCGCGGGGATGGAAGCGCGTCGCGGGCGTCTACGCCGACGCCAAGCCGCGCTCCATCGCCGACGTCTGGTCGCCGGCGAGCCTCGCCAAGGTGCGGGCGTTCTACCGGTGAGCGTCCTCGTCACGGGGGGCGCCGGTTACATCGGCGCCCACACGGTGCGCGCACTGCGCCGCGCCGGTCGCGACGTCGTGGTGCTGGACAGCCTCGAGCACGGGGACGCCTCGCGGGTGAGCGAGGTGCCGCTCGTCGTGGGCGACGTGGCCGACCGCGCGCTCGTGACACGCACCTGCCGCGAACGCGGCGTGACGAGCGTGGTGCACTTCGCGGCGCACAAGGCCGTCGGCGAGTCGATGCACCAGCCGATCCGCTACTGGCGCAACAACGTGGGCGGGTCGATCCGGCTCATGGAGGGCCTGCGGGACGCCGGGGTGGCGACCGTCGTGTTCTCCTCGTCGGCGGCCGTGTATGGCACGCCCGCACGGGTGCCCGTGGCCGAGGACGCGCCGTGCCGACCCGAGAGCGTGTACGCCGAGACCAAGCACTGCGTCGAACGCATCCTCGTGCAACTCGGCGCCGAGGGCGTGCGCGCGGTCAACCTGCGCTACTTCAACGCAGCCGGCGCGAGCGCCGACGCGACGATCGGCGAGGACTGGGCCACCTCGCAGAACCTCGTGCCCCGCGTGATGCGGGCGCTGCTCGAGCCCGACGCACCGCTGGAGCTCTTCGGCGACGACTACCCCACCCCCGACGGCACCTGCGTGCGCGACTACGTGCACGTGGACGACCTCGCCGAGGCCCACGTGCGGGCGCTCGAGCACTTGGAGCGCGGCGGGGCGACGCTCACCTGCAACGTGGGCACCGGGCGCGGCACCTCGGTGCGCGAGGTGCTCGCCGCGGCGGCCGCGGCCGCGGGTCGCCCGGTGCCGCACCGCGTCGCGCCCCGCCGCGCCGGGGATCCGGTGGCGGTCTGGGCCGACGTGTCGCTCGCGCGCACGGTGCTCGGGTGGACGGCCACGCGCGAACTCGCCGAGATCCTCGGCTCCGCCTGGCGCTGGCATTCGCGGGGCCGCTGACTCACCGCGGCGGCCGACGCCCCCGGGCGACTCAGCCGGGCAGCAACGAGCGCTGGCGGTCGAGCCAGCCCACGAGCACGGCCACCGCGCGCGGATCGTGGCGCATGCGGTGACCCGCACCCGGCACGACGTGCAACTCGGCCGACCCGTGCGCCTCGGCCAGCACGCGCGCGTCGGCGTGCGGCACCATCTCGTCGTCGTCGCCGTGCAGCACGAGCATCGGCCGCGGGGCGAAGCGGCGGGCGGCGTCCACGGGTCGGAAGTGGCGCAACTCGCGCGCCCACTCGTCGAAGCGCCGAGGATGGGTCGCGTCGCGCACCACCCCCACCTCGCGGGCGTGTTCGAGGAACCGTCGCGGGTGTTCGGCCCAGTCGTCGAAGTCGGCGCGTGCACCGAGCAGCGCGCACCCGTTGACGCGCGGATCGTCGGCCCCGCAGCACAGCGCGAGCGACCCGCCGGTGTTGGTGCCGACGAGCCAGATGCCGCTCGGTGAGGCCTCGGCCACGAGATGGTCCGTCGCGGCGCGCAGGTCGTCCATCCAGCCCTGCATCGAGAAGTCGCCCTCGCTCGACGCACAGCCCCGGAAGGTGAAGGTCATCGCGGCCCAGCCCAACTCGTGCGCCACGCGATCGATGAGCTCGGGGAAGGTGCTCGCCGAATGGCGCGAGTCGCCCGCCGCGACGGGGAATCCGTGGCACAGCAACATCGCCGGCGGCACGCCCGCGCGGCCCGCGGGCAACGCGAGGTAGCGCTGGAGGGTGAGGGTTCCCGAGCGGAACGCGCCGTTCACGAATGCGGCGCGCGCCGACGACGGCGCGCGCCGGGCGTCGCGAGCCGGTATCCGCGGTTGCGGGCCTCGGGCAGCGAGTCGGGGGCGAAGGCCAGCCCGACGCCCGACTCCACGATCTCGGTGATGACGGCCTCGTCGGTCCACTCATCCAGGTCGTACACGAGTTGCGTCCGCTTGTCGCCGAGATACCGCGTGTGGACGAAGCGCGACGGCCGCTGCATCGCGGCTCAGGATAGTGTCGCGCCGTGGCCGTGCCGACGCGGGTCGAGTTTTACTTCGACACCATGTGCCCGTTCGCCTACCACACCTCGCGGTGGATCCGCGAGGTGCGTGCGATGGGACTCGTGGAGGTCGAGTGGCGGTTCTTCAGCCTCGAGGAGATCAACCGCAAGACCGACCAGCCGCACGCGTGGGAGCGCGAGACGACCTGGGGATGGACTCCGTTGCGCGTCGCGGCGTGGTTGCGGCGCATCGACCCCCGGCTGTGCGACGACTGGTACCGCGTCGCGGGCCGCGCGCTGCACGAGGAGGGACGCCGCCCGTACGAACGCGACACGGCCGAGGAACTCCTCGCCGAGATCGGTGCCCCGCCCGAGACCTGGCGCGAGGCGCTCGCCGATCCGTCCACCCACGACGACGTGCGCCGCGAGCACGACACCGCCGTCGGCGTGCACGGCGGATTCGGCGTGCCGATGCTCGTGTTCCCCAACGGCCGGCCCGTCTTCGGGCCCGTGGTGATCCCCGTGCCGGAGGGCGACGCGGCGCGGCGGCTGTGGGACCAGTGCGTCGCGTTTGCCGACGCCGAGGGCCTCTGGGAGATCAAACGACCCAAGACCACGGCCGACATCGACATGATCAAGGGCTACTTCGACTCGTACCTCACCGCGCGGGAGTGGAAGACCGTCCAGCGGCCCGCCCCGTGAGCGGCCCGGCCGTCGCGCCCACCCTCGAGGCGCTCTTCCACACCTGGGACTCGGTCGACGCGCTGCTCGCCGACCGACCCGAACCCGACTGGAAGACCCCGACGCGCTGCCCCGGCTGGAGCGTGCAGGACGTCCTGAGCCACATGGTGGCCACCGAGCGCCTGCTCGCGGGCCTGCCGCTCACCACGCACACGGCCGAGCCCGCCCCGCACGTGCGCAACCCCATCGGCCGCTTCAACGAAAACGAGGTGGATGCCCGCCGCGGCCTGCCCGGCGCGGCCGTCCTCGCCGAGTGGCACGATGTCGCGGCGCTGCGGCGCGAGGCGCTGCGCACCGCCGACGACGAATACTTCACCACCGAGACCGACACGCCCACCGGGCGTGCGCCGCGCATCGAGTTCATCCACCTGCGGGTGTTGGACTGCTGGGTGCACGAGCAGGACGCGCGTGCCGCGATCGGCCCCGAGGGCAACCGCACGGGCCCGGGCCTGCTCGTGACCGTCGAGCGCCTCGCGCGGTCGCTGCCGATGGTCGTGGGTAAGCGCGCGGCCGCGCGCGACGGGGACTGCGTGACGGTGCGCCTCACCGGCGGGGTCGAGCGGGAGTGGCACGTCGCGGTGTCCGGCGGCCGCGCGGCGCTCGCGGGCCCGACCCCGGCGCCGACCGCCACGCTCACGATGGACGCCTGGGACTACGCGTGGCTCGCCACGGGGCGCGCCGACGAGGGCGCGGCCGGGCGCGTGCGCGTGGAGGGTGACGCCGCCCTCGCGCAGCGCCTCGTGGCGGGCCTCAACGTGATGATCTGAGTGGCGAAGTGACGGCGAGCGGGGGCGGCGCCGAGGACCCTGCGGTGCGTGCCGGCCTCGCGCGGCTCGTCGCGCGCGACGCCGAGGTGGGCGACGCCGCGGCACGGGAGGAGCGCGCGCGACGCGGGGCGCGAGGCCCCGGCGACGCGCCGTATGCATTTCCCCCCAACACCTCGCAGGTGCACGTGACCGACTGGGTGCACCGCCCGTGGCTGTCGCCGCTGCGCCTCGTGTACCGCAACCTCCCCCGACCGCTGCGGCGCGCCATCAAGCGCGGCGCCGTGCGCGGAGGTGCAGACTGACCAGGCTGCGGGTCGTCGTCGTGACGCCCGACGCCGCCGGGGCGGCGAGCGGGGCGCTGGCGCGCACGCGCCGCTCGCTGCGCACCGCGGGGTCGCGCCCCGCGTGGCTGCCCTCCCGCGGCGGCGCGGCCCGCGTCGCCGGCTGGTGGCGCGTCGGCATGGACGCCGCGCCGCCGACGCTCGGGGCCGCGGACTGGTGCGTCGTCGTGCCGGCGGGCGAGGCGCTCGCGCGCGAAGCCCTGCTGCACCTCGCGGACGCGATCGCCGCCGAGCCCTCGGCCGACCTGCTCTACGGTGACGCCGCGCACCCGACCGGCGTGCGCGCCGAGCCCTGGTCCTACGCGCGGCGTCCGGGCTGGTCACCCGAGCGGCTGCTCGGTCACTGCTACACGGGCGGCGTGCTCGCCGTGTCGCCCGCGCTCGTCGCCCGCGCCGGCGGCCCGCAGGTGCTGGCCGAGGGTTCGGCCCACGACCGCGCACTGCGCCTGGGCGGCCTCGCACGACGAGTGGCGCGCGTGCCCGAGGTGCTCGCGATCGCGGCGGGCCCCGACTCGCGCCCCGAGGCCGACGCCGACGCGGTGCGCCGCCACCTCACGCGCGCGGGCGTGACGGCCACGGTGACGCGCGACGACGCCGCGCCGGCCGTGCGGGTGGCACGCCGGATCGGGCGGCGGGCGCGCATCGCCGTGGTCGTGGCGACGCGCGGCACCACGGCGGTGGTGCGCGGCCGGGAGCGGGTGCTCGTGGTCGACGCCGTGCGCAGCCTCGTGGAGCGCTCCACCTACCGCGAACTCGAGTTCGTCGTCGTGGCCGACACGCCCACGCCCGAGGCCGTGCGCGCGGAACTCGCCCGCGTCGGCGGCCCCGCGTTGCGGATCCTCGACTACGACCGGCCGTTCAACTTCGCCGAGAAGAACAACCTGGGTGCCCTCGCGACCGACGCCGAACTGCTGCTCCTGCTCAACGACGACACCGAGCTGGATGCCCCGGACGCACTCGAGACGATGGTGGGCCACCTCGAGGACCCCGGGGTGGCGGTGGTGGGGCCCTACCTGCGCTTCGAGGACGGCAGCATCCAGAGCGCGGGACACGTCTTCAACCCCGAGCCCTTCGACCTGTACCGCGCGCGGCCCGCCGACACCGCGGGCCCGCAAAACCTGCTGCGCGTCGCACGCGAGGTCTCGAGCGTCATCGCGGCGTGCATGCTCGTGCGCCACAGCGTGTTCGACGAGGTGGGCGGACTGTGCACGCGGTTTCCCGCCAACTGGAACGACGTGGACTTCTGCTGCAAGGTGCGCCGTGCGGGGCACCGCATCGTGGTGACGCCGCACGCCACCTTCACGCACTTCGAGTCCAAGACGCGCGTGGCGCGCCTCGTGGAGTCCGAGGTGGCGCGGCTCGGCGAGCGCTGGGGCTCGTGGCTGGACGACGACCCCTACTTCCACCCGCGCCTGCAGCGCTACACGAACGTCTGGAAGACCGACTCCACCTCTCAGCGCTCGCTCGACGAGGCCCTCGGACCCACCGCACCGATCGCCGCGAAGTAGGCGAGGTGCGCGTCCACGACGTGCACCGCGTCCACGTCCTCGAGGAGCGCGACGCCCGCCTCGGGCGCCGCTCCGAGCAGCCACGCCGCCACGTCGTCGTCGCGCACGACGAGCTCCCGCCCGTCCCCGGCGCCGAGCGTCTGGGGCAGGTCCACGACTCCGGCCGGTTGCAGACCGCGAGCGTGCAGCCAGCGCATGTGCAGCACGAGCAGGGTGCGCAACTCCTCGGGCGTGAGGCGAGACCGCGCCTCGACGGGGAGGCGCTCGGCCACGAAGTCCACGGCCTCAGCCAGCACCCACGTGGCCCGTGGGGCGATCGCGTCGAGGCGACGGGCCTCCCGTCCGACCACGACCGCGGCGATGACGCAGACGACCACCGCCGAGGCGGCGGCGAAGGCGAGTTCTATGCCGCTCAGATGCCGATGCGCTGGGCGAGCAGTTCCCGGTGGTACGTCGGGTCGCCGTAGAGCAGCTCGCTTGACTTCGCGCGCTTGAAGTACAGGTGCGCCGGGTGCTCCCAGGTGAAGCCGATCCCGCCGTGGATCTGGATGTTCTCGGCCGCGGCGTGGAAATACGCCTCCGAGCAGTACGACTTGGCGAGCGACGCCACCGAGGGCAACTCGTCGTTGAGCTGGCTCGCGCACCACATCGCGTAGTACGCGGCGGACTTGGCCGACTCCACCTCGAGCAGCATGTCGGCGCACTTGTGCTTGATGGCCTGGAACGAACCGATCGGACGGCCGAACTGCACGCGCACCTTGGCGTACTCCACCGCCATTTCGAGCACGCGCTGCGCGCCGCCGACCTGCTCGGCGGCGAGGCCCACCGCGACGAGGTCCAACACGCGGCTCATCACGTCCCAACCGGCGCCCTCGGTGCCCACTAGGGTGGCGGGCACGCGCGCGAAGTCGAGGCGGGCCTGCTTGCGCGTCTGGTCCATGGTGGCGAGCGGCGTGCGCGTGAGGCCCGGGGCGGCGCCGTCCACCGCGAAGATCGAGACACCCTTGGCGGTGCGCGCCGCGACGAGCACGAGCGAGGCGACATGGCCGTCCAGCACGAACGTCTTGGTGCCCGAGAGCGACCACGCCCCGCCCTCGGCCGTGGCCGTCATCTGGATGCCGGCCTCGTCCCACTTGCCCGAGGGCTCGGTGCTCGCGAGGGTGGCGATCGTGGCCCCCGACGCGATGCCCGGCAGCCAGAGGGCCATCGCCGCCTCGTCGCCGCTCGCGAGCAGCGTGTTGGCGGCGAGCACCACCGACGAGAAGTACGGGGCGCACACGAGGGCCCGACCCATCTCCTCGAGCACGATGCCCAACTCGACGAAGGTGAAGCCCGTGCCGCCGTGCCGCTCGGGGATCTGCAAACCCATGAGGCCCAGCTGGCTGCCCATCTGCTCCCACACCGCGGGGTCGTAGCCGCGCACGGTCTCCATCTGGGCGCGCACCGCGGTCTCGGG
>Ga0233424_10002434_pt1 | contig 13368 bp, 10 predicted proteins | sample Watercolumn_Towu_FD_181011 | JGI IMG/M metagenome (GOLD analysis project Ga0233424, IMG submission 181011) | Freshwater microbial communities from Lake Towuti, South Sulawesi, Indonesia - Watercolumn_Towuti2014_125_MG | ecosystem: Environmental > Aquatic > Freshwater > Lake | place: Indonesia...
GGCGGTGGCGTGGTTTGCAACGAGTTGGCTGACTCTGAAAACCTGAACCTGACCATCGGTGTTAGCTCCAACAACAGCACTGCGACCAACGCCAGTTATGGTCCCAATGTGCCCGGTTTGGCGCCCTACCAAATCTTCGCCACTGGCCTGACCGCCGGTAACTGGACTCTGACCCTGAAGTCCCAGACCTCCACCAACCTGACCCGGCAGGTTCCCGAGCCGGGCATGCTGGCCCTCCTGGGTATCGGCCTTGCCGGCCTGGGCTTCGCCACCCGCCGCCGCAAGTAATATCTGACGGCAGGCCGTGTAAAAAGGGCGCAGCACAAGCTGCGCCCTTTTTCTTTGTCTTGTCGCGTTGAATCTCGGTGAGCGCTTCTAGCCCGTGGCGTGTGATCAGGCCAGGGCGAAGTCCTCAGCCGCCTCTGCGGCCAGCTGCGCGCCGCCCAGTCCGCGCACTTTGGGCGCGAACGCACTGGCAGCCTGGCGATAGTCCGGGGTTTCAAGCACCTGGGACACGTCATCAACCAGGCTGGCCATGCCCTGCCGGCGCAACTGCTTCAGCGTCATGGCACGGCCCAGGCCCAGTTGCCGGATGCGCTTGCCGCCATAGTGTTGCTCGGCATGAGTGGCCACCACCACGCAGGGCAGGCCATGGGCCAGGGCCTGGTAGAGGGTGCCGTTGCCGCCGTGGCAGCAGACCAGGTCGCAATGGGGCAGCAGGGCATCGGTGTTGACGTACTGCTCCAGGTAGACGCCCGGCGGCGTCTGTAGCCTCGACAGGTCGGCCGCACCGGCAGCCACCACCACCTGCACGCCGCGCTCGGCCAGGGGACCGAGTTGCGCGACCAGTTCCTCCAGGCCTTCGCTGCCCAGGGTGAAGTAGGCAGTGGGCCGATCCGGGTCCAGCCGCTGCAGGCAGGCAGGCGGCGGCAGCGTATTGCGCCAGGTCAAGGGACCGATGAAGCGCGCATGACCGGGCAGCCGGCTGACGGGGTTGAACTCGGGGATGTCGGCCAGGAAGCTGATGTCGCCTTCCTCGTGCTCGTAGGCGTAGCACCGGGGCAGGCCCATCCGGTGGCGGACCTTGTTCAGCCCGCCCATGACGAGCCGGTCGTAGACCTGGCGCTCGATGGCGTTTTCCAGCCGGTCGGCCAGGACCAGACCGGGGATCGGCAAGCCGTTGGCCAGCTGCACATAACTCAGGAACGGGATGGCCCGGTAGTTGCTCATGTGCACGTTGAGCACCGCCGCGCTCTTGATGCCCGCCTTTTCCGCCGAGGTGCGCGCCGTGGGACGGTTGTCGATCAGCACCAGGTCGGGCCGGACTTCGTCATAGAGCGCCAGCTCCGCCGCGATGAAGCCTTCCAGCTCCGCCTCCCGGTAGAGTTCCCAGAGCCGCTGGGTGCGCACCGCGTGCACCACCCGCTCCACCGTGATGTAGGGCAGCTCCCGGGTGGCGAAGCCGTCCCAGCCGGCCACCGGCAGGTACTTGCCGAAGCCGGCGAACAGCACCTCATGGCCCCGCGTTCGCAAGACTTTGGCGATCTCCAGCAGGCGCGAGACATGCGCCAGGGCATGGGCGTTGGCCAGGGCGATGACACGCATGCCGGCTTGCCCTAGGGCTTCGCTCCCAGGCCGGCGAGCAGGGTTTTCGCCTCCCTGGCCTCGGCGCTGTCCGGCGCCTTTTTCACCAGCGCCTGCAAGACCTTGATCGCCTCGCCTCGGCGGCTCTGCTTGGCCAGCAGCTGGCCGAGATGCAGCTGGATGGAAGGCACCGCCGGCGCCAGGTCGGCGGCCTCGCGCAGCAGGACCGCGGCACCTTTCTCGTCGCCGCGCTTGAGCAGCAGCATGCCCAGGGTGTCCTTGACGTAGGGGTCGCCGGGGGCCAGGGACTGGGCCTGCTGGGCCTGCTTGATCGCCAGGTTGAGATCCTTGTCCTGCCCCAGCCAGGCCAGGTTGTTGAGAGCCGGCACGTGGTTTGGGTAGCGTTCGACGATGCGCGCGTAGGCCGCACGCGCCTCTTCGTTGCGCTTGAGGCCCAGGTAGGTCCCGGCCTGGTGCATGAGCATGGCCAGGTCGCCGGGGTGGCTCTTCAGCCAGTCCGCCATGCCGGCCAGGGCCGCGTCCGCCTTCTTCTGTGCCAGCTGGGCACGCGCCAGCAGGATGGCCAGCTCGGAGTTGGGATTCTTCTTCAGGGCAGCGGTCAGGCTCTTCTCGGCGCCGGCGAAATCGCCGGTGCCCAAGGCAAACCAGCCTTCCAGGCCGAGCACTTCCGGGTGATCGCCGAAATCCTGGCGCAGCTTGGCCAAAGCTTTCCTAGCGAGCTCCAGTTGCTTGGCCTGCACCAGCATCTTCACCTCGCCCACCCGCGCCGGCAGGTAGCGCGGCGCCAGCTTGAGCGCCTGTTCCAGTTCCTTGCGGGCAGCGGCGGTGTTGCCGGTGCGGGCCAGGCTGTCGCCATAATAAAAATGGGCCGACGCGGACTTGGACGCCAGCTTCGCCCATTGCTCGAAGGCCTTGCGGGCGGAAATCACGTCGCCCAACTGCATGAAGGCCTTGCCGCGCAGTTCCAGCAGCATGGGTTGGCGCTGGAACTGGGCCTCGGACAGGCCCTGGGTCAATTCCATGACTTTCTGCGGCTTGCCGGCCCGCAGGTTCTCGAGCGCAAGCCGGGACCGGATGGCCAGGGCGTCGGGATTCTTCTGCAGGGCCTGCTCCAGCATGGGAGCCGCAGCCGCCGCATTGCCAAGGCGGGCTTCCACGTCGGCCAGCAGCAGCACCGCTTCCTCGTCGCCGGGCTGGGCCTTGACGAAGGGCTGCAACAGTTCCCGGGCCCGCTTGGCATTGCCCTTGAGCGCCTCGATCTTGGCCAGGTTGCGGGTCGCGGTGGGATCGCCGGGCTTGAGCTTGAGTGCCCTTTCCAGTTCCGGTTTGGCCTTGTCGGCCTGGCCAGACATCAGGTAACAGGCCGCCATCAGGTTGACCGGATCGACCTTGTCCGGGTACTGGGCATGCAACTTCTTCGCCAGTTCCAGGGCCTTGAGGGGCTGCTTGTTGCGTAATGCGTCTGCTGCGGTGAGGAATTCGGCAGTGTAGGCATCCGCACCGCCCTGGGCAGCCACCGGAGCCTGCCCGGCCAGCAGCTTGGCCAACATGAGCTGGTTCTTGGCTTCGGCGGAATTAGGCACCAGGTTGACCAGGCGCGTGGCGTACTCCATGGCCTTGGCCTTGTCACCTTCCATCAGGGCGATGCTGGTGAGCATGTTCAACAAATTGGGATCCTTGGGCGAAGCCGCCAGGGCGGCGCCCAGGGTTTCCCTGGCCGCATCGAATTCGGAGCGGGTCATCTGGATGCCGGCCAGCAGGCGCTTCACCCTCAGGGAGCCCGGGGCGTCGGCGTTCAGGCTCTTGGCCAGGGAAAGCGCCTTTTCGTTCTGGCCGAGGTGGTGGTAAGTCGCTGCCAGATAGAGCCGGTTCATGCCATTGTGCGGATCACCCGCAAGGCTGGTTTCGAAGGCTTCTGCAGCCTGGACATATTGCTTGCGCGCATAAAGGCTGCGGCCCTGAACGTAGCTTACGTAGGGATGCTTGCCCACGCCCTGTTTCTTGAGCGTTTCGATATCTTTGTCGGCTTCGGGGAGCTTGTTGAGCTGGACGTTGATGAGGGCGCGCTTGGCGTTGTCCAGGGTGGCGATGGGCCGGTTGTTGATGGCGTTGCCAAACGCCTCCGCCGCCTTGGCCGGCTGACCCTGGGCCAGTTCGATGTCGCCCAGGGCGCTCCAGGCATCTGCCAGCTTGGGCGCCGCCTTGAGCGCCTTGCCAACCCACTGCCTGGCCTCGTCGTATTCGCGCTTGACGCCGTGCAACGCGATCATGCCGATCATAGCGTCCGTCGACTCCGGATCGACCTCCAGCGCCTGGGACAGAGTGGTCCTGGCCAGGTCCAACTGGTTCTTCAGGACAAAAGCCTCGCCGCGCAGGGCCAGGATGGTGGCCTTGTTCCTGGCGGTGGGCAGGTCGACGATCTTCTCGGTTTCCTTGAGCACCTTGTCAGGTTCACCTTGCAGCATCAAGGCCCTGGCCAGCAGGGGTTGCGCTTCCGAGCGCGGATGCCCCAGTTCCACGGCTTTCCTGGCTTCCTTCTCGGCGGTGGCGCCATCGCCCAGGTCCAGGGCCACCTTGGCGCGCAGCCAGCGCCCCTCGACGGATTTGGGGTTCTTCTCGACGGCGTTGGAAAGCTCGATGGACGCCGCGCGCAGTTCACCCTTGCCGATCTGCTCCTTCGCCTTGGCGATGTGTTCCTCCGGCGTGAGGTTGCGCCCGCATCCGGCCAGGCCGGCGGCCAGAGCGAGAGCCAGCAGGCTCGACAGGGCAAGGTTTCGGACAGAAAACATGGACGGGTTCCTTGTATTGACGTGGGTCGACGGTTTCGCCAAGCGGGGGAGGACGCGGCCGGTATTCGGGCGTGCCGCCGGGAGAAAACCCTCAGGTTCTTCACGGGATATCGGTTCGGTCCAAAAAAAACTTAGAAGCAAGACGAAGCGAGGTCACGCCCCCTGTTTCTGAAATCGTTATTTACTGATCTTCTCGAAGGTAACGCCATGCTCGCTATTGTCGGCGAGCATCTCCCCACCCCAGCCCGTCCACGGCGGGCGCTGCATCGCCCACCGGCTGCGGCGGCACGAAGCGATGCTTCGTGAAACCCCGCCTTCTCCCCCGCCAGCGGGGAGGGAGCAAACCCCTCCCCCGCTGGCGGGGGAGATTGGGAGGGGGAGTGCATTGTAGTGAGCAAAGCGAAGGCTTATCCAGCACGGATACCCAGTTGCCGGCTGGCGATGGCGATGGCCGCCCGGTTGAGCCAGTTGCGATTGCCGCCCGGCCGCCAGGTGTGGGCCAGCTTGTTGCGGTATGCGTCGTACTGGATGCCGTGCGGCGCGGCCCAAACCTTGCCGCGCCCGATCAAAATCTTCAGGGCTTCCGTGGCGGCCACCCCGGCGCAAAGTTGGCAGGCCATGACCGTCGAGGGGCCCTTGCGCGCCTTGAGGTCGACCCGGGAAGGGTCGGCCAGATAGTGGCGGTGCAGCAGGCCCGGCGCCAGCCCCACCAGGAAGCGGATGGCCTTCTCCAGTTCGGCCCGGCCGCCCCATTGGAAATAGTCCTCGAAGCTCATGTGGTCGGGCAGGAAGTTGAGCAGTGCCGCGCTCATGCCCAGAGGAGCCACGGTGGTCGCCGGAATGGCGTTGTCGTGGCAATGGGCGAAGACCTGTTGCCGGATCTGGAAAGCGAAGAAATCGAGCCCGTCGACGTAAAGGTCCACGTTCCGGAAAAATCGCTCCAGGTTGCCGCCGTCGACGCCTTCAGGGAACACCTCGATTGCGCATTGCGGATTGATCTGCAGGGCCATCTCGGCCAACACCTCGGCCTTGTGGCGCCCCACCGAGGCCATGGAGGCACCCGCCTGGCGATTGAAATTCGCCACTTCGAAGGTATCCAGATCCGCGATGTGGAACTTGCCGATACCCAGGCGCGCCAAGGTCAGGAGGTGCGCCCCCCCGACGCCGCCCATGCCGGCGATGGCCACCCGTTTGGTTTTCAGGCAAGCCTGCTCGGCTTCGGTCACCCAGCCGATGTTGCGGGAGAAGGCCTGGGAGTAGTCGAACGCGGACACAGTGGATTCCTCGGCTGCCTGGGGAAAGATTCAGGACTGCGCGAGCCGCTTGATGATGTCCTCTTCCTCCTCGGGGGACAGGAAGTAGGGATAGAGCGTCTTCTCGTGCCTGTTCTGAGCGGAGCGGCCACCGAATTCCAGGATCATGCGTCGTGCGTGGCTAGCGTCCAGGCGCAGGAGGACGGCGGGTGCGCCAACCCGGGCGCACATACGCTCGTCGCCGCAGACCTCGAAGCCGAGCATGCGTTCGTAGAAACTCACATGGCTGGGGTTCACCTCGATGAGGATGTCGGTGTAGCCCCAGAGGCGATGCGCGTAGAGGTAGGCAATATGGAACAGGCCGGCCATCATGCGCTTGGACGCGCGCTTGGTGTCGATCGCCAGCTTGGTGAATTCGCAGACCAAACTCCCAGGCCGATGCCGGAAGACATCCACCTCCGCCCTGTACAACTCGTCGGCGAACAGCCCGGCGCCGGTATCGAAGCCGACGGTCAGGGTGCCGACTACTTCCTCGTCCTTGTAGGTAGCCAGGGTGATGCGCTCGGGGCTGGCCGGGTGACCGTTTTCCTTGGCGACGGCATAGCCCTTTTCGCCATAACGCTTCTCCACCAGAAAGCGGGCATCCCGGCTTCGCGCCGCATCGTGGGCCAGACGTATCTTGAAAGCATCCCGCCGCACGTTCTCAATGTTGGCGTCTGGCACAAAACTGCTTTGCGGTGTCGTCAGTCCGACATTTTTCAATCTGGACGACTCGACCACTGCGATGGTCTTCGCCCATTGCCTGCTGCCAAAGCGTAGTTTTTCGAAAATTCCCACACTTTCCTCTCTGCGTTTATTTCCACCCGGGCACGTCATGTACTGCTCTTACTGCCGTACTCGCTGTCAAAAACGCCTTGTCTTTTCCATCTCTTACCTACAAAACCTCAGCACTTCACTGCCCTCCCATTACCGCCGCATAAGTAAGCCATTGATACCCTTTATCACAACTTAAGTTTAGCGCACCCTCAATTACAATCACGTCCATGAAAATCGAACTGATTTCCTCCGAGGATCGGGGACGCTATCTGGTCAGCCATCCTCGGGACATTCAGCGTTACCTGCGCGAAGTCATGGAGGGCAAGACCATCGTTGCCATTTATGGCGAGAATGGCAAGGACTTCGTGCTTTCCACCCTGCTGGCCGTGGATGAAGAAAAGGACCAGTTGCTCATGGAACAGGGTGTCGACGCGGCGATGAACGCCCGATTGCTGGCCGGCACCCGTTGCACTATCGCCACCACCCATGACCAGGTGCATATCCAGTTTTCCGGCGGCCCCCTCCAGGCGGTGGAGATCGGCGGGGAAGCCGCTTTCCGCATCGCCATGCCGCGGGAACTGCTGCGCCTTCAGCGCCGGGAGTACTACCGGCTGGTCACGTCCGTGCTCAATCCCGTGAAATGCCTGATCAACACCGCCGCCGGCCTGCTGGAAACCGTGGTGGTGGACATCAGTATCGGCGGCGTTGGCGTGCTGGCCTACCAGGACGGCGTCCTATTGAAAGCCGGGGAAGCATTCCACGGCTGCCGCATCGCGCTGCCCGGTACCGGCGAGTTCGCCCTGAGCCTTGCCGTGCAGAACACCTTCGACATCACCCTGAAGAACGGCCGCTTAACCCACCGCGCCTGCTGTCAGTTCATCGACCTGCCGCCGAGCGTGGAAACCGCCATCCAGCGTTACATCATCCGCGTGGAACGGGAACGCAGGGCACGTTACGTCTAGTCAGTGCCCTTTCAGCTTACCCCCGGATGCCGTACTCCTCCCCCGCCGGCGGGGGGGTGGGAGGAGGAGAATGCGTTATCGGCCGGGCCATCGGGAAATCCCTCCCCACCCCTGCCCTCCCCGCACGCGGGGAGGGGGAAAACTGCTGGAACTCGTTCAGGCTTTCGCCAGCCAGCGGGCGGCATCCAGCGCAAAGTAGGTCAATACCGCGTCGGCACCGGCGCGCTTGAACCCCAGCAGACTTTCCAGCACGCAGGCCTTCTCGTCCAGCCAGCCGTTTTGTGCCGCGGCCTTGAGCATCGCGTATTCGCCGCTGACCTGATAGACCATGGTGGGCGCCTGGTAGGTGTCCTTCACGCGACGGACGATGTCCAGATAGGGCATGCCCGGCTTGATCATCACCATGTCGGCGCCCTCCTGCAGATCCAGGCCCACCTCCCACAGCGCCTCGTCGGAGTTGGCCGGGTCCATCTGGTAGGTATATTTGTTGCCCTTGCCCAGGTTGGCGGCGGAGCCCACGGCATCGCGGAAGGGGCCGTAGAAGCTGGAGGCGTACTTGGCGGAGTAGGCCAGGATGCGGGTGTGGATGTAGCCGGCGGCATCCAGGGCCTCGCGCACGGCATGGATGCGCCCGTCCATCATGTCCGAGGGCGCCACCACGTCGGCGCCGGCGGCGGCGTGGCATTCGGCCTGGCGCGTGAGCACGGCGATGGTCTCGTCGTTGAGGACGTAGCCGGACTCGTCGATTAGACCGTCCTGGCCATGGCTGGTGTAGGGATCCAGGGCGATGTCGGTGATCACGCCCAGTTCGGGAAAGCGTGCCTTGAGGCTGGACACGACGCGGGGCACGAGGCCCTTGGGGTTATAGGCCTCCGCCGCATCCAGGCTTTTAAGGGGCATGTCGACCACCGGGAACAGGGCCACGGCCGGCACGCCCAGATCGAGGCAGGCCTCTGCCACGCCATACAGCCGGTCCAGGCTCATGCGCTGCACACCGGGCATGGAGGCCACGTCCTCGACCCGGTCATCGCCATCCAGCACGAAAACCGGCAGGATCAGATCGGCGGGAGTCAGGGTGTTCTCCCGCATCAGGCGCCGGGAAAACTCGTCACGGCGCATCCGGCGCATACGTTTACGGGGAAAGCTCGACAAATCGAACATGACTGCGGTCTCCAAGATCCAGGTTGCCAAGAATGCGCCGGGCGCGACTTGCACCCTACCCGCCATTCATGGCGGCGGCTGCGCGGATATTGTCTTGCGGGAACGGGCATTTTCCCACCCCGTCCTGTCCTCCGGCGGGGAGGAAGATACCGCCGCGCATTCCCGAGGAAATTGCTCAAGCTCGGGAACAAAACCCAAGGCCTATTGATCAATGGGTTTAGACGAGTCGCTTCGTCTCCCGCTTCTCCTCCCTGAGCGGGTGCCTTAATGCAACATTAAGGCTATAGTTGCCCGGCTCCCTCCCCTTGAGCCGGGCTTTTTTTCGTGACGCCAAGCCAGGTTCGCAGAACGGCTTCAGCCTCCTCGGCACCGTCGCGCTTCAGGCTGGAGAATAGCTGAACCGTGGCATTCAGCCCTATGTCGGACAACTCGGCACGCACCTGACGCAAGGTCTGCTGGGCCGGCCCGCGCGACAGCTTGTCGGATTTCGACAGCAGCACGTGCACAGGCTTCCCCGACAGCCGAAACCATTCCAGAAGCGATCGATCGAGTTCGGTCAGCGGGTGCCGACTGTCCATGATCAGCACCAGTCCGGCCAACTGCGGCCGGTTGGCGAGATAACCGCCGATCAGGGCCTGCCAGACATGTTTCTGGTCCTTCGGCGCACGTGCGAAGCCGTAACCCGGCAAATCCACGAGGAAGCGGCCTTCCTCCACCCGGAAGAAATTCAGATGCTGGGTCCGCCCGGGCATTTTGCTGACGAAGGCCAGCCGCTTGTGGTTGCACAGGGTATTGATGGCGCTGGACTTGCCGGCGTTGGAGCGGCCGGCGAAGGCCACCTCGGCGAGGCTGTCGGCGGGCAAGTCGCGGACACTGGCGACGGTGACATGGAAACTGGCGTTGAGCATGGCGTGGGCGGACAGGGCGGGAAAGGAGTGGGTCCGCGCGAAAGGCTGGCACTATAACAAACAGGCCGTTAGAATGCCGCGATTTTCCCTTGCTGAAATCCCGGATTAAGGAGCATCCACATGAAATCCTTCGCGCTGTTTACCGGCCTGCTGTTCGCCGCGGGCATCGCCGCTTCCGCCTCGGCCAACCCCACCCCGGCTCCCGCCGCCAAGGGCGATCCGGCCAAGGCGCAAAAAATCGTGAATGACGTGTGCGGCGCCTGCCACGGCGCCGACGGCAACAGCACCTCCCCCGCCTACCCCAACCTGGCGGGCCAGCATCCCGAATACCTCGCCAAACAGCTCAACGAGTTCAAGTCCGGCGCCCGCAAGAATGCCATCATGGCCCCCAACGTCACCAAGCTGAGCGCAGAGGACATGCTCAACCTGGCCGCCTTCTTCTCCGCGCAGCAGGCCAAGGCCAAACAGGCCAAGGACGCCGCCCTGGTGGCGGAAGGCCAGAAGCTCTACAAGGGTGGCAACGCCGGCAGCGGCGTGCCCGCCTGCGCTTCCTGCCACGGCCCCGCCGGCGCCGGTATCCCCTCCCAGTTCCCGCGCCTGGCCGGCCAGCACAACAAGTATGTGCTGTCCCAGTTGAAGAACTTCCGCAGCGGCGACCGCGCCAACGACGGCGGCAAGATGATGCAGGTCATCGCCCGCAAGATGACCGACCAGGAAATGAAGGCTGCCGCCGAGTACATCAACGGCCTGCGCTGAGACGCCCCATCACGCTTCGACGGCCCGCCGCGCGCGGGCCGTTTTCATTTCCGCCGCATGCTCGCAGACCTCAATCCGCAACAACGCAAAGCCGTGAAATACCTGGACGGCCCGCTGCTGGTGCTGGCCGGGGCCGGCTCGGGCAAGACCCGGGTGATCACGCGCAAGATCGTTTACCTGGTCACCGATTGCGGCATCGAGGCACGGCATATCGCCGCCATCACTTTCACCAACAAGGCGGCGCGGGAAATGCGCGAGCGGGTGGGCGAACTGCTGCCGGGCAAGCGGGGCGAGGGACTCACCGTCTGCACCTTCCATGCCCTGGGCTTGCGCATCCTGCGGGCCGAGGCCCGGGGGCTGGGCTACAAGCCCCGCTTTTCCGTGCTCGACGCCGGCGATACCCAGCAGATCCTCTCCGACGTCCTGAAGAACCCGGACAAAGCCAGTCTGCGCCGGGCCGCCGGCCTGATCTCCAGTTGGAAGAATGCCCTGCTGTCCCCCGACGTCGCGCGCGATCTCGCCGGGGATGAAGGCGAGCACCAGATCGCCGTCGCCTACCAGGCCTACCAGGACACCCTGCGCGCCTACCAGGCCATGGATTTCGACGATCTGATCCGCCTGCCTGTGGACCTCTTCCGGGCGCATGCCGACATCCTGGAGGCTTGGCAGGGCCGCCTGCGCTACCTGCTCGTCGACGAATACCAGGACACCAACGGCGCCCAATATGAAGTGATGAAGCTCCTGGCCGGGCCCATGGGCCGCTTCACCGCCGTCGGCGACGACGACCAGGCCATCTATGCCTGGCGTGGCGCCGATGCGGAGAACCTGCGCCGGCTGCGCGATGACTACCCGCGCCTGAAAATCATCCCCCTGACCCAGAACTACCGGTCCAGCCAGCGCATCCTGCGTGCCGCCAACAGCGTCATCGCCCACAATCCCCGCCTGCACGAGAAGAACCTGTGGAGCGAACTCGGATTGGGCGAGCACGTGGAACTGGTGCAATGCCGGGATGACCGCCATGAGGCGGAAAGCGTTGTCCTGCGCATTTCCGCCCACAAGTTCGAGCACCGTACCCGCTTCGCCGACTACGCCATCCTCTACCGCGGCAACCACCAGGCCCGCTTGTTCGAGGAGGCCCTGCGCGAGGCCAGAATTCCCTACCAGATCTCGGGGGGGCAATCCTTTTTCGATAGGTCGGAAATCAAGGATCTGACCGCCTACCTGCGCCTGATTGCCAACCAGGACGACGACCCCGCCTTCATCCGCGCCGCCACCACGCCGCGACGGGGCATCGGCGCCGCCACCCTGGAGAAGCTCGGCGCCCACGCCGGCCAACGCCATGTCAGCCTGTTCGAGGCTGCCTTCGAAGCCGGCTTCCAGACGCACCTGCCACCGCGCCAACTGGAACCGCTGCTGGCGTTCTGCGCCTTCATCAACCGCCTTGCCCAGCGCGCCGAGAAGGAACCTGCAGGCCGCCTGCTGGAGGAACTGCTTGCCGCCATCCATTACGAGGCCTGGCTGTATGACTCCGAGGACGATCGGGCGGCGAGGGTGAAGTGGGATAACGTGCGCGAGTTCGTGGACTGGCTGGCGAAAAAAGGGGAAGAGGATGGCAAGATCCTGATTGAACTCACCCAGACCGTGGCCCTGATGAACCTCCTCGAGGGCCGCGAGGAGGCGGAACCTGACGCCGTGCGGCTTTCCACCCTGCATGCCGCCAAGGGGCTGGAATTCCCCCATGTCACTGTGGTGGGTGTGGAGGAGGACATCCTGCCCCACCGGGAATGCCAGGAGGGCGTGCGCCTGGAAGAGGAACGCCGGCTGATGTACGTCGGCATCACCCGTGCCCGCCGCAGCCTGACCCTGACCTGGTGCGGCAAACGCAAGCGCGGCGGCGATATGTTCGTCTGCGAGCCGTCACGCTTCCTGGGGGAGATCGACCCCGCGCATGTTCGGCGGGTGGGCAACCAGGAGGAAAGCGGGCAAGTCAAGGAGGATGGCCGCCGCAAGCTGTCCGCCCTCAAGGCCATGCTCGGCGGCCGGGACAAATAAAAACGCGGCCCGAAGGCCGCGTCACCGCTGCGAAACCGCTTATTTGGCGGCCGGCTTGGCGGCTTCCTTGGCCGGTTTCTTGGCGGCCGCTTCGACAGCCGCCTTGGCTTCCGCCACCATGTAGTCCACCGCGACGCGGGTATCGGCATCGGAGAGCTTCTCGTTGCCGCCCTTGGCCGGCCCGCCGAAGCTGCCCTTGATGGCGGCGTTGTAGAGATAGTCTTTGCCTTCCTTGAGCAGCGGCACCCAGGCCTTGGCATCGGTCAGTTTCTGGGCGCCGGTGACACCGGCATCGTGGCAGCCGGCGCAGTTATCGGCATAAACCGCCTTGCCCCGGGCCAGATCAGCGGCGCTGGGTTCCGGCTCCTTCTTGAGGGTGGCCTCGAAGTTGCCACCCGCTGCGTTGGCCATGTATACGGCACCGCGCGCCACTTCCAGGTCGCTGAGGTCGGGATCGCCGCCGCGCGGCGGCATCTTGTTAAAGCCCTTGAACGCGTGCGTCAACAACACATCGTAGCCATTGGAAAGTCGCTTGCTCCAGTCCGCCTTTTCCTTGTACTTGGGCGAGCCCAGGGCGCCGGAAGCGTGGCAGCCGGAACAGACCTCGTTGTAGACCTGTTCGCCGGTGCGCTCCACCCTGGGCGCATTGGGGTCCACGGCCAGGGATTTTCCGAAAGGCTGGATGCGCTCACGCACTGCCTTGTCGCTCATGGGCGCCGCATCGGGCTGGCCCATCCGGCCCTGGATACCGATGAACAGCATCACGATCAGGAAGATCGCCAAGCCCGGTGCGAACAGGCCGCCCAGCGTGGCATAGAGAAAATCCTTCGGGGTGGTCTTCGTCATTTCGATGTGATCGGCCATGATGCGGTCCCTGGGGTCTGGAGTTGGGAAACCGGCGGATTATAGGGGCAATACGCTGCCCGCCGGAAGCGCCCTGTGCTATCCTCCGCCTCCCCATGCGCCCGTAGCTCAGCTGGATAGAGTACTGCCCTCCGAAGGCAGGGGTCGTGCGTTCGAATCGCGCCGGGCGCGCCAATCGGTTCAATTTGAAAAAGGGCATCGA
>Ga0233424_10002435_pt1 | contig 13355 bp, 24 predicted proteins | sample Watercolumn_Towu_FD_181011 | JGI IMG/M metagenome (GOLD analysis project Ga0233424, IMG submission 181011) | Freshwater microbial communities from Lake Towuti, South Sulawesi, Indonesia - Watercolumn_Towuti2014_125_MG | ecosystem: Environmental > Aquatic > Freshwater > Lake | place: Indonesia...
CGTGGTGGAACTGATCAAGCCGATCGCGATGGAAGAAGGCCTGCGCTTCGCCATCCGCGAAGGTGGCCGTACCGTCGGCGCCGGCGTCGTCGCCAAGGTTCTGGAGTAATAGACATGGTTGCCCCCAAGATCCGTATCAAACTGCGTGGCTTTGACCACAAGGCGCTGGATCAGTCCGCCAGCAAGATCGTGGACACCGTGCGCCGCACCGGCGCCGACGTGAGCGGACCCGTGCCGCTGCCGACCCGCATCCGCCGCTTCTGCGTCCTGCGTTCCCCCTTCGTGAACAAGGACAGCCGCGAGCACTTCGAGATCCGCACCCACAACCGTCTGGTGGACATCATGAACCCCACCAAGAAGACGATTGACAGCCTCATGACCCTCGACCTGCCCACCGGTGTGGACATCGAGATCAAGACGGTGGGAGGCCGCGCATGAAGGGCATCCTCGGTACCAAGATCGGCATGACCCAGATCTGGAAGGGCGACAAGGCCATTCCCGTGACCGTCGTGCTGGCCGGCCCCTGTCCCGTCGTGCAGCGCAAGACCGCGCAGACCGACGGCTACGAGGCCGTGCAGATCGGCTACGCGCCCAAGCGAGAGAAGAGCGTCAACAAGCCCGAAGCCGGTCACTTCAAGAAGGCCGGGGTCAGCCCCGTTCGCTTCCTGCGTGAATTTCGCGACTTCAGCCCCGAAGGCGACACCGTCAGCATCGACATCTTCGCCGAAGGCGAGAAGATCGACGCTACCGGCACCAGCAAGGGTAAAGGCTTCCAGGGCGTCATGAAGCGCTGGAACTTCAAGGGCGGCCCTGCCAGCCACGGTTCCAAGAAGTGGCACCGCCGCCCCGGCTCGATCGGCCAGCGCAAGACGCCCGGCCGCGTGTACAAAGGCAAGCGCATGGCCGGCCACATGGGCATGGAGCGCATCACTGTCCAGAACCTCGAAGTGGTCGAGATCCGCGCTGACGAGAACATCATCCTGGTCAAGGGTGCAATCCCCGGCGCCAACGGTGGCCTCGTTGTCCTGCGTCAGGCCGCCAAGGGAGGCAAGTAACACATGGCGCAGATCAACGTCATCGGCAAGAACGGGGGCCGCACCATCGACCTCGAACTGCCGGAAGTGAACAGCGGCGTCCTGCACGACGTCGTCACCTGGCAGCTCGCCAGCCGCCGCCGCGGCACGGCCAGCACCAAGACCCGCGCGGAAGTCAGTAAGACCGGCAAGAAAATGTACGGTCAGAAAGGCACCGGTAACGCCCGTCACGGCGACCGCAGCGTCCCCAGCTTCGTGGGCGGCGGCGTGGCCTTCGGCCCCAAGCCCCGCAGCTACAGCTACACCCTGCCCCGCAAGGTCCGTCAGCTGGGTCTGGCCATGGCCCTGGCCGCGCGCCAGGAAGCCGGCAAGCTGATCGCCGTCGACGGTTACGACCAGGACGGCAAGACCAAGAACTTCGTCGCCTGGGCCAAAGAGAACGGCATGGACGGCAGCGAGCGCGTGCTCATCGTGACCGATGACGCCGCGACCCGCCAGGCCGCCCGTAACGTCGCCTGGGCCACCGTGCTGCCCGTCGCCGGCCTGAACGCCTACGACATCCTGCGCCACGAGCGCCTGGTGATCGACGCGGTCGTTCTCGAGCCCGCGCAGGAAGGGGAAGAGGCATGAGCCACTACGACATCATCCAGACCCCCGTGATCAGCGAGAAAGCCTACGCTGGCATGGAACGCGGCGTGTACTCCTTCTGGGTCAGCCCCAAGGCCACCAAGACCGAGATCAAGGGCGCCATCCAGAAAGCGTTCGGCGTGACCGTGATCGGCATCAGCACCATGAACGTCCCCGGCAAGCGCAAGCGCGTCGGCCGCTTCATGGGCCACCGCGCCGACCGCAAGAAGGCCATCGTGCGCCTCGCCGACGGCCAGACCATCGCCGCCCTTGAAGGCCAGGCCTAAGGAGAGATTGAACATGGCCGTCAAGAAATACCGTCCCTACACCCCCAGCCGTCGCCACATGACGACTGCGGACTTCAGCGGACTGACCAAAAAGCGCCCCGAAAAGGCGCTCACCGAGGCGCTCCCCAAGACCGGTGGCCGTAACAACCGCGGCCGCATCACCAGCCGCTTCATCGGCGGCGGTCACAAGCGCCTGTACCGCATCATCGACTTCAAGCGCCGCGACAAGGCCGGCGTGCCCGCCAAGGTCGCCGCGATCGAGTACGATCCCAACCGCAGCGCCCGCATCGCTCTGCTGAACTACGTCGACGGCGAGAAGCGCTACGTGCTCGCGCCCGAAGGCCTGCAGGTCGGCGCCATGGTGAACTCCGGCCCCGAAGCCGAACCCAAGCTCGGCAACGCGCTGCCCCTGCGCTTCGTGCCCGTCGGTGCCGTCGTGCACAGCGTGGAACTGATCCCCGGCAAGGGCGCCCAGCTCGCCCGCAGCGCCGGTACCAGCATCCAGGTGCAGGGCAAGGAAGGCGACTACGTCATCCTGCGTCTGCCCAGCGGCGAACTCCGCCGCGTGCACAGCGAGTGCTACGCCACCATCGGTGCCGTCGGCAACGCCGAGCACAAGAACATCAACATCGGTAAGGCCGGCCGCAGCCGCTGGCTCGGGCGCAAGCCCCACCAGCGTGGTAGCGCCATGAACCCCGTGGATCACCCCCACGGCGGTGGTGAAGGCCGTACCGGCGCGGGCCGCGTGCCCGTCAGCCCCTGGGGCCAGCCCGCCAAGGGCCTGAAGACCCGCAAGAAGCGCAAGAACAGCGACCGCTTCATCATCACCCGCCGCGGCGGGAAGTAAGGGAGGGTAGGACATGCCCCGTAGCCTCAAGAAGGGCCCGTTCGTGGATGACCACCTCCTGAAGAAGGTCGACGTCCAGAACGAAAAGAAGGACAAGCGCGTCATCAAGACCTGGAGCCGCCGCTCCACCATCGTTCCCGAAATGATCGGTCACACCATTGCCGTGCACAACGGCAAGCAGCACGTGCCCGTCTTCGTGAACGAGCAGATGATCGGCCACAAGCTCGGCGAATTCAGCCCCACCCGCAACTACCGCGGCCACGGCGCTGACAAGAACGCCAAGGGGAGCAAGAAGAAATGACCGCTCCTGAATTCCGCAACAAGAAGCAGCGCAAGCAGCAGCAGAAGCTGCGCACGCCCGGCAAGGCCATCGCCAAGTACGTCCGCATCAGCCCCCGCAAGGTGCGCCTGGTGGTCGACGTGATCCGTGGCAAGAGCGTCCGTGACGCCGAAGACCTGCTGCGCTTCATCCCCCGCGCCGCCAGCGAACCCGTCGCGAAAGTCCTGAACAGCGCCAAGCACAACGCGCTGCACAACGACAACATGCTGGAGGACCGTCTGGTCATCACCGCCGCGTACGTGGACGCCGGCCCGACCCTCAAGCGCCTGATCCCCCGCGCCCGTGGCAGCGCGAACATCATCAAGAAGCGCACCAGCCACATCACCATCGTCGTGGGCGAGAAGGGGAACAAGTAATGGGTAACAAGATCAACCCGAACGGCTTCCGCCTGGGCATCACCCGCACGTGGAACAGCCGCTGGTACGCCGGTAAGAAGCAGTACGCCGGTCTGCTGAAGGAAGACGAGAAGATCCGCAAGCTCGTCCAGCGCAAGCTGAATGCCGCCGGCATCGCGCGCATCGAGATCGAACGCGCCGGCCAGCAGGTCAACGTGATCATCAGCGCCGCGAAACCCGGCATCGTGATCGGCAAGGGCGGGGAGTCCATCAAGGAACTCCGCCAGGACATCGAGCGCCTCGTGTCCGCCGGCACCGTCGCCGTGAACGTCGCCGAGATCCCCAACCCCAACATCAGCGCGCCCCTGGTCGCCCTGCGCATCGCCGAGCAGATCGAACGCCGCTTCGCGTTCCGCCGCGCCATGAAGCAGGCCGCCCAGCGCGTGATGGAAAGCGGCGCCCGCGGCGTCAAGATCATCCTGTCCGGCCGCCTCGGTGGCGCCGAGCAGGCGCGCACCGAGATGGTCCGCGAAGGCCGCGTGCCCCTGCACACCCTGCGCGCCGACATCGACTACGGCACCGCCCGCGCCGAGACCACCTACGGCAGCCTGGGCATCAAGGTCATGGTCTTCACCGGTGAAGTCATCGGCGGCAAGACTGAAACCTACGCCCGCCCCCAGCGCCGCAACGACGAGCGCCGCCGTGAAGACGGTGACCGCCCCAACCGCCGCCGCCCCGCCGCGCGGCGCCGCCCCGGAGGTGAGTGATGCTTCTTCCCAAGCGCACCAAGTTCCGTAAACAGCACCGCGGCCGGATGACCGGTGACGCCAAGGGCGGCGACTACGTCGCGTTCGGCGACTTCGGCCTGATCGCCCTGGAACCCGCGTGGATCAAGAGCAACCAGATCGAGGCGTGCCGCATCGTGATGAGCCGCCACTTCCGCCGCGGCGGTAAGATCTACATCCGCATCTTCCCCGACAAGCCCGTCACCAAGAAGCCCGCCGAAACCCGAATGGGTAAAGGTAAAGGCGCCGTGGAGTACTGGGTCAGTGTCGTCAAGCCCGGCCGCGTGATGTTCGAAGTGTCCGGCGTGACCGAAGAGCAGGCCAAGGAAGCCTTCCGCCTGGCCGGTCACAAGCTGCCCATCCAGACCAAGATGGTGAAGCGCGAGGTCTACGATGAAGCTCAGTGATATGCGTAACCTGCAGGCCGCCGATTTCGCCAAGGAAATCGACAGCCGCAAGAAGGAACTGATGGAGCTGCGCTTCCAGGCGGCCGTGGGCAACCTCGCCCAGCCCCACCGCGTCAAGCAGCTCCGCCGTGAAGTGGCTCAGCTCAACACCATCCTGAGCGAGCGCAGCAAAGGGGAGCAGGCATGAAGAAGACCTTTACCGGCGTCGTCGTCAGCGACAAGGCCGACAAGACCGTCAGCGTGAAGGTCGAACGCAAGTTCGCCCACCCCCTGTACGGCAAGGTCGTCACCCGCAGCCACAAGTACGCTGCGCACGACGAGAACAACGAGTACAAGATCGGTGACCGCGTCGAGATCATCGCCGTGCGTCCCATCAGCAAGACCAAGACCTGGAAGGTCACCAAGCTGATCGAGCGTCCCCGCGGCATCGAGACCACCGCCGTGGAAACCGAGGGGGGTAAAGCATGATCATGCCCCAGTCCCGCCTCGACGTGGCGGACAACAGCGGCGCCCGCGAGATCATGTGCATCCGCGTGCTCAACAGCGGCATTGGCGGCAAGGGTCTCACCACCGGCGGCGGCGGCAACAAGCGCTACGCCCACGTGGGTGACATCATCGTCGCTTCCGTCAAGGACGCCGCCCCCCGCGGCACCGTCAAAGCTGGCGACGTCGTCAAGGCCGTGGTCGTGCGCACCAGCCACGCGATCAAGCGTGCCGACGGCAGCACCATCCGCTTCGACAAGAACGCCGCCGTCATCATCAACAACCAGGGCGAGCCTCGCGGCACCCGCGTCTTCGGGCCGGTCGCCCGTGAACTCCGCGACCGCCGCTTCATGAAGATCGTGTCCCTGGCCCCGGAGGTGCTGTAATGCCCCGTCCCAGCGCTGGTAGCCACCACAACGACAAGCTGCACATCAAGAAGGGTGACACCGTCATCGTCCTGAGCGGCAAGCATAAAGGCAAGACCGGCAAGGTGCTGCTGGCCCTGCCCCGCGACCAGAAGGTCGTCGTGGAAGGCGTGAACCTCGTCACCAAGAACGTCAAGCCCAGCCCCGCCAACCCCCAGGGCGGCCAGGAACAGCGCGAGCTGGCCCTGCACGCCAGCAAGGTGTCCATCGTGGACCCCGAGACCGGCAAGGCGACCCGCATCCGCAAGACCATCGTGGACGGCAAGAAAGTCCGCGTGGCCGTCGCGAGCGGCAAGAACATCGACTGACTACTCCGGGCCGCCGCCCACCCCCCGGGGACACGCGGCGGCCTGAGCGGCGCTCTCTGAAAAACTGGGAGACCGCTCGAAGGAACCCACCATGCAGCAACTGAAAACCAAGTACAACGAGCAGGTCCGCCCTGCGATGATGCAGCAGTTCGGCTACTCCAGCGTGATGGCCGTGCCCCGCATCGAGAAGATCGTCGTCAACGAAGGCCTCGGCAGCGCCAAGGAAGACTCCAAGGCGATCGACAAGGCCGCCAAGGAACTGGCGCTGATCACCCTGCAAAAGCCCATCGTCACCAAGGCGAAAAAGAGCATCAGCAACTTCAAGCTGCGCCAGGGCATGCCCGTGGGCATCAAGGTCACGCTGCGCGGCGAGCGCATGTTCGTGTTCCTCGAAAAGCTGATCAACATCGGCCTGCCCCGCATCCGTGACTTCAAGGGCGTGAACCCCAACGCCTTCGACGGCCGCGGCAACTACAACCTGGGCATCAAAGAACAGCTGATCTTCCCCGAAATCACCTACGACATGGTCGACAAGGTGCGCGGCATGGACATCACCATCGTGACCACCGCGAAGACGGACGAAGAAGCCCGCGCGCTCCTGCAAGCCATGGGCCTGCCCTTCCGCAAATAAGGACGGATGAACAATGGCTAACACCTCGAAAGTCGTCAAAGCTGCGCGCGGCCACAAGTTCGCCGTGCAGAACTACAACCGCTGCAGCCGCTGCGGTCGCGCCCGCGGGTACTACCGCTTCTTCGGCCTGTGCCGCATCTGCATCCGCGAGATGGCGCACAAGGGCGAACTGCCCGGCGTGAAGAAAGCCAGCTGGTAATCAGCTGACACCCCCCAGGGCCTCCCCACGCGGGAGGTCTTTTGCATGGCGCCGCCGCGGCCCTGTCTTGTGGCGGCGGCGCAGACCTGATACACTCTCAAGTTGCCGTGCCTTGAAAGAGGAGCGGACGCAGTGCCCCCCGGATACGAACCTGTCGCCTTGAGAGGTCATCGTCCGGTGGTGGTGAAGACCCAACAGAAGAGACGCGCCACCTTGTGGCCCCCGCTTCCACTTGGGGAGAACCGCGCCCGACCGCCAGCTTGCCTGGGGCCGGGCCACCTGCCGGGACCAGGCCCCACGGGGAACCAGCCCGGATCAACACCAGCCCATGGAGGCTACATGTTGAGTGATCCCATCGCCGATATGCTCACGCGCATCCGCAACGCGACGCGCACCCACAAGGAGACCGTGGACGTCCCGGCCTCCAAGTTCAAAGAGCAGCTGGCCAAACTGCTCGTGGCCGAAGGCTACGTCGCCAGCTACGAGCGTCTGCTGCCCGAAGGCCAGAAGTTCGACGTGCTGCGCCTGACCCTGAAGTACGGCGCCAAGCGCGAGCAGGTCATCAAGCACATCGAGCGCATCAGCCGCCCCGGCCGCCGCGCGTACGTGAGCGCCGAGAACCTGCCCCGCGTGCAGCGTGGCCTGGGCCTGGCCGTGGTCTCCACGAGCAAGGGCCTGCTGGCCGACCGCGACGCGCGCAAGCAGGGCGTCGGCGGCGAAGTCATCTGCGTCCTCTGGTAATCCCCACAGGGATTCCCGGCGCGCGAGCATCTCACCTGACCCCTCGGCCCCCACAGCGGGCAGGCCGAACTTAAGGAAGAAGGAGGACAGACCATGTCCCGAATTGGCAAACAGCCCATCGCCGTCCCGAGCGGCGTGACCACGAGCGCCCAGGACGGCGTCTTCAAGGTCAAGGGCCCCAAAGGCGAACTGACCGTTCCCTACAACACCGAACTGACCATCAAGCAGGACGGCGACCAGCTGCTCGTCGAGCGTCCCAGCGACGCGCAGCGCCACCGCGCCCTGCACGGCCTGACCCGCACGCTCGTGGCGAACGCCGTCAAGGGTGTCAGCGACGGCTACACCATCAACCTGGAGCTCAAGGGCGTCGGTTTCCGCGCCAAGCTCGCCGGGAAGGCCCTGGAACTGACCATCGGTTACAGCCACCCCGTCGTGATCGAGCCCCCGGCTGGCGTGAGCTTCGCCGTGCCCGAACCCACCAAGATCGACGTGAGCGGCATCGACAAGCAGCTCGTCGGTCAGGTGGCCGCGAACGTCCGTAAAGTCCGCAAGCCCGACGCCTACCACGGCAAGGGTGTGCGCTTCGCTGGTGAGAAAATCAGCCTCAAGGCCGGTAAGGCTGGCGCCACCGGCGGGAAAGGGAAGAAATAATGGCTGCCCAGACGACCGTGCGCCGCAAGCTCCGCGCCCGCCGCAAAGTGCGGCAGGCCGCCGGAGATCGCCTGCGCCTCAGCGTGTACCGCTCCAGCAAGCACATCTACGCCCAGATCATCGACGACAGCAAAGGCGTCACCGTGGCTGCCGCCAGCAGCGCCGCTGTCAAGACGGGCACCAAGACCGACACCGCCACCGCCGTGGGCAAGGCCCTCGCGGAAGCCGCTCTGGCCAAGGGCGTCAAGAAGGTTGTCTTTGACCGTGGTCAGTACCGCTACCACGGACGCGTGAAAGCGCTCGCCGACGCGGCGCGGGAGGGTGGCCTTGACTTCTAACCGACGTAACGACCGTATGGACCGCGAAAGCAGCGAATTCGAAGAGAAGATGCTGTTCGTCAACCGTACGAGCAAGACCTATCAGGGCGGCCGCCGCTTCCGCTTCGCTGCACTCGTGATCCTGGGCGACCGCAACGGCCGCGTGGGCATGGGCATTGGCAAGGCCAAAGAAGTGCCCGTGGCCATCGAGAAGGCCAAGAGCATCGCCCGCAAGAACATGATCATGGTGCCCGTCGAGAACGGCACCATCCCCCACGACATCGTGGGTGTGAACAGCACCAGCCGCGTGCTGCTCAAGCCCGCAGGCCCCGGTACCGGCGTGATCGCGGGCACCGTGCCCCGCTCGATCGCCGAACTGGCCGGCATCACCAACCTGCTGTCCAAGGAACTGGGCAGCCGCAACAAGGTGAACGTCGCCTACGCCGTGTTCGACGGCCTGAAGAACCTCCGCACCGCCAAGCAGGTCCGTGCCCTGCGCGGCGAGGTGCAGCCCACCGGAGGCGCCCAGTGAAAATCACCCTGAAGCGCAGCGTCATCGGTCGCCCTGGCTACCAGGTGAAGACCGTCCAGGCGCTCGGCCTGAAGAAGATCGGCCAGACCCGCGAGGTCAGTGACACCCCCGCCGTGCGCGGCATGGTGAACACCGTCAAGCACCTGCTGGAGGTGCAAGAATGAAACTCCACGAACTCAAGCCCAACGCCGGCAGCCGCAAGAACCGCAAGCGCGTCGGCCGTGGCCCCGGTGGCACCGACAAGACCGCCGGTCGCGGTCACAAGGGCCAGAAGAGCCGCAGCGGCGCTGGCAAGGGTAGCTTCTTCGAGGGTGGCCGCAGCCGCCTGATCGCCCGTCTGCCCAAGCGCGGCTTCAACAACGTCGGCGTGACGTTCGAAGTCGTGAACCTGGCGCAGCTGGCGAACATCGAGGACGCCACCATCGACCGCAACGTGCTGGAACTCGCGGGCCTCGTGCGCCGCAAGAACCGTCCCGTGAAACTGCTCGGCAGCGGCGACATCGCCCGCGCCGTGACCATTCACGTGGACGCCGCCAGCGAAGGCGCCGTGAAGGCCGTGGAAGCGGCCGGCGGCAAAGTCATCCTGCCCGAAGCGAACGAAGCCGAGAAGGCGGAGTAAATGCTTCGCGCCTTCCGCGACGCATTCCGGATTCCGGATCTTCAGCGGAAGATTGTCTTCACCCTGCTGCTCCTCGCCGTGTACCGGCTGGGGAGCAGCATTCCCACACCAGGGGTCAACAGCGCCGCACTGAGCGACGCGACGAACAGCAGTCTGTTCGGGCTGATCAGCATGATCTCGGGAGGCAATCTTTCGCAGTTCTCGATCTTCGCGCTGGGCGTGCTGCCGTACATCACGGCGAGCATCGTCATCCAGCTGCTGACGACCACCCTGCCCCCGCTGGAGAAACTCTCCAAGGAAGGCGAGGAAGGCCGTAAGAAGATCAACCAGTACACGCGTTACGCCGCCGTGGCCCTGGGGACCTTCCAGGCCGCGTTCTTCGCGTCGTACATCAACGCCAACCCCAGCTTCCTGGCGGTCGGCTGGGAGCCGGGCCTGTTCACCATCCTGGTGATGGTCCTGACCCAGGTGGCAGGCATCGCGTTCACCATGTGGATCGGTGAGCGCATCACGGAAGTGGGCATCGGCAACGGCATCAGCCTGATCATCACGGCCGGGATCATCGCCATGTACCCCAACGAGATCCGCTTGACCGCCCAGCTGGTCGGCAGTGACCCCGACGCGCCCTGGCTGCTGCGCATCGTGGCGTTCGTGGCCGTGATTCTGGTGACCATCGCCGGGATCGTGTACGTGTACCAGGCCGAGCGCCGCGTGCCCGTCACGTACGCCCGCGCGCGTGGCGGCGCGGCCGGACAGGCCCGCAGCGCCGGTCAGGCCACCTGGTTGCCCATCAAGGTGAACCAGGCGGGCGTGATTCCCGTGATCTTCGCGTCGGCGATGCTGATCATTCCCAACCTGATCCAGCAGGGCACCGTGACCCGTGCCCCGCAGGTGAGCAGCTGGATCGGCACGTACCTGACGTTCGGGCAGCCGCTGTACATCGCGTTGGAAGCCCTGTTGATCTTCGGCTTCACGTACCTGTACAACAGCGTGCAGTTCGATCCCAAGCGCATCGCGGAGCAGCTGCGTGAGGCCGGGGGCTTCATTCCCGGCGTCCGTCCCGGCACGCCCACCGAGGAGTTCCTGGGCACCATCAGCAGCCGCCTGAGCCTGTGGGGCGCCGTCTTCCTGGTGATCCTGACGGTCATGCCGCAGCTGGTGCAGCGCTGGACCGGCATCACGACCTTCCAGTTCAGCGGCACCGGCCTGCTGATCATCGTGGGCGTGGCGCTCGAGACCCTCAAGCAGCTCGAAGCGCAGCTGACGGTCCGCCGCTACGACGGCTTCATCAGCAAGGGCCGCATCCGCGGCCGCATGAACCGCGACAGCTGACCCCAGCGCAGAGCGCGCCGCCCTCCCAGCCGGGGGCGGCGCGTTTCCTGTTCCCCCCGTGGGGACAGCTGCACCCTGGGCAGGGCAACCCCAACGGCGCCTTCAGCCTCTATGCTGAGGGGTGAACGGAGGACAACAGTGACTCAACCCAAACACAACGTCGTGATCTTCCTCGGGCCTCCCGGCGCGGGCAAGGGCACCCAGGCGGAACGACTGGCGCAGGACAAGGGCCTCGTCAAGATCAGCACCGGTGACATCCTGCGCGACCACGTGGCGCGCGGCACCGACCTGGGCCAGCAGGTCAAGCCCATCCTGGACGCCGGACAGCTCGTGCCGGACGACATCCTGATCGCGCTGATCCGCGACAAGCTGGCCAGCATGGACGCCGTGCGCGTCATCTTCGACGGCTTCCCCCGCACCGGCGCGCAGGCGAAGGAACTGGACGTGCTGCTCGAGGAACTCGGCGCGCCCGTCAGTGCTGTGCCGCTGCTGGAAGTGCCGGATCAGGTGCTGATCGACCGGATCGTGGACCGGGGCCGTCAGGCCGCCGCGCGCGGTGAGGCGGTGCGCAGCGACGACACCGAGGAGGTCGCCCGCCGCCGCCAGGAGATCTACCGCGAGCAGACCCAGCCCCTGATCGACTACTACAGCGCGCGCGGCCAGCTGACCCGCGTGGACGGCGTGGGCAGCATGGATGAGGTCTACGGCCGTATCCTGGGCAGCATGAAGTAAAGGCAGCGGCGAGGGGGGCGGGTGGTTCTGGCTGAGGCTGGACTCACCCGCCCCCTTCGTGTGCCCGGCAGTGCTCCCGGGTCGGCGCGCTTGAGTCGGCGCGCTTGAGGCGGATGGGGGAATGCACTACATTACGTTGGCAGCGTAACGGCTGAAAGGATGCCCCATGACGCCCACCACTGACCCCATCCTGACCCTGGCCCCCGACGCGGGCAGCGCTGCCAGCGCCCGCACACTCGCCACGCCCGCCGGGTGGCCCGATCTGCACGCCGGACCCACCCACCTGTGGGGCCACTGCCAGGGCAGCGGCACGCAGCCCTACCTGATCGGCGTGGACCGCAGTGGCCCAGACGCGCCCGCCTTCAGGTGCTCCTGCCCCAGCCGTAAGTTTCCCTGCAAGCACGCCCTGGCGCTGCTGCTTCTGCATGAAGCGCACCCGCAGCACTTCGGCACGGACCCCGCACCGGACGCCATCCGGAAGTGGCTGGACGGCCGCGCCGAGAAACACGCCCTGTCCGACTCCAGCCCAGCCGACGCCGACCCGGCAGGGGAGACCCGCAGCGGCCCCGATCCCGCCGCGCAGGCCAGACGTCGCGCCGCGCGCGAGAAGAAGGTCAGCCTGGGCCTGGACGCCCTGCAGACCTTCCTGAAAGACCTCGTCCGGGACGGACTGGCGCAGGCTGCCGCGCGCCCCTACAGCGACTGGGACACCCAGGCCGCCCGCCTCGTGGACGCCCAGGCCCCCGGCGCCGCGCGACTGGTCCGGATGATCCCCGAAGTCCTGCCCCAACCGGATCGGCTGCTGGCCCACCTGGCCCGTCTGTACCTGCTGACCGAGGCGTGGCCGCGCCGCGACACCCTGAGCGGCCCGCAGCAGGCCGACCTGCGCGCCGCGCTGGGCTTCCCGCTGGACAAGGCCGCCACGGTCACCGCCGGGGGGACCGACACCCGCTGGCTGGTGCTGGGGCACACCGTCAGCGACGAGGAGCACGTCCGCACCCGCCGCACCTGGCTGCACGAAGGCGGCACCACCGCGCTGCTGCTGGACTTCGCCGCGCCCGGCTGGCCCCTCCCGCCCGCCCTGCCCGCCGGGAGCAGCGTCCGCGCCCGCCTGAGCCACGCCCCCGGCACGGTCCCCCAGCGGCACGTCCTGAACGGCGAGGCCATCCGCAGCGCCCCCGCCCCCCTGCCCGCACCGGTCACCCTGGAAGGCCTGCTCGACGCGCACGGCGCCGCCCTGGCCCTGAACCCCTGGCTGGAGCGCACCGCGCACCACCTCGGGCCCGTCACGGTCCACCCGCCCACGCGGGACGGCGACCCCTGGCGGGCCGGGGACGCACGTGGCAGCCTCCCGCTGGGCGGCAGCGACACGGCCCGCCTCACCCTGCTGGCCCTGTGTGGCGGACACCCCCAGACGTTCACCGCCGAATGGGACGGCCAGAGTCTCACGCCCCTGTGCGCCGGGCAGGACGGCACCCTGCATCCCCTGGACACCCCGGAGGACGAGGATGCCTTCTGACCTGCCCGCCCTGCTGAGCGCCGCGCTGATCGGCACCGAACGTGCCCCCCTGCCCACCCCCGGCCCCGACGCCACCGGACAGGCCGCCGCGCGGGTCACCCGCGACGACCCGGCAGGCACCCTGCTGGCCCGCGCCGCCCTGCTGACCCTCGCCACGCACGCCGGACGGCAACCCGACCCGCCCGCACCGGCGTGGCGAGGGTC
>Ga0233424_10002436_pt1 | contig 13355 bp, 7 predicted proteins | sample Watercolumn_Towu_FD_181011 | JGI IMG/M metagenome (GOLD analysis project Ga0233424, IMG submission 181011) | Freshwater microbial communities from Lake Towuti, South Sulawesi, Indonesia - Watercolumn_Towuti2014_125_MG | ecosystem: Environmental > Aquatic > Freshwater > Lake | place: Indonesia...
GTTGTTCCCCTTCATGGCTGGGAACTTGGCATGCTTGTCGCGGCCAAAGGGGTTGGCGGCCATTAAGCCATAGCCGCGGACGTGCCAGCAGGACGGATACGGATTCTTCGGATCGGCCAGGACAGCGAGGCCGACTTCCTTGCCGTCGATCGAGCCCGAATAGTCGCACCACGCGGAGATTTGGCCCCAGCAATCCTTCTCGCCGACTTTGCCGTCGGCGTTCTGAATCTTGCCCTTGGCCTTGGCGGCGTTGATGACGTCGTTGATGCGAATGCCGAACGCCCCTTCCTTGGTGTCCGCAAAGGTGATCGGGCATACCGAGGCGTGCAGGTCGATGTTGACGACGAAGAGCCGCGCCTTGCCCAAGGCGTGGAGGTGCAGCGTACGCGTCTCGTCCATGATCTTCTTGCCGTCGGCCATCTGCCATTCGTTCTTCGTGGAGACCGACGCTCCGGCCGCGCCGTTCTTGGGCTCGCCGACCGACGTGCAGATGATCTTGCCGTGTCCTTTGGCTTCGGACCAGAAATCGACCCCTTCGACATTCTTGATCGGGCTCTTGAAATCGATGCCTTCGGGAATGACGTCGCCATGGCAGAACCATGCCGACTTCTGATGCGGATGATCGGCAGCCTGTCCTTCCGGCGGCGGGTAATTGCGCGTGAGCGGCACCGTCCCGGGTGCATTGATGGGCCAAAAGATTGGCTTGGCGTAACCGGCCGTCACATAGCGCGTGACGAGGTCTTTGCCGAGATAGAATTCGAGGGCGTCCTGCGTCTTCTTGATGAGCACGCCGTTATTTCCTTCCTGTGCAAACGCGGCGGGGGTGAGAGTGAAGATGGCGGCGAGAAGAATGAGATGTCGGACCTTCATGCTGGCACTCCTGGTGAGACTGAGGAATGCCCGATTGAACCGCAATCGCGGCGCGGATGCCAGCAAATTCCGGCTCAGCCGGCGAGTTTGCTCGCCGTGGGCTCGACCGTTTCGGCGGGAGTTTCCCAAAGCATGCCGACAATGAGCAGGCCGGAAAGGAGCCCAAGCGGCGCGAGGCCGATCGCGTGCATGAACGCCGCCACGATGGCGACAACGCCAAGACAGACGATGGTGCCCACGAACAGCCGGCGTCCCCAGCGGGCCCGATTGACGCACGGTCTCGCTTTCACCCAGTAGATGGAGCCAACGCCGAGAAACAGGCCGACGAGAATGGCAAGCACGACGAGAATATCTACAGCCAGCGACACGATAGCATTCCTCCATGAACGGTCCGCAATGGGCCCTCCATTGATACAAAGCTCGCTGCGCCAAGTAAAGGCCAACTCGCATGGGATAGACTGCAAGACTGCACCCAACGTCCCTTGCGGTTTAGCGCGCAGTATCAATTGCCGATACTGCGAGCGAGCTTCAACGCAACTGGCCGCCGCGTTGTGCATTGCCTGGAAACCTGGGCTTACCAGTTGATCAAGATCGCCAGGACGTGTACTCTCTATGTCAGACCCACATGCACACTCGCGGAGCCAAGCCATGTCCCCTGCCCTGCTTACCATGGTCGCGACCCTGACGCTGACCCAACCGGCGAGCGACGCCGTGACCCCTGAACAGGCGAGGAAGGCCGTCGAGCGCAGCTTGCCTTATATCAAGCGCGAGGGGATGGCGTGGATTCGCGAACGGCATTGCCATTCGTGCCATCATGTCGGTTTCATGGTCTGGACGCTCAACGACGCCAATCGCCGGGGCATGAAGGTGGACCTGGCCGAGCTGAAGGTCGCCAGCGAATGGGCGGTCCGCTACGCCACCTACGATGCCGTGTTCTACCAGGTAAAACCACCTACCCTCGCCGCTGCGATGAAAGCGGGCATTGCCGAGGAACAACTTGGCAAACTGAAGGACCTGAGTTCGCTCTACACGCTGCGCGGCGACTTCCACGCCGAGTTGGCGCGCGTGCTGGGCAAGGAGACCCTCGAACAGCACGAGGACCTGCTCTTCAAATCCGCATCAATCTCCGGCCAGGGAGGCAAAGGAGAGGACGCCGACCCGAAGGGCACGCGCGGCCCGGGTACCGTCGCGTCCGAGCTGCTTCTCGCCGGCGCTCCCGCGCTGACCGGCAACCAGGACGACACCAAGGCGCTCGTGCAGCGCCTCATCACCACGCAGGAGAAGGACGGCTCATGGAAGCACGGCGCCCAGTACAACGCCTTCAAGCGAACGCAGCAAGAGTCCACCGAAGTCGTGACCGCGTGGAACGCCCTGGCCCTGCATTCCTACGATGGCAACCTCGAAGCGGCCGCCAAGACCCGCGAGCGCGCCGTGGAGTACCTCAAGCGCGCCAAACCGGGCGCGAGCGCGGAATGGTACGTCGCGCAGGCGCTTCTTGCACGAGCCCTGAAGGACACCGATCGAGCCGAGTCGTTGATGAAGGACCTGCGCGGCCAGCAAATGCCCGACGGCGGCTGGGCCTGGATCAAGGACAACAAAGACAGCGACGCCTACGCCACCGGCGCCGCCCTCTACGCCATGGGCGTGTCCGGCGCCGACAACACCGACCCGAGCGTCGTCAAGGGCTGGAGCTTCCTCATCAAAACCCAGCGCGACTCCGGCGACTGGCTCGTCCCCGCCGCCTACCTGCGCAAAGGCGGCGCGAAGAAGACCACCGACCCCATCTTCAGCTACTGGGGCACCGGTTGGGCCTCCATCGGGATTATGCAGACGCTGCCGAAATAGCCAACATGAAAGCGGACCGCCTCTTCTACCATTTTGCCGGTTGGCTGAAAAATTTACCAGCTTCAAGGGTCGGTCGGTTTCTTTTCCCGCGAATACTTCACTCCGACCCCAGCGGACTACCCTGGCAATCCGGGGTCGGAGTACCGACCCAGGCCACGACCTTCGCTAGTTCGGATTTCAGGCTGGCGGCGCAGTCGCTTGTTAATCCCTGGGATTCGGAGTACTTCATCCCAGGGCTTGCCAAGCCGCACCGATCGGCGCCTTAATCCGCATCCGCGCCACATCCGGCACCCCTCATGGCAAGTTTGCGAAGGTCGCACAGTTCATGCAGCGTGCGAACATCCGATGATGATAAGGGGATGTGCTTTTTGCATCTTGTCTTGGAATTGGCCCTCGCGGCAAGGAAGCCCGATGAAATCGCTATCACGGATTTTGGCCGTCGTCGCATGGTGTGCGTCGCTGACCTCGGCAAGCTTGGCGCAATCCACGACAGACGACGGGTCGGTTGCCCGGCGGCGGGACCTTCGTCAGCTCGACCCGGCAGACGCCCGGCAGTTCGTCCGGCTTCAACCTGAACACTCTCAACATTGGCATCGAAAAAACGTTTCTGGGAAACATCGCGTCCGGTTACATCAACGTGCCGCTTCACTACGCCACCGACAACATCACCAGCCAATCGATCAACGGACTCGGGGACATCAGCGTCGGCGTCAAGTTCGTGATCTATCAAAGTCCGGAAGCCCGATTCACCCTTCACGGGGGGCATGACCGTCGCCGTGCCGACTGCGCGGGACGGCGTCGCCACCAGCATCTTTCAAAGCGACAACGGGCACGGCAACGAGTTGCTCGCCGCGACCAACACGTCCGTGAATCCGACCTTCTTGCAGCCGTGGTTCGCCGGCCTGTTCATTTACGATCGGTTTTTCATGCACGAATATCTGGGCGTGATCGTCCCGACCGACGGGCGAATTGCCACGTTTCTGAACTACGATTGCACGGTCGGATATTCGGTATATCGCGCGGAGTCCGGGAGCATTCTGTCGTCGGTCACGCCGACCGCGGGCGTGCATTTGCTTCTGCCGATCAATCACGTCGGCCCCCCCGGAGCGCCTGGCGCCACCACGTTCGTGCCCTTCGATGCCAAAGGCAATTTGCCGGCGCCGCCCGCGCCCGGTTCGTTCACCTATCCGCATCAGGTCTACCTCACCGGCGGTCTGCAAATCGGCATCGGCCAGCGTTTCCTGCTGAGCGCCGCCGTCATTGTTCCAGTCTCCGGCCCGCGCACGTCAACCATCGGCGGCACGGTGGGCCTCAACTACTTCTATTAACCAATTACTGGCTTCTGTCCCCGTCTAGCGCCCGCTGCATCCGTCCGTTTCGAGCGGGCGCTAAACGAGGATGACCACGGAAGCTTCACTTCGCTTACGCTTCAGGCTCTGACATTACCTCTTTGCCGCATGGATCAAATGATACTCCAGAAAATTCAGTTCCAACTCCAGCGCTTCCGGCGTCGGCACGTGCGTCTTGCGCGCCGTGAGGAAGGCGCGGTTCTTTTGCCCGAGGACGTTGTTGACGGCGACGAGATGGTTGAGCGCGATCCAGTTATTGGGCGGGTCCTGGACGCCGCCGCCGACCATGACGGGGCGCGGGGCCATGAGGGCGTGGAGATCGACGAGGTCCTCGCCGGCGTCGAGCAACTCCTTGTAGAGGCCGGTGCGCGGATTGGCGTCGGAGGGTACGCCGGCCTTGCGTTTCACCTTCGGGTCGTAGCCGAGGTACCAGGGCTCCCAGTAGTTGACGTTGCTGTCCCTTTCGTTGAAGACGATGCCTGGGTCGGACCAGACCGCGCACGCAAAGCGCTCGTCGAGGCAGGACGCAAACATCGACCACTTGCCGCCGTAGGACAGGCCGATGATGCCGATGCGCAGGGCGTCCACCTCGGGCATCTGCGCGAGGGCGGTCAAGCAGTTGGCGGCAACGTACGCCAGCAGCGTGAGGGGTTGCCGGCGCAACTCTTCGCCCGCTTTGATCAGGGCGTCGCGCGTGTCGCCGCCGAGCTTGTCGAGCGAGCCGGGCGTGCCGATCGAGAGCGTGACGAAGCCGCGTTTGACGAGCTGCAGGCCGTAATCGTGTGTGCCGACGCCGCGACCCTTGGCGCCCTGACCGATGCTGGTGAGCGGTTCATAGAAGGGGACGATCACGGCGGGGAATGGTCCCTTGCCGTTGGGACTCAGCAAGTAGCCATCGACCCATTGGCCGTTCGCCGAGGCTTGCACCTGGACCTTGTACTCGGTGTAGCCGTCGCGCTCGACTTTGGCGAGCTTCTTGACTTCGGGCTGCTCGACGAGCTTTGGCCAGGCGCCGAGGCGCTTGGTCCACGTGCTGGCAATCTCCGCGCGGCGTTTGGTCCAATCTGCCGGCGTTCTCGCGACCGAGCCGTCCGCAAACTTCAGCGGCGATCGATAAGGCCCAAGTTTGTCCGCAAATTCCGCCGGCGGCTGAGCGAACGGTTCGAGTTTCTTCCAAAGCGCCTCGCGCGTCGGTTGCTCACCGGCGATTCCCGCAACCCCGGCCGCCAGCGCAGCTGCCAGCATGAAGTACAACGCCAATTTCTGCATGTATCGAATCATGACCCGTCTCCATTGCTGAATTTCCAATCCGCAATTTGCAATCTGCAATCCGCTATTCCCCTCACACCCATCCCTCTTTGGGCGCCTCCGCTCCGAACCAGCGTTCGGTGATAACCTTTTTGCGCGTGTAGAATTCGACGGCATCGGGGCCGTGGGCGTGCAGGTCGCCGAAGAACGATTGCTTCCAGCCGCCGAAGGAAAAGAACGCCATCGGCGCGGGGACGCCGAGGTTGATGCCGAGCATGCCCGCCTGGATGCGGTCGCGGAACGTCCGAGCGGCCGCGCCGGATTGCGTGAAGAGCGAAACCGAGTTGCCGTAGCGCGTGCGGTTGGCGAGCGCGATGGCTTCATCGAGATCGCGGGCGCGCGGAACGCACACGACGGGGCCGAAGATCTCTTCGCGCATGATGAACATGTCGGTCGTCACATCGTCGAACACCGTCGCGCCGACGAAGCACCCGTTGGGCAACGACGGCACGCTCGCGCCGCGGCCATCGAGCAGCAGTATGGCGCCCTCCTCGACGCCGCGCGTGATGCTTGCGACAATGCGTGTCTTGTGCTCGGGACTGACGACGGGGCAGAGCGTGGCCGATTCGTCCATGCCGGCGCCGAGGCGCAAATCGCCGGCCGCGCGCACGAACGCCGACACGACTTCATCCTGGCGCGAGCGCGTGCCGACCGCGACCAGTACGCTCCCGGCGAGACAGCGCTGGCCGGCGCAGCCGAAGCATGATCCAACCAAAGCGGGGATGCTGCGCGGCAAATCTGCGTCCGGCAACACGATCAGGTGGTTCTTGGCGCCGCCGAGCGCCTGCACGCGTTTGCCGTTCGCCGCGGCCAGGCGATAGACCGATTCCGCGACGGCCGACGATCCGACGAACGAAACCGCCTTGACGTGCTCGTTGGCAATCAAGCGTTCGCCGACATCCTTGCCGCCGTGCACGACGCTGACCACGCCCGTCGGCAAGCCTGCTTCGGCAAACAGTTCAACGAGCCTCGCACCGGTGAGCGGCGCCTTCTCGGCAGGCTTGAGCACGAACGTGTTGCCGCACGCTACCGCGATCGGCATCATCCAGAGCGGAATCATCGCGGGAAAGTTGAAGGGCGGAATGCCGGCAACCACGCCGAGCGGCTCGCGCACGACGTAGCTGTCCACGTGGCGCGAAATCTCCGGCAGCGTCTTGCCCATGAGCAGCGACGGGAGGCCGCACGCAAACTCGACGACGTCAAGCCCGCGCCGCACGGAGCCGCGCGCTTCGCTGAGGAGCTTGCCGTTCTCGCGCACGACCAGGCGGGCGAGGTCATCGAAGTTGGCTTCGAGCAGCTCGCGGAACCGAAAGAGCACGCGAGCCCGATCCGGAGGCGGCGTCGCGCGCCAGGCGGGGAACGCAGCATGTGCCGCCGCGCACGCTGCATCGACCTGGGCGGGCGACGCCTCGCGGACGGATGCGACGAGCTGCATCGTGTCGGAGGGATCGCAGATGCGCCGCGTCGCGGGGCCTTCGCCGTCCTTCCAGGCGCCGCCGATCAGGTTCGCGCCGAGCCTCTTTGAATGCGCCATACCGACCTCGCTTGGGAAAGATTCACAGGATCGTACGGCAGTTCGGTCGATTCCGCAACCGAGAAGAATCACGTCGGCTTGTCGCCGGTGCCGGATTGACTGCGCAAAGACTGCTCGAATTTGCGATTTTGCCGGAAATGATGATTGACAAATCTTTTCGCGGAATGTTAGTCTGAAGTGGTAGGGTTTGCCCCCTCACCCCCCCGACCCTCTCCGCAGCCGGGCGAGGGGAGACAACGGGGGGTTGTCCGCATACGGTTGGGTTCATGTCAGCAACACCGGCCTCTCGGCCTGCTTCCTGCCGGATTGATCCTTTCGGAGTTTGACCACATGAGCGTGCGCACACCAGGGGTTTGGGGCATTGACTTGGGGCAATGCGCTCTCAAGGCAATTCGCCTGGAACTCAAGGACGGCGAAGTCGTCGCCACCGCGTTCGAGTACATCGAACATCCGAAAATTCTCAGTCAACCCGATGCCGATCCGGACGAACTCACGGCACAGGCGCTGTCGCAGTTCCTGGAACGCAACAACATCCGTGGCGACCAGGTTGCCATCAGCGTTGCCGGCCAGAGCGGCCTGGCGCGCTTCGTCAAGCTGCCCCCTGTTGACGAGAAGAAGATCGCCGACATCGTCAAGTTCGAGGCCAAGCAGCAGATTCCGTTTCCGCTCGATGAGGTCATCTGGGACTTCCAGCGGCTCTACAAAGGCGACATCATCGACGGTATGGCTCTCGAAACTGAGATTGGCCTGTTCGCGATGAAGAAGGACGTCGTCCACCGCGTCGTCAACCAGTACAAGAAGGTTGGCGTCGAAATCCATTGCGTGCAGATGGCCCCGCTCGCGCTCTGCAACTTCATCGCCTACGATCGGCTCGGCAAGAGCGCGGACCAGGGACTCGAAGACGGCGAGGAGTCGCAGGAATGCGTCGTCGGCCTCGAGATAGGCACCGACAACTCCAACCTCATCATCACCAACGGCGGACGCATCATCTGGCAGCGCCCTATCCCGATCGGCGGCAACCACTTCACCCGTGCGCTAACCAAGGAACTCAAGCTCACGTTCGCCAAGGCCGAGCACCTCAAACGCAATGCCGCCAAGTCGCCCGAACTCAAGAAGATCCTGTCGGCGCTGCGGCAAGTGCTCAACGACTTCGTCGCCGAGGTGCAGCGTTCGCTGGGCTATTTCACGAACACGCACCGCAACGCCCAGATCAGCTACATGATCGGCCTGGGCAATGCATTTCGTCTCCCCGGCTTGCAAAAGTTCCTTCAGGAAAAGCTGCAGCTCGAGGTCCGCAAGTTCGGCACGCTTGAAAAGGCGACGGGGGATGCCGTCATTGCGGCGCCGACGTTCGCGGAGAACGTCATGGGATTCGGCGTGGCCTACGGCCTGGCGCTGCAAGGCCTGGACAAGGCGCGCCTGCAAACGAACCTCTTGCCGCAGGAGATCAAGACCGAACGGTTGATCCGCGCCAAGAAGCCCTGGATGGTCGCCGCCGCGGCATGTTTGCTGTTCGCGCTGGGTCTGCTCGCGTTCGGGCGTGGGGTCGAGATCGGCGCCGTCGAGAACCCGGATGTCGTTGCCAAGAAGAAGGAACTCGACGACATGCTCAAGAAGGTGAGTGGCTTCAAAACGCAGATGGACGCCCAGGATGATCGCATCAGGAAGAAGACGGAATCGCTCAATCAGATCGGCGCGGGGGTCAACGAGCGGTTCAACTGGCAACTCTTGCACCAGTACATCAACATGGCCACACCGCAACCCAACGGCGATCGCCTCGTCGCCGTGTCCGAGAACCTCAAGCCGGTGCTCAAGGACTACTGGTCCGCCAACGAACAAGCCAAGAAAGCGTTTGACCTCTACGAAAAGAAGCGCTTTGGCATCAAGGACAGCGACAACCCGGTCGAAAACCGCAAGAACGACAAGCTGATCAAGGAACACCTGGTTCAGATCAACATCCTGGGCATCAACGCCCTCTACAGCGAAGACCTGCCTGCCTACTTCCGCAAGCTTTACGCCGACGGCGCGCAGCTTCCCGGCATGAGCCTTACGGAGCAGAAACTCGTCAAGGACCACGCCACCGACGAATCTAACGCCGAAAAGAAGAAATTGCTGCCCGAGAAGGGGTGGGTCATCGAGATACGTGGATACACATACCACAAGGGCAACATCGTCTTCGTCGAGAACACGATCACGGAAAACCTCAAACACCCGGACAAGATGAAGACTGCTGACGGCAAAGACATCGTCATTCCGCCCGAAGTGAACGAACAGGTCACCAAAAAGGTCGGCTTCCTCACGGTCTACAAGAACGAGATGGTCAAGACTCCCGTCGCGGGCCAGTTCAACCTGATCGGCAAGAGCGTCCTGAAGACCCTGCTGCGAGGCGACGTCGCAGGCGGCGGCGGCCTTCCCGGCGTGCCGATCAAGCCGGCCGAGCCTGGCGGCAATCCTGGGCAAGGTGATGCCAAACCGAGTCGCGACCAGTGGCGGCCCATCGGCGAGATGGCAACGCAGATATTGGCCGATGGCGGCGGCGGCGGCGTAGGTCCGGGTTTTCCCAAAATGCCAAATCCTCCACTTCCTCCGCCGCAAGTCGGCGACCCCAAAACGCCGGCGGTGCTGGAGCAACCGGTGCCGCGCACGGAGTTCATCCTGCTTTTGGTCTGGCAGGAACCGATCACGGGGGTGGCCGCGTCCTCCGAGCCGCCTGGCGCGGTACCGGCCGTGCCCGCGGCGCCTCCGGCCAAGGGGCCGTAGCGCGGTCGATGTTGATCTGCTTATGAATCGCCTGTCGCTCGTGCTGGAGATATGCCGATGTCCGTCAAGTTCAACAAAGACATGCTGATCAAGCATCGCTTCTGGTTTATCATCGGCGCGGTGTTTATCCTGGCATTTGCCGGGCTCGGCTGGCTCACTTTCAGCGAAGGCGCGAACATCTCCAAACTCTCAACCACCCTCAAGAATGGCAAGCGCGCCAAGGTAATGGCCAGCCCTACGTCCATTGACTTGCGAACAAAACAGGCCGACAGCGCCAAAGACTCCGAATCGCAGGTCTGGAAGAAGGCGTACGAGAGGCAGTTCGAGCTTTTCAAGTGGGCGCCCAACATCGAATCCACCTTCCAGTTCTTCAACGGCAAATTCGCCAACGACATCAAGGTGGACAAGGCGCCGCCGAGCCCCAAGGAATGGCCGGCCGATGCCGCCAACCTCATGCATGGAATCCTTGTGAACCAGCAAGAAGAATGGTTCGAGATCAAGGACAAGGACAACAAGGTCGTCCGCTTCTTCAAGACGGAATTGGTGAAAGACAGCATCACGCTCGTCGGCCAGCCGCAAAAGATCACCTTCCCGCAGATGGCGGGGCACATGGGCAAGCTCCTGATCGTCAATTATCAGGAAGGCAAGTACTTCAACGATCCGCTCACGATCACCGAGCAACGCGCCTTTGCGGAATCCTACAAATCCCAGGTGCTCGAAATCCTGAAGTCGATCGATCCGCTCGACGAGAAGGGCAACGGCGTCGTTCAGCTGCGCGATTGGCTCTTCCGCGACAACGACCTGCCGCTTGACGGCGGCGGTGGCGGTGGAAAAATGAACTTCATCCGCTACGTCAGCGCCGTCTGGGGCGGCGGCGGCGGATCCAGTTTCTCCCACGAAGCCTGGCTCGCCCAGGAGAATATCTGGATCCAGAAGGAGATCTACAGCGTCATCCGCGAGGCGAACGACTCCCTCAGCCGATTCACCGGCAAGGAAGTGGAAGAAACCGGCAAGGTGGCCACCTTCACCAACTCCTATTTCGACATCGACCTCAGCCTTGATGCCAAGAAGAGTTTGACCTTCAAGATCAAGAATCGCTTGCCGCGCGCCCAGAAACTCGATTTGCTTTTCAAAGTCAAGATGAGCAACGCACCAGGCTACAAAGCGGAACTGGTCAAGATCAGCGGCCCCATGCTTTCTCCCAGCGGCACGAAAACCGACTCCCACGTCCAGGTAATCGAGGCGGGATCCGACATTCGCAAGGGAATTTACGGCATCGAACAGGTCCTGAGCTGGGAAACCGCCGCAGTCAAGCGCCTCGACCACATCAGCATCGGCTCGGCCGGCAGCGATGATATGTCGCATTCCCATCGCACGATCGATGCGCTTTTGCCCGTCGAGAAGGAAGCGGCGTCCGGGTCAGGCAAGGATCCCAAAGATCCCAAGGATCCGGGCGGCATCAAGCCGGGAATCCAGCCTCCTCCGGGAATCGGCGGCGGCGGCAACAAGAAGATGCTCGAGCACGGCCTGTGGACCGAACGCTATGCCAGCATCACCGAACAATCGCGCCGCGTTCCGGTCGGCATCGTCTTGATCGTCGATCAGCACCACATCGATCGCGTGCTGGCGGCATTCAATAACTCCAGGCTGCGCTTCTTGCAAACGCAAGTTCTTCTCAATCATTACACCGGCTCGCTGCAGCCCCCGCAGCCGCCGGACGAAAAGGAAAAGAAGGAAGGCGGCATAGGGGGCTTCAAGCCCGGCCCTATTTTCCAGCCCCCACCCCCTGACGGCCACGGCGGCGGCGGCGGCATCAAGCCCGGCCCATTCCCCGGAGGTATTCCCGGCATAGGAGGCGGAGGCGGCGGCGCCCCGCCAAGCCAAGACCTCGAGACCAACATGGAACTCGTCATCTATGGCACGATGACCCTCTACGAACGCTATCCGCCTCGACCGTCCGTGGAAAAGAAGTAATAATAGACAGGAGTCAGGGGTCTAGGGTCAGGAATCGGGCTTTGGCGACTGACAGCCAACAACTGGCAACTAGGTGCAAGAAGTTCGAACTCGCTCCGTTCTCGCGCGTCATTCAAAGGCTCTCGGGAGGATCGTCAGAAATGAAGAAATTAAACATGGAAGCTGTGAAGGCTTACCTGCTCCTTCACGGCGAAAAGATTGCGCTGGGAACGTGCGGCGTCGTTGCGATTATCTTTCTCGGTTTCGGATTGTGGATGGCCATATCCGCCGGTTATCCGGAAGACGGTTCGAGGCCGTGGGCGGTCGAATTCAAGGAAGTGACAGACAAGCTGGCGCGCGACGTTCAAAGCGTTCCCAGTCCGAAGCTCGAAGAGGAAACGGCCAAGAAGCTCAAACCGGAGCAGTACGACTGGGAATACCGGGCATCCAATTATGTCGGCGTTGGCCTCATTCAGATCAACGACAGACGCGACGACACCAAGCGTTACAGGCCCAACGCGCTGACGCCGAAGCGCGACGAAAAATCGATGTCTTTCGAGTACATCCGCGCTGGTATCCTCGTACACAACGAATTCGATCCCGACACAAAGAAACTGGCCGGTTACGAGTCTCCCGAGGCGCCGGGTGGATTCGTGCCTCCTGTTCTTCCGCCTCCAGGCAAGAAGGGACCGGAGACGCCGGTGACCTTGCCTCCATACGCCCATGGCGTCCGTCCGACGCGCATGGTTGTGGCCAACCTCGTCTTTCCGCTGAAGGAACAGGTTGCCGAGTTTCAAAAGGCGCTGCGTCACGAATCCCAGAAAGAGCTTTTCGACAACCCCGACGACCTGCCGCGCTTTCTCGGCTTCACCGTGATGCGCTTCGAGGTGCTTCCGAACGGCACATGGGCCAATCCCGATGGCGTAGTCATCATCGGCAAAGACCCCAAGACAGGTCAAATGAAGGTGGCGCCGAACCTGCGCAAGATGCTTCGCGATGCGGTGTTCGACGACCACACGCCGCAACTCCTGGAGCCGTATATTTACGCGGGTTTGACGATGCCGCTGCCCAAACTCGCCAATGCCAAGTACACGAAACCCAATCTAGACGGCGTCGAAATCGCGTGGGAAGACGAAGACCCCAAAGGCAAGGATCCACTCGCCATGAAGGGAAAATTCCCACCTCCCAAGGACAAAGGCCCCGGCATCATTATTCCTGGCGGAAAGAAGCCCAAGGACTTCGTCAAACCACCGGATCCGATGGGGCCGAAGGAGCCAGGTGTCGCCGGTCCCGAACGAAAGGTCATTCCGATCGAGTTCAAGAACCTGAAGAAAGGCGATCCCGCACTTGCTAACCGCATGTACAAAAAGGAGTTCCTCGACAAGGACTTCAATCCCTATCACGTGCTCGGCCTGACGGCGTCCAAGGGGCCGGCGGAAAAGGACAATAAGTTCAATCCCAAGCCATTCCCCGGCGGCGGCGTTGGTCCCGGCATGCCCCCGATGGGGGACGATACGCGGTACTTCGACGCGTGGCAAATCAAGGACGACGAGACGCCGGGCGAGGTCGAGCCGCCGAAGCTCGGCAAGCCAGGCGAACAGCCCGGACCGGGAGCGCCGGTCTTCGCAAACTGGAAGCGCGACGCCATCTTACGCTTCGCCGACCTCGACGTGGAACCGGGCAAGGTCTATCAGTACGCGGTGCAGGTGCGCATCGCCAACCCCAATTTCAAGCAC
>Ga0233424_10002437_pt1 | contig 13353 bp, 14 predicted proteins | sample Watercolumn_Towu_FD_181011 | JGI IMG/M metagenome (GOLD analysis project Ga0233424, IMG submission 181011) | Freshwater microbial communities from Lake Towuti, South Sulawesi, Indonesia - Watercolumn_Towuti2014_125_MG | ecosystem: Environmental > Aquatic > Freshwater > Lake | place: Indonesia...
GCGACGGCCGCGGCGCCCAGTTCTGGACCGGCCTGCGCCCGGCCACGCCCTCCAACGTGCCCTATATCGGCCGCAGCCGCCTGCGCAATCTCTTCCTCAACACGGGGCATGGCACCCTGGGCTGGACGCATGGCTGCGGCTCGGGCGCGGCGATCGCCGATATCGTCAGCGGCCGCCAGCCCGAGCTGGACTTTGCCTTCACCGGCCTGGAAACCGGCAGGCCCCGCCTGCGGCCGCAGCCCGCGCTCTGAGTGCTTGCCGCCATGGCGCGCATGCCCTACGCTGAGGCCACGGCCCTTAGCCACAGGAGCGTGCCATGGCGGATTCGCAGAGCCTCAGCCCCGTCCACCCCGGGATCGCCGCGATCCGCAGCCTGGCCCTGGTAGGGCCGGCGGGCGCCGGCAAGACCAGCCTGGCCGAGGCCCTGCTGCTGCGCAGCGGCATGCTGGACAGCGCCGGCAGCGTGGAGCGCGGCAACACCGTCAGCGACTTCGACCCGCTGGAAAAGAAGCTGCAGCACTCGCTGCAAAGCAGCGTGCTGCACATGCAGCACGCCGGCCTGCGCCTGCACCTGATCGACACGCCCGGCGCGCCCGACTTCGTGGGCCAGTCCCTGCCCGCGCTGGAGGCGGTGGACACGGCGGTGATCGTGATCAATGCGCAGAACGGCATCGAGCTGATGGCCTCGCGCATGATGGAGGCCGCGGCCCAGCGCGGCCTGGACCGCCTGATCGTGATCAACAAGATCGACGCGCCCGGCGTGGATCTGCCCGGCCTGCTGGCCCAGCTGCGCGAGACCTTCGGTCGCGAATGCCTGCCCCTGAACCTGCCGGCCGAGGGCGCCAGCCGCGTGCTGGACTGCTTCTACAACATCGTCGGCGCCAGCGACTTCAGCGCAGTGGGCCAGGCCCACCAGGCCCTGGTGGAGCAGGTGGTGGAGGTGGACGCGGCCTTTGTGGAGCGCTACCTCAGCGAGGGCGATGTGGACCCGCGCGAGCTGCATGCACCGCTGGAGCAGGCCCTGCGCGAAGGGCATCTGATCCCCGTGTGCTTTGCCTCGGCCCGAAGCGGTGCCGGCGTGGCCGAGCTGCTGGAGGTGATCGAGCGCCTGCTGCCGCATCAGGGCGAGGGCAACCCGCCCCAGTTCCTGCGCGGCGAGGGTGAGGCCGCCGTGCCCCTGCAGGCCCTGCCCGAGCCCGAGGCCCATGTGCTGGCCCATGTGTTCAAGATCGTGGCCGACCCCTATCTGGGCAAGATGGGCGTGCTGCGCGTGCACCAGGGCACGCTGCGCAAGAACGCGCAGCTGCTGGTGGGCCATGCGCGCAAGCCCTTTCGCGTGGGCCATCTCTTCATGCTCCAGGGCCGGGAGCATGTGGAGATCGAGCGGGCCCTGCCCGGCGACATCTGCGCCATCGCCAAGGTCGAGGAACTGCACTTCGATGCCGTGCTGCACGACGACCCCGAGGACGAGCACATCCATCTGACACCGCTGGACTTTCCCATGCCCGTGCACGGCCTGGCCATCAGCCCGGCCCGGCATGGGGACGAGCAGCGGCTCTGGGAGATCCTGAACCGGCTGGTGGACGAGGACCCCTGCCTCAGGGTCGAGCAGGTGGCGGCCACCAACGAGACCCTGGTCTACGGCCTGGGCGAGCTGCATCTGCGCCTGCTGCTGGAGCGCCTGCGCGAAACCTATCGCTTCGAAATCCAGACGCAGCCGCCCCGCATCGCCTACCGCGAGACCATCTCGGCCGCGGCCGAAGGCCACCATCGCCACAAGAAGCAGAGCGGCGGCGCCGGCCAGTTCGGCGAGGTCTGGCTGCGTGTGGAGCCCCTGGCGCGCGGTGCGGGCATCGAGTTCGTGGACGCGGTCAAGGGCGGGGTGATCCCGGGCCAGTTCATGCCCGCGGTCGAGAAGGGCGTGCGCCAGGCCTGCGCGGCCGGCGCGGTCTCGGGTCACCCCCTGGTAGACCTGCGCGTGACCGTGTTCGACGGCAAGCACCATTCGGTGGACAGCAAGGAGGTGGCCTTTGTCACCGCCGGGCGCAAGGCCCTGGTGGCCGCGGTGCGCGAGGCCCGGCCCCTGGTGCTGGAACCCATCGTCACGGTGGAGATCAGCGCGCCGGAGGGCGCCATGGGCGATATCACCGGCGATCTGGCGGCGCGGCGCGGCCAGGTCAACGGCACGCGCGCGCCGGTGCCCGGCGTGATCGCGGTGCAGGGCCTGGCCCCGCTGGCCGAGCTGGCCAGCTATCAGAACCGGCTCAACGCCCTGAGCAGCGGCCAGGGCCGCTACACCCTCTCGCTCTCGCACTACGAGGCCGTGCCGCCCAGCACCCAGGCCCAGCTGGTGGCCGGCTACCAGCTGCGCGAAGACGACTGAAGCCGGCGTCCGCTCAGGGCTTGGCTGCCGAGCCCGCTGCCGATGCCGCTGCCGCGGCACGCGCCTGGGCGCGGAACTTCTCCAGCTGGGCCAGCCACTCGCTCCAGTCCACCGGCCCGCTCTCGTAGCGCTTCTTCAGATTGCCAAGCACATTGCCCCAGGCCCGGTCGAAGTAGGCATAGGCCTTGTCCCACTCGCCGCCGTCGCCCCAGCCCACATGGTGCAGGCGCACCCGGGTCTCGCCCTCGCCCAGGGGCTCGAAGCGCAGGATCACCACGGTGCGCTGGGCCCGGGCCTCGGGCAGGCTGGGCGGCGCGTTCCAGTCGAAGCTGAGCATCTTGTAGGGCTGCAGGGCGAGGTAGCGCATCTCGTCGGCGCCCTTCATGCCGGGTGCGGCACCGGGATCGATATAGACCTGGAAGGCCCCGCCCACCCGCGGTTCGATGCGGGCATCGGGCGCGAAGAAGGCGACGATGCCTTCGCGCGTGGTCCAGCTGGCCCAGGCCTGTTCCGGACTGGCCTTGATGATCACTTCTTTATCAATCGCGCGCTCGGCGGCCCAGGCGGTCGGGCTGGCCAGCTGCAGGGCGGCCCCTAGCAGAAAAGCGGCAGGGATGGCGGCAAAGATGGGCAAACGCGGCATGGCGGCACTCCTCGCACGGGCCTCGGATCAAGGCAGCTTTATCATACGCATATGTCCACCGCCCCCCGGGACCTTGCGCAGATCCGCCTGGACAACGCGCTGATCCTGTTTGAAGAGTTCGTCACCGCCACCGTCAAGCATCCCGACGCCGCCACCCTGCGGGGCCTGGAGCGTCGGTTCGCGGAGCGTTTGCAGATCCAACCCAGCTACTGGAGCCAGATCAAGGGCCGCTCGCGCCAGATCGGCGAGCGCCTGGCGCGCCAGTTCGAGCAGCTGAGCCACAAGCCCATGGGCTGGATGGACCAGGAGCACCGGGCCCAGCCCGCGGGTGCGCCTGGCACGCCCGAACCCCTGCCCGGCCTGCCACAGGACGACGACGAGCGCTTCATCGTGGGCCTGGTGCTCACCTACTACCGCCGCCACCCGCAGCGCGCCCGCACCCGCCTGCTGGACCTGCTGGGCGAGGTCCTGACCCCCGGCACGCCCCCCGCGGCCGCGCCCGCCCCCCAGGCACCCGCGGCACCGCGCGCCCCGCTGGCTCCCGGCGTGATCCGCCCGGCCCGGGCCCCGGCCGCGCCGCCGGTGGACGAAGCCGTCGACGCCTGGCGCAAGCTGCAGCAGGGCGTGGCCCCGCTCAAGAGCAAGAAGCGCTGAGCCCGCGGCCGTCGCGCTGTCGCGCGCCGCGCCCCCCATCGTCCGCCTCACCGGCCCGCAGCGCCCGCGCGGTCCGGCGCTTCGCCACGTCCCCCTAATTTGTTTATCGTCAAAGATAAAAAGCACTTGCGCAAGATAATCAATCGTTTATCATTTGCGCAAGTTGTGGCCTGGTTCCCCACAGCGAAGCCCGCAAGTCCCCAACCCTAGACCGCGCGCCGGCCCCGCCGCGCCCGGACTCGCAGCCCGCACCGATGGCCCCGAACCAGGCCCCGGCGCAGTGCTTGCGAGCTGCCGGGTCGCGCCGCCCGTCGCACCCAAGAGCCCCGGTCCGCCCGGGCTCTGCCCCCGGATGTATTTCTTCTGAGTCGAGAGAACGCTGCGCGTGCCCAGTGGCGCCGCGGCATGGCCGGCCCCCTGTCGGAGCTCGCCAGCCCCGCTTTCGTCTTCAGTGTTTTCGACCCACGCGAGCCCGACTCGCCAGGAGCGTCACATGCCTCAGTTCACCTCTCCGCGCCCCCAGGGCCTGCGCCTCAGCCTGCGCAAGCCGCGCAATCCCCTGGTGGCGCCCAGCCTGCAGCGTCAGGCCGGTCGCCACGGCAACGGCCCCAAGGGCCAGCGCCAGGAAGCCAAACACGCGTTGCTGAAGGAACTCCGCCAGCTCACGCCACTTGATCACAGCCCCTGACTCGCCAAGCGCGAGGGGGCGCCCCCTGACGGGAGAGAGACGATGAAAACGATTCAAATCCTGGGCCGCCAACACGCCGAGCCCAGCCTGATCCACAGCGAAGCCTGGCGCCGCCATCTGGCCGGCGGCCTGCGGCGCGGCGGCAGCGGCCTGCTGCGCCTGGCTGAGCGCCTCGCCCGGCGCAGCACGGGCCGGCGCCGCCAGGTGCCCGAGCTGGAGTTCTACGCCGAGGCCGGTGCGCCGGAAGGCGCGCTCTACCAGGACGGCCAGCTGATCGGCCTGCTGCCCGGAGTGACCCGGCTGTGATCCCGGTGCTGTTCGGGCTCGCGCAGCGCCTGCTGGGTTTCAGGGCGGGCGAGTTCATGCCGATATACGATCACCCGCAAAACGAGGTGATCCCGCATGACTCCGCCCGCCCCTACCCTGCCGCTGCAAGAGGCCCTGCCCAGCCTGGGAGCCTGGACCGCGGCTTTCCGCGCGGCGGAGATCCCCGTGCTCGCGGCGACCGCCGAGTCGCTGGAGCTGATGCGCTCCAATGAGGATGCCTTCGATGCCAACAGCATCGGGGAGATGATCGCCAGCGATCCGCTGATGACGCTGAAGGTGCTGGCCCATGCCGCCACCTATCACGCGGACAAGCGCCAGACCGATGCCGAGACGGTGACCGCGGCCATTGTGTGGATGGGCATCACGCCCTTCTTCACGGTCTTCGGCCCCCAGCCCACGGTGGAGGAGCATCTGCGCCTGCAGCCCGCCGCCCTGGGCGGCCTGCAGCGCGTGCTGCGCCGGGCCGACCGCGCCGCGCGTTTCGCCCTGGGCTTTGCGGCCCACCGCGCCGACCCGGATGCGGCCGTGATCCACAGCGCCGCCTGCCTGCACGACTTTGCGGAGATGCTGCTGTGGATCCATGCGCCGGCCCTGGCCCTGCAGATCCGCCAGCGCCAGCTCATGGACCGCCATCTGCGCAGCGCCGCGGTGCAGCGCGAGCTCCTGAACATCGAGCTGGCCGATCTGGAGCAGGCCCTGATGAAGGCCTGGCATCTGCCGGAGCTGCTGGCCCATATCACCGACGACAAGCGCGGCCTCGACCCGCAGGTGCAGACCGTGCGCCTGGCCGTGCGTCTGGCCCGCCACACGGCCGACGGCTGGGACGACCCGGCCGTGCCCGACGATCTGCGTGACATCTCGCAGCTGCTCAACCTCGATGCGGGCGCCACCGAGCGTCTGCTGCACGAACTGGACGTCTGAACCCATGGCCGGCCCCAGCCAGACCTTCTGGCAAGAACGCTTTGAACGCGGCGACACCCCCTGGGATCGCGGCGCCCCTCATCCCCAGCTGCAGGCCTGGCTGGCCCAGGGCCTTCTGAGCCCGGGCCAGCAGGTGCTGGTGCCGGGCTGCGGCCGCGGCCATGAGCTGCTCGCCCTGGGCCAGGCCGGCATTGCCGCCACCGGCCTGGACTACGCGCCCGCCGCCGTGGCCCTGGCGCGCGAACGCCTGGGCGCGCTGCCGGGCCGGGTGCTGCAAGCCGATGTGCTGGCCTGGCAGCCCGAGAGCCCGCAGGACCGCATCTACGAGCAGACCTGCCTGTGCGCCCTGCACCCCGACCAGTGGCAGCGCTATGCCCGCCAGCTGCACGCCTGGCTCAAGCCCGGCGGCCTGCTGCTGGCGCTTTTCATGCAGGCGCGGCGCGAGGGCGCGGACCAGGGCCGGGTCGAAGGTCCGCCCTACCACGGCGACATCAATGCCATGCGCGCCCTCTTCCCCGCCGAGCACTGGGACTGGCCGGCCCCGCCCTACACGGCCGTGGGCCATGAGCGCGGCTGGTTCGAGCTGGCGGTGGTGCTGACGCGGCGCTGAAACCCTAGAGGGGCACGGCCGTGGTGTTCTTGAGCCGGTCCAGCACAAAGCTGGTCTTGCAGTCCTGCACGCTGGGGTGCTTCAGGAGGGTCTCGCTGATGAAGCGGGCGTAGTGCGCCATGTCCTGCACCAGCACGCGCAGCAGATAGTCCATCTCGCCGGTCAGGGCCGCGCACTCCACCACCTCGGGCCAGGTCTGCACCGCGGCGCGGAACAGGTCCATGGGGTTGCGCTTGTGGCTCTCGGTCTGCTTCTCCAGCCGCACATTGATATAGGCCGTCAGCGAGAGCCCCACCTTCTCAGGCCGCACCAGGGCCACATAGGCCTGGATCGCGCCCGACTCCTCCAGCCGCCGCACGCGGCGCAGCACGGCCGAGGCCGAGAGATTGACCTGGGCGGCCAGGGCGTCGTAGGTGACGCGGCCGTCCTGCTGCAGCGCCCTCAAGATGCGCCGATCGATCGCGTCGAGCTGGATATCGCCTTCCATACCCGGAGTTTCGCAGGATTCCTGCATGCCCGGAGATTCCCACGCCTGAGATCGCAGGAATCCTGCGCCCCCGCGCTTCTACAGTCTTGACCTATCGCAAGGCATTCAAAGCAGGAGACCCCGCCATGGCATTCACCCCCTGGGACAACCCGATGGGCACCGACGGCTTCGAGTTCATCGAGTTCGCCGCCCCCGATCCCGCAGCGCTCGGCCAGCTCTTCGAGACCATGGGCTTCAGCGCCGTGGCCAAGCACCGCCACAAGAACGTGACCCTGTACCGCCAGGGTGGCGTGAACTTCATCATCAACGCCGAGACCGACGCCTTCGCCCAGCGCTTCGCGCGCCTGCACGGCCCCTCGATCTGCGCCATCGCCTTCCGCGTCAAGGACGCCGCCTACGCCTACCAGCGCGCGCTGGAACTGGGCGCCTGGGGCTTTGACAACAAGACCGGCCCCATGGAGCTGAACATCCCGGCCATCAAGGGCATCGGCGACTCGCTGATCTATCTGGTGGACCGCTGGCAGGGCAAGAACGGCGCGGCCCAGGGCGAGATCGGCAATATCTCGATCTACGACGTGGACTTCGTGCCCCTGCTGGACGCGCACGGCAAGCCCGTGGACGCCAACCCCAAGGGCAATGGCCTGACCTATATCGACCACCTGACGCACAACGTCTTCCGCGGTCGCATGAAGGAATGGGCGGACTTCTACGAGCGCCTGTTCAACTTCCGCGAGGTGCGCTACTTCGACATCGAGGGCAAGCTCACCGGCCTGAAGAGCAAGGCCATGACCAGCCCCTGCGGCAAGATCCGCATCCCCATCAACGAGAGCAGCGACGACAAGAGCCAGATCGCCGAGTACCTGGACCTGTACCACGGCGAAGGCATTCAGCACGTGGCCCTGGGCACGGACGATATCTACACGACCGTGGAAGGCATGAAGGCCGGCGGCGTGGTGTTCCAGGACACCATCGACACCTACTTCGACCTGATCGACAAGCGCCTGCCCGGCCACGGCGAGCGCGTGGACGATCTGCGCCGCCTGCGCATCCTGATCGACGGCGCGGCCCACCTGGGCGCCGAGAAGGAGCTGCTGCTGCAGATCTTCACCAAGGAAGTGATCGGCCCCATCTTCTTCGAGCTGATCCAGCGCAAGGGCAATGAGGGCTTCGGCGAAGGCAACTTCAAGGCCCTGTTCGAAAGCATCGAGCTGGACCAGATCCGCCGCGGCGTGCTCAAGGACGAGAGCCAGGACGAGAAGGCCTCGGCCTGATCCTCCCCCGCCCTCCCAGGCTGGGAGGGCGATCTCTCAGGCCGCGCTGCCCAGCTCGGCCTGCACCCAGGCCCAGACCTGGGGATCAAAGGCCAGCTGCAGATGGCCGCGCCCAGCCAGGTGCCGGGACGCCGCCCCCGCCAGCGCGGCGGTGCCGGCCGGGTAGACCACCTGATCGGCATTGCTGTAGATGCACAGCAGGCGCTCCCGGAACTCGGCGGACTCGCCCGCCTCCAGCTGCTGCAGCCACTCGCCGCCGCGCCGCATCTGGCGACCGTTGGGGGTGCTGGCCAGGGCCGCCAGCAGGGTGCCGTGATGTGGTGAGCCCAGGGTGATCACGCGGTGCAGGCGTTCGGGCCGCGCGGCGCCATGGCGCCGCCACCAGGCCCGCAGGGCCAGGCCGCCCATGCTGTGCGCCACCACCAGGGGCGGCTGTCCCGTGGCCCGCTCCAGGCGCTGCAGGGCGTCTTCGATCTGGTCCGCATAGGCATCGATGGAACCATAGGCCGGCTCCAGCGTGGGGGCCACACAGGCATGGCCCTGGTCCCGCAGGCGCCGCAGCCAGCTGTTCCACAGCCCGCGGTTGCAGCTGTAGCCATGCAGCAGCAGCACGCCGCGCCGGCCGTTCGGCCGGGCAGGCAGATGGTCGGGCTCGGCCGCGGCGCGAAAGGGCTGCTGCCAGGCAAAGACCCGCTCGCAAACCCAGAACTCCTGCCAGGCGGCCGCCAGCAGCGCGGGCAGGCCAGGACGCCCGGCCGGCTCGCCGCGGTTGAACCAGCGCAGGGCCACAAAGCCCAAGGCCAGAAAGAGTCCGTAGCCCCAGAAACCCAGCGCGGCCCAGGCCAGGGCGGCCCCCAGTCCTTGCGCGGGCCAGGCCCAGACCGCCAGGCCCGCAGACAGGCTCAGGCGCAGCAGCAGCTGCAGACGTTGAATCCATGCGTTCATGGCCGCGCATCATCGCCGATGCCAGCCAGCGCCCGGGCGCGCCACAATCCCGGCATGGCAGATCAGGAAGATGCCCCCACGGGCTTGCGCGAGCAGATCCAGTTCTTTTTGCAGACCGTGGCGGCCGAGGCCGCCGTGCGCCGCGCCGACCCGGCGCTGGCCGGTCGCGTCGAGGCGCTCAAGCACTATCAGCAGCAGCGCTTCGCGCGCAGCTATGCCGATTTGCTGGACACGCCGCGCTACGGCCCGGCGGCCCGCTTCTTTCTGGAGGAGCTCTACGGCCCCGAGGACTTCAGCCAGCGCGACGACCAGTTCGCCCGCGTGGTGCCCACCCTGGTGCGGCTCTTCCCCGAGGAGGTGGTGCTCACGGTGGCCCAGCTGGCCGAGCTGCACGCCCTCTCGGAGCAGTTGGACAGCGCCATGGCGCGCCATCTGCCCCGGCGAGAGATCAGCGACGAGGACTATGGCCGGGCCTGGCGCGCCGCCGCCACGCCGGCCCAGCGCGAGCAGCAGATCAAGCTGCTGCTCGCCGTGGGTGAGGCCCTGGAGGGCCTCACCCGCAAGCCCTTGCTGCGCCAGGCCCTGCGCATGATGCGCGGCCCGGCCGCCGCCGCGGGGCTGGGCGAGCTGCAGCAGTTTCTGGAATCGGGCTTCGACACCTTCAAGGCCATGAAAGGCGCGCAGGAGTTTCTCCACACGATTGCCACGCGCGAGCGTGCGCTGGCGGCGGCGCTCTTCGCCGGCTGAGGCCTGCGTGAGCGTGGCTGTCTCGCAGGCGACTGAAGCCTAGGGCAAGTCCCCTAGCCCACGGGGCGAGGCTGGCAGGACCATCGGACAGCTCGCCGCCCTGGCGCCGCGGGCCACCGACAACAAGACCCCTAGGAGACCTGTGATGAGCGCGCTGCTGGCCCCGACAAGCCCCGACAAGCCCTGGCTGAAGAGCTATCCGGAGGGCGTGCCTGCCGCCGTGAAGGTGGACAGCTACCGCTCCCTGGTGGCCCTGCTGGAAGAGGCTTTTCGCAAGCATGCGCAGCGCGATGCGGCCATCTGCATGGGTCAGCGCCTGAGCTTTCGCCAGGTGGACGAGCTGTCCCAGGCCCTGGGCGCCTGGCTGCAGGCCAAGGGCCTGGAGCGCGGCAGCCGGGTGGCCATCATGATGCCCAATGTGCTGCAGTACATGGTGGCGATTGCCGCCATCCTGCGTGCCGGCTACACGGTGGTGAACGTCAACCCGCTCTACACCGCACGCGAGCTGGAGCACCAGCTCAAGGACTCGGGCGCCCGCGCCATCATCGTGCTGGAGAACTTTGCCGCCACGCTGGAGGAGGTGATCGAGCGCACCGAGGTGCGCCATGTGCTGCTCACCGGCCTGGGCGATCTGCTGAGCTGGTGGAAGGGCCCGCTGGTCAACTTCGCCGTGCGTCATCTCAAGAAGATGGTGCCCGAGTACCGCCTGCCCCTGGGGCCGGGGCGCAGCGTGACGCGCTTCGGCCAGGCCCTGGATGAAGGCGCGCGCCTGCACCTGCGCCCCGTGGACCTGGGGCCGGAGGATGTGGCCTTTCTGCAGTACACGGGCGGCACCACCGGCGTGTCCAAGGGCGCAACCCTGCTGCATCGCAATGTGGTGGCGAACATCCTGCAGTCCGAGGCCTGGTTCTCGCCCATGCTGCGCCAGCGCGGGGATAAACCCATGACCACGGTCTGCGCCCTGCCCCTGTATCACATCTTCGCGCTCACGGCCTGCTATATGCTCGGCGCCCGCCTGGGCATGACGAATCTGCTGATTCCCAACCCGCGTGACATCCCCGGTTTCGTGGCCACCTTGCGCGAGCAGAGGGTGCACATGTTCCCGGCGGTGAACACCTTGTTCAACGCCCTGGCCAATGACCCCGGCTTTGCCCGCCTGGACTTCAGCGAGCTGCTGATCTCCAACGGCGGCGGCATGGCCGTGCAGCAGGCCACGGCCGAGAAGTGGCTTAAGATCACCGGCTGCCCGGTGGTGGAAGGCTACGGGCTCTCCGAGACCTCGCCGGTGGCCACGGTGAATCGCGTGGACGTGCACGACTTCACCGGCTCCATCGGCCTGCCCGTGCCCAATACCGAGATCGCGATCCGGGACGACGATGGGCGCGACATGCCCCTGGGCGAGCGCGGCGAGATCTGCATCCGCGGCCCCCAGGTGATGGCCGGCTACTGGAACCGCCCGGACGAGACCGCCAAGGTCATGTACGAGGACGGCTTCTTCAAGAGCGGGGACATCGGCGTGATGGACGAGCAGGGCTATGTGCGCATCGTCGACCGCAAGAAGGACATGATCCTGGTCTCGGGCTTCAATGTGTACCCCACCGAGATCGAGCAGGTGGTGAATCTGCATCCGGGCGTGCTGGAGTGCGCCGCCGTGGGCGTGCCGGACGCGCGCTCGGGGGAGGCGGTCAAGCTCTATGTGGTGAAGCAGGACCCCAGCCTGGCCGAGGAAGACCTGAGCAGCTACTGCCAGCAGCAGTTCACGGCCTACAAGCGGCCCAAGTACATCGAGTTCCGCGACGAGCTGCCCAAGAGCAATGTGGGCAAGATCCTGCGACGCGAGCTGCGCAGCGGCACGGCATGAGCAGGGTGCATCCCGCGGTGCTCCCCGAGGACATCCAGGTTCTGGAGCGCGGCTGGCTGTCCTCCAACTCGGTGCTGATGCATGGGCGCGGCGACGAAGGCGCCCTGCTGGTGGACAGCGGCTACGGCAGCCACGCCGAGCAGACCGCCGCCCTGCTGCGCAGCGCCCTGGCCGGCGAACGCCTGCGCCTGATCGTCAACACCCATCTGCACTCCGACCACTGCGGTGGCAATGCGCGCCTGATGGCCGAGCACGGCTGCCCTGTCTGGATTCCGCCTGGCGACTATGCCGCCGTGCAGGTCTGGGACGAGGCACGGCTGAGCTATGCCCTGACCGGGCAGCGCTGCGAGCGTTTCACGCCCGCGCAAGCCCTGCTGCCTGGGCAAATCCTCGAGCAGGGCGGCCGCGCCTGGCAATGCCTGGCCGCACCCGGACATGATCCACATTCCCTGATCTTCTTCGAGCCGGAGGCCGGACTGCTGATCTCGGCTGACGCGCTGTGGGAGCGAGGCTTTGGCATCGTGTTCCCGGAGCTGGACGGAGAACCCGCCTTCGAGGAGGTGGAGCAGACCCTGGACCTCATCGACTCACTGGATGGCGTACGCTGGGTGATTCCGGGCCATGGCGCCGTCTTCAGAGATGTCCATGCCGCGCTGAGCGAAGCTCGCTCGCGCCTGGCTTTCTTCCGCCAGCACCCCGAGCGCCACACCCGCCACGCGGCCAAGGCTTTGCTGATGTTCCATATGCTGGAGGTGGCGCACTGCAGCCGCGCGGCCCTGAGCGCCTGGCTGGACGGCACACCGATCCACCATCGCATGTGGGCCCTGCATTTCTCGCAGATCCCGCTGGACAGCTGGACCGAGAGCCTGCTGCAGGAACTGGCCCGCGCCGGCATCCTGACGCTCAGCGAGGACGCAGTGCGCTGCCGCTGACCGGCCCAGGCCATGGCCACGCAAGGCACACTGCCCGGTTTCGACTCCGCCGAGGAGACAGCGGAGCGCCAGCCCTGCACCCTTGACGCACTCAGCACAGCCCGCCGCCCCGCGCTCGGCTACAGCCTGTTTCTGGCGCTCAGGCCTGAGGACGAAGCGGCGAGCCGCATCCATCGGCACTCGCTGGCCCTGCACCAGGCGCTCGGCATCAATCCCCACGGGGCTCAAACGCCAGATCGGCTGCATCTGACGCTGCTGCATTTCAACAAGCAGCTCGCGAGACTGGCCATGCCAGTGCCCACGCGTGGCTATCTGGAAGGTGTCAGGACCGCCCTGAACGGGCTGAGGCTGAAATCGCTGTGCGTCGAATTCGATGCGCTCCAGCAGTGGTCCGCGCGGCAGCTGCTGGTCCTGAGCTGTACGCCTGAGAGCAATGCCAAGCTGCTTCACCTGCGCCAGCAATTGCAAATCCGGCTCCGCCAGCGCGCCCGTCAAGGCGAAGCCTCGGCCACGCCGCATATGACCCTGAACTACCGGGCCGAGCGCACGGCCACAGACCCATCACCGCTTGAGAACCCGATCACCTGGCAGGCCCGGTCCATCAGCCTGATCCTGAGCCATGTGGGGGCCACCCACCATCAGCTCATCCAGGTCTGGCCCTTGAATGAATAGCTCGGAAGGCAGCAAACCCGATGAAGCCTCGGAAGCCGCAAAAGACAAAACCCCTCCCAGCATAGGCTGAGAGGGGTTTTGAGGTGTAAATAGCCTGACGATGACCTACTTTCACACGGGAACCCGCACTATCATCGGCGCGGAGTCGTTTCACTGTCCTGTTCGGGATGGGAAGGAGTGGGACCAACTCGCTATGGTCGTCAGGCTTGACT
>Ga0233424_10002438_pt1 | contig 13347 bp, 9 predicted proteins | sample Watercolumn_Towu_FD_181011 | JGI IMG/M metagenome (GOLD analysis project Ga0233424, IMG submission 181011) | Freshwater microbial communities from Lake Towuti, South Sulawesi, Indonesia - Watercolumn_Towuti2014_125_MG | ecosystem: Environmental > Aquatic > Freshwater > Lake | place: Indonesia...
CGCAGGGTGGCCGTCATCCGGTCAGCGCGCAGTGGAGTCCACCTGCGCATCCGCAGCATGCCCATGGCAGCTGCACGGCTCGATCACCACGTCCGGCCAGGTACTGCGCAGCTGCCTTCGCTGAGCGGGCGAGGCATAGATATAGACGTTCAACAGATCCAGGAACCGCTTCTGGCCATGCGGCGACAATCTGGAATAGCTGGACATCAACGCGGCGATGCGTACATCGAGCAGACGCGACACGGCGGCTCCGACAACAGGTAGGCTTCCCTCCACACTAGCCACCTCACCTGCTGTTTCCATCGGACGATGCCTGATTTGGGGCGGCTCAATCATCGTCGTTCCTGCGCGGCCCACGCGCCAGCCGCGCCCCCTGCGACGCCGACACCATCCCCTCGTTGAGCGCGTACTCGAAGATCTCCGCGCTGCGCTGCAGGCCCAGCTTGCGCATTGCCGAGTGTTTCTGCGTGCTTATGGTCTGGCGGCTGCGTTGCAGCTGCTGGGCAATCTCCTTCTGTGTCTTGCCCTCGGCGATCAGGCGCACCACTTCGGCTTCACGCCGCGTCAGCACCGCCTGCTCGATGGCCGCACTGCCCAGTTGGCGCTCGATCTCCGGCGACAGGTAGGGCCTGCCCTCTTTTGCCGCACGAATGGCCTCGGCCAACTCGGGGATGGGATCGGCCTTGGACACGATGCAATACACCCCTGCCCTGCGGATGCTGGCCAGCACCTGCGCGCCGCCGACACTGGTCAGCACCACCAGCGGCACCGCCGAGAAACGCCGGCGCAGGAAGCCGATCAGCGCCACACCGTCGCCATACTGGCCACCCGGCATCGAGTAGTCGGTCACCGCGACATCCACCGGAACCCTGCCCAGGGCCTCGACCAATGCCGTAGAATCATCGACACCTGCCACGACGTCGATGTCGGGTATTTCGCCCAGGGCCTCCCGCACACCGGCCAGGATGACGGGGTGGTCATCGGCGATGACAATGCGGATGCTCATGCTGCATTCTCCTTGAAGCGGTTCGTATGTTTTCCTGCTGTACGGCCTGCCATTTCCCGAACGACCGGACATCCCATTCCATGAACCAGCTCGCCATCCGCGTTGCACTTGCCGATGACCATCCGGTCATTCGCCTCGGCGTGAAGGCCGCGCTGGACGAGGCACCCGCGATCCACTGCGTCGGCGCGGCGACCGATTCCACCGGGCTGGTGGCACTGCTGGAACGCGAGCCCTGCGATGTGCTGGTGACGGACTATGCGATGCCAGGCGGCATCCACGGCGACGGGCTGGAACTGCTGGCGCACCTGCGCACGCATTTCCCCGAATTGGGTGTTGTGGTGATGACCGGCCTGGAACAGCCCAGCCTGCTCAATCGGCTGGACGCGCTGGGCGTGCCCGGCATCCTGAGCAAGGGCGACGACCTGCACCACGTGCAGGCCGCGGTGATGGCGGTGTATGCACATCGCCGTTATCTCTCGCCAAGCGTGGCCGAGATGCTGCAACGCAAGGAAGTGCGCCGCGTGACCGCGCTGTCCGAGCGCGAACAGGAGGTCGTGGCCTTGTTCATTTCGGGGCTGAGCGTGGCCGAGATCGCCGAACGGCTGGGCCGCAAGAAGCAGACGGTCAGCACCCAGAAGATCAATGCCATGCGCAAGCTGGGCGTGGAGCGCGATGCGGAACTGCTGAAGTTCGCAACGGACCTGGGCCTGGACGCGCCTGCGGACTGAGCGCGCCGGCGCGTGACGGCACGGATGGCGGTTCATGGCTGCGCCTCCAGATCCTCGCGATAGGCATCCAGGCGGGCGTGAAGTGCCTGCTGCAGCGCCTCCAGCGTCACCTCGTCCACCGGCGTGCCGTCACGCAATGCAGCTTCCACCGCGCCGCATTGCTCGGCCAGCAGGGTTTCGCCCAGCATCTGCAGGGCGCCCTTGAACGAGTGCACGCGCTCCAGCAGGCGCTGTGGGTCGTTCGCCGCACGTGCTTCGGCAATGGCCTGCAGGTCCTTGTCGCCGGTTTCGACGAAGATGCGCCGGATCGAGACGGAGACCTTGCGGCCACCGGCTGCAATGCCCGCCGTCGCCGGGTGCGGAGCGCGCGCAGGCACCTTCGTGAGTCCCGCCTCCAGGCGGTCCAGGTTCAAGGGCTTCAGCAGCAGATCGTCGATGCCGGCCGCCAGGCAGCGCTCACGCTCACTGGCCAGGGCAGTGGCGGTGATGGCCAGGATCGGCAGCGAATGACCACGCCTACGCAGTTCACGCGCCAGCGCGTATCCGTCCATCACCGGCATGTTGATGTCGGTCAGCACCGCCAGGTAGGTGCCGTCCTGCCACAATGCGAGGGCCGCTTGGCCGTCTTCGGCTGCATCGACGGCAAAGCCCAGCTCCTCCAGCTGCTGCTGGATCAGTTCCCGGTTCACTGCGTTGTCTTCCACCAGCAGCACCCGCCCACGTGTATTCATCGCCGGTACCTGGATCACCTGCGGCGCAGGCGCGGTGCCTTCGTCCGCGTCGATCGCCGCCAACAGCGCATCGCTGGCATAGCAGGTCACTTCGGTGTGGCCGCCGCGCCGCTCGGGATTCAACGGACCCTGTGCGTGGGCCAGTACCGCGTGGCGGTGGGCGGCGGCCAGCTGCCGTTCTTCATCGTGGTCCCACGGGCGATGATCGCCGATGACCAGCAGCACATCGCCACTGGTATCGGCCTGGGGATGGTCCAGCACGGTGACTGCCCCGCCCCACTGCACCAACAGGCGCTCGAACTCGCCGCGCCATTCCGGTGAGGACGACAGCACCGTGACGCGACGACCACGCAGTGGCTGCGGCACCGCCACCGTGGCGGCCTGTGTGCGCACCGGCAGCCACAGTGTGAAACTGCTGCCCACGCCCACCGTGCTCTGCACCGAAACCTGGCCACCCATGGCGTGCGCCAACTGCTGGCATAGTGCCAGGCCCAGGCCGCTTCCACCGTACCGGCGCGAGACGCTGGCATCGGCCTGCTGGAAAGGCTGGAACAACTGCTCGGCCTGTTCGGCGCTCATGCCGATGCCGGAATCCACCACCTGTACGCGCAGGTGCGACGCCGTACCGTCGATCAGCAGCTCCGCACGCAGCAGGATGCGCCCGGAGGCCGTGAACTTCACCGCATTGCTGACCAGGTTGTTGAGAATCTGGCGCAGCCGGTGAACATCACCGACGCAGTCCTGGCCGGCAGGTGCCTCCACTGCGAAGTACAAGCGCACGCCCTTGCGCAGCGCGTCGGGGGCATACAGCAGGGCCACGCTCTCGATCAGCGGGCGCAGCGGGAACGGCGCCAGTTCGACATCCAGCTGCCCGGCCTCGATCTTGGAGAAGTCCAGCACGTCGCTGATGATCCGCATCAGCGCATCGGCGGAGAAACGTATGCGGTCCAGGCGCTCGCGCTGGCTCGGCTGCAGCGGCGATCGGCCGAGCAGCTCCAGATGGCCCAGGACGCCGTTGAGCGGGGTGCGGATCTCGTGGCTCATGGTGGCCACGAAGGCCGACTTCGCCCGGGTAGCGGCTTCGGCGGACTGCCGCGCGGTCTCGGAGTCCTCGCGCGCGCGGCGCAGGTTTTCTTCCAGCTCGACCTGCGCGGTGACATCGCGCAGTGCACACACCCACACCGCCTGATCGTGGTACCTGGCCAGCGCCAGGCTGATCTGCAGCTGGGTGGGACTGCCTTCATCAGCCGACCAGTGCAGGTCCAGCGATTCGTCACCCTGCACGCCCCGCCCGGCTTCAGACAGGCGCGCGTACAACGGAGGCACGTCACCTCCCCCGGCATCATCCTCCTCAACGGCCCGTACCAGTTGCCGCGCGGTTTCGTTCTCAAGCAATGGGCGGCCATTGTCGCGGGCGAGCAGGGCCAGCCCGATCGGTGCGGTACCGATGATGGCGCGGCTCAGTGCCTCGCTTTCGTAGACACGCGACGCATCGGCGAGCGCTGGCGCGAACACCCGCCGGTCAATGCGGCGCAGCAGCCACCACAGCAGGACGATGATCAACAGCGCGCTGATCCAGCGAACCAGCAGGTAGTTGCCCTGCGCGTGCCAGATGTCGGACCAGTCATAGACGTGGCTGAGCGTCCAGTCCACCCCGGGCAACTCGCAGGCCAGGATGAAACGGCCCTTCGCGTAGTGCCGCACAGGCCTGGTGCCCAGCCCGCTGGCGACGGCAGCCAGTACCACCGCCTGCTCGTCAGCGGTGAGCCCGCCGCTGCTCAGCACCACGCGATGGTCGCCGGTGGCGACCAGGTAGCGGCCTTCCTCGCGCGATTCCAAGCGTGCACGGATGGTATCGATGGATTCGAACACGACCCGCCTGAAGTACGGCGTAGTGCCTTCGGCCATCGTCACCGTGCCCACCAGGGACGCCTGTCCATTGAACGGATTCACGGCGAAATGCGAGCGCAGGCGTCCTTCACGCGACGCCGAGCGGATCGGGCCGGGGCGCGCAGCCAACCGCCGTACGTCGGGCTCGTCGCGCAGCAGCCGTGCGAAGGCCTGTTGCCGCGTCGCCACCCCAAGCGTCTGCAGCAGCTGCGCCTCATCACGCACGTTGGAGACGGCCAGCAACCGCCCCTGTGGTTCGTAGGCGTAGACCATCACCGCGCCGGGAGCCTCCTGCGAGGTGATCGAATCGGCGGTATAGGCCGAGTAGATCTCGATCATGCCCAGGTAGGCGCTGAGCTCATCCGCCGGCAGCGGGTTGTCGTGCAGCCCAAGCACCAGCCACGGCACGGCCGTGCGGCCTTCGGCGCGCACCAGGAGCTTCTGTCCCTGCGCCTGGAAGCGCTCGGCCAACGGTCCGCCGGTGTGCTGCAGGGCAGCCCGCTGGTCGCGCCACAGCACGTCGTTGCCGTTGACCACCGTCGCGTACGCGCGGTCGCGCTGGAACAGGAAGTAGTCCAGCGCGGCACGGGCCTCCATGAAGGACTGGCGTTCGCGGCCATGGAACTCCTCCACGTCGGCGATGGAGCTGACGATGGCCGCCAGCAGCACCAGCACGGTGATCAGGGCGCCTCCGCCGACCAGCAGGCGCTTGCGCAGACGGCGCAGGTCATCCAGGCGCGCTGCGGCGGCCGAGCTTCCTGCGGTAGGCGCGGTTCCCGAACCTGCCATGACATTGATCCTGACGTGGGTGCCCATGCAATTTATCCGATTGCGACATTAACTGGCGGGTCGGACACGATCTGGATCAGCGCCTGATACAGCGACTCGCTGGCGTAGCAGGACACCACCTGCCCCCCCCCCTGCCACTGTGGGCGCAGCGGCCCTTCACGGCAGACCCGGACCCACGCACGGCCCGAGCGCTGCACGCCATCCCACTCGCCCGGGGAAGGCTCGAACATCACCACCGCCGCCTCTTCGGCAAGGTCCAGCCACGGAGCCTCCGCCAGCAGTTGCGGAGTGACCACCTGGGCTCCCCAGCCGCGGATGCGCCGTTCAAGCTCCGCGCGCCACGGGCCGGCCGCAGCCAGCAGGCCCACCACCTGGCCCGCCAGGGGTACCGCCGCCGCCTGCGTGACCGAGGTCGCCAGGGGGGCTTCGAACACGAAGCGGCTACCGACCCCCGGGGTGCTTTCCACCCAGATCCTGCCGCCCATGCGCTCACAGAGCTGCTGGCACAGCGCCAACCCCAGGCCAGAGCCACCAAACCGCGAGAGAATGGTGGTGTCGGCCTGCACGAATGGCTGGAACAGGCGTTCGCACTCGGCCTGGCTCAGGCCGATGCCGGAGTCGGTCGCCTCGAAACGCAACCAGGCTTGCGCATCCTCGCGACGGCACGACACACCCAGCTGGACGCGGCCGGACGCAGTGAACTTCAGGGCATTGCTGGCCAGGTTGCGCAGCACCCGCTCGATCGCTGCCATCGGCGCCACCGCGCTTTCGGGCACGTCCGTGCCGACCACGCAATCGAGTTGCAGGCCCTTGGTATTGGCCATGGGTGCGTACAGCAACGCCACCCGTTCAAGCATTGCCGCAGGCGAGAAGCGTTCGGGCGTCAGTGTCCACTGGCCCGACTCGATGCGCGACAGGTCCAGCACGTCGGTGATGATGTCCATGAGTGAATCAGCGGACTGGCGCAGGCGCAGCACCCGTTCCATCGACTCTGAGGGCAGTGGCGCGCGCCCCAGCAGTTCCAGGTGGCCGATGATGCCGTGCAGCGGCGTGCGGATCTCGTGGCTCATCGCCGCCACGAAATGCGACTTGGCGCGGCTGCACGATTCGGCGGCGATGGTCTGCTCCTGCTCGGCCTGCAGGGCGCGCATGTCTTCGCTGATGTCTTCCACCATCAGCAGCACCCCGCCCGGCCACGCGTGCCCGCCGCAGTGTACCTGCGTACGGTGGAACAGACGCCGCTGCGGGTCAGTGACCAACGGCAGCTCGCCACTGAGGGTGAGCGGGCCCTCGGCGAGATCAGCCTGGACCGCCGCAGCGCGCAGTTCCGGGATCAAGCGGCCACCACAGGCACGATCCATCCGCTGCAGGGGGCTGTTGAGGTCCTGAACCTCGCCGCTGCGGGCATCCAGCAGGGCAACCCCGACCGGGACGTACTCCAGCAGCAGTCGCAGGCGCTGGTCGCGGGCATAGATGGCTTTCACCTGGCGCAACGCTGGCATGTACATGCGCTTGTGCAGCCACAGCAGGAAGACCCACAGCACGGCCAGCGCGGCGATCAGCGAGGCCACACCCGACAGCAGCATCGGCGCGATGCCGCGCAGGATGTCGCGCCAGCGATAGGTTTCCACCAGCGTCCAGGGCGTGCCGTTCACCGCCAGCGCCAGGGTGAAGCGCCCGTTGTGGAAGCGTGCGCGGGTGGCATTGCCGAGCAGCACCCAGTCGACATCGGCGCTGGCAACATCATGAGCGTCCTCGCGACTGGACAGCACGCGCAGGCCATCACGGTCCAGCAGCATCAGGTGGCCCTGACTGTTGCGGCGAAGCAGGTCCCGCAAGCGGCCCAGGGGTTCGTACGCGACGAATGTGGCAATGGGGGCGTCGCCGGCACTGGCCTGGAACACCGAGACGAGCGACGGTTCACCGCTGATCGGATGGCGGCCGAAGGTACGTTGCGGCGCGTCGCTGCGCGCCAGGCTCTCCAGCAACGGAACCTGGTCATGCAGCGAGGCCGGCGCAAGCAGCTGCGCCGGGGCCCGCAGGTGCGCGAAGAGCTCCTCGCGCGAGCGCATGCCCAGTGCGTCCGCCAGGTTGCGCTCGGTCAGGCCGTTGTCCAGCGACAGGTACTGCCCGCTGGGATCGAAGAAGTACGAAGCCCCCACCGGCTCGCCTTCATCAGAGGTGCGGGTCAGGCGCTGGATCAACGAGACGGCGGCGCTCAGCTGCAGGTAGCGCTTCAGCTCCCGAGGCTGCCACTGCAGTGTCTGCAGGCCCAGCGCCATCTGCGGCCGGCTGCTGTCGTCGGCCACCACCAGCAGCCGTTGGCCGCCCTGCAGGTACGCCTGGTACATCGCATCGGAACTGGCCTGGCCCAACCGCGCGTCGTGGCCCCAGGCGTACTCGGCCATGTTGGCCAGGCGGGCATAGCTGGCATCCTGCCGCGCCAGCTGGATCTGCAATGCATTGTGGGCACGGCGGAAATCGGCGATGCGGCGGGCCTCGTAGGCGTTCACCTGGACCACGATGAGGGTGATCAGCACGCTGATCGACAGCAGGCTGAGTACCGCTCCGCACGCCAGCATCAGGCGACGTGGGTAGCGTCGCAGCGCCAGCAGCTCGCCGCCATCAGCCGGACCCGCACCTGCACGGGCGTGCAGGCGGTACAGGGACGCTGCGATGGCTGGACGGGACGATGGCATGGCAACAGGCGGCGCAGTGCGCTCGCAGAACTCGAAAGGAGAGCCAGCATGCGTTGGCGGCGCCCGCATCGATGTAGGACGATGTCCAATTTCGGGGTTTGTGCTGTCGCATTCCCCCCAATATTCACGCCAACCCACAATTCGTACTTGTCCGGTTCCTGTCCATTCCGCCCGCCGCAACCCTGTTCATCTCGAAACGACAGGGCACGGAGGGACGGCAATGTGGGCACGACGCATGGGCGAACGCTGGTGGCTGCTTCGGCTGCTCAGCCGGCATGCACTCGATCAGGCCAGCCTGCGCCTGGGCGGCGGCGTCGCGCACTTTCTGTCACCGTCGCAGCAACGGCGCGTCGCCTGCCGGATCGCTGCTGCGCTGGGCCCCTGCCTGCAGACCCGCCGCTACCAGCGCACCTGTAGCGCCCTGCAACAGGTCGGCCTGCCCGCCGGCACGGCGAGCAGACTGGGCAGCATCGTGCTGGCGCATGCGTGGTTGCGCCGCATGCGCCTGCGCCACCTGCGCTCACTCTCCTTCCCCGCAGTGAAGCGCCGGGCGCGCCTGATCACCTGGAAAGATCCACAGGCGCTCTGGGCGTCGGGCGCGGGCCGACGCCGTGTGGTCTGCCTGCTGCCCACCGGTGATGTGGAGCTGGCCATCGCAGCGGTACTGGGTAGACCCGGTGCGCCCGCGCACTATTTCATCCGCTGCCCGCACGCTCCAGGGTCGGTGGAGCATCGAATCCTGTCGGCACTGCAGAGCCAGGGCCATCGCCTGGACATCGGTTCATCGTCCAGGCCAGGCCAGGGCTGGCGGCAGCTGCAACGCGGCGCCACGATCATCGCGCTGCTGGATCCGCTGCTGATGGCACGTTCTGCCCTGCCCGGACATCGTCAACCCGCACCGTTGCGGCTTGCACGACTGGCGCGGGTGCCGGTGCTGCTAGCCGGGCATCGTAACGATGACGACGGTGCCGGTACCCTGCACGTGCTGGGTGAGTTCCGGCTGGATGGGAGCGCCGCGCAGTTGGACGCGCTGTACAGTGCGGTGCAGGCATTTCTTGCGGCATCACCGCTGGACTGGATGGCGCCTGCGGGGTAAAGCCGAAGGCCGCAGCAGGCGAGTCCCGCTGCGGCTGTTGGCTCAGGCTACGATGAGCGTGACGTTGATGTTGTTGCGGGTGGCATGCGAGTACGGGCATACCACGTGGGCCTTGCTGACCAGATCGCGTGCCTGCTCGCTGTCGACACCCGGCAGCGAGATGGTCAGCACCACGTCGATGGCGAAGCCCGTGCTGACCGGGCCGATGCCCACCCGACCCGTGACCGCCGCATTGTCGGGAATGCTGACGCGTTCCTGGCCGGCCACATGGCGCAGCGCACCCAGGAAGCACGCGGAATAGCCGGCCGCGAACAGTTGTTCCGGGTTGGTGCCCTTGCCGCCAGTGCCCCCCAGCTCCGCCGGTGTCGATAGTGCGATATCAAGCACCTTGTCCGACGACGCAGCACGTCCTTCGCGACCGCCGACGGCGGTAGCCTGGGCGGTATACAGGATCTGTTCAATGCTCATGGAATGCTCCCTTTGCGTGGTTGCGTGACCGCGGACGCGGCCACAACCTGCATCGTGGAAGCGGAATCCAACCGGTTCCATCGGACAGGGACGATTGCCAATGCATGCGTGAACGCTCGAACGCGTTGGCAGCAGCGCGAAAATGTCGTCATTGTCCGACAGTCTTCGCCACGTCGAATCGGCAACGCTGTTGGCCTCACGTCAGTTCCAGGAGCCAATGCGCATGCCTTCCACCACGCCAACCCGAGTATTGCTGGCACTGGCCGCTTCCGTCGCATTACCCGCCTGTGCCCCGCATGACTGGGCGCGTGACGGAGCCATTGCTCCTCCCGGCGCGCTCGCTGTGAACGAACGGGACCTCCCTTCGTTCATCCGCCTTCAAGCCAGCGATCTGGACACAACCATCGATGCGTGTGAGTCCTTCGCCGACCATGTCAATGGGAAGTGGATCCAGGAGACGCATCTTCCAGCTCATCGGAGCAGTTGGGGCGTGGCTGAAGTGCTCGACGAGCGCTCCAATGCCATCCAGATGCAACTGCTTGACCAACTCGCAAGCCACCCGCGGCCGGACCATGTGCAGAAACTGCTTGGGGACCTGTGGACCTCCGGCCTGGACGAAGCCCGCATCAACGCTCAAGGACTGGCGCCCCTTGCCGGCGAACTGAACGCCATCGATGTTCTGCACAATACGGAATCCATCGTTGCCTACCTCCACGCGAGTGCCGCACGCGGCCAAAGCCGCGTGCTGGCTTTCTGGGTAAGCGCTGATTACGAGGATGCCAGCACCTACCTCGCCTTTGCCTCGCAGGGGAATATGGGACTACCGGACAGCAGCATGTACTCCGATCCTGCACACGCCGCACTTCTGCAGCGCTATCGTGAGCACATCGCGGCCATGCTGCGGCTTTCCGGCATCCAGGCGGCCCCAGCCGCCGAGCAGGCAGAGGCGGTGCTCGCACTGGAGGCACGCCTGGCTGCAGCTGGTTTTTCCAGGGAGAAACTGGCAGCGGACCCGGCCGCGGAATACAACCCGGTTTCGTTGGCCCAGGCCGAGGCATTGGCTCCGAACTTCAAATGGCGGGAGTTCTTCACTGCTTTGGGCCTCGACCCGCCAGAAAAGTTCTCGCTCGGCGCACCGGCGTACCATCGAACGGTCAGCGACGCGCTGGCCGATACGGCGCCCTCGACATGGCGGGCATTCCTGCGCTTCCATCAACTCAAGGCGGCGGCTCCCTATCTCCCTGATGCCTTTGGCCAGGAGGCATTTGCATTCGACCAACAGACGCTGCGCGGCACACAGGAGCGCGCCCCGCGCAGGACGCGGGTAATGGCTGCCGTCAATCGATTCGTCGGCGACGCGATGGGCCGCGAGTATGTTGCCGCTACGTTCTCTCCGCGGGCCAAGCAACAGATCGAAACCATGGTTTCCTACCTGAAGGCCGCATTGAAGACACGAATCGAACAACTGGCCTGGATGGGAGACGAAACACGTGCTGCCGCGCTACGCAAGCTGGAGGCTGCGACAGTGAAGGTCGGCCATCCCGATCGCTGGCGCGATTGGAGTGGCGTTCACACCGATCGCTCCAGCTACCTTGGCAACATCCGGGCGCTGCGTGAATTCAGCTATCGCTACCGGATCTCCAGAATGGGAAAGCCGGTGGACCGGGACGAGTGGATGATGCATCCACAGACCGCAAACGCCTACTACATGGCCAACAACAACGAGCTTGGTTTCCCGGCAGCCTACCTGCAGCCGCCGCAGTTCGATCCCCAGGCCGACGATGCGCTCAACTATGGCGGCATCGGCGCCACAATCGGTCATGAACTCATCCATGGCTTCGACGTCGGGGGCAGCCGGTTTGGCCCGACCGGAGAACTGGAAAACTGGTGGACCGCCGACGACGCTGAACGCTTCGCAGCACTGGCCCGCGATCTGGAAGTGCAGATGGGCGGATACCGCGTGGGTGGCAAGCCTGTCAATGGCAAACTGACCCTTGCCGAAAGCATGGCCGACCTGGGTGGACTTGCCGTTGCGTTCGACGCGATGCGGCTGGCTACTGCTGGCAAACCCGACCCGAAGATTGATGGCCAGAGCAGGGAGCAGCGCTTCTTATACAACTACGCCGCGAGCTACCGCAGTAAAGCGACCCAGCAGCAGTCTGAGATGGATCTGCGCACCAGCAGGCATCCGCCTTACCAGATCCGTGCCATGGCCGCGCCGTCCAACCACCCTGGCTTCGCGGCCGCCTTCCAGTGCAAGGCTGGCACGCCGATGGTACGGTCCGATCGGGTGCAGATCTGGTAGTGCTGATTCAGCCTTCCCACCGCACGTAGATCGCCAGCACCGCCAGATGCCCCACGTAGTACCCGTAGAACACCCAGCGCCACCGTGGCAGTTGCCACGCTGGCGCCGCCAGCAGCACTATCGGAACGGCCAGCAGCGCCCAGCCGTTGTGGTTGGCCCAGCACACCGCCGCAAGCCCAACCACCAGCAGCCACCACGCCCGATGCCGGAACGCGATCCAGGCCAGCAGCACGGCGCCAACGCCGGCCCACTGGTAGTCCACGAACATCGGCAGCACGCCTGCAGCGAGCAACAGCTGCACCGGCCTATGGCTCGCCAGCGCATGCACGGCCACCGCAGCCAGGGCAAAGGTCAGCAGGATGTTGAGCGGCAGCCAGGAACCAAACGCGAATGCGTGCAATGGCTGTGCGATCAGCCCCCACAGCGCGAGCCGACGCATCGACTTGCGCAGGTCGGCCCCGGGCTGGGCCAGGTTGCAGGCCATCACCAGCGCAAACAGCGGGAAGGCAATGCGCCCCAGTTCGCTGACCACCGGCACGTAGCCGCCGAACACCACCTTGGCCACGTGATCACCCGTCATGGCCAGCAGTGCGATCCACTTCAACAGCTCGCGCGCGCTGCTGCTGAGCTCCATCCGAAACGGGTATCTTGCTGTCATGGCCGTCTGCATCAATGAAGCTTATGCGCGAGGGATGCCCATTGCCAGCCGTCGATGCAGGCGCAGTGCTCTGGCTGTACAGGCGATGCCCCGATGGCGGTGCCGAAGTGTCCTTCTGGACAAGAAACCTGGGCCCCAGCCAACGGGGCCCAGGTCGCCGGACTCAGAAGCTGTACTGGAAACCCAGCGTCGCTGTCCCTGGATCAAGCGTGCCGCGATTGTCTCCGTCGCGGAAGGCCATGCCTCCCAAGGCATCGACATCCAGGCGCACTGCAACAGCATCTTTCAACCAGTATCGGGCGCCAATCCCGAGACAGAGGCAGCCCGTAGTCGTACGGACCGTCCGGGGTTGGGCGCTACCCGCACTCCAGCGAAGCCGCTCTGCACCAACCGAGACCTTTCCAAGCAACTCGAGGCGCTTGCCCAAGGGGGCAATACCCAACACCGCAACGTTCATGCCTCGGCCGCTCACGCTACCCAGCTCCCCTATCCGCGCGCCGCCCTGCGTGGAGCTCGCTCCGACTTCGATCCCGACGTGGCGTCCCCATCGGTAACCGACACCAGCATTGAGGTGGGTCGCTGATGCGTTGGTTGTCCGGGTACTAGCGGCGGTCGAGTACTCAACTTCCAGAAACGTGCTACCGACGCCGGCGAAGCCATACACACCCTCGCGTTCCGTCGCCGAAGCCCACGCCGGAGCGCCTCCTGCCGTCAACGCAAGAAGGACCAAGCGGAAAACGGTTCTCTTCATACATCAAGTCTCATCTGGTGGAGACCCGAGCATCGTTAGGTCGGACAGGCTTTTTCATCGGACAGTGACGATTTCTTCCACTCCACGTCCGCTGTGCACCAGCGATTCAGCTGAAGAGTGAAAGGTGCGCCGCTCGCCTGATGCCATTCGCACTGGCTGTCTGGCATGCCAAGGTTGCCGCAACGGTGTTGACGCGCGAGTCGGCGAGTCACTCGCTGCTGGCCCA
>Ga0233424_10002439_pt1 | contig 13345 bp, 11 predicted proteins | sample Watercolumn_Towu_FD_181011 | JGI IMG/M metagenome (GOLD analysis project Ga0233424, IMG submission 181011) | Freshwater microbial communities from Lake Towuti, South Sulawesi, Indonesia - Watercolumn_Towuti2014_125_MG | ecosystem: Environmental > Aquatic > Freshwater > Lake | place: Indonesia...
GGCCCCTGGCGTTGCAGATGTCGAAGAAGCCCTCGATCTTCTCGTTGACCGCGCCGATGGCCTGGATGTCGCCGAACTGGTTCACCGAGCCGGTGACCGCGAAGGCCTGCTTCACCGGCAGGCTGGCCAGGTCCGAGAGCAGGGCGCAGAGCTCGGCCAGAGAGGCGCTGTCGCCTTCCACCGGGCCGTAGGACTGCTCGAACACCAGGCTGGCCGACAGGGAGAGCGGCACATTGCGCGAATAGCGTGCGCCGAGGAAGGCGGACAGGATCATGACGCCCTTGGAATGGATGGCACCGCCCAGCTCGGTTTCCCGCTCGATGTCGATGACGTTGCCTTCGCCCACCCGGGCGGTGGCGGTGATGCGCACCGGGTGGGCGAACATGAAGTCGTCCAGGCTGATGACCGCCAGGCCGTTGACCTGGCCGATGCGGCCGTCGCTCACCGAGATGAGCAGGGTATCGCGCAGGATCTCGTCCTGGAGCTGGCCGCGCAGCCGGTCCACCCGGTGGATGCGGGCGGCGAGGGCGGACTCGATGTCCTCCCGGGACACGATGTCGCGACCGGCCTTGGCCGCCAGGTGGTCGGCCTCCTGCAACAGGTCGGCCATGTCGCGCCGGCTCACGGTGAGCCGTTCGGCGTCGCCGGCCAGGCGGGCGGCGTGTTCGATGACCCGGGCCACGGCCTGCCGGTCCAGGGGGCGCAGGTCGCCGGCCCGGGCCAGGGTGGCGAGGAACTCGGCGTAGAGCCGGGTGCTGTCCGGGTCGCGGGGCAGGTCGTTCTCGAAATCGGCGGCGATCTTGAACAGCTCGGCGAAGTCCGGGTCCAGGGCCTTCAGCAGGTAGTAGATGCGGCGCTCGCCGATGAGCACCACCTTCACCGCCAGGGGCATGGGCTCGGGCTCCAGGGATTGGGTGCTGACCCAGCCGTAGACCTGGCCCAGGGATTCGATGCGCACTTGGGCCGAGCGCAGGGCGCGCTTCAGGCCTTCCCAGGCGTAGGGCTGGGCCAGCAGCTTGAGGGCGTCCAGCACCAGGTAGCCGCCGTTGGCCCGGTGCAGGGCGCCGGGCTTCACCAAGGTGAAGTTGGTGATGAGGGTGCCGAACTGGGAGATGTGGTCCACCCGGCCCACCAGGTTGGGGTAGATGGGGTTGTCCTCGTAGACCACCGGGGCGGCGCCGGCGCCGGCGTTGTCCACCAGCAGGTTCACCTGGTAGCGGCCCACGCTGAGGCTGCCGCTCAGCCGCATGCCGGGGAATTCGCCCTCGCCCTTGGCCTGTTCGCGCATCTGCTCACCGCTTTCCACCACGTCGCGCAGCACTTCATCAAGGAAGGCGAGGACGTCGGCCAGGTCGGCGTAGTGGCCCTTCAGTTCCTCGATGAGATGGCCCACCGCCAGGCCCAGGATGTCGCGACTGGCCTGCTTGATCTGGACCTGGAGTTCCCGTCGCCAGCGGGGGAACTGGTGCATGAGCTGCTTCAGCCGCTCGCCAAAGTTTTCCATCAGGGCGGCGATGCGCGCCTTCTCCGCCTCCGGCAGCTGCTCGAACTCGTCCGGCGCCATGGCCTCCTCGCCCTTCATGGGCGCGAAGGCGAAGCCGTGGGGCGTGCGCAGCAGGGCCACACCCTGGTCCGACGAGGCCTGGCCGAGTTCGCGCAGGGCGGATTCCTCCTTTTCCTTGTAGGCTTCGTTGATGGCTTCGATGCGCGCCCGGTACTCGTCGCTCTCGAACGCCGCGCCAATGGCCTTGGAAAGCTCCGCGACGAACTGCTGCATGTCGTTCTTCAGTTGCCCGCCACGGCCGGCCGGCACGCGCAGCAGACGCGGCTTGTTGGCCTCGGCGAAGTTGTAGACGTAACACCAGTCGCTGGGGGGCTGTTCCCGGGCGGCCTTGGCCTCCAGCAGGCGGCGTACCACGGAATGACGGCCGCTGCCCGGCTCCCCCAGGACGAACAGGTTGTAGCCCGGGCGTCGGATGTCGATGCCGAATTCCACGGCGTCGACCGCCCGGGCCTGGCCGACGATATCCGTGCTGGCGGTCAGTTCCGCCGTGGTCTGGAAGGCGAATTGCTCGGGATCGCAGCGCCGGTAGAGTTGGCCTGCATCCAAGGCTTCGAGTCTGGACATGAAGCATCCTTCTCGTGGGTCTTGTTCGGAGAGGATTGCGCCGTCGTGGCCGCTTTCCGGCGAGGGTCGTTGGCTCCGCATGGCATCCGGCATGGTCGTGTCCAGCGTTCGCCTGGGAGGCCGCCCTCTCAGCGATAGACCAGCACCGGAATCCGGCAATGCGTCAGCACCTTCTGGGTCTCCGACCCGAGCAGCAGGGCACCCATGCCGCGCCGGCCGTGGGAGGCCATGAAGATCAGGTCACAGCCTCTACCGGTGGCGGCGTCGATGATGCCCTCGTGGGGCGAATCGCATTCTTCCTTCACGGTGTCGCAGGCGACGCCCGCCGCAGCCGCGATGTTCTCGACTGCTTGCACCAGGGTTTGGGCTAGCTGGTCCCGGCTGGCAAGGAACATGGCATCGACCGCCGGATCGTTGGGGATCATTTCCCCGGTGACATAAGCCGGTATCAGCCCGGGCATGGCGTGGTAGAAGGTGATCCTGGCGCCGGTTTCCAGGGCGAAGGCGCAGGCGGCCTTGGCCGCCGCCGTGGAAAGTTCGCTGCCGTCGATGGGCACGAGTAGGTGTCTGAACATCGTTGGTCTCCAATCCGTATTTCAAACATAGGCTGCTTGCGCTCCACTTCACGGTTTTTTCATGCCGGGACGGGATCACACTCGCGCATGCTCGCCAGGGCCGGCTGATCGAGGCGCAGGAAGCCGCGATCGAGGACGACACGGCGCACCAGTCCCGCTTGGCTGAACAGGCCGCGGGCAAGCAGGGTGCGCAGCCCGGCGGGCATACGGGGGACGAACGCGCCACCGCCCAGCCCGAAACGGCGGCGCAGGCGTTCCGGGTAGGCTTCAAGCCGCCGCCGGCGGTAATCGCCGCCCGCCTCGATGAGGGTTCGCGCCGCCAGCAGGCCGGATTCCACCGCCGGACGGATGCCTTCACCACTCTGCGGATAGGCCAGGCCGGCCGCGTCGCCGACCAGCAGGGCGCCGTCGGCCACCAGGTCGCGCGGGCTGTGTCCGTACAGGAGGTAGGCGTGGCCATGCAGGCGGCCGGGCAACTCGGGAATGCCGCGCGTGTCCTGCATGCAGGCGGCGAACCCCGCGACCTGGGCCGCCAGCCCCCTGCGGTCATCGCGCCCCAGGCCGATGTTGAGGTGATTCCCCTTGCGGACGCACCAGCCATAGCCGGCCAGATCCGCGCAGAAATATAGCTCCGGCTTTTCCCCCCCGACCGCGCAGCCGGCGCGGGCGTCTTCCGGCAGCGGAAATTCGATTTCCTGGGCCAGCACGGGCGTTTCGCCGCCCGGGCGGGCGCCCAGTTCGCGGGCCACCGGACAGGCGTGGCCGCCCGCGCCCACCAGCACCGGTGCCCGCAGGTGGTCGTTCACCAGCCAGGTGCCACGCTCGCGCCGCAGGGAGCGCGCAGCTTCGCCGGTGAGCAGGCGCGCTCCGGAACGCCGCAGCAGGTAATCGTCGAATTCGCAGCGGCGGATGCCATAGCTGACGATGCCTGGATAGACGATGTCCATGGCGGTGCGCACCCGATCCATGCCCGCCATCAGGCCGACGCGGAAGCCGCGGATGGGCTGGAGGACATGGTCGCGACCGTACTCCTCCGCATCGATCTCCAGGCATTCCAGCACGGCGGGGGTGATCCAGCCGGCGCACACCTTGTCACGGGGGAAGCGGGCCTGGTCGAGCACGGCCACGTCCAGACCGGCCCGCCGCAAGGCCCAGGCGCAGGCGGAACCGGCGGGACCGCCGCCGACGATCAGGATGTCGGTGTCGTCCATGGCGCATGCCCGTCGCCATAGAGGTGGGCCCGGGTCCATGGCAGGTCGTTGTCGCCGTTGCGCTGGAACAGAACCTGGAACAACTGCAGGTTGCCCGAGCGGAAGGCCGCCAGGGAGCCGCACAGATAAAGCCGCCAGGCGCGCACGAACAGCGGTCCGAACATCGCCTCCACCCGGTCCGCAGACGTTTCGAAGCGCGCCAGCCAGTGCTCCAGGGTCTTGGCGTAATGCAGCCTGAGGTTCTCCACGTCGAGCACCGACAGGCCGGCCGGTTCGAACACCGCCATCATTTCCCGCAGGGTGGGGGGGTAGGCGCCGGGAAAGATGCGGCGCTCGATCCAGGGGTTCAGGGGCGCGGCGTAGTCCGTGCCGATGGCATGGATGAAGCCGCGCCCACGCTTGTCGAGGCAGCGGTCTATGACCTGGCCGAGATCGCGGTAATGGCAGCGTCCCACGTGTTCCAGCATGCCGACGGACACGAACACGTCGTATTGGCCCTGGATCGCCCGGTAATCGTCCTCGACGAAATCAACGCGCTGGTCGAGGCCTTCGGCAAGGGCGCGCGCCTTCGCATAGGCGATTTGTTCCCGCGACAGGTTGTAGGCGCGCACGCTGGCCCCATACCGCCGCGCCATGTGCAGCGCCAGCGCGCCCCAGCCGCATCCCGCCTCGACCACGCGGTCGCCCGGCCGCAGGCGCAGCTTGCGGCAGATATGGTCCATCTTGGCCACCTGGGCGTCCTCCAGGCCGGTCGAGGGCTCGGGAAAATAGGCGCAGGTGTAGAGCAATTGCCGGTCGAGCCAGAGCGCGTAGAAATCGTTGCCGAGATCGTAGTGGTGATGGATGTTGGCGCTGGACCGCCCGAGCAGGTTGGAGCGCGGCGCATGGATCAGGCCGAGCAGGCGGCTTCCCCAGCCGGGCTTGATGCCCATCGCCTTGTTGATCGTCTCGATCAGGGCGGTCAGTTCGCCCTCGACCTCGATGCGGCCGAGGCTGTAGAGCTCCCCGAACTGGAACAGGGGGTCGAGCGCCAGCCTGAGCAAGGCGCCGGGATCGAGGATGTGCACCTTCAACTGTCCCGCATCGCCGTTGCCGGCCGTGATCGCCTGTCCATCCCAGGGCACCAGCGCCACGGGCGGGTTGCCCAGCGACATGAGCATCGTCTTGAGCAGGGCGCGCTCGATGGCGGACGCGGGCGCGCGACGAGGCGCTCTGTCCCGGGTCCCGTCACGCGCCTTCGCGCATGCGGAAAGGCCCAGTGGAGTGCAGGTTTCCGGCTTGATGCTGTTGTCCTGACGCATATCAGCCACTCCCTTTTTCCCGACGGAGTTGGGTTCCCGCCCGCCTTGACCCTGATCGTGCGCGCGATGCCACACACACTATAGCCCGTAGGGAAAATACCGGGCATGGCCGATGACCGCGTTTGTGGTGCCGCCGGGGGAAACGCTTGGCTATGCTTCAAGCAGGCAGTCGCGAGGAGCCTTGGATGGTGCGGAATGGCGTCGGAATTGCAGGGCATCGGGCGTCGGCGCGCGGGGCGTGACGCATGGGCGGCTGGCTGCACTTTTCGCACATGGCCGACATCGGCGTGCATGGCTATGGCGGCACGCAGGAGGAGTCCTTCGAGCAGGCGGCCCTGGCCATGACGGCGGTGATCACCGATCCCGCCGGGGTGCGCCCGGCGACGCGGGTGGAAGTGGCCTGCAGCGCGCCGGACCGGGAGTTGCTGCTGGTGGATTGGCTCAATGCCTGGATTTTCGAGATGGCCACCCGGCGCATGCTGTTCTCCGCGTTCCGGGCCGAGTTCAGCGAAGGCGGCCTGCGCGGTGAAGGCTGGGGCGAGGAGCTGGACGTGGCGCGGCATCGTCCGGCGGTGGAGGTCAAGGGCGCCACCTACACGGCGCTGCGGGTCTGGCTGGACGAGGCCGGCGTCTGGCATGCCCGGTGCGTCCTCGACGTGTAGGCCGAACGCGGAGATAGCCATGAACCTGAGCCTGCTGCACAAGATCACCGCCACGCTCTGGCGCGTCGAGCCGCACGGCGCCATGCGCGTGCCCGGCCTGATGTTCGCCGACGAGAGCCTGCTGCGCGAGATGGACGAGAAGGTCTACGAGCAACTATGCAACGTGGCCGCCCTGCCGGGCATCGTCGGTGCCGCCTGCGCCATGCCGGACGCCCACTGGGGCTATGGCTTCCCCATCGGCGGCGTGGCGGCCTTCGACCCGAAGGAGGGCGGCGTCATCTCCGCCGGCGGTGTCGGCTTCGACATCTCCTGCGGCGTGCGCACCCTGCATACCAGGCTCAGGCGCGGCGACATCGAGGCTGTGAAATCGCGCCTGGCCGAGCATCTTTTCAAGCATATCCCCGCAGGCCTGGGCAGCACCGGCGTCCTGCGGCTCGCCGGCCACGACATGGACGCCATGCTCAAGGGCGGCGCCCAATGGGCGGTGCACCGCGGCTACGGGACGCAGGCCGACCTGGAACGCATCGAGGAACACGGCCGCATGGCGGGGGCGGAGCCGGACAAGGTGTCCCAGCATGCCAAGGAGCGACAGAAGGACGAAATGGGCACCCTGGGCTCAGGCAACCATTACCTGGAAGTGCAGCACGTGGTCCGGGTCTACGACCCGACCATCGCCGCGAGCTATGGCCTGGCCGAAGGCGACGTGGTGATCAGCATCCACTGCGGCTCGCGCGGCCTGGGACATCAGATCGGCACCGACTACCTGAAGGAGATGGTGATCGCCGCGCCCCGCCACGGCATCGCCCTGCCGGACCGTGAACTGGCCTGCGCGCCGCTGGATTCCGACCTGGGCCGCGCCTACCTGGGCGCCATGCGCGCCGGCATCAACTGCGCCCTGGCCAATCGCCAGATACTCACCCACCTGACCCGCCAGGCTTTCGCCGACCTCCTGCCGGAAGCCCGTCTGGACCTGCTCTACGACGTCTCGCACAACACCTGCAAGGAAGAGGAGCACGTTGTCGACGGGCGAAAACGCCGCCTGTTCGTGCACCGCAAGGGCGCCACCCGCGCCTTCGGCCCCGGCCATGTCTCATTGCCGCCGGAACTGCGCGCCGCCGGCCAGCCAGTGATCATCGGCGGCAGCATGGGTACCGCGTCCTACATCCTCGCTGGCGACAAGCGCAATGTGGACGAGGTGGCCGGTGCTTTCGCCTCGGCCTGCCACGGCGCCGGCCGCAATATGAGCCGCAACCAGGCGACGCGGCGCTGGCAGGGCCGGGCGGTGGTGGATGAACTGGCCGGACGCGGCATCCTGATCCGCAGCCCCTCCCTGCGTGGTGTCGCCGAGGAGGCGCCCGGTGCCTACAAGGACGTGAGCGCCGTGGTGGACTCGGCCGAGTCAGCCGGACTGGCGAAGAAGGTGGCCAGGTTGGAGCCGCTGATCTGCATCAAGGGCTAAGGTTCGCAGCACGGAAAGGTAGGTCCTGGCGAAATCGCTGTCCGGCTGCCGCGCCAGGCCGAGCAGGATGGATCGCCCCAGCAGGGCGTTCCGGATGTTTTGCATGGCGTGTCTCCGTGTGCGGCCATGTTGCAATGTCGCAGGTCGCCAATAGGGGATACCACCAACGAATCGACACCCCCTGGTGCGACTGATGCCGAAAGAAAGTATGTTGATAAATCAATGGTATACGAACGATCATACTACCACTTAAGTGGTATTCCGACTAATGCCATCGGTTATTTGCTCTCTTTCTGCGGGGTGAGGACCCCCCTAGAGTTGACCGCGATCAAGACCCGATAACACTTGCCCACTTCGGAATCGCACCATGATCCTGGAAACACGTCATTCCATATCGGAGATTCTTTCCCGGCAGCCCCTGTTTCGTTTGCTTGACGGCGCGGAACTGGCCAGGTTGGCCAAGGGGACTTACGAATATCGGCTCATCAAGAACGAGATGCTGTTCCAGAAGGGCGATCTGCCCAAGGGCATGCATGTGGTCATCTCGGGTCAGGTCAAGCTGTTCCTGCCTTCCTCGGCAGGCGCGGAGAAGATCGTGCACATGGCCGGCCCCGGCGAGAGCTTCGGTGAGGAAGGCGTGTTCCTCAACAAGACCTGCCCCGTCGCCGCCCAGGCCACCCGCGACAGCATCCTGCTGGTCATGGAAAAACATGCGCTGTTGGATGCCCTGGAACGCAACTGCATGCTTTCCACCGCCCTCATGTCGCGCATGTGCTCGCGCCTGTGCGACCTGATCGACAACATGGAAACCTGCGTGCAGCGCAACAGTGCCCAGCGGGTCGTGCACTATCTCACCCAGATGGCCCCCCCCGACGTCGATAGCTTCGAGCTGCAGCTGGACGTCAACAAGCAGACCATCGCCTCACAGCTCAACCTGGCGCCGGAGACCTTTTCCCGTGTCCTCGGCCGCCTGGTCAAGGACGGCTACATCCAGGTCAGGGGCCGCAGCATCAAGGTGATGAACCTGAGCGATCTAAGGGATTACACCGGTTAGCGCGGCGTTGGAACGCAGATCGTAGCACCACAAAAATAAATATATAAAACAAAATATTAAGCAATATTTGTAACCCATAACATTATGTATGGGGCGAGGCGGCTGGAAGTCTCGGCTAAGTGTGGGGGCGGCTGTGCACGTGGTGCAAAACCGCTTCGGTCTCCACCGGTACCAGATTCAGCGCCGCATGGCGCACGCCACGTTCCGCGGAGATCTTTTCCGCGATGCTGCGCACTTCCGTAGTTGCCCCGCGCAGGAACAGGGTTTCCAGGCAATGGTCATGGTCCAGGTGGACATGCATGCTGGAGACCACCAGGTCATGGGCGTGGTGTTGCAGGTCGGTGAGGCGTTCGGCCAGGCGGCGTTCATGGTGGTTGTAGACGTAGGACAGGCTGGCGACGCAATAGGGGGCCTCCTCGCGGGCCAACCGGTCGCTTTCCAGCTCGCGGCGCAGCATGTCACGCACCGCCTCGGAACGGTTCGCGTAACCGCGGGCGCGGATCAGGGTATCGAATTCCAGGGCCAGGGATTCATCCAGGGAAATGGTGAAGCGTTCCATTGCGAACTCGCGTGGGGAGGGGTGTCCCGGAGTGTATCAACGGGCACGCCGGGGCGGGCGGAAGGTCCGCACCGCCGTTTCCAGCCGATGCGCGTCGGAGAATTGGGCCGGGCCGTAGCGCAAGGCCACATACAGGCCGGTGATTGCCCTGATTTTTCCGGCCAGGTCCGGCCGGGCCCGGGCGGCGCGCTGGGCGAAGGACTCCGCCCCTTCCGCCGGGTTCCTTTCCAGGCCCAGCTTCGCCAGGCGGCGGCAGAAGCGGGCATAGGCCCGGCTGATGCGGTCCTGGCGGAGCGGCTGCCGTTTCAGCAGGCGCAGCGACAGCAGCAGCACCGTGGCGCCCGCCGCCACGGTCAGCGCCGTCACCATGCCCTGGAGGGAAGCGAGCAGCGGGTTCAGGCTGGCCAGGAACTGGCGCTGTCGCTCCCGGTTGTAGCCCAGCACCCACTGGTTCCACCGGGTGTTGACCAGATCCCAGCCCAGGCGCAGGGGACGCAGCCAGGCACCCTCCAGGACCCGCATGCCGGCGGGGCCCTCGCTTGCCGGCAGCGCCGCGCCGACCCCTCTTTCGGCGCGGCCGGGAACCGCGGCGGTGGTGGGATCCACCCGCACCCAGCCGCGGTTCTCCAGCCAGACTTCCGCCCAGGCGTGGGCATCGCGCCCGCGCACGATCCAGTAATCGCCGAAACGGTTGAGCTCGCCCCCCTGGTAGCCGGTGACCACCCGCGCCGGCACCCCGGCGGCGCGCATCAGGAAGACGAAGGCGCTGGCGAAGTGCTCGCAGAAGCCGCGCCGCGAAGCGAACAGGAAATCATCCACCGCCGAGTCGCCGAGCAGGGGCGGGTTGAGGGTGTAGGCGAAGGATTGCCGGCGGAAAAGGTCCAGCGCCTGACCGACGATGGCCGCATCGTCCGGTGCGGCCCGTCGCCAGGATCGGGCCAGTTCCCGGGCGCGGGGGTCCGTGCCCGGGGGCAGGGCCAGCGCCCGCGTCCGAGGAGCCGCCTCCAGCCGCGGTTCCAGCCGGTATTCCGGGTAGGACTCCAGTTCATAACGCAGGCGCTCCCGCACGGGTTCTGCCGCCAGCCATTGCAGGTCGCTGCCCAGGGTGCCGCGCGGCGTGTCCGGCAGCCGGGATGGCAGTCCCAGGAGAAACAGCCAGCGTTGCTGGTGCGGCTCCAGGGTGACCGCGTAACGCAGGGGCCGGCCTTCCGCCACCGCATCCGGCGGGCTTGCCGAGGCCGGCGTTGCGCCATGCCAGGCGCGGCCGTCGTAGTCCCACAGTACCGGTCCGCGCCAGTAAAGCTGCCGGCTGTCCGGGCGGGCCCCGGAAAACTCGGCGCGGAAGGCCAGTTCATCGGAAAGGATGAGCTGGCTGATGTCGCCGGGTGCCATGTGTTCCGACAGGCCGCTGCGTCCGGCGACCTGCTGCGGCAGGCCCCAGAGCGGTCCGTGCAGGCGGGGAAACAGCAGGAACAGCAGCAGGGCCAGGGGCAGGGCCTGGAGCAGCATCTGCCCGGCCAGGACCAGGGCCCGGCGCGGCGCGGCGGCCTCCCCCGCAAGGGGCGCATGGCTGGCGACCAGGCCGGCAACCAGGCCCAGGGCTGCCAGGACCATGTAGGCGGCGGTGGCCAGCTGCTGGGCATCCAGGAAGTGCGCCACCAGCAGGAAGACGCCGACGAACAGCAGGCCCATGCGGTCGCGGGCGGCATCGAGCTCCAGCAATTTCGCCCCGGAGAGGAAGATCAGCAGCGCCACGCCGCCGGCAGGACCGATCACGGTGCCGTATTGCAGCGGGACGGCGGCGACGCCGCCCAGGGTCAGCAGCAGCTTGCCGGCGCGGCCCAGGGCTGGCCGCCTGCCGGATGCGGCATACAGGCTGAGGCCGGCGCAGGCCAGCCAGGCCAGGCTGAGCCAGAGGGGCAGGCGCGAAGCGTACGGCGCCAGCACCAGAACGAGAGGAACCACCACCCAGAGGCGCTGCCGGAAGGGGTTCGAGGTCATGCCGCGCCCTCGCGCGCCAGGGCTTCCAGGCAGGTTCGCAGGTGTGCCCCGCCCGCCTGCAGGGGAATCTCCCTGTTCGGCAGACGCAGGCCGAAGGCCAATCCGGCGGCATGGGCGTCCAGTACCCAGCGGGTGAGCCGGGAAAGCCGCGCCTCCGTGTCCCGTTCCGGGGCCAGGCGCCAGTCCAGCCACAGCCCATGAAGGCTGCCGCCGGCGAACTGCTTGGTCACCAGGTCACGGCCGCCGCGTGCCACGGCTTTCCATGCGATGCGGCGCGGCGGGTCGCCGGGCTGATAGCCGCGCAGGCCGGCGAATTCGGCGCCCTCGATGCGTGGAGCCGGATCGTCGCCCTGGTCGGTTTCGGCCAGCGGGAAGGGCAGGGCGTCGGCGGCCGGCGCCGGATAGACCAGCACGCCCCAGTCCAGCTCCAGCACGCACCAGCAGCGGAACAGGCCCAGGGGGAATGTGCTGAACAGGGAGAAGCGGCCCGGCGCATGCCAGCCGCGCCGGACCTGCGGCAGCCGCAGCTCCAGCGTTCCGGTCGCGCCCGCGGGGATGTCCCGGGCCTCGCCGCGACCCAGCGGATGATGCAGGGCGACGCCGTGCCGGGCCGGGCCGCCGGGGTTGTCCACATGCAGGGAAAACGCCGCCGTCTCGCCGGCGAACACCGGTGGCGCGGCCCCGGCGCGCAGCACCAGCCCGGACAGGTTGCGCTGGGTGTGCAGCATGCCCACCACCGCCAGCCCGGCGAACCAGAAGGTGAAAAGATAGGCCAGGCTGACGCCGTAGTTCATCGCGCCCACCAGCAGCCCGAGCAGCAGCAGGCCGAACACCAGTCCGGCCTTGGTGGGCAGGATGTAGAGCCGGCGCGCCGTCAGGCGGACGGGGCCGGATTCTATGCGAGGCTTGCGCCAGGGCAGGTGGGGAAGGGCGCGGGCGGCCATGGACGTGAATTCACCCTCTCCCCCAGCCCCTCCCCCGCTCGCGGGGGAGGGGTGCGCGGCAGCGCGGGAGAGGGCAGCCGTTCAAACTTTGCCTGTTAGATGGGAAACGGGCATTTTCAAAGGCTCTGTTCGCGATAACGAGTGATACGCGGTGGTTGTTGAAAATCAGGGCCCCCTTTGAAAAAGGGGGGATAGGGGGGGTCCAAGGCTGGGGGGAACGGAACCCGGGTTGAATCCCCCTCAATCCCCCTTTTTCAAAGGGGGAAGACCACTACGTGGGGCATCTCCGCGACATCCATCCTTAACGCGAACAGAGCCTTTTCAAAACCCGTTCCGCCTGAACCACTCCCGCATCCGTTTCCAGCCGTCTTCCGCCTCCTCCTTGCGATAGCTGGGCCGGTAATCGGCGTGGAAGGCGTGCGGCGCGTTGGCGTAAAGGTGGATGGCGGAAGCCTTGCTCGCCGGGTTGGCGGAGGCCGCCAGCGCCTTTTGCATCTTCTCCACCGTGTCGTTGGGGATGCCCCCGTCCTGGCCGCCGTAGAGGCCGAGCACCGGTGCCTTGAGATCGTTGGCCAGGTCCAGCGGGTGTTTCGGCGTCATCTCGTTGGCGGCGCTGGACAGCCGGCCGTACCAGGCCACGCCCGCCTTCACGCCGGGATTATGGGCGGCGTACAGCCAGGTAATGCGCCCGCCCCAGCAGAAGCCGGTGACGCCCAGCCGCTTCACGTCGCCGCCGTTGGCCCCTGACCATGCCACGCAGGCGTCCAGGTCCGCCATGACCTGGCTGTCCGGAACCTTCGACACCACCTTGGCGAGGATGTCGGGGATGGCCGTGTACAGGCGCGGGTCGCCCTGCCTGGCATAGAGCTCCGGGGCGATGGCCTGGTAGCCGAGCTTGGCCAGGCGCCGGCAGACGTCCTTGATGTGCTCGTGCACGCCGAAGATCTCCTGCACCACCAGGATGACCGGGAAATTCGCGCCCTGGGCCGGCTGGGCCCGGTAGGCCGGCATGCTGCCGTCGGTGGTGGGCACCCGGATTTCGCCGGCGGTAAGGCCCTCGCTATCGGTGCTGATGGCGGTCTGCGCCATCACCGGCTGCACCGCCAAGGCGAAGCCCGCTCCCAGGGCGGTGACCAGGAAGCCGCGCCTGTCCACGGCCAGGGGCGGCGGCACGAGGGAATCGAATTCGGCCTGCAGGGGATCGGCGGGGGTGTTCATGGGGGTCTCCACTTGTGGTGGTTGTGGACGAGAAGGCTACCTGACACAAGCTGGTACGGGTAGTTCCGGCAGCCGGTTTTCTCCCTCCCCCGCAAGCGGGGGAGGGGTGGGGAGAGGGAGGTTCTATGGCTTCATCTAGCCTGGAACCATACGACATTATCTGTCGCATACATCGCTCATCCTGACGATCGACGCGCCTCATTGGCCAGGCGCCGCTCTTTAACAACATGCAC
>Ga0233424_10002441_pt1 | contig 13334 bp, 12 predicted proteins | sample Watercolumn_Towu_FD_181011 | JGI IMG/M metagenome (GOLD analysis project Ga0233424, IMG submission 181011) | Freshwater microbial communities from Lake Towuti, South Sulawesi, Indonesia - Watercolumn_Towuti2014_125_MG | ecosystem: Environmental > Aquatic > Freshwater > Lake | place: Indonesia...
CGGCGAAGGCTCGACGGCGCTGCCCGGCGACGACGATTCGGGCGACGCGATGATGGCGATGCTCGCCAACGTGAGCAAGCTCATCGCCCCGTCGATGCTCGGAATGTCGGTCGGCAACCTGGTCGGACGTCTTGCAGTGCACACGTTCGGGCAGTACGACCTCCCGCTGCCGCGCGAACCGCACGGGCGCCTACTGGTCGTCAGTGGAAACATCGATGCGTTCGCCGACGAATGGTCGATCCCGCGCGACGACATGGCCATCTGGGCGCTCGCCCACGAGCTCACCAATCATGCCGTGTTCTCCGCCGGGCATCTTCGTCTCGCCGTGAAGCGACTCGTGTCGGAGTTCGCGGGCGGGTTCCGCGCCGATCCGAGCACGTTCTCCGAGAGCATCTCGCGGCTCGACGTTTCGTCGGGCGACCCGATGAAGATGCTCGATTCGTTGCTGTCCGATCCGACCGTGCTGCTCGGTGCGAGCAGGTCAGGCGCGCAAGATCGCGTGGCCCCGATGCTCGACGCCGCCGTGACTGCGATCGTGGGCTACGTCGACCACTGCGTCGACGTCGTCGCCGCACGGGTGCTCGGTGACGCGGCTCGCATCTCTGAGGCCGTGCGTCGCCGTCGAGTCGCAGGCGGCAGTGACCGCCTGTTCGTCGAGAGGCTGCTCGGCGTCGATCTCACCCGCGATCGGGTTGCCCTCGCCCATCGGTTCGTGACCGGCGTGCTCGATCGTGCCGGTGAGGCAGGCCTCGCCCAACTCATCGGTCGTGAAGGTTCACTGCCGACCCCCGCCGAACTCGAGGCGCCCGGCTTGTGGTTGGCCCGCTTGGAGACGAGTGCCTGACGAGTCGTATTAGTTCCTGACGAGTTGTACCAGTGCCTGACGGTTGCGCGACGGCCACCAGTGGCGCGAGTCGCGCGGAGTCAGTCCGCACTTTCGAACTTGTAGCCGAGCCCGCGAATGGTGAGGATGGCGGTCGGATTCGACGGCTGGACTTCCACTTTTGAGCGCAACCGTTTGATGTGCACGTCGAGCGTCTTGGTATCGCCGTAGTAGTCGCTGCCCCACACGCGGTCGATGAGCGCGTCGCGCGTCATCACCCGACCGACGTTCGCCATCAACACGTACAACAACTCGAATTCCTTCAACGGCAGTTTCACCTCGGTACCGCGCACCACCACCATGTGTCGGTCGGCGTCGATCGACACGTCGCCCACGGTGATGGTGGCGCTGGCGTCCGTGCCCGACGCGGTGGAGACACTGCTGCGGCGCAGTGCCGCGCGCACGCGTGCGACGAGTTCGCGGATGCGGTACGGCTTCACGATGTAATCGTCGGCGCCGACCTCGAGACCGACGACGGTGTCGATCTCCGTCCCCTTCGCCGACACCATGATGATGGGAACCTGGCTCCGCTTGCGAATCTCGCGGCACACGTCGGTACCCGAGACCTTCGGCAACATCACGTCGAGCAGCACGATGTCAGGGTTCACTTTGTCGAACTTGGTGAGTGCTTCTGCGCCGTCGCGGGCGACCTGTACACCGAAACCTTCGCGCTGCAGTCCGACGACGAGCGCGTCGATGAAGGCCTCCTCGTCTTCGATCACCATCACGGTCTGTTGGGCGGTCGCGGTCATACGGGCGTTCTCCTGGAGATGTCAGTCGTGGACGGTGTCGAGTCGTGCGCCGGTGTGGGATCAACGACGGGCGAGGTCGCGGCGCGCCCGGCGTGGTCCGAGCGCGGGTCGCCAGGCAGCGTGACGTCGCGCGGCAGCACCATCGTGAACGTCGAACCGCGACCCTCCTCGGAGACCACCGACACCGTGCCACCGTGGTTAGAGGCCACGTGGCGCACGATCGACAGGCCGAGACCCGAACCGCCCGTCGTGCGGGAACGCGCACGGTCGACGCGATAGAAGCGTTCGAAGATTCGCTGGTGGTCCTTCGCGGCGATGCCGATGCCCTGGTCGACGACTGCGATACTGACCATCTCGCTTGTCGTCTGTATCTCGACGAGCACGTTCTTGCCGCCGTCGCTGTATTTGATCGCGTTGGAGACGAGGTTTTCCAACGCCGACACGAGTTGGGTGCGGTCACCGAGCACGCGCACGCCGGGAAGATTCTTCACTTGGATCGTGACTCCAACGCGCGCGGCCTCGTGCTGCTGGCGGGCTGCGACTTCGTTCACCACGTCGCTCACGGCCACCGGTTCCCAGTCGTCGGCACCGCCGAATTCGATGCGCGACAAGTCGAGGAGGTCGTCGACGATGCGCGAGAGTCGGTACGACTCGTCGACGATGCGCGAGGTCAGGCGCTCGATCACCTGCGGGTCGGTCTCGCCGAGCATCGTGTCGGCGAGCGCGGCGATGCCGCCGATCGGCGTCTTCAGTTCGTGGCTCAGGTTCGCCACGAAGTCGGTGCGCACGGTGTCGATTCGAGATTGCTCCGTCACGTCTTCCACCGTCGCGACGATACGGCCGTCGGCGAGCCGTTTGCTGCGAATGTCGAACGCGCGCGACGGCGAGCCGGCGGTCTCGAACCGGCGATGCTGAACTTGCGCGTTTCCGGCGGAACGCACAAGCGTGTCCACAGCCTCGTCGACGAGCACATCCACGTGGCGGACGCCGGTCATCGACTTGGCGGCGGAGTTCTTGTGGATGATTTTGAAGTCCGCTTCGGCAATCACGACGCCACTGGGCAACGCGTCGAGGGCCTCGGCCAAGACCGAATTGGCTTCTCGGGTCGACGACACGGCAGTCTGCTCATCCGTAGTCGGCACCAAACTCGAGTTCCGGGCGTTCGACTGCGTGCGCCGGCGAGCCACCGACACGCCGAGCGCGGCGCCGACGAGGAACGTGACGAGTGCCAGCGTGTAAGACATGCTCGCCCCCTCGTCACCCTCGCGTGATCGGGAGTTCACCCGTGGCTTCGCGTTGGCGCTGGCGGGCAATCGCGCGCAGCTCGGGTTTCCAACCCGTGAGTGCAAAGCGCACGCGTTCACTGACGTTCACCGCATGGTCGCCGATGCGCTCGTAGAAGCGGGCAACGATCGCAAGTTGCACCGCGAGCTGCAGGTCCATCCGCTCGCGAGCATGAGACTCGAAAATCGCCTGAATGAACTGACGGTGCAGCGCGTCGAGGAAGGCGTCCATGTCCTCGACGGCGGCGGCAGTGGCGGCGTCGTTCTCGGCGAAGGAGTTGATGGCGGCTTGGAACAGCTGTTGGGCTTGCTCGCTCATCTTGCTGATCAGGCCGCGCAAGACGGGGTCGATCTCCTTCCCGTAGATTCTCCGCGCGGCCTTGCAGATGTTCACCGTGAGGTCGGCCGAGCGTTCAAGATCGCTCGTGATCTTGAGAATCGCCACGATTTGCCGCAATTCGCCTGCCACCGGAGCCTGCAGCGCGAGGAGCTCGAACGAGCGGTCCTCGATTTCGTCGGCACGCGCGTCGATTTCGTCGTCGGACTGCACGAGATAGTCGGCGCCCTCCAGGTCGCCGGTGAGCAGCACATTCGTGGCGCGCGGAATCGCCTCGATGACGCTGGCTCCGAGCCGCACGATACGCGACCGCACCTCTTCTAAGTCGCTGTGGTACGCCTTGCGGGTCTCTCCCATCGTGCCTCGGTCTGTACGCTAGGCGGTGCCGTCCGAGCGACTGTACGCCCGCAATGAACGCCGAACGGCAACGTGCTGAACAGTGCGTAAACTCGCATTCGACTGCGGCAGGGTCTCACCGACACCGTGGCGACGCGCGCACCGCGCACGCCCGCGCATCGCTCAACGCGATTGTGTCGCGACGACCCACTCGTGCAACCGCCGTTGCGCATCGTTCTCGCCGCCGTGGTCGCCGACTCGAGTCCAGGTGTTGTCCGCCTCGAGCCGAAAATGCCCGGTGGCGTCATCGAGCAAGAACGACAGCACCGTGTCGAGCCACGCTCGGTGCTTGGGGTGCGTGAGGCGCACGAGTGTCTCGACACGGCCCATCAAGTTGCGGATCATGAGGTCGGCGGATCCGATGATGTGCAACGGCTCCTCGCCGTCGTGGCCGTGGTCGAACCGGTAGATGCGAGAATGCTCGAGGTACCGGCCGAGGATCGACCGAACACGGACGTTCTCCGACAGTCCTGGCACGCCGGCGCGCAGACAGCAGATGCCGCGCACGACCATGTCGACTTTCGTGCCGGCCGCGCTCGCCGCGTACAAGGCGCGGATGACCTCAGGGTCTTGGATCGCGTTGAGTTTCAGCGTGATGCGGCCCGCCGCACCGAAGGTGGTCTCGCGCTCGATCAAGCGGATGATCTCGGGCTTCAGTTGGTGCGGCGCCACGATCAACTGCTCGTAGTGCGGTTCGCGACCGTAGCCCGTGAGGTAGTTGAAAAGTTGCGTCGCATCGCGCCCGACCGCTTCCTCGCAGGTGAAGAAGCCGATGTCTTCGTAGATGCGCGCCGTGGTGGAGTTGTAGTTGCCGGTCGCCAGGTGCACGTAGCGACGGATGCCGCCGGACTCCTCGCGCACGACGAGGATGCACTTGGCGTGGGTCTTCAGCCCGACGAGGCCGTAGTTCACGTGCACGCCCGCCAGTTCGAGTTCGCGCGCCCAACTCACGTTGCGCGCCTCGTCGAAGCGGGCCTTCAATTCGAGCACGACCGCGACCTGCTTGCCCGACTCCGCGGCGTGGATGAGGTGGCGGGCAATCTGGCTGTCGCCCGACGTCCGGTAGAGCGTCATCTTGATCGAGAGCACCTTCGGGTCGCGCGCCGCCTGCTGCACGAACGTCTCGGTCGACGAAGAAAACGACTCGTACGGGTGGTGCACGAGCAGTTGGCGCGTGCGGATGACCTCGAACATCGAGCGCCCGGATTCTTCCGCGGCTGCAAGTCGACCGGCCGTGACCGGAGTCCACGGCTCGAAGCGGTGCTCGGGTATCTCGAGTGCGGCGAGTTGGAAGAGGGCGGACATCTCGACGAACGAGTCGTGGCGGATGACGTCGGGCGGTTCGAGCTCGAGTTCGCTGCACATCCGGGCGAGCACCGAGTCGCGCACGTTGCTTTCCACCTCGAGTCGCACCGCGCGCCCGAAGCGGCGGCGGCGCAATTCCATCTCGACTGCGGCGAGCAGATCTTCGGCGTCTTCGTCGTCGAGCGAGAGGTCGGCGTTGCGCGTCACGCGGAAACGCGACACCTCGACGACCTCCATCCCGGGAAACAGCCGGTCGAGGTGGGCCTCGATCAGGTCTTCAAGCAGGATGAAATCGTCGGAGTCGGGCACGGCGACGAACCGCGGGAAGCTGCGCGGCACCTTGAGCCGCGCGAAGCGCTCGATGCCCGTCTCGGTGTCGCGCACGATGACCGCGAGGTTGAGCGCGAGGTTGGAGATGTACGGGAAGGGGTGGGACGGGTCGACGGCGAGCGGGGTGAGAATCGGATAAATGCGGCTCTCGAAGTCGGCGCTCAGCGCGTCGCGGGCACGCTTGCCAATCCTGTTCCAGCGCAGCACCCGCACGCCGGCGCGCGCCAGCGCAGGAAACAATTGGCGTTGCAACATGCGCTCCTGTGCCGCGACGAACGACTGCACGCGCGCAGAAACTGCGTCTCGTTGCTTGCGGGGCGTCAACCCGTCGAGGCTCTTGGCCCCCAACTCGGCAGCGATCTGGTCGTGCAACCCGGCCACCCGCACTTGGTAGAACTCGTCGAGATTCGACGCGCTGATGGCGAGAAACTTGAAGCGCTCGAGCAGCGGCAGTTTCTCGGATGCCGCGAGCGACAACACGCGCTCGTTGAAGTCGAGCCAGCTGAGTTCGCGGTTGATGAACTGCGAGGCGATGCCCGTACCGTAACGAGGCGCCGGCGACGTCGTACCGGAGGGACGGCGAGTTGGTCGCTTGGTCACTGATGTTTCACTCCGCATTCACGAGTGACGGAGGGTCACTCGTTGACTTCCGCCGGGAACCACTCGACGCTGATGTTCTCGTTCTCCGCATCCTTTTTGATTCGCTCGCGGTTGCGGCGGAACTGGCTGTCCTTCATCGGAATGTAGAGCAGTCGCATGTACGCGCGGCGGGCGAACTCGTCGATCAGTTCGGGGTCACCGTAGTCGCCGATGATTTCCCAGTGCGGGTACACGGGGCCGGTGTAGGTGATGCGGATGTGGGCCCGCGGCGGTTCTTTGACGATGTCGGACATCAGGACTCCTTGGAGCGTGAAAGACTATCGTCAGAGCGAATGAGCGACCTCGTGGCGGCGCTGGACATCGGGACGAACAGTTTCCATCTGGTGGTCGCCAAACCTGTGCCGGGCGGTTTCGAGGTGGTCACGCGCGAGAAGGAGGTGGTGCGACTCGGGCACGGCGGCGGCGACATGAAAGAGATCTCGGAAGACGCCATGGAACGCGGCGTGAAGTGCCTCGTGCGGCTGTCCGAAATCGCCGAGTCGCACGGCGCATCGATCCGCGCGGTGGCGACGAGCGCCGTGCGCGAAGCCAAGAACCGCGGCGACTTCTTGAAACAGGCGCGCAAGGCAGCGGGCATCGAGATCGAGGTGGTCTCGGGGATGGAGGAGGCACGGCTCATCCATCTCGGCGTGCTCAACGCCATCGGAATCCACGATCGGCCGATGTTCGTTGCCGACATCGGAGGCGGCTCCACGGAGGTGGTCGTCGGGCTCGACGACGAAGTGATGTTTGCCCGCAGTTTCAAGCTCGGCGCAGTGCGGCTGACGGACCGCTTCTTCGCGAGCACGACCCTGCACCCGAGCGCGGTGCCGAGTTGTCGCGCATTCATCCGTTCGTCGCTGTCGGTCGTCGCGCCCGAGGTGCTGGAACTCGGCTTTGAAGTCGTCGCAGCATCGTCGGGCACGGCGGAGACCGTCGCGCGCATGATCCAAGCGCGGCGCACGGGCAGCGAGCCGAAATCGATGAACCGATTCGAGTTCAGTGGCGACGAAGTGCGCGCGACCGTCGCGGCGCTCGTCACCGCACCGACAGTCGAAGAGCGCGGGAGGCAGTTCGCGCTCGAACCGAATCGTGCCGACATCATTCTCGCGGGTGCGCTGATTCTCGAGGGGCTGGTCGACGTGTTCGCACTGGAGTCGATCATGTTCTCCGACTACGCGTTGCGCGAGGGACTCCTGCTCGACACCCTGCGGCGCGAGGGCGTCATTGAGTTCGACGAAGACCACGACGCGGCTCGACGCAGCGTGCAGCAGCTCGCCGATCGTTGCGACGACCGCCCGGAACACTCGCAGCACATAGCGGAGCTGGCGGGCTCGTTGTTCGATGAACTCAAGGAGCCGCTCAACTTGCAGCCCGAGTGGCGGCGCTACCTCGAGTTCGCTGCGCTGCTCGCCAACGTCGGCGTGGTCGTCTCGCACGCCAAGCACCACCTGCACACCTATTACCTGGTACGCAACTCCGAACTGATGGGGCTCACCGATCGCGAAGTGGAGATCGTCGCCCAAGTCTCGCGCTACCACCGAAAGAGCGTGCCGAAGCCGGAACACCTCGAGTTTGCCGCCTTGTCCGTTGCCGACCAAACCGTCGTGCGCTGCCTCGCCGCGATCCTGCGCGTGTCGGTCGGCCTCGATCGCACCTACGACGCGCGTGTGAAGTCGGTATCGACGAAAATGACCGCCGACGAACTGCTCGTCACCGTCAAACCGCGCAGGAAAAAGGCCGATATCTCGCTCAATCTCTATGCTGCCAACGAGCGCAAAGGCCTGCTTGCCGAGGTGAGCAAGAGGCGGGTGAGGTTCGCCGAGGGGTGACGCTCAACGAGGCGACACGAGCGCGCTCGTGCAGGCCACTAGCCGGCGTTCAGGCTGGCGGTGTAGTGCCGCTCTCGGGCTTGGCGTCTTTGGCGACTTCGGCATTGCCTTCGGCGAGGCCCTTTTTCAACTCACCCTGGGCACGGCCGAGGTTGCGGGCAATCTTGGGAAGCCGCGAACCGCCGAAAAGCACGACGACAAGCGCAACAATGATCCACAGTTCCGGGCCACCGGGCATGATAGCACCCTAGCAGACGGGCGTGTGCAGCGCGTCAGGCCGTGGCCGAGCCGCGGTTGGCTTGCGCGCGCTGACGACGCAGTCGGCGGCGTTCGCGCTCCGACAATCCGCCCCAAATCCCGAATTTTTCCCCGTTGGCCAGCGCATATTCGAGGCATTGCACGCGCACCTCGCAGCCGCGGCACACTTCTTTGGCTTCGCGGGTGGAAGCACCTCGCTCGGGAAAGAACAGATCGGGATCGACACCCAGGCAGTTGGCCTGGTCCTGCCATGCGCGGTCGTCACCGTCCGCCGCTTCAGTACGTTGACTCACTTTCCCCTTCTTCCTACCCCGCCCGAATAACAGCCGTGTCATTCTGACAGGTTCGCGGTGAGCGTGTCAAGTTTGCAGCGCGACGCGTCACCCCGCGCGACGCGTCACCCCGCGCGACGCGTCACCCCGCGCGACGCGCTCCTGCACGACGCAGCGAACGTTTGTGCTCGAGGAAATCGACCAGCACGTACTCCCCGAGCGTCTCGGGCGTGGTGAAGAATGCGCGGCCCTTGTTGATCTGCGTCAGTTGTTCGACGAATCCGCGCAGCGCGCCCGTCGCATCGAGCATGAACGTGTTGATGCGGATGTCGTCGCGCGTGCACCGCAGCACCTCGCGCAGCGTGGCCTCCAGCGTCGAGTCGGCCGGCGGATAACTGAAGAACACCTCGCCGTCTGCGCGGATGTGCGCGGTCGGCTCGCCGTCGGTGATCATGATGATCTGCTTGGTGCCGCTCTGGCGGGCGAGCATCCGGCGGGCCAGCACCAGACCGTGCTGCATGTTGGTGCCGTACACGAAGTCCCACGACACCTCCGGCAGTTGCTCGTGGCGCAGTTCGCGGGCCGTCTCGCTGAACCCGACGAGCCCCAGGTAGTCGCGGGGGAACTGCGACGTGATCAGCGCGTGCAGGGCCATCGCCACCTTCTTTGCCGGCAGGAAGTTGTCGCGCATCGGCATGGAGAGCGACAGGTCGACCATCAGCACGGTGGATGACCGGGTGAGTTGCTCGGTCTGGTCGATCTCGAAGTCGTCGGGCGACAGTCGCAGCGGCAGCCCGCCGCCCTGGCGGCGCAGCGTGTTGCGCAAAGTGCCTTGCAAGTCGAGGTGGAAGGGGTCGCCGTACTCGTAGGGCTTGGTTGCGTGGGCCCGTTCGTTTCCGGCCCCGATGCGCTCGATGCGGTGCTGGCCGAGGGCGTCGCGTTCAAGGCGCCCGAAGAGGTCGCTCAGCGCCTGATTGCCGATGGTTCGCAAGCCGCGCGGAGTCAACTCCAGCCGCCCGTCTTTCTGGTCGATGAGCCCCGCCTCGCGCAGGGTGTCGGTGAGCCGGGCGAGGCGGTCGAGCGACTCGGCGGAGACGTCGCCGAGCAGTCGCCGCACCGCGTCGAGGTCGACTTCTTGCAGTGCCGCGGGGGAAGCGGCGTCCTTGAGGAACTGCTCGAGATCGTCGAGTTCGCGCAGTTCCTGCATGCTGCGCAGCGCCTCGCCGAACCCGAGCGGGTCGTCGCCGTCGAATTGTTGCGAGTCGTCCCATCCGGCACCCGGCCGCGCGCGCTGCAAGTTGCCAGACAGCCGGTCCATCTGCCATTGCAGGTCGGCGTCGTCGAGCAGCCCGGCCATGAGCGACTGCAGCTCGGCCCGCTGCTCGGGCGTCATCGAGTTGAGCATCGCCTGAGCGGCGGCCATGCGCGCGGCAAGCAGTTCGAGCAGCTCGTCGAGGTTCGCCGGGTTCTCCGGGAAGAAGTCACCGAATTCTTCCATGAATTTCTCGAAGCCCGGATCCTCGCCGCGCTCGCGCCGCTCGATCATGTCGTTGAGCGCCGCCATCATGTCTTTCATGCGCGCGGTGTCTTGCGGGGTGAGGTTCTTCACCGCGCTCGACACCTGCTCGAATTGACGCCGTGCGAGTTGTTCGCGCAGCCGCTCGACGAGCTGCTCGAACCGCTGTCGTGCATCCGACGACTGGAAGTCGTAGTGGGCCAGTTCGTCGATCCTTCGCGCCAGGTCGTCGGGCAACATGTCGAGTCGCATGCGCCGGTCGGCCGCCGCGTCGCGCGCGATGTCGGCGCGGCGCGCATCACCAGAATCGACAGCGCGCCGCTCGGCATCGTCGACCGCGAGCCGTTCTTCGTCGACGATGTCATCGAGTTCGCGTGCGACGTCTTCGAACTCGCCGCCGACCCGGCCGCTCTCGCGAAGTTCCCGGCGTCGTTTGCGCAGTTTGTCGAGCGCTTCGCGCACACCCTCGATATTCCGGCCGTTGCGGTCGCGCATACCCTGCTGCATGATTCGGCGCAGGGCGGCGTTCGGATCGCCGTGGTGGATGAGCTCGTCGCTGATTTCTTTCATCAACGAATCGGCGTCGAGCTCGAAACCGGTCTGGGTTCCGTCCCAGCGCGAATACCTGAACCGTACGGCCACGAACGAACCGTAGCATTGGGGACACGATGCGTTACCCGCGCACCATCGTGTTCGTCGATTTGTCGGGTTTCACCGCGTTCATCCAGCGCACCGACGACGAAGCGGCGATCGCGATGCTGAAGGCGTTCCGCGAAGTCTCGCGCGACCTTGCGTCGGAGGTCGGCGTTCGCATCGACAAGTTCCTCGGCGACGGCTTCATGGCCATCGCCACCAATCAGAACAGCGGGGTGATTTTCGCCCTCGAACTGCAGCGCCGATTCAGCGAGCAGCGCGGCGAGCTCGGCTTGCGAATCGGCATCGCGAGCGGAGACATCATCCTGTTCGAGGGCGAGGACTACATCGGCAGCGCCCCGAACCTCGCGGCACGCTTGTGCGACAAGGCTGCACGGTTCGGCATCTTGATGCCCACCTACCAGGCGCTCAACCTGCCCGAGGGCGTGATCGCTGAGCCCGTCGGTGAGTTCACGCTGCAAGGTTTCGAGCATCCCGTTCCGGCGTCGCGACTGGTCGGAAGCGTGCCGGTGAGGTTTCGCAACGACTCGCGAGAACATTGGACGCGCACGCCGTTCGCCGTGTGAAACCTCGCTGGCGCTAGACGCTCGCCGCTTTCGACCGGTACACCGCCCGCCCACCCGAAGCATCTTTGTTCAGGCGCTTGGCGAGGTGCAGGCCTTCCAGCACGAACTCGACGGCGCTGGCGATCGCTGCCGGCGACTCGTCACCGTCCACGAGTCTGGCGGTGAGGGTGCGGAGCGCGGGCACCGAGGCCGCGAACTGCACGAGATCGGCTGACGACACGTCTTCGCCGGTGTTCGCCGTCGCGCCAGCCTCGAAGGCGGCGACGACGTCTTTGGTCTTGTCACCGGGCACGCGGCGCTTGAACGTCTGCAGCACGGCGCCGCGCACGATCTGCTCGAACACGGCATCCTCGCGTCGTTCATCGACGCTCTCGATCTCGATTTTTCCGGCCGTCGATGCCACGAGCGCGTCGAGGTCGCTGACGCGCGGCGCCACGACGGTTTCCCCCGCCAGCAGACCGCGGCGCACCGCGTTCGCAGCGAGCAACTCGTGGTTGCTCACCGACAACCGCACGCTCACGCCGCTGCGCTGGCTGACATTGGCGTTCGCGCGCGCCAGGTGGCTGATCTCGGCGACGACCTCTTCCATGAACGCCGGGAACTGCACGCGCACGTCGCCGATCGTCGCCGCGCGCGCCTCTTGACGCACGATCTCCATCTCTGTCGCCACGTCGAGCGGATAGTGCGTGCGAATCTGGCTGCCGAAGCGGTCCTTCAACGGGGTGATGATGCGGCCGCGATTCGTGTAGTCCTCCGGGTTCGCCGATGCGACGAGCAACACGTCGAGCGGCAGGCGGATCTTGTAGCCGCGCACCTGCACGTCGCGTTCTTCCAGCACGTTCAGCAGGCCGACCTGGATTCGTTCGGAGAGGTCGGGCAGCTCGTTGATGGCGAAGATGCCGCGGTTCGTGCGCGGCACGAGACCGTAATGCAAGGTGAGTTCGTCGCTCAGGTAACGCCCTTCGGCAACTTTGATCGGGTCCACTTCGCCGATCAAGTCGGCGATCGACGTGTCGGGCGTCGCGAGTTTCTCGCCGTAGCGATCGTCGCGGTGCACCCAGTCAATCGGCGTGTCGTCGCCGCGGTCACGCACCAGCTCGCGGGCGTAGCGCGACACGGGGTGGTACGGATCGTCGTTGATCTCGCTACCCGCGACGACTGGCATCCACTCGTCGAGCAGACCGGTCAGCGAGCGGATGATGCGCGTCTTGCCCTGGCCTCGCTCGCCGAGAAACACGACATCGTGTCCGGCGAGCAAGGCGTTCTGCAACTGCGGGATCACCGTGTCGTCGAAACCGCGAATCGACTCGACGAGCGGCCGACCCTCGCGGATGCAACGCACCGCGTTCTCGCGGACCTCTTCTTTCACCGGACGCGAACGCCAGCCCGAGGTCTTGAGTTCGCGCAGCGTGGTCTGGGCGGGTTTCATCGCTTTCACCGTAGACCGCGATGGTGCGGGACACGGAGTCGTGCACGCACACACATGGGGTGCGCGCGGCGTTTACTTCCCCGACTTTATGGTGTCGCTCATCGAGCGCTGACCCGACTTGCCACTCGATGATTTGCCCGTCGACGACTTCGTACCAGCTGCCTTCCCGGTCGTCGGCGACTTCTTGCCACCAGCCGAATTGGCGGCTGCGGCCTTCGTCGCAACAGCCGCCTTCACCGGCGTCGAGGGCACCGTCGTCGTGGTCGGCGGCACCGTCGTCGTCGTGGTCGGCGGCACCGTCGTCGTGGTGGTCGGCGGCACTGTCGTCGTCGTGGTCGGCGGCACTGTCGTCGTCGTGGTCACTACCGATGTTTCAGGCTCAGCGGTCGCCGACACCTCGCCTGCCGGTGACACGGCCACTACGTGAATACTGCGCGCATCGTCTTGCGTGCCGACGAAGCTGAAGTCCGCGAGCTCCTCAGCAGTCACCGACTTGAGGAGCACTCCAGACTTGTAAATGTGCAAGAGCGTGTCACGGACTGCATCGGTGGAGAGCCGCACGATACCGCCACTGACATAACTTGACAACGACAGTTCACGCGTGCCACTCGGCAGTACTGGGGCAGGTGTGCCCACGGCAGGTCGTTCGCCGATGGCCGGCATCGTGGGGCGAGTGACGACGATGCCATTCGGCAACCTGATGCTCGCGGGAGTTGGACGAAGAGTCACAGCGGAGCGAGTTTGCGAGTGCGGAAGTGAGGTTGTGGTCGTTGACGTCGTGGACGATGAAGTGGTCGTGGTCGGTCGCACCGAGGTGGTCGTGGTGTCGCCGCCACCGCCCCCACCACCGCCGCCGCCGCCACCGCCACCACCCGAGCCGCC
>Ga0233424_10002442_pt1 | contig 13329 bp, 11 predicted proteins | sample Watercolumn_Towu_FD_181011 | JGI IMG/M metagenome (GOLD analysis project Ga0233424, IMG submission 181011) | Freshwater microbial communities from Lake Towuti, South Sulawesi, Indonesia - Watercolumn_Towuti2014_125_MG | ecosystem: Environmental > Aquatic > Freshwater > Lake | place: Indonesia...
GAATTGCCGATCGTCCGGCGTCGCCACGCAGACCGCATCGACGCCGTGAGCAATTAGCTTCTTTGTCGAGTCGGCGCCGGCAAAGCTCGCAAACGCAGCGACCTTGCCGTGAGCGTCCTTGCGATACTTATCGGCCCGCGAGCCGGTGCGGCTGGCGACGGCGCTCAATTCGACTTCGACCAGACCAAAGTCGCGGCGAAACAGGCCATCGCTGTGCACCCGCTCAAAGAACGGACGGTAGGTTTCGTCGAAGATCATGCCCATGCCGATCATGCCGGCACGGATTTTCTTGGAGGTTTGAGCGCTCATGCGCTCATGATATGAATCTCGAGCGCGAAACCGCGGGCGAGCATTGACCCACCAGCAATCGATTCAATGCTCGCTTGCGGTTTCGCGCGAGAAATCCCGCGCTGACAATAGACTATCGCCCCACCATCAAATACGCGCGCAGCTCGCGGCAGACGGTGTCGCAGAAGGGCTTGCGGTCGCGTTGAAGCTGCACGGTGTCCGCCGCAGTGCGAGGCTTCGTCACGGTGATCTGGATCATCTCGCGCGATTCGACTCGCTTCTTGGCCATGTGCAGCTCCATGGCGACCCAGTCGAGTTGCGGCTCTTCTTCCTTCTTGAACCAGCCCCAGCCCGTGGATTTCGGCTCAACCCCCAGGACGCGCGGCAGGCGCACCTTGATAACGCCGGCATCCGACTCGACGACCTCGCCGCCAACGCCGTCAACAAAGCCGCGCAGCTTCATCGGCGCCGTGCCTTCGAGCAAACTCGCATCGAAGCGGTCGATGACGTCGCGCGGGTCGATGCGGTGCCGCTCCTGCAGCGTGCAGACCGCGCTCTTCTGGGAGAACTCGAACGTCTTCTCGTCGATCAATCGGCAGCCGATCGCCTTCTGATACGCCTCGATGAGCGCCCGCGCCGACTCCGGCCGATCGCGCGGCGTCTTGGCCAGGCAGCTCAGCACCAAGTTCTCGATCGCGGCGGGGATGCCATAAATCTTCCAGTGCCCGAAACGCGGCGGCGTCTCTTCCAGCGTCGCATTCAGAATCTGGGCTGGATCGGTGTATTTCTCGAATGGCACGTGCCCGGTCAGCAACCCGTAGAGCAGCACGCCGACGCTGTAAAGGTCGCCGCGGTGATCGACCTGCCGGCCCTGAATCTGTTCGGGGCAAATGTAATCGGGCGTGCCGCCGTCGATGGAGCTGGAGGCGCTGTTGAGCTGCCCGCTCGGGATGTAGAAGCCGATCTGCCGCGCCAGGCCGAAATCCATGACCTTGAGCGTCTCGCGTGGCGTTCCTTCATTGACTATCATGATGTTGGCCGGCGTGAGATCGCGATGGAGCAAGCCGTTGTCGTGCGCCACTTGCAGGAACAGGCACAGCGGCGCGAGAATTTTGCCCGTCCGCAACGGCGTGAGCCGGTCCGTTCGCTGCACTAGCGCGTCAAGCGTGATGCCGTCCACATATTCCATCACGATGAACGGCGGATCGACGCCGGGGACGGAGGCTTGCAAGAACTTGACGGCGTTCGGGTGGCTGAACCGCCGCATCAGGTCGGTTTCTTGTTGAAAGCGTTGCCGGGTCTTGGCTTCGTGCAGCAGGTGACCGTGAATGGTTTTGACGACGGCCAGTTCGCCGGAACGCTTGTGCCGAGCGGCGTAGACTTTGCCCATGCCGCCTTCGCCCAGAAGCTTGACGAGGTCGTAGTCGTTCAGCCCGTTGATCTTGGGTAGAGTCGCGACCGCCGTCATCCCACCTACCTCGCTATGGTCGAATCAGCTTTTTTGGCTGAGCAAGTGTAGGTCGAAAAATGAGAGGAAGCCAATAATGTGAGTGGAATTCCGCGTTCCCGCTTGCGGCTTAGTGCTAGCGCAAATGCGCCCAGCCGGTGAAACGATTCTGCGAGCGCGAAGCCGCAAGCGGAGGAACGAAGATGTTTGCACGAACACCCATTCCGGGAACGAAAGATGCTCTCAATTCACTGGCGACTGGTATTGGTCCACCTGGTCGTGGTTGCTGCCACTCATGCCACATTCGCCGGCGAGAAGAAGCCCAAGACCGAGAACGTCATCGTCGTCACCTTTGACGGCTACCGCTGGCAGGACTTCTTCACCGGCGCCGACGATGCCCTCATGAACAAGCAGTTCGGCGGCGTCAAGGACGTGGACGCGCTCAAGAAAGCGTACTGGCGCGAGAAGCCCGAAGAGCGGCGCGAGGTGGTGCTTCCCTTTATGTGGAACACGATCGCCAAGCAGGGGCAAATCTTCGGCGACCGCACCAGGAAATCGCCGGCCCGGCTCACCAACGGCCTCAAGTTCTCCTATCCGGGCTACAGCGAGATGTTCTGCGGCTTTGCAGACCCCGGCATCAACTCCAATGCCAAGAAGGCCAATCCGAATCTTTCCGTACTGGAATTCCTGCACAGCAAAAAGGACTACGACAAGCGCGTGGCGGCGTTCTGCACGTGGGACGTCTTCCCCTTCATCTTCCGCTCCGAGCGCAACGGCCTGCTCGTGCATCACTCGTGGAATCCCATCAAGGACGATCCCCTGAGCGAACGGCAGCGGGCGATGAACGCGCTCCTGCCGACGTTGCCGCGCATCTGGCCGGACAACGCGCTGGACGTGGTGACGATGGAATATGCCCGCGAGCACCTGGTTCGCCACAAGCCGCGCGTCATGTACATCGGCCTAGGGGAGACCGATGAATGGGGCCACGGGCGGCGCTACGATCTTTATCTCGACGCCGCCCGCAATGGCGATCAATATCTCGCCGACTTGTGGAAGCTCTTGCAATCGATGCCGGAATACAAGGACAAGACGTCGCTCCTCATCACGACCGATCATGGCCGGGGGGACACGCGTGTCAACTGGACCGATCACGGCAAGGACGTGCCGACCGCCGAATTCATCTGGATCGCCGTGCTCGGCCCCGACACGCCGCCGCTCGGCGTGCGCGAGGGGGTGGAAGCGACGCAAAGCCAGGTCGCCGCCACGATCGCGCATCTGCTGGGTGAGAACTTCAATGCCGCCAGTCCGAAGTCGGCGCAGCCATTGTCGGGGGTTCGCTAAGAGCGCTGTTGGCCGCGGAGTGCGTGATGCATCCCACGCGCTCCGCTATCGCGTCGCGGCTAACCGGGTTATTTCTTCAACACCTGAATCTCGACCCTGCGAAACTCGACCGGATGGCTCTCCGCTTGCAACGCGATGTAGCCTTCCTCGATAAGCAGCTTGCCGTCGGCCATCTTGAGCAGGGCGGCGCCGTCCTTGTCCTTGGGATCGTATTGCGGCTGCTCGTACTCCATGACGACTTCGCCGTTGATGAGGTGCTTGACCTTGCCCGAGCCGCGCACTTGCAGCTCGGCGCTGACCCACTGATCGCCGCGGAAAGTCTTCGACTTCGAGTTGACGCAGTGCTGCGTGACGAGCTTGCCGTCGATGACAACATTGGTGCCAGGCGAGCACATGCTGCCGGTCGGGCGTTCGCCTTTCTCCGCGCCGCCGAGGAACTGAAATTCGATCGACACGGGGAAATCCTGGTCCTTGCGCATGCTCTGCGGCGACTGGCAGTGGAACATGATGCCGCTGTTGCGCAAGGCCCAGCTCGGCCCGCCCTTGCTTTGCTCGCCGAGGAAGCGGTACTCCACGCGCAGGTTGTAGTGCGAGAACTTGTCCTTGTAGAAAAGGTGGCCAAACTTGTTGTCGAATTGCTTGTACTCGTCGTAGCTCACCTTGATGACGCCGTTCTCGACGCGGAAGGTGTTGAGGTGGTTGTCGCCGGCCTCGAACCCCTTGATTTTGGGGGTCCAGCCGTCGAGGTCCTTGCCATTGAACAGCTGGGTCCATGCGGCCTTGTCCTGAGCGGCCGCAGGCATCGCCGCGCTAACAAGCCCGAACAGAGTTAGCCAAATACTGCAAGCACGTCTCATCTTGAAATCTCTCCCTTTGGTGAGCGAATGGGAAGCTAGAGAGATTTTCTGCGCCGGGTCGATGCTGTCAAAGGGAATTTCGACGACGTGCCGCCGTAGTTGCCCGGCCATACAACAGACTGGGACCAGAGCGCTGACGAGGTGCTGGATGTTCACGATCAATTGCCCGTTGTGCCAGAAGACGCTGAACGTGCCCGAAGAAGCCGTCGGCAAGAAGGTCAAGTGCCCGTCGTGCCAGGGGGTGTTCGCGGTCGAGGCGCCGTCGTCCACCGGGATCAGCGGCACGCCGAAGACGTCGAATCCGCCGCCGCCCCCATCGAAATCGGGATCGTCGCCGTGGGACAAGGAAACCGAGAGCGAGCGCCGCCGCCGCGAGGAGGAGGAAGAGGACGATCGTCGCCGCCGCCGGCGCGACGACGATGAAGACGACGATGATCGCCGCGGCCGGAGCAAACGGCGCCGCGATGATGATGAAGACGACGATGACGATCGCCGCGGCCGGCGCCGTCGCCGCCGCGACAACGATTTCGATTTCGGAGGCCGCGACGACGACCGCTACCGGCGTCCGATGGAACCAAGCCGCGGCGGCACGGTGATGACGCTCGGCATCCTTTCGTGTTGTATTTGCTGCATCCCGATCGTAGGAATTGCTCTGGGCGCCTCCGCCGTCAACATGGCCAACGCCGATGGGTACAAGTATCGCTCCGGCCGCATGGATCCCTCGGGCGAAGGGTCAAGCTCAACTGGTCGGGCCTTCGGCATCGTCGGCATTATCCTGTCGATCCTCATGATCTGCGTGGCCATCGGCCTGCAAGCCGGCGCCCACTGATTGTCGGAGTTGTGTGTGACGAGCCAACGCGCGGAAGTCGAAGATACCTATGCCGAGGCGTTTCGCAGCATCTATGCCGAAGTGCTGATTACCGCGCGCGACCGGACCTGGCTCGATCACGCCGTCAACGCCGCGACCGGCAATGCGTCCAGTAGCATCCTGTGCGATTGCGAAGCCGGGCTCGATCGCTATGTCGGCCCCGATGCGACGCCCGATGGCCGGGTCGGCGCGATTGTGCAATTTCACGTGCCGCGCTTTCACAAGGATCGCGACAAGCGTCTCGAGCGTGCGCTGCTGGTCCGCCTGAGCCAGAACGTTCTCACCTGTCCGACGACGGCGTGCTTCAATCTTCTCGACGAGCCGACCTACTTCAAGCTGGGCCGCAAGATCGCCTTCTTCGGCGACGGCTATCAATTCCGCGATCAGCGCTTTGGCCGCAAGGTGTGGGTGATCCCGATCCTGTCGGGCGAATTCGTGCTCGATCGCCGCTTCGGCTATCGCGACGGCCTGATGGGGGGCAACCTCTGGTTCATGGGCTCGACGCACGACGCCGCTCTCGCCGCCGCGGAAGCATCGACTCTCGCGGTAGACGAAGTGCCGGGTGTGATCCTGCCGTTCCCCGGCGGCGTGGCGTCGAGCGGCTCGAAAGCCGGTAGCCGCTACAAGTTCTCGATCGCGAGCACCTACGAGGCTTTCTGCCCGACGCTGCGCGACAAGCTCGGCGACAAGTCGAAGGTGCCGCCCGGCGTCGTGTCGATCCAGGAGATCATCATCAACGGCCGCGACCTGGCGACGATCTCGCAAGCGACGCAAGCCGCGATCGCTGCATCGGTGAACACGCCGGGCCTGGTGCGCATCTCGGCCGGCAACTACGGCGGCCGCCTGGGCAAAAGCTTCATCTACCTGCGCGGCGATCGGACTTCGGCCTAACTGCCGCGTGCGGTTTAGCGCTCGCGGCAACGCGCCAATTGCAGAATCGAACCTGAGGAATCCTCATGCCATTCCGACTCGATGGACACGTCGCCCTCGTCACCGGCAGCAGCCGCGGCCTCGGGCGCGACATCGCGCTCACGCTGGGAAAAGCTGGCGCGCGAGTTGCCTTCAATTCCTGGAAAAGCCAGGCGAAAGGCGAAGCGGCGCTCGCGGCGTTGCGCGCGGCAGGAGGGCAGGGGATGCTCATTAATGGCGACGTGACCGATGAGCAAGCGATCAACGACATGTGCGCCCGCGTCGCAAGCGAACTGGGGCCTATCGACATCATCGTGCCCAATGCGACGTGCGAACAGCCGAAGCTGACGATCGAGGAATCGGACTGGGCGTACTACCAGCGCATGGTGGACTTCTTCATCAAGAGCCCGTTCTTGCTCGTCAAGGCATGCCTGGCCGGCATGAAGGCGAAGAAGTGGGGCCGCGTCATCAACATCACCAGCGAGGTCTTTCATCGCGGCGACCGCCCCTTCACCGCCTATGTCTCGGCCAAGGGGGGCCAGATCGGCTTCACGCGCAGCCTCGCCGGGGAGCTCGCGCCGTTCGGCATCACCGTGAATTCGGTCGCGCCGGGCTGGATTCCGACCGAACGCCACGCCGGCGCGCCGCAAGCGACGCTCGATGCCTATCGCGCCATCATCCCAGCGGGGCGCTGGGGCACGCCGACCGACGTCGCCGACGCCGTCCTCTATTTCGCCAGCGAGGAAGCGTCGTTCGTCACGGGGCAAACGCTGTGCGTCAACGGAGGCATCACGCCGTGGTAAACGTGGCGGCAAGATTCCCATCTTGCCGTTGTCGTGCTGTTCGCCGAATCCAATCGGCAAGATGGGAATCTTGCCGCCACGAGGAGAAGCCATGTCGGTCAATTCTCTCAAACCTGCATCGCGCAACATCGTGCTCTTTGCCGTGATCCTGCTCGGCGCGGCCCTCATCGCCGGCTGTCCCGCGGCGCCGAGTAAGAAGGCGATCGGCGTGTCGCTGCTCACGCTCGAGAATCCCTTCTTCAAGGTCATCGGCGACAACATCACGGCCGAGGGGCGCAAGCACGGCTACGAGACGATCGTCCTCAGCGCGGACAAGGACGTCGCCAAGCAGGGGAACCAGGTCAAGGACTTCATTGTTCGCCGGGTGTCGGCGATCGTGCTGAGCCCGTGCGAGTCGCGGTCGATTGTGCCGGTGATCCAGGAGGCGAACGCCGCGGGCATACCGGTGTTCACGGTCGATATTCCGTGCCGCGAGCCGGGCGTCAAGATTGCGTGCCAGATCGCGACCGACAATTACGAAGGGGGCAAGGAAGCGGGCAAGGCGATGATCGAGGCCCTCGGCGAGCGCGGCGGCAAGGTTGCCGTGCTGCACTTCCCGCAAGCCGAGTCGTGCCGATTGCGCGTCAAGGGATTCCGCGAAGTGATCGACGATTACAACCTGAAGGCCGCGGCCAAGATCGCGATCGTGTACGAACAGGACGGCGGCGGCGCGAAGGATCAGGGCTACAAGAAGGCCGAGGACGCGCTGCAAGCCAACCCCGATCTCCGCGGCATCTTCGCCATCAACGACCCGTCGGCCCTCGGCGCCCGCGCGGCCGTCGAGAACGCCAAGCGCGAGAAGGACGTCGTCATCATCGGCTTCGACGGCCAACCCGAAGGCAAGCAAGCGATCAAGGAAGGCAAGATCTACGCCGACCCGATCCAATTCCCCGACCGCATGGGCATCGAAGTGGTCAACGCCATCGTCAAGCATTCCCGCGGCGAGGAATTGCCGGAGGAGTTGCTGATTCCGACGTCGCTCTATCGCAAGGCCGACGCAGAGAAGGATCCGGGATTGAAGTGAGGCAATTGTTCCCCGCTTGGTGGTCCATTTCACAAATATCGTCGTGGTTTCCGGGTTTTTTTTCAGGCCACTCGGAGGCACGGAGGAGTTCCTGGGACGCGACCCGCACGCCTCCCCTCTCCCACGGAGAGAAGGGGGTGAGGGTGGCAGCCGGCCCTCTCTGGCAAGAGCAACCGGCCCGATCCTGTATATGTGTTTGGCGCCGCTGGCCGCACCAGCGACAACCGCAACAACCGAACCTCGCGATGCCATTGAAGCATCCACGCTTTGCAACTCACGACGTTGGTGAAGTGCCCCTGCAAAAATTCAAGAAAAAGGGGCCCCATCAGGGTCCGCGCCCTTGACAGGCGGGCCATGATATGTGTAATGCCGCGCCGTCGCAACCAGTCGCCGCGTTTTCGGATTGTCGCGCCATTGTCTTCCATTGCGAGCGAGGCCGCCAGAGTCCGCATGAGTGTTGGGTGCGGTTCGTTCGCGAACCGGCACTTGCACGAGATCTCCAAGCCGGGCCGCCCCGCGACACGCTCATCGCCGCCACAACCTTGGGCCGAGGGTCAAGAAAACCTTCACCGTTTCAGGGCCGGGGGAGTGTTGTCTCTTGATTCAGAAAGCCTTATGAGGGTTAGGCGTTCTTTGCTGAGAGCGCCCGACCCATTTCGAAGTCGATGTATCTATTCAATGACAGCGTGGTGCCATCTTTCATAAGTACGCGGCAAGTGCAAAGGAAGGCGTTATACGCTGAAGTTCGAACTCCGAACAGGCCACGAATCCCCTTTTGGCGCCTGCCACGATAATCGAACCTGACCCCTTTTTCGTCTCTATTGAAGCGTGAAAATAAAGTCCAAATCCGGGGCATCTGAGCGGGCAGTTCGCTGTTTCCACAGCCGCATCTGCCCCGGCCACAACCGATTGGACTGGAAACCTGAGCACACGCATAGGCAAAAGGTGCGTCGTCTCTTGCCCCGGTGCCCCCATTGCTATTTCGGAGGAACCTTATCCTCTAGCGCTTTCGCGCCTTTGCCGTACTTTCGCATCGCAGAGAGCAGGTCCTTGGCACCCTTTGTGATGTGAAGCTTCGTTTCTAATGCCAGCTCTACGGTCTCCCAGTGTGTGAGTTCATTGAATTCCATCCACTCGTGCGCAATGACGGAATCGACTCGATCGCGGAGGGTGGCATTGTTCCACTCCGGAAAGCCTTTCCAGTCCTCCATGACGCTGCCATGAACACTGATTCCCTTGCCGCGTACGTTTGCTCCGCGTGTGCTCCCCTCTGCGGTGAAAGCTTCGCCGCTTTCTCCGACAACTGCCCGTATGCCGATGTTATTCTTGGGTATGCCAAGCTCTTCCATCCGCTTCTTGATCGCTGATGTCATCAATTTCCGATCAGCCTGGGCAATAGCCCTGGGCGTGACTTCTCCGGCCTGCCAAAATGCCATCGCGGCGGACTTCGTACCTGACATCCCCCCGACCACTTCCTGGCCCCCCTTTCTTGCCAACCACCGGGCGACGGTCTCCTCCCCCGCTTCAATGGCCACTTTCGCTGCACGTCTGACAAAGCCCGAGAGGCCGGCGCCGACAAAGTCGATTGGGTCCAAGAATGGAGTTTCCAGACCCGGCTCCTCCTTGCGAGTGATCGAGATCTTGCCAATCAGATTGCCTTCGGTGTCCCAAAACCCATCGGTGCCAATAATGTCGCCATAGTTGTGTCTCGCGGAACTCTCACGCCTTCGAATCGCATAGCCGAGCACTACGCGCCTTACCGACATGAAATTTGCGCCGGGTAGCGATATGCTGACGATATCGATGGTCGTACTGCCACTGGTTGGCTTGGACAACAGGAGTACTTCTTCATAGCTAGTCAGCTCGCGATCCGCAATTTCTCTTAGCAAGGATATTGCCTTGGCGAGGGATACTTCCTCTCCCTTGAGTTTGAGTTCACTCTTGAACCAGTAAACTCTGTTATCCTGCTGGACCAGAGTGCCTGAAGATTTCAGGTCGTATTTAGGGGGTGCCATGTCAAAGTCTCCTGGTGGAATGTACCGGCTCGCTCAGAAGTGAAGTTTACTGTCTGCTGTAGCAGATTGTTCGGCGCTACCCGCCGCCCGGCACTCAGATCGCCTTGGCCTACACCAGTCCCGTGCCCGGAGGCAGGTCCAGCGGTGCGCCGGGCCGGCACGTGCATGTCAGCGCGCCCAAAGGCGACGACAACTTTCGCTGGGAGAGCGCCGCCAAGGCCGTGCGTGTCGCAGCCGAAGTCGACGTGCTGCACGGCGCGGAGACGAGCCTGCGCATCGACCATCCCGATTGCAAGCACAGCTTCCTGCCCGAGAGCCGGGCCAAGGCGTACAAGCATATCGATGAAGTGCTCAAGCAGCGCTGAACCTCACATTCAGAGTGAGTGTCCGTCCTTGCAGTTGCCGATTGTGCGCGATGATACAATGGCACTGCCATGACGGAACGCGAATTTGCCATCTCGATCGTCAAGAAGCTCCAGGAGGCCGGCAAGGAGGCGCTGTGGGCCGGCGGCTGTGTGCGCGATGAGTTGCTCGGCCTCGTTCCCAAGGACTACGATGTCGCCACCAGCGCTTTGCCCGATGAAGTCCAGACACTCTTTCGCCGCACGCTGGCTCTTGGCGCCAGCTTCGGCGTCATCGAGGTGCTCGGTCCGCGCGTGGACGGCGATTTTCTCAAGGTGCAGGTGGCCACGTTCCGCACCGACGCGGGCTATTCCGACGGGCGACGCCCCGATCAGGTCGTCTTTTCCTCCGCGCGAGAGGACGCGCTGCGCCGCGACTTCACCATCAACGGCATGTTCTACGATCCGGTCGCCGGGCAGCTTCACGACTTCGTCGGCGGCCAGGCCGACCTGCACGCGCGCGTCCTTCGCGCCATCGGCGATCCCGAAGTCCGCTTCCAGGAAGACAAGCTCCGGCTCCTGCGCGCGGTCCGCATTGCCACGCGTTTCGAACTGACGATTGATCCCGCCACGCAGCGAGCGATCGAGAAGATGGCGTGCGAGCTGCCGGTGGTCAGCGCCGAGCGCATTGCCGAGGAGCTGCGTCAACTTCTCGTGCATCCGCGCCGCAGCCGGGGGATGAATCTGCTGCTGGACCTTGGGCTTGCCGCGGCGATCCTGCCCGAGCTGCTCGCGATGAAGGGATTGCCGCAAGGGTTTCCGGCCCAGCCGACGGGCGACCTGTGGGACCACGTGATGCGCGTGCTGGACCTGATCGGGCCGGCGCCGTCGTTCCCGCTGGCGATGGGAACGCTCTTGCACGACGTGGGCAAGCCGCTCGTCGCCGGGCGCACGGGCGATCGCTACACCTTCTACAACCACGAACACGTCGGCGCACGCCTGGCGGGTGAAATTGCGGTGCGGCTCAAGCTATCGGGGGCCGAGCGCGAGCAGATTGTCTGGCTCGTCGAGAAGCACCAGTACCTCGCCAACGCCCGCGTGCTCAGGCCCAGCAAACTCAAGCTCATCCTCAACCACCCCGGCATCGAGGAGCTGCTTGTCCTGCACTGCGCTGACGCCCTGGCGAGCGGCAAGAACATCGATCACGTCGAATACTGCGAACAGCTCTTGCGCGAATGGAGCCCGGCCGATCTCAATCCCGCGCCGCTCCTGACGGGCCACGACCTCTTCCAGCTCGGCCAAAAGCCCGGACCGCTTTTCAAGAGGATCCTCGATGCAGTCCGGGAGGCCCAGCTCGACGGCACGATCGGCACGCACGCTGAGGCGATGGAGATCGCACAGCGGATGATCGCGGACGCCCCGTGACGCTCTGTTCAGCGTTATTCGTGACACACTTCCGCCCCAAATCGGGTATAATCGGGCGGCGGGCTCGGAGCCGGCTGATTTGTTGATACTTCATTTCTGAACGTTGCCGGCTGCGTGAAACCCCGCAATCAACTCCGAGGGTTTCCTTATGTCTCCTTCTGTGGCAGAGCGACCGTCCGCGCCGGCCTGGCCGGCGCAAGCGCACTGGGCGATACGCCTGGTATGCACGAGTAACCCGTTTTACGTCATCAGCGCCCTCCTGTTCCTCGCGGGCCTTTGGCTTTCCTGCGATCCCGAGCAGATGCAGGACACCTGGGGCCTCATGTTCGGCCTCGCGGGCTACACGCTCTTGCTGGCCCTGACCGCGTTCCTGCTCATCCGCGTCGGCAAAATCTGGGACGACGCCCGCACCGTGCTCCTGCTCGTCGTCATGATGTTCCTGGCCACTTCCGTAACCTTCGATCGCGCACTCATCTTTACCCCGTGGCAGGGCATTCTGTGCAACGTGCTGGGACTCGTTTTGGCTATTGTCGTCAGTGAGGCGCTCCTGCGCGGCACCGGATTGCGATTGCCGATCGGTTTCCGGTTGCCGTACTACCTGATCCTTGCCTTGTACTTCCTCTATCCGGCCGGCCTGGCGCTGTTTCTCGACCTGAAGCTGGCGCCCCGCAGCGAGCCGGTGATGTGGGGCATGTTCGGCTTCGCGACGGCGGCGGCGCTGGTGTTTGCGACGCTTATCTTCGCCGTGCGGCGCGGCGGCGAGTACGTCGAGGAAACCGGAACACCGTGGACCTGGCCGCTTTATCCGTGGGCGCTGTTCGGAATGCTCGGCCTTCTCGTACCGGCGCGGGCGATCCTGATGAGCTACACGCTGTATCTCATTGATGTCCGCGATCTCTACGAGGTCACCTTCGGATTCTATTTCCTCGTGCCGTTCGGGATCGTGGTCGCCACCCTCGTGCTCGAAGCAGGAATCGCGTCCGAGCGCGCATGGATGAAGTACCTCGCTCTGGGCATGCCAGTGCTGCTGCTGATTCTGGCGTTCGTCGGCCATCGCGACGAGCGCATCTACGTCGAGTTCCTGGAGATCTTCCAACGCCGGCTGGGAGCGGGCCTCGCATATTGCACGCTGACGGCAGTCGTTCTCTTTTACGCCTACGCGGCCATTCGTCAGGCGCCTATCGCAGTCGAAGCGTTGACGATTGCACTGACGGCCCTTGCGTGTCTGCGTCCCGCAACGATCGAGCTTGGCTGGGACGCGCTGACGATGCCGCATCCCACGCCATTGATGGCGGCGGGCACGCTGATGCTCGGCATCGGCGTTTGGCGGCAGGCGTCTTGGCGCTGCTTTCTCGGCACCATGGTGCTCACACTGGCCGTGCTGCTGGCGTTTCCGGATGCAGGAGAGGCGGCATCGTTGCGCTGGCCCGTCGTGTTGCACCTGGCGATCCTGTCGCTGCTCGTGGTTGGGGGGTCGTTCGAAGATTACCTTTGCCATCTGCTCCGCTTCGGCGGTGGATTGCTGGCGACGCTCGTCTGCCTGGGAGTGATGTACCTGCCCATCTCGCCGCCCGAGCCGATTCCGGCTTGGCTCACGGTCGTCTATCCGATTGCCATGGTGCTCTTGCTGGCCGGGTATGGCGTGTGGTTGTGGAATCGCCCGATTCTGGTGATGGCGGGGGGCATCCTGGCGTGCTGGCTGCTCGCATCGGGGTGGCAACTCTATCGCCAGATACGCCAGATCGCCGCCGGCATCGACTACCTGGCGATCAGTCTCATCGTCTTCATGGCGGCTATTGGTGTCAGCTTGTTGAAGACGCGTCTGTTTGCGAACTGGTTGCGGTCGCGGTCGGTCCAACCGGTTGACACGCCGTCGGACCTGCCGTGACTAGCTTCAAGGATCCATCGATTATTGACTGGCCCAAGAATTACCTTAGGGTGGGCCGAGTCATCGAGGCCCACCGAACCTTGC
>Ga0233424_10002443_pt1 | contig 13328 bp, 12 predicted proteins | sample Watercolumn_Towu_FD_181011 | JGI IMG/M metagenome (GOLD analysis project Ga0233424, IMG submission 181011) | Freshwater microbial communities from Lake Towuti, South Sulawesi, Indonesia - Watercolumn_Towuti2014_125_MG | ecosystem: Environmental > Aquatic > Freshwater > Lake | place: Indonesia...
CCCGGGGACAAGGTGACCGTGGAACTGACGCCCTACGACCTGTCCCGCGCGCGCATCGTTTACCGCGCCAAGTGATTTTTAGATAAAGGAGCCGAACATGCGTGTTCAAGCCTCTGTGAAGAAGATTTGCCGCAAGTGCAAGATTGTGCGCCGCAAGGGCGTGGTCCGTGTCATCTGCAGCGAGGCGCGTCACAAGCAGCGCCAGGGTTGATTCGCCAGGCCGCTTTGGCTTGCCAAAGTGCGGTTTGTTTCAATATAATTTTTCGTTTTTGTTGCTGGGGGTTAGTACATGGCCCGGATTGCTGGGGTAAACATCCCGAACCATAAGCACGCCGTGATCGCGCTGACGTCGATCTATGGCATTGGCCGCACGCGCGCGCAACAGATCTGCCTGGAAGCCGGGATCAATCCCGCGGCCAAGATCAAGGATCTGACCGACGCCGATGTGGACAAACTGCGTGAAGGCGTGGGCAAGTTCGCGGTGGAAGGCGACCTGCGTCGCGAGATCACCATGAACATCAAGCGCCTGATGGACTTGGGCTGCTACCGCGGCACCCGTCACCGCAAGGGCCTGCCGGTGCGCGGCCAGCGTACCCGCACCAACGCGCGTACCCGCAAGGGCCCCCGCAAGCAGATGCAGATCAAGAAGTAACAGGACAACGACATGGCCAAGGCAACAGCCGCGCGCGCGCGGAAAAAAGTCAAAAAGAGTGTGGCTGATGGGGTCGCCCATATCCACGCCTCTTTCAACAACACCATCGTGACCATCACCGATCGCCAGGGTAATGCGCTGGCCTGGGCCACCGCCGGTGGCGCGGGCTTCAAGGGGTCCCGCAAGAGCACCCCCTTCGCCGCCCAGGTGGCCGCCGAGAACGCCGGCAAGATGGCGCTGGAATATGGCGTCAAGAACCTGGAAGTACGCATCAAGGGCCCCGGCCCCGGCCGCGATTCCACCGTGCGCGCCCTGAATTCCCTGGGCTACAAGATCACCAGCATTTCCGACGTGACGCCGATGCCGCATAACGGTTGCCGTCCGCCCAAGAAGCGCCGCATCTAAGGAGAGCACACGTGGCCCGCAATCTTGATCCCAAATGCCGTCAGTGCCGCCGCGAGGGCGAGAAACTCTTCCTCAAGGGCGAGAAGTGCTTCACGGAAAAGTGCGCCATCGAGCGCCGCAACCAGGTCCCCGGTCAGCACGGCGCCAAGCAGGCGCGGTTGTCCGACTACGGCGTCCACCTGCGCGAGAAGCAGAAGGTCCGCCGCATCTACGGCGTACTGGAAGCCCAGTTCCGCCTGACCTACAAGGAAGCCGAGCGTCGCCGCGGCGTCACCGGTGAGAATCTGCTCCAGATCCTGGAGTCCCGCCTGGATTCCGTGGCCTACCGCATGGGCTTCGGCGCCTCGCGTACCGAGGCACGCCAAGTGGTGCGCCACAACGGCATCAAGGTCAATGGCCGTCGGGTCAACATCCCGTCCTATCAGGTGAGGCCGGGTGACGTGGTGGAAGTCAGCGACAAGGCCAAGGCTCAACTTCGCTTGAAGGGCTCCGTCGAAGCCGCCGAGGGTCGCGGTTTCCCCGAGTGGGTGGACGTGGATGCCAAGGCCATGAAGGGCACCTTCAAGGCGCTGCCGCAGCGCGCCGAGTTGCCGGCGACCATCAACGAATCCTTGGTGGTCGAACTGTATTCCAAGTAATTGACTCGCGGGCTCGCCCTTTGGGGCGAGCCGGGCAACATAAAGGGAACCCACTATGTCCAACACCGGTGAACTGCTGAAACCCCGTATTGTCGAGGTCAACAGCATTTCCCCTCGTCAGGCCCGCATCACGCTGGAGCCTTTCGAGCGTGGCTACGGCCACACTCTGGGTAATGCCCTGCGCCGCATCCTGCTGTCTTCGATGCAGGGTTACGCGCCGACCGAGATCCGCATCGCCGGTGTCGTGCATGAATATTCCGCCATCGACGGTGTTCAGGAGGACGTGGTCGACATCCTGCTCAACCTGAAGGGTCTGGCAGTCAAGCTGAACAGCCGGGGCGATGCGTTGCTGACCATCAACAAGGCCGGCGAAGGCCCGGTGACCGCCGCCGACATCCAGGCCGGCCACGACGTGGAAATCCTGAATACCGACCACGTCATCGCCAACCTCACCAAGGGTGGCAAGCTGGAGATGGAAATCAAGGTGGAGAGCGGTCGCGGCTACGTGCCCGCCAGCACTCGTGCCCAAGACGAAGAGACCCGCCCGGTCGGGGTCATCCTGGTGGACGCCCTGTACAGCCCGGTCAAAAAAGTCAGTTTCAGCGTCGAGTCCGCCCGCGTCGAGCAGCGCACCGACTTGGACAAGCTGATCCTGGAGATCGAGACCAACGGCGTCATCGAGCCCGCCGAGGCCGTGCGCCACGCCGCCCGCATCCTGATCGAGCAGCTGGCTTCCTTCGCCGACCTGCAGGGCGTGGTGCCCATGGGCGGCGACTCCCCCATGATGAAGTCCAGTTCGCCGCAGATCGATCCCATCCTGCTGCGTCCCGTGGACGAGCTGGAGCTGACGGTGCGTTCCGCCAACTGCCTGAAGGCCGAGAACATCTATTACATCGGTGACCTGATCCAGCGCACCGAGACCGAATTGCTGAAGACCCCCAACCTGGGCCGCAAGTCCCTGAACGAAATCAAGGACGTGCTCGCCGCCCGTGGTTTGACCCTGGGCATGAAGCTTGAGAACTGGCCACCCGCCGGCCTCGACAAGCCCTGATCAAGAGGTAGAAGAACATGCGCCACCGCCTTTCCAATCGCAAACTCAACCGCACCAGCAGCCACCGCGCCGCTTTGTTGCGCAACCTGTCCATCGCCCTGCTCACGCATGAAGCGATCAAGACCACTCTGCCCAAGGCCAAGGAGCTGCGTCGCGTCGTCGAGCCCCTCATCACCCTGGGCAAGAAGCCGACCCTGGCCAACCGCCGCCTGGCCTTCGACCGTCTGCGCGATCGTGATCTGGTCAGCAAGCTGTTCAACGACCTCGGTCCCCGTTTCATGGCTCGCCCCGGCGGCTACGTGCGCATCCTGAAGTTCGGCTTCCGCCAGGGCGACAACGCCCCCATGGCCTATGTGGAACTGGTGGATCGTGCGCCTGAGGCTGCCGCCGAACCGGTCGCTGCCGAATAAGCCACGCCTTGCTTCAGAAAAGCCGGCCTTGGCCGGCTTTTTTATTTTCCGGGTAAGCTTGGACGAGGTTCTTTCGGGAGCATCGCCATGCTGGTCCTGTTCACTGATTACGGCTGGACCGACCCCTACGTGGGCCAGGTCAAGGCCGTGTTCGCCGCGCGTGCGCCGGGTGTGCCGGTCATCGACCTGCTGCACAACGCGCCGGACTTCAATGCCCACGCCGGCGCCCAGTTGCTGGCTGCGTTTTCCCAGTCCTTTCCCCCCGGCGCGGTGTTCTTCTGCGTCGTGGATCCGGGCGTGGGCGGTCCCCGCGAGGCGGCGGTGGTGGAGGCGGACGGGCGCTGGTTCGTGGGGCCGGACAACGGCCTCCTGTCCATCGCCGCGAACCGGGCGGGAAAGACACGGGCTTGGCATATCCACTGGCGGCCGGACAAGCTTTCCGCCAGCTTCCACGGCCGCGACCTGTTCGCGCCGGTCGCGGCCCGCATCGCGGCCGGGAATTTTCCCGCCGACTGGCTGACGCCCGTGCAGGCCCTCCAGGTGCGCTTCGATGCCACCGATCTGCCCCGCATCCTCTACATCGATCATTTCGGCAACGCCTGGACCGGCATCCGGGGCGGCCTGGCCGATTCCGGCGTCATCCTGGAGGTAAAGGGCAAGTTCCTGGCCTGGCGCCGGGTGTTCGGCGAGGCGGCCAAGGGCGAGGCGTTCTGGTATGTGAACAGCGCCGGGCTGGTGGAGATTGCCGCGAACCGGGCAAGCGTCGCCCAGATCCTGGGCCTGGCGGTAGGGGATGTGGTCAGACTATCAGGATCGCCCGATAGTCGTTCGCATTAGTACGGGTGGGCCCGGTCAGGATCACCTCGTCGAGGGCGGCGAACAAGGCGTGGGCGTCGTTGTCGTCCAAGTGCTTCCGGGCCGAGAGGCCAAGGGCACCGGACCGCGACAGGATGTCCGGACCGATGACCGCGCCTGCGCTTTCGGAAACGCCGTCGATGCCGTCGGTGTCGGCCGCCAGCGCATGGACGCCGGCCAGGCCGTCCAGGGCGAGCCCAAGCGCCAGCAGGAACTCGGCATTGCGCCCACCCCGGCCGCTTCCTCGCACCGTGACCGTGGTCTCGCCGCCGGACAGCAGGACCACCGGCGGTTGCCAGGGCGAGCCGTGCCGGCGGACCTCCCGCGCCAGGGCGGCGAATACCTGGGCCACCTCCCGCGCCTCACCGGTGATGGTGTCGCCCAGGATGACCGGGGTGACGCCCCGTGCCCGGAAGTAAGCCGCCCCGCCCAGCAGGGCGTCGCGGCCGTTGGCCAGGCGCCTGTGCTCGACACGTGAGAAGCAGGCGGCGCCGGGCTTGGGTGTCTCGGGCCATCGCCCGGCCGCACCCCCCCGGAGATGGGCCAGCACCGCGGCCGGAGCCGCGACCCACCAGCGTTCCAGCACCGCCAGGGCATCGGCGTAGGTGCCGGGGTCCGGTGCGAAGGGGCCTGAGGCGATGACGGAGGGATCGTCGCCGGTGACATCGGAGATCATCAGCGCCGTGACCGGCGCCGCGCAGACCTCGGCCAGACGTCCGCCCAGTGTGGCGGACAGGTGCTTGCGCACGCAGTTGATGTCGGCGATGGGGGCGCCGCTGGCCAACAGGGCACCGCTCACGGCTCGGATGTCATCCAGTTCCAGTCCTGCCGCGGGCAGCGTCAGCAGACTGGAGCCGCCGCCGGAAATCAGGGCGAGAAGCCGGTCATCCGGGCCGGCGCTGCGGACGATGTCCAACAGGTGCTGCGCGGCGGCCACGCCGGCGGCATCGGGCAGGGGGTGGCCGGCTTCGACGACCTCGATACGGGAATGCCGCTTTCCCTCTCCCCCTTCCCCTCCCCCGGTGGGGGAGGGGAGAAGATGGCCGTGACGGGTGATGACCAGGCCGGACAGGGGGGCGCCCGCGGGCCAATGGGCTCCGACGCTGGCCGCCATGTCGGCGGCCGCCTTGCCGGCGCCGACCACGAGGGTGCGGCCTGCGGGCGGAGGCGGGAGATGGGGCGGCAGCACGCGCTCCGCCTTGACGGCCGCCACGGCGGCATGGAACGAAGCGATCAGCAGGTTGCGGGGGGAGTCGTACGGATTCATGGCGGTCAGGGACGGGATTGCAGGCCGTAATGTGCCACCAGGCATGCCGCCCGCGTCAACCGAGGTGTTAGCATCCCGCCTCCCATGCGCATTGAACACCTTCGCCAGCGCCTGCGCGACCTCGGGGCCAAGCCCCCGCACGAGCACCGCCTGCTGCGGTCGTGGTCCCAGGCCCTGCCCTTCGAACAGGGCCGCAACCCGCCCGAGGATTTCTTTCCGGCGCGGCTGCGTGCCGCCTGGCCTACCCTGGCCGGGGAACTGGCCGGCCTGGTGCGCCTGCGCGCCGAGCATGCGGCCGAGGACGGTTCCGCCCGCCTGTTGCTGGAACTGGCCGACGGCCAGGCCGTGGAAAGCGTGCTGCTGCCGCGCGGTGGGCTGTGCGTCTCCACCCAGGTGGGCTGCGCCGTGGGCTGCCTGTTCTGCATGACCGGCCGGGACGGGCTGCTGCGCCAGTTGGGCTCCGCCGAGATCGTCGCCCAGGTGGCGCTGGCGCGCGCGCGTCGCCCGGTGCGGCGCGTGGTGTTCATGGGCATGGGCGAGCCGGCGCACAATCTGGACAACGTGCTGGAGGCCATCGAGCTGCTGGGCACGGCGGGCGGCATCGGCCATAAGAACCTGGTGTTCTCCAGCGTGGGCGACCGCCGCGTATTCGAACGCCTGCCCTTGGGCATGGTGAAGCCCGCCCTGGCCATTTCCCTGCATTCCGCCCGCGCCGATCTGCGCGCGCGCTTGCTGCCCAAGGCCTCGGCCCTGGCGCCCGAGGAACTGGTCGAACTCGGGGAGCGCTACGCCCGTGCCACGGGCTATCCGATCCAGTACCAGTGGACCCTGCTGGCGGGCGTCAACGACAGCGAGGAGGAGGTGGAGGACATCGCCCGGCTGCTGGCCGGCAAGTACGCCATGATGAATTTCATCCCCTACAACGCCAATGAGGGTTTCGGCTTCCGGCGGCCCACTTGGGAGCATGCCTCGAAGCTGGCCGGCCTGCTGAACCGGCGCGGCATCCTTACCCGCCTGAGAAATTCCGTCGGCCAGGACGTGGAGGGCGGTTGTGGGCAGCTGCGGGCGCGCGCCGCCTAGAAGCGCTCGCCTTCCTTCAGGTAGCGCCACTGGCCCGGAGGCAGGTCGCCCAGGGCCACGCGGCCGATACGCACCCGCTTGAGTCCCAGAACCTTGAGGCCGACCAGTTCGCACATGCGGCGGATCTGGCGCTTGCGGCCCTCCTTGAGGATGAAGCGCAGCTGGTCCGCGTTCTGCCAGGTCACCCGCGCCGGGCGCAACTGGCGGCCGTCCAGTTCCAGGCCGTGGTTGAGCAGTTTCAGGCCTTGTTCAGAGAGCTGTCCCGCCACCCGCACCAGGTATTCCTTCTCGATGTCGGAATCGTCACCGATCAGCTGCTTGGCGATGCGCCCGTCCTGGGTGAGCACCAGCAGGCCGGTGGAGTCGATGTCCAGACGGCCGGCGGGGGCCAGGCCCTTGAGCATGGCCGGGCGGAAAGCCGGACCGCCGCTGCCGGGCCATTGCGTTTCCTTGCCGATCAGGGTCACTGCGGGCTGATAGCCGGGTTCCGGCTGGCCGGAAACGAAGCCAATCGGTTTATGCAGCAGCACCGTGACGCGTTGTTGCTGCTGCTTCTGGGCCTGCTGGGCCAGGTGGATCTGGCAGTTGGGGTCCACCCGGGTGCCCAGTTCGGAGATGCGCTGGCCGTCCACGAACACCAAGCCCTGCTCGATGTAGGCATCGGCTTCACGGCGGGAGCACAGGCCCCGCTCGGACATGAGCTTGGAGAGGCGGATGCCCTCAGGTGGCGGCATCATGCACCCAGTCCGCGCCCAGTCCGCCGTACAGGCTGTCCAGGTAGGCGGGGGACTCCACCTCCGCCAGCCGGGCGCGGGCGCGGGCCAGCCTGGCTTCGCAGTCCTGGCGCTCGTCGTGCTCGCAGCGGGTGTCGGCCTCCGCCAGGAAGGTCTCCAGGTAGGCCGCCTGCCGTTGCGCCAGCCGGATGTCCCTCTGCTGCTGGATTTCCAGACGGCGGCGGTACCAGGCACTGGCCAGCACGTTCTCGCGCGTGAACAGGGCGCGGGTGTCCGGGTGGTGCAGGTCCTTCCCCTCGTATTGCCCCTCGACCATGATGTGCAGCAGGGCTTTCAGCGGCGGGCAGGCATCGTGCACCGAGCCGTCCTCCAGATAACCCCGCGCCACCTTGGCGTGCTGTTCGGCGATGTGCTCCACCCCTTCGGCGAAGGCGGCCAGGTCCTGGGTCTCGGGGCGGAGCATGGCCTCGTCGAAGGCGCTCACCGGGTCGTCGAAGATCTTGCCCAGGTAGGCGTGCATGAAGCGGGTGGTGATGCGGTAGCCCAGGCGGCTGGCGGGGATGCGGCGGCCTTCGTATTCGAAGTCCTTCACCGGCTCCAGGTAGCCCTTGCCGATCAGCCACTTCGCGTCACGTTCCTGGGGCGACAGGCGGCACCAGATCTCCGGCATGAGGAAGCTGACGTCGTGGTCCACGCGGCGGTGGGGGCCGATGTAGCCGGCGGCGGTGGAGTAGCCGTCGTGACCGCACAGGATGAAGGAGACCAGGGCGTTGTTCAGGTCCGCCGTGTAGGTCAGGGCGTTGAACGGTCCCTTGGTGAGCGCGCCCTCCGACCCGGCGCCGGTGGTGGAGGGGGACTTGCCCGACAGGCTGGCGATGAAGTCCATGAACAGCTCCGGCAACTCCTGGTAATGGATGGGGCCATACACCGCCAGGGCGGGGATGCCGGGGGCCGGCGGATTGTTGCGGCGGCCCGGCAGCATGGCGTCCACCGGCCAGTGCACCGGGGCGTGGGCGGGCATGCGCCGCGCCAAACGCACGCCCATCTCGGCCACGTGGCCGTCGCGGGGGCGCTCCAGGTCCGGACGTTTTTGCAGGTAGCGCACGTTGGGACTGGGCTTGCCGTTGACCAGGCGGGCGTGGGCGGAGGAGACGAAATAGCCGTCCTCCTTCGCCGCCTCGCGGATGAAGGCCTGCATGACCGGCGTGTAGTGGTGGAAGCCCACCACGTCCTCGGTGAGGTCGATGGCGTCCTGGCGCGTGAGGGGCTCGAAATTGGAGATGAAGTTGTCCGGGTCGGTGAGGTCGTGTTCGGTCTGGGCGTCCAGGCCGCGATGCTTGGCGTCGTCCGGGCGCTGGAACAGGCGCGCCTCGCAGTTGCCCACCAGCTTCACGGCGGCGGCGGGGACGAGGCCGGGGCGCAGGTGCCGGATGCGCCCGATGGGCAGGGTGGCGGAGGCGGCGATGTCGTCGGCGAGCTGGATCTTGCGCGCGCCCACGAAGTCCTGGCGGGTCTTGTAGACGCGCCAAGCGCCTTCCTCCAGGCGCCCGATGCGGACGTAGCTGGCTTCCAGCTTGCGGCGGTGGAACTTGAGCTCATGGCCGGGGTGGCCGTTCACCAGGTCGACGTTAAAGTGCTCGCGCCAGTCGTCGCCCCACTCCTGGCGGTAGAAGCGCTTGATGACATACACCAGGGCGCGCACGTGGTTGGGGATGCTGGCGAGCCAGGCGTTGTATTGCGGGGTGTATTCCTCGGAAGGGGTGAGCAGTTTGATCACCGAGCCCACGGTGCGGTTGTCCGCCAGCAGGGGGCGGGTGTCAAGGCCGTGGGACGGCGGGGTCTTGAAGCGGTCGGTGTAGTCCCGCTTGAAGATGGCCTCCACCTGGTCGAGGTCCTGCCTGATGTCCTGCACGTAGTAGGGGCCGGACAGCACGGCGGAATCCAGGGATTTGGAGATTTCCGACTTGCCGCCGCCGGACACGGTGCAGGGCTTGTAGCAGAAGGCGCCCTCCGGCTCGCTGCCGACGAAGCGCCAGGAGGGTGCGTGCGGATGCTTCTCCAGGCTCACCTTGAGGCCGCAGGGATAGAGGTAGGCATTGCCCGCCAGCAGCTTGATGCCCTGCTCGACGCCGTCCTTATGCCAGGTGGCGCGCTGCTCCAGCATGTCCAGGCGCGCGTCCTCCGGCAGGTAGATGACCTCCTTGAAGCGCCGGTCCACGCCGTAGCCCTCGGGGCGGAAGTCGATCAGGTCGGCGTAACGCTCCCGCATCTCGGCCAGGGTGTGGCCGCTGGCCTGGTACTTGGAATCCAGCACGTAGCCGTCGCCCAGGTTGTAGCTGGGAAAGGCCAGGGCGCCACCAGAGTGCTCCTCCTCGGAACCGCCCAGCAAGTTGGCGGCATAGCTGATCTGGGACTTGATCTCCTTCTTGGAGTAGCCGAAGTAGTTGTCGGCTATGATCGTGACGATGACGCCTTGCATGTCGCGGCACACCACCTTGAAGGCGGAGCCGTCGTTGTACTTCTCGGCCTCATCCCGCCAGCACATGCCGTCGCGGCGCTGGCGCTCGCTTGCCTGGTCGTAATGGGGCAGCCCCAGTTCCTTCTTGGTGAGGTGGATGAGGTGGGGCGCCAGAATGACGCAGCCGGTGTGGCCGGACCAGTGATCCACGTCCAGGCCGGCGTCGTGCTGCGGCAGGTAGGGATCGCCGCCATTGCCGAAGATACGTTCGACGAAATCCAGGTTGGACACCAGGCCGCCGGGCGCGAAGAAGCGGGTCTCCATGCGCTTTTCCGGCAACACGCCGGGTACGCCTGGGGACACCAGGGGGCGCAGCAGCAGGGAGACCCAGAGATGGGCCTGCGCTTCCTGGCCGCTGTTGAAGGGCAGGCGCAGCAGGTCGGCGGGCGGATTCATGGCCGCCCGGAACAGGGCGGCGAACACCGATACCGGTACCGCCTTCTTGTCCGTGGGGATGGGCAGACCGCCTTCCGCCACATGGAACACCCCTGCGGTGGTGCGGCGGTCCTTCTGCGGATTGTGCAGCACGCCCTGCTTGACCCGGTAGGAGATGAGCCAGGGGGATTCGAAGCGGTCGCGGTCGGCAGGCAGGGAAAGTTCCGCCGCCAATTCGGGTCGGTCCAGCACGAAGGGAGCCTGGGGCAAGGCCAAATCCGCGGTCACGCCATGGTGTGCCAGGTAGGTGTTCAGGAAGTCCTGGATGCGCCGGTCCGCCGGGCAGCGATAGCCGCCGAGCAGGCGGCGGTGCTGGCGATAGTTGCGCAGCAGGTCGTCGGCGATGTCCAGCAGGTCGTCGCTGTCGCCGTGCCAGCCGGGCTGGCCCAGGGCGGCCAGTTGCAAGTTGGCCTGGCGGATGCGCCGCATGCGTTCGGGCGAGATGGAGCGGCGCGCCAGACGGCCGGCGCGCGGAAAATCGTCTTTCATGGGAATGGCCTTGCGGATTGAATACGCCCGCTATTTTCGCATCAGACCGGGCCCGGGGCCATCCGCCGCGAATCCGCGCTCAGGCGTAGGCGCGGGGATTGACGATTTCCAGCAGTTCGAAGGATTGGATCAGAGAGGTCTGCATGACCTCGGTAAGCAGGCTCCGCTCCAGTTTCAGGGAACTAAAGGACGCCTCGTCGAAGGTGAGGTTGTATTCGCCGAGCTCGTAGCGAGCCTTGATGTCCGGCGACATGTGGAAGGCGATGTCCCCGGCCACATGCACGATGGCCGCTTCCCTCGGGTAGGTGGGCGCGTCCAGGGGATGCAGCTGGTAGGCGATCAATTCGTCAAGCGCCTCAGGCAGGCGCCAGGCGCGCATCAGCGCGGCGCCCAGCTCGGCGTAGGTGAAACCGAACACCGCCCGCTCCGCCTCGATGATGGCGGCCTCGCCCTGGTCCTTGTCCTGCAACACCTGGCGGTAATGCAACGGCCGGCTGGCGTAGAACACCAAGCGCCCCACCTTGTGCAGCAAGCCCGCCAGGAACATGCGCTCGGACTCGCGCACGCCGCATTTCTGCGCCAGGTTGCGGCTGACCACGCCGCAGGTCACGCTGTTGTCCCAGAAGTCCATCATGTCCACGAATTCCGAGGAGATGCCCTTGAAGGTGGTGATCACCGAGGTGGACAGCACCAAGTCGCGCAGGGCCTTCATGCCGATCAGGGTGATGGCGCGGGAGATGGTGTCCACCCGGGAAGGCAGGCCGTACCAGGCGCTGTTGGCCAGACGCAGTACGGTGGTGGCGATGCCAGCGTCCAGCTGCACCACCTCCACCAGTTCCTTGGTGGAGGTATCGGGCCGGTCGATCAGCTCGTTGATGCGGATGGCGACATCCGGCAGGCTGAAAAGATGTTCGACTTCCTGGACCAGTTGCTGGGGATGCATGCGTGCGGCTCTTTCTGGAAACGCTGTAAGGATAGCCGCAAACTGCCCAGCATCGGGTATTTCCGGCGATAGCGTGGTCGGCCTGCGCGTGTGAGCGTCACCTGCTACGGAGCGCCGGTTTGAGGTACCGCCCCGTATGGCTCGCCTTGTTCCTGGCGATCTGCTCTGGCGTGCCCTCGGCGATGATCCGCCCGCCCCCTTCGCCCCCCTCCGGCCCCAGGTCGATGACCCAGTCGGCGGTCTTGATGACGTCCAGGTTGTGCTCGATGACCACCACGGTGTTGCCGTTGCCCACCAGGCGGTGCAGCACCTTGAGCAGCATGTCGATGTCGTGGAAGTGCAGGCCCGTTGTCGGCTCGTCGAGGATATAGAGGGTCCTGCCCGTATCCCGCTTGGACAGTTCCAGGGCCAGTTTCACCCGCTGGGCTTCGCCGCCGGATAGCGTGGTGGCGGCCTGGCCCAGGCGGATGTAGGTGAGGCCCACGTCCATGAGGGTTTGCAGCTTGCGCCTGACCACGGGCACGGCGTGGAAGAAGTCGAAGGCTTCCTCCACGGTCATCTGCAGGATCTCGTGGATGTTCCTGCCCTTGTACTGCACCTCCAGGGTTTCCCGGTTGTAGCGCTGGCCGTGGCAGACGTCGCAGGGGACGTAGATGTCGGGCAGGAAGTGCATCTCCACCTTGATCATGCCGTCGCCCTGGCAGGCCTCGCAGCGGCCGCCCTTGACGTTGAAGGAGAAGCGGCCCGGCTCGTAGCCCCGCTCCCGGGCCTGGACGGTGCCGGCGAACAGTTCGCGGATGGGGGTGAACAGGCCGGTGTAGGTGGCCGGGTTGGAGAGGGGGGTGCGGCCGATGGGGGCCTGGTCCACGTTCACCACCTTGTCGAAGAACTCGATGCCCTCGATAGCCTCGTAGGGCGCCGGCTCGTGGGCGGCGCCGTTGAGTTGGTTGGCGGTGATGGTGTAGAGCGTGTCGTTGATCAGCGTGGACTTGCCCGAACCGGACACGCCGGTCACGCAGACGAAGATGCCGGTGGGCAGGTTGAGGGTGATGTTCTTCAGGTTGTTGCCGTGGGCGTTGATGAGCTTCAGAGCCCGGCCTTCCCGCGCCGCGCGGCGCGTCCCCGGCAGGGGGATGGACATTTTCCCGGAGAGATAGCGGCCGGTGAGGGAGGCTTCGCTGGCCAGGATGTCCTTCAGCGTCCCCTGGGCGACGATCTCGCCGCCGTGCTCGCCGGCCCCCGGCCCCATGTCCAGGATGAAGTCGGCGTGGCGGATGGCGTCCTCGTCGTGCTCGACGACGAGGACCGAATTGCCCAGGTCGCGCAGGTGCTTGAGAGTGCCCAGCAGGCGGTCGTTGTCGCGCTGGTGCAGGCCGATGGAGGGCTCGTCCAGCACGTACATGACGCCGGTGAGGCCGGAGCCGATCTGGCTGGCCAGGCGGATGCGCTGGGCCTCGCCGCCGGACAGGGTGTCGGCGGAACGTTCCAGGCTCAGGTAATCCAGGCCCACCTCGTTGAGGAAGCTGAGGCGGGCGCGGATCTCCTTGACGATCTTGTCCGCCACCTGGGCGCGGTGGCCTTCCAGCTTGAGGGCGTCGAAGAAGGCCAGGGCCTGGCGGATTGGCAGGCGGGAGAGGTCGTGCAGGGTCCAGCCGCCCACCGTCACGTTGCGCGCCTCCAGGCGCAGACGGGCGCCGCCGCATTCCGGGCAGGGGCTGGTGGCGATGTAGCGGGCCAGCTCCTCGCGGATGAGCTGGGATTCGCTTTCCTTGTAGCGCCGCTCCAGGCTGGGGATGACGCCGTCGAAGCGGTGCCGGCGGACGACCTTGCGACCGCCGTCGCAGAGATAGT
>Ga0233424_10002445_pt1 | contig 13321 bp, 9 predicted proteins | sample Watercolumn_Towu_FD_181011 | JGI IMG/M metagenome (GOLD analysis project Ga0233424, IMG submission 181011) | Freshwater microbial communities from Lake Towuti, South Sulawesi, Indonesia - Watercolumn_Towuti2014_125_MG | ecosystem: Environmental > Aquatic > Freshwater > Lake | place: Indonesia...
TGCGACCGGCTTCCCTCTTCGCTCGATGACGATGGCTTTCATTGAACGACCTATAGTAAGTCGATGCCACTCCGTCGCCTCGCGCTGCTCGCAACGCTCGTAGCGCACGCCATCCCCGTGATGGTGATGGCTGATGTGATCGCCGACCCGCCAATCATCGCGCTTGGCTACATCGAACCGCGGTCGACGATCACGCGGAACTTCCGCCTCGTCAACACCGGATCCGCGCCGGTGACAATCGCCTCAGCCGTTCCCTCGTGCACCTGCACGACGGTCGAGGCGCAAGGCAAGACCATCCCGGCAGGCGGCGTCCTCGAGTTGCCCATGACCATGAAGGTTGCGGCATCGACTGGCCTGAAGGTCGCAGGCATCACATTTACCTTCCGAGAGGGCGTGCCTCCGGTGAAGGTGGACATGCAGGGTGAGATTGCGTTTCCGGTCCGCGCCACAACCATCGACTTCGTGTCGGGCGCGCGCGTGCCGTTTGTCAACGCGTTTGGCGACCCGGCGAATCAGCAAGGAGCCGCGAATGCGCCGCAGCGCGGCACCGTCATCGTCGAATCAATCGACGGCGCACCGTTTCGGATTCTCTCAGTCATGGGTCGCCCGCCTGAGTTTCTTGGTGAGAGCGATCCATCAACGCCGCGCGCGCTCTATGAAGTCCGCTACGACCTACAGGGACTCGCATGCGAGAGCTTCCCCCCCTACCTCGTCATCTCGACCGACCATCCCAAGGCACCGCTGGTGGATCTGCGCATTCGCCACAAGTGTTCGCGCATCTCTCCGCGGATTCCATTTGCCGAGTATCGCGCGAATCTCGGCGCGGTTGTTCCCGGCCTACCCGCTCTGTTTGACTTCGAGCTCAAGCAGGCGAACGGTTGGCGCGCTACGGGCGTCGCCTCTTCAGATCCCCGCGTCAAGCTTGAGCTGGTTGGTCAGCGCGTCGATGGCACGCACACATTGATCTCTATGCGCGCGACGCCTGATGCTTCGCTCCGCGGAACAATGCTCTTCCCTGCAACGCTCACAGCAACGGATCCTTCAGGCGCGACGCAGCAAAGCGACTTCTGGATCTGTCTAGACGCGCGCGAGGGCTCTCAGAAGGCAGGGTCGTAGACCTTCGATCGGACGAACGCGGCGATGTCTTGGGGGCGAGGTTCGCGTGCGAGTCCGGCATCGAAGATGTGAGTAGCAACATCGATGGCGACCTGCACACTGCTCTCAAAGATTGAAGCGATGGGCGGGAAGATGAGTCCCACCGAGAGGTCCTGATCCGTTGTCTGTCTGGCGAGCGACTCAGCCGCGCGAAGGAACATTTCGTCGGTAACGCGTGAGGCGCGCGAGGCGTAGACCGCCATTCCGACCGCCGGATAGATGTAGACATTGTTCCCCTGTCCCGGCACAAAGAGGCGGCCATTGAAGTGAATCGGCGGAAACGGGCTACCCGACGCGACGATCGCACGGCCGTCCGACCAACGGATCGCCTCCTCCGCTGTGCACTCGCTCTTCGATGTCGGATTCGAAAGTGGGAAGATGATCGGTCGCGCGTTGAGGCGCGCCATCGTTCGAATCACACGCTCGTCGAATGCGTGGGCGACCGTTGAAACCCCGACGATCGCCGTGGGACGCACTGCCTCGACCACATCAGCGAAGGCGGTCATCGGCGAGTCGGGACCCGAAGGCGCGTTGGCGGGAACGGCGATGCCGTCGAGCGAAGGTGCGTAGCGCTGCAGGTAGTCCGCGAGCTTGGGCATCCCCGCGTGCACGAGTCCCCGCGAGTTCACGAAGGAGCAGCGCTTACGCGCCTCTGCGAGGGGAACTCCAACTTCGGTGAGGTGCTTCACAAAGAGATCCGCGATGCCGACCGCCGCACTCCCCGCTCCAAGGAACAGAATCCGCTGATCGGCCATCTTGTTCCCCGCAACGCGGCACGCACCGAAGAGCCCCGCGACAGCGATCGATGCCGTCCCCTGAATGTCATCGTTGAAGCAGCACACGCGATTGCGATACCGCTCGAGGAGCGGTATCGCGTTCTTGTTGGTGAAGTCTTCAAACTGAATGCAGCAGTCCGGGAAGACTTGCTGCACCGCGTCGACGAACTCGTCGACGAAGGAGAGGTACTCCGCTCCCTCGATGCGCCGCTGTCGCAGTCCGGGATAGAGCGGATCCGACAAGAACGCGGCATTGTTCGTGCCGACATCAAGGACGACGGGCAGGGTGGCCTGAGGAGGAACTCCCGCACAGGCCGTATAGAGCGCCAGTTTGCCGACCGGGATCCCCATCCCGCACACACCTTGATCTCCAAGACCAAGGATGCGCTCTCCGTCGGTCACGACGATGAATCGCACCTCGCGCACCGGCCAGTTGCGCAAGACCTCAACAAGCTGGCCGCGACGGCGTGTCGACAGATACATGCCCTTGGGTCGGCGCATGATGTGGCCGAACTTCTGGCAGGCTTCGCCGACCGTCGGTGTGTAGACGATGGGCATGTAGCGCTGAAAGTCGCTGCGAAGGAGCGCATAGAAGAGCCGCTCTTGGCGATCCTTCAGCGCGGATAGGTACTGGTACTTCGCGATGTCCGTTGGTTGCTCGGCGAACTGAGTCCGCGCGCGACTCATTTGTGAGGCCATCGTCTCCACTCCGTCGGGGAGAAGCCCAATGAGGCCGTGGTCCTGTCTCTGCTGCTCTGTGAACGCAGTGCCGAGATTGCGCCGCGCATCCAGCAACAGCTTGTATCCCCTCGGCGCGTCGATCCGTGACATGCTCATGTCGCGAGCATAACGCGACGCGAATGGGGTGTCACACCGACTTCTACACTCGGCGTCGTGACCGCAGACGAGCGCGCTGGAGCAACGAACGGCGCATGGCCGGAGGAGATTCCTTGCGCACTCAGGGAGGAGGCGCGAGATTGGTGTCGCGTTTGGGGCGACGAGTCGATCGCCGATACGACACGCATCGTCATGAGCGCACGAATGCGGCGCACGCTCGGGTGCGCATTGCGGCGCACGCGCGTCGTCCGGCTGAATAGGGTGCTCATTCACCCGGAGTGTGCTGCGCTGCTGCGCGAAGTGCTTTGCCACGAGCTTGCGCATGTGCTCGTAGTCGCCCGCTGTGGCGCAAGCGCGCGCCCGCATGGTCCCGAGTGGCGCGCGGCGATGGCAGCACAGGGGTTTTCCCCACGCATCACCATTCCCGCCACGGAACTTCCCGCCGTGCTGAGGTACCTAGCGTCATCCCCCCGACGCGGACGCACGCGACGGCGGCGAACGCTACGCAGGACGCTCGCGCAGCGAATCCGGGATCTTGTGCCAAAGCTGCGCGGGGCTGTGCGCTAGCGGATCTTGAGCGACATCCGCTGCTCTAGCAGTTGCGCGTCACGCTCGCGCCCAGCGATTCGCAGCGCCTGAGCTAGTTGTAGTCCCGACCGATACCAGTTGGACTGTCGCGCGAACTGTGGCGCGATCCCCTCGGGCACCTCCATTGATCGAAAGGCGCGATCGTGCAGCGTCACATTTCCACTGACATCGTTGACCGTGCCGAGGATGGCGGATGCCCTCTGTAACGCGGTGATCGCGAAGGGGCCATCGTTCGCGTACCGACTAAGAATGGCCTCGTAGCACCGACCGGCAGCCGCGAGATCGCCATCGCGCTCATAGAGATCGGCCTGCTTCAACAGGATCTGACCGGAAAGATCCCCTCGACCACTGAAAATCTCGAGCGCACCGTCGAGCGCGGCGTGCCGCTGCACGGGATCGGGAATCGCGTCGATCATCGGAGCAATCGTGCGGAGCGCGTACTCGGGGTAGGACTCGCCGCAGAGCTCGAGGATGTCCGAAGACCAAGTTCGCATCTGGTCCGTCGTCATCGCGCCAGTGCGCGCGGCGAGGGGGACTAGCGCCCACGAGCGCGGATCGGTGACGCATGCGCGCACCGCGAGGCGCGTGAGATCAAGCGCGTGACTGACCGTGAGCGGATCAGCCGCCGTCACCGACTTTGGATCCCCTAGCAAACGGCGAGCGGCGATCCTCAGCGCAGCGGCGTACGCCCGATCTTGCGCGGGCTCAATCCCGAACTGCACCAGCATCGGCATCTGCGTGTTCGACACGCCTTGCAGGGACTGCGGGTCGCGGATCATGCCTTCCACGCCTTGGTACGCGCCAAATCTGCCCGTCTCGGCCCAACGCGGCGCGCGACCCGCGCTCGCGACATACCCGATCCACGCGTGCGAGAGCACGCCGTCGGTCGCCGTTGTGTAGACGCAAGGAACGCCGATCGCTTTGCCGACCGTCGTCGCGAAGTAGGCCTGATCCGCGCAAATGCCGCCGAAGCGAAGAATGTTTCGCAGGTTCCATCCTGCGGCGGTGACTCTCTTCTGTCCCCCCTTCTCGAGGTAGTCAAAGTCGTACTCGACTCTGTCGTAGAGATCGCCCACCGCCGGATGTCCGGCGAACTGCGTCGTCGCCCACGCGAGCTCATCCGGCGATGCGGCGACATCTACGACATAGACAAGCAACTCCGGAGCGATGCCTCGCAATCCGAAGAACATGCGCCGTTCATTTGCGACGAAGTGGTCGAACACAGCCAGCGGATCGGCGCCGTGCGCGGCGTTCTCATTGACTTGGACGATGAGCGGAACGTCAAGGACTACCGCCACCGCTGCCGCGAGCTCCGGGTACCGCTCCACCTGTGCGGAGCGTTGGGCCATGAGCGATCGCGCGAGGCGCACAACACGGGCTGGCTCCTCTGACTCTGGTTCGACGACTAGAGCGAGCGTCTTCGCGAAGCGCGGGTGCGCGAGAAACTCGCTAGCGACGGCGGGCTGCTCGCTCGCCACAACGGATGTGATGAGCCGGGACAGTTGCCAAGCCGCGGCATCTTGGGTCAGCGTGTTCAGCAGATCCTTCAGTTTCGTTGTGAGTGCCTTCGCCTTCACCGACCGACTCAACCGCGGAGGCTTGGTGCGCGCGCGACCACTCTCATTCTCTTCCGGCGCGGGTGCCGGTGCGATCTCGGCGAGCAACGCCTCGGTGGCCCTCTGGAGCGCGTCGGAGACTGCTGCGTTGGCGTCCGCCCCAGTCTTGCTCCCCGCACCGACCGCTTCGAAAGCCTCCGCGCATTCCTGCCCGAAGAGTGCGGCGGGGTCGTCGGCAACCTCCCGCCCGCCCTTCGCGCGAGACTGCGGCGCGGCTTCCACTGCGCTGGCGGTCGCGAGGAGTGCGACGATGACTGCGGCGAAATTCGGAGCCGCATTGACGATCACGAACCACTCCTCAGAAAGGACTGACCGAGCACTGTCGCTCGATCGGCGCATGTGTCGCGCGATGCGGTCAGCGCGAGCGAGCCGCCATCGAGCACGAATGTGTAGGTGCCCGGCTCCTCCGCGCAGCTCGCACTCCCGAGTTGATAACGGATGGTGAGCGTCTGTCCCTCAACGACGCATCGACCCACGCGGGGACCCGTCGACGCCCCTTCAACGACGACGACTCCACCGGGAGCGAACTCGAGCCGATCAGCGCGCTGAACTCCAGTCCACGTGCCGACTAGAGCGTGCGGAAACAGGGGCGCTTGGCTCGTGGCGCAACCAACCATGCAACTAGTCACTACGACGGCACTTGCGACCGGGCATGAGATGGATGACCGCATTTGCGGCAAATCTTATGGTGATTTCAGTGAGAGCCGCTTGCGCCCAAAGGCGAGAAACCAATCATCTCCACTAAGACCCTCGGCGCGGAGAGGTTTCGCACTAACAAACCGATGGCATGGCTAGATGGTCGGCTCACTTCAGCGGGAGCCGACCATCTTCCATTTTCTCCTCCGCCTCCTCGTCGCTGCTCACACTGCCGGAATGCGCGTCGGGGCGTGGAAGGAACTGGTCGCGATCGTGGGGTAACCGACGGCGAGGGATCTCTTCACATCCGCGAGCGCGCCAACTCTCGCGCTCCGACTGAGTCGCGTAGAACGCCTGATAGATCGCACACTGCGCGTCGTCACCGCCTCCGACCAAGTCGATGAACTCGCTGACGCCAGCGTCGGGTGGAAGCGCGCGTACTGGTTCGGCGAGCACACTCTCGACGAGTTGGCGGTAGAGCTCTCGGTCGCTGAGGTGATCGGTGTGCAGAAGGAACACGCCTAGTTCCGCCAGCGTTTCGACCATCTCCCACAGCGACTGTGTGAGTTCCGCATCGGAGAGCGCTGCTTCATCGGGAGGCTCAAACCCGACCTCTGCCAACTGCTCCAAGTTTGTCGTGAGCGGCGCGTGTTCGAAGTCGTAGAGCAGCGTCCAATACATGCGGTCCGTGCACTCACCGCGATCGGACGCCTCCTCGATCAGGCGGTCAATCGCCGCGGCGCGCTCCATCCTGCGCGATTCCCAGAGCGGTTCAAGATGGGAGATGCGGCGAGTTCGTTGGCGATTCTGATTCATGGGTTCCTCCTCCTGAAGCGGGGAACCTAGTGCTGCACTCAGGGCAACCCCGCGGATCGCCCCCTTTTTCACTCGTTGAAATCCGTGGCGCGCGGCGCCGCGACTGGCGCTTCGTTACACGAGTCGCGCAGCGCGGCAGCCATCCACGAACGCGTCGACACCGAGCGTCGGCCGATCGCCTGGGCTCGACCGCCAGCGCACGCGAACGGTTGCCGTCTCTCCTGGGGCCAGCCCCAGAAGCATTGGTTCACACGAGATCCAAGGTCCCAACGGCACGAAGAGACACTCCGCAACAGAGGTTGCCGCAACCACCTCGACGAGCGCGTGCCATGACCCATCACCGCTTGCCGTCGGCGGCTCGCACCACCTGCATCGCGGCGCGCTGCTGCCACGACGCGGAGTCGCCCCTGCTTGGTGATCGACGGCTTTGTCGATGGATCCAGTGGATGCGTGCCACACACGCGCTACCGGCATCTCCGAGATGCCGGTCGACGCTTCCGCGAACAGCACCCCCCCGGACTCACCCCACGCATCGGCAGCGACACAGCACACGCGACACGCACCTCGCGGAGCGACTTCAAAGGGTTCGACCGCGATTGTTCGACCAGCGTCGTCATCTTGCCCGACCCAAGCGTCGACGCGCACGATCGCCCGCCATGAATCGTCCGTGTCGTTGACCGCCTCGATGCTCATACTCCCGTCGTGCGGATGGAGGGCCAGCATTCGCGGCGCACACGCCTCGCGCACGGCATGCCACGCCGGTTTTGGACGCCCAATCACATCGATGAGCGACCATGAGTGCCCAGTCCACGCATCATTGAGTTGCCAGACGAGCGCTCCGGTGCAGCGTGGACGATTCGATCGCAGCCAGGTGTATGCGATGCGCATCGCGCGTGCTTGCACCAACTGCGCCTGCGCGACCCACTCGCCGAAGTCGTGCGGCACTGGGAAACGCTCACTCAAGAAGCGTCCGTACTGTGGCTCGTCGCCGCCGGTTGCGCGCTGTCGCGAAGCCATCAGCGCGACTCCTTGCTCCACAGGCAACGCCGCGAGCTCGAGCTCATCAACGCCAAGCGCTTCGCTCATCGTGCGCAGATTGGGCGGAGACTGATGACCGAACTCGCTACAGAAGCGCGGCGTGATAGTGCGCAGACCTTCGACCTTCGCCTCTGCGTCCCAGGTGTGACGATCTCCGCGCGAAGGATCGTTCGGATGCAGGTCAAGCGAGCCAGACCATGGGCTCTCCGTCCAATACGGACGAGTCGGATCAAGCTCGCCCACCACGCGCGGGAGCAACTCCAACCAGTAGCGCTTCCCCCATGACTGCGACGGGGCCAAGCGCTGCGCGAACCCCCACGATGCCCATGCCAAGATGTCCTCGTTCCCGCCGCACCAGAGCGCGACGCTCGGATGGCGAGCGAGCCGAGCAACCTGCCATCGCGCTTCTGCCTCGATGCGCGCGGGGAATGGCGCGTCCTCGGGATAGGTGGCGCAAGCGAATGCGAAGTCCTGCCATACAAGAAGTCCAAGGCGATCGCACTCCTCATAGAAGGCATCGCACTCGTACCCGCCTCCCCCCCAGACGCGCAGCATGTTGAAGTTGGCATCGCACGCCTGATGCAGTCGCTGGGTGATTCTCTCACGGTTACTGCATTGATCGAGTAGCCCGTCGGGAATCCAGTTGGCGCCGGCGCACCAGATCGGGCAGTCGTTCACCAAGAGTTGGAATCGCGATCCGATTTCGTCGGGTGATGTATCGAGCGCGACCATACGAAGTCCGACCTCGCACGAGGCGCGGTCGACGACCTCTCCGATCGCCGCCAGCGCGACTTCGACGCGGTAGAGAGGCTGACCGCCGTGGCCGCGCGGCCACCAGCGCATGGGTCTGTCGATGTCGAGCGCGACGGTGATAGTCGCGGCGGCATCCGCACCCTGCTCCATCGCCGTCGAGGCGCGCGCGCGCCCATCGAACACTCGTCCATCCGGCGAGATGCACCGACAGCGCACCTCTGTCTGGGCGCAATCGATAGTCGAGTGCAGATCAACGCGCACTTCCAACCGCGCGGCATGCTCAGAGCACGCCGTCACAAGCGGGCGCATGCTGGCGATGCGCGCGCGCGACCATGCGTGCAGGTAGACGAGGCCGCGAATGCCACAAGACGGCACGCGTGGCCCCCAGTCCCAACCAAACTCGCACGCAGTCTTTCGCAGGAATGGATAGGGTGTCCACTCTCCATTGACGGGTCGCGGCCCCAGCGCCCGTTCCAAGCGCAACACTTCCGCGACGGGCCCCTCGCATGCGATCGTGAGAGCAAGTGGCTCGCCTCTCGCAGCGCGAAGCCGCTCGCCAACAGCGATGCGATGCGGGTGGAACTCGTTGGCGCACTCTAAGAGTTCGACTCCGTCGATCGACACGCGAGCCGCCGTGTCGAGCCGCTCAAAGACGAGGTCAATCCGATCGTGGTCGAGCAGTTCCGGGAGAGCGCGAAACGATCTGGTCCAACTCATTCGCGAGCGACCAACCCACTCCTGCGACTCCTCGCCACCTACGGAATCGGGAGGCGAGATCACGGCGTGGCGCATGAGATCGGTGTGCGCGCACCCGGGAACCCGCGCGGGCCATGCGCGCCCGTCCTCAGCCGTGAGCGTCCACTCGTCGCCGCAAAGACTCTGCTCGATTGCGCTGCGCACGACTCACCTCGCGTCGTTAGCGTCGCGCGCGACCATGCCGTCGTCCGTCGCATCCACGGCTCGCGATCGAAGCAGTTTGATCATGCGCGCCACATCACGAATACCGCCTGCCGTGAACCACACGACGACGATGACGCTTGTCCCGAGGATGCCCCACATCCACCAGAACCACCACGCAGCCCAGGCCGTCGGCAGTATTGGATCGCCCGACTGCTGGCGCCAGAGCGCATAGCCGGTGCCCACGAGAAACACCCCGGTGAACGCCAGGGGCCAAGCAAGTGTGATGAGTGTGACCGCCTTGTCCCACCCGCGATACTGGCAATCGAGTCCCAGTTTCTCCAACAGCGTCGATGGCGGCCGATCCATCGACGCGTCTCCCTCCACTCGCCACGCACCGCGGTGCAGCATCGAGTCGAGATTGAAGTCCGTTCGTGGTCCCAAGAGGCTCACGACCACATACAAGACGCTCGCGCTCAGCATCCCGACGAAGCTGAGTTCTTGACCGGTGAAGGTCGTGCGAAGCCATAGCGCTCCTGCGGCTAGCGCACCAACCGCACCGCCCTCCTCTGACGCGTTGCGCATCGCTCCCTCGTCGAGCTGGAAGACGACCACGCCGAGGGCAGCGAGCATCATTCCTGCAGTCATCGCAGTCCACGCCGCCTGCGTCGAACCTCGCCGCCAGTAGAGGCCACCGATGATCGCCGCGCCAGCTCCTCCAACAAACACGGTCGCCGTGATCGACGCGAACATCGCGATGTACTGACTGGGCTTGTAAAGCAGCGAGAAGACGAAGGCAAAGAGCGCCACGCCTAGCGCGGAGAGTTTGAGCAATCGAATGTGCGTCGCGGGCTCGAACGGCCGTTTGCGGAAGGGCAGCACGACATCCTGAATGAAGATCGATCCCCACGAGTGGAGGTATGCCTCGTCGGTTGAGACCGCCGCTCCGAGCATTGCGGCGATGAACAGCCCCAGCACTCCCGCTGGAAGCATGAGCGCGAGCGCGAGTGGCGTGCGTAGTTCAGCGCGCAATGACTCCGAGTCAATCTGCGCCAGCGCGGCAGTCGCCGGCGCCGCGGCATCGGCGTACTCCGGCTGCGTAAGAAACGCGCGCACCGCCAGTGGCACGACGATCGTCACCAGCATGAGGACTCGGTAGCGCCATCCATTGAGGATCTGCGCCATGCGCGCCTCATGCGCGTTGAGCGGTGCCGAGTTGTAGCCCTGGTCACCCTGCCACGCGCGCGCCGCGTAGAAGAGGATGAACGCGGAAATCCCCCAGTAAAGCACATCGAAGTTTTTCTCGTCCCGCAGCCCGAAGGGATCGACGAAGGAGGTTCCCTCGGGCATAGAGAGCATCGCGCGCTCGAGCACTGGCCACGGAAACTGCGCCAAGAGCCAGAAGCAGATGAACACGAAGGTGCCGAAACAGAAGACCCCTTGCAGGAAATCTGTGAGGATGATCGAGACCATGCCACCGGCGAAGATCATGAAGATCCCGAGCGCCAGCAGGAAGACCATGACCAGCGGGAAGATCGGAAGCGTTGCCCCTGCGACCGTGATCTCATCTGGTAGTCCACAGAGCGCGATAAAGAAGCGAGCTGTGACCCCTGGAAAAATCCCGTAGTTGATGATGCCCGAGATGAACGCCACGATGCCCGCCATGACGCGGAATCGTTTCGAGTAGCGCATCTCGAAGAACTGCGCGAGTGTCATAGCGCGCGTCTCGCGAAACCTGTAGATCACCCACCCCGTGATCGCGAGCAGGATCAGCGATGGCCCTTCCATGTAGCCCCACCAGATCTGCGTGAACCCGACGTCGTAACCGACTTGGAAGTACCAGACGAGCGTGATCACGCCGACCTGCGCCATGTTGTAGGCAACAGTCACGAGATAGCGCCCCGCGCATCGGTCGGCGCTCAAGAAGCCTGCGACACCACGACCAAGCGTGTTCGCAAACAACGCAGTGCCCACGAGCGCCGCGATGAAGAGACCGACGATCGACCAGTCCAAGGCGGACACCAACATGTCGGGAGAGTAGAGGCGGCGTCCATGCGAAGTAGACTCAGCGTGTGCGCCGACTAATCGCCCGAGGATCGATTGTGTTCGCCGCGACTGCACTTCCTGGGTGCGCGTCTCAGCCTCAAATCCCTGCTCAGCCCTGCGCGATTGGAGCAGTCGTTCAGTCCGGCGTGCTTCCCACTGTCTCGGGGGATGGGTCTTCGTTGTGTCTGGGATCCAAGGCAACCGTCTGGTACTTCACGGGACCTGAGTGCCCGATTGCGCGCTCATACGCACCCGATGTCGCGCGACTCTCCGAGGCGGATCGAGCGCGCGGCATCGAGTGGATCATGGTCTTCCCTGAGGATGGCATCACGAAAGACTTGGCGAACACTTTCCGTGCCGACTACGCGCTCCCCCTGCCATTCGTGTTGGCGCCGGGCGATGAACTCTGCTGCGACTTGGGGGTGAAGTCGATTCCGTCCGTGGTGGTCATCGACGCTAGGGGGCAGATCATCTATCGCGGCCGAATCGACAATCGTTATCGGGGGATCGGCACGACTTTCGGTCCCCCGTCGGAACACGATCTTCGCGCGCTCACCGACGCGATCGCTGCCGGACAACCGGTCACGCCACGCGAAACCACCGCCGTCGGTTGCATTCTCGCCCCCTGCGAGACGCCTCCCTAGGCATGCGACGCCCCATCGCCATCGGCGTGGATGTCGGCACGAGTTCGGTGAAGGCGCTCGCCGTAGACACGGATGGCGCACTCGTCGCGAGTACGAGTCGCGAGATCTCCTTCGATACGCCACAACCGGGCTGGGCCGAGACCGACCCGCGCGCCTGGTGGCGTGCGACCTGCGAAACTGTCCGCGAACTTCGCCAGCATCCTCTGGTTGCCGACGCACCGATCGAAGCGGTTGGGCTCACCGGCCAAATGCACGGTCTCGTCCTCATCGATCGAGAGGCGGAGCCGGTTCGACCCGCGATCATGTGGAACGATCAGCGCACCCGCGACGAGGTCGCTGCGCTCGAACGCGAACTCACGCCGCAGGCGATCCTCGCAATGACCGGCAACCGGATGCTCGCCGGATTCACCGCGCCCAAGTGGCGATGGCTCCTCCGGCACGAACCTGACGCGACTCGGCGCGCGCACCGCATCCTCCTGCCCAAGGACTTCGTGCGACTCAAACTCACGGGGAGCGCTCACAGCGATGTCTCAGACGCGTCGGGGACACTCTTCTTTGACTGCTCCCGACGCGGCTGGAGCGCACCAATGTGCCAAGCGATTGGCCTCGACGAGTCGCTGCTCCCCGAAGTGTTTGAGTCGGCTCAAACCACTTCGCGAGTGAGCGCGGCGGGTGCACTCGCAACCCTGCTCCCCGAAGGGACTCCCGTCGTCGCGGGTGCTGGCGATCAGGCCGCACAAGCGATCGGCACCGGAGTCGTCGCCGAGGGACTCCTCTCTTGCACGATTGGCACGAGCGGAGTCGTCTTCGCGGCTACGAGTGTCTGGCGTCCATCACATGATGGATCTCTGCACGCGTTCTGCCACGCGGTTCCACGGCGGTGGCATCTGATGGGAGTGACACTCAGTGCGGGGGGAAGCCTGCGCTGGATGCGCGACACGCTCTGCGGCGATCTCGTTGCGCGCGCGCACGAGCGTGGCGTCGATCCCTACGAGCTCATGATCGCGGAAGCGATGGCCGCGCCACCGGGCAGCGACGGAGTCTCGTTCATCCCTTACCTAAGCGGCGAGCGGACTCCGCGCGTTGTCGACCATGCCGCCGGTGCTTTCACCGGACTCTCGGCTTCGACGACTCGGGCTCACCTGATTCGCGCGGTGCTCGAGGGAGTCGCCTGCTCGCTTGCCGAGACCGTGGCCGCCGTGCGCGCATGTGGCGTCACTGCTGAGTCGATTCGTCTCTCTGGCGGTGGAGCGCGCAGCGCCAACTGGCGCCAGATGCTCACCGATGCGATGTCTTGCCCTACCCAAACCGTGGAAACGCACGAAGGTGCTGCCCACGGCGCGGCGCTTCTCGCCCTCGTCGGAGCGGGTCGATTTCCAACCGTCGACGCCGCGGCCGCCACCCTCCGTGGCGGGCCGATCACACAACCATCCGTGTCTGCGCAACAGTGGATTGCGATCGCCGACCGCTACGCTCGCGCCGCAGACGCGATTGCCACATGACTGACGCGCTCACGATC
>Ga0233424_10002450_pt1 | contig 13296 bp, 9 predicted proteins | sample Watercolumn_Towu_FD_181011 | JGI IMG/M metagenome (GOLD analysis project Ga0233424, IMG submission 181011) | Freshwater microbial communities from Lake Towuti, South Sulawesi, Indonesia - Watercolumn_Towuti2014_125_MG | ecosystem: Environmental > Aquatic > Freshwater > Lake | place: Indonesia...
TCGGACCTGGGGCTTGTAGCGCGGCATCAAGGGCCTCCTCTGACCTGGCCTCGATTGCAGCGCCCGGCGCCTGCTCGCGCTATTCGGAGACTCCCGCAGCAGGGGAGGTTTTTTTACAGCCTCAACGGGCAACTGGGGAGGGCTCCTCGAAATCGCGGCACGCGTGAAGACCGGCGCCGCCCACTCCCTTGATTTCGTCCAGAACATCAACCGCATGGCAGATGTTTTTGACGACCCAAAGACGCGGCAGCAGACCAAGACGATGCTGACGGGCGGCGTGGTGGAGGGAGAGAAGGTTCTCAGGGTGATGGTTGAGTTGGGTGACGGTGTCACCGAGAGCGACCTCGTCGAGTTCGGCGACCTGGCCGCTGACACGTTGGCCCGTGCGCTGCTGTGGGCTGAGCCGCTGGGCTTAGTCACCCGCAACCCTGGATCCGTCTGGGTGATGGACCCGTTCGTGAGGCGAGTTCTCAGCGGTGGTGCCAAATGAAATGGCAAGCCTTGCCGGGCCCCGCGGTGTTTCTCGACAAAGTTGTGCAGCTACTGCGCGAGGGCATGAGCGTCGTGGTGGCTGCGCCATGCCGCGGGACGCCGGAGATCGGATCAGGGGTTCGTGACCTGCTGGAAGCAAATCGCTGGAACGTCCAGAGGTATGAGGTGGCGACGCAGCAGGATCCGCTGATGTGGGTCACTGACCAAATGTACATTGAGCCTGAAAGCTGGGTCCGATGGAACGTCGAGGCCCTTTGTAACCAGATGGACGGCGGCTCCATTCTGGTGATTGAAGGCGTGGACACGACAAACTGGGACGCTTGGCGGCTGTTCCTAAAGGAGTTCGAGGTAGCAAGCCGTCAGCGCCCCTCGGATGACAGGCCCTTGCTGGTGGTAATTGTTCGAGGCGTCGCTCAGAAGAGTCTTCACCTTTCAGGCGCTGCGCTCGAGGTGAGGCAGTGGACCGGTGTGCTCGGCGAGTACGACACCCTCATTTATGTGGACCAGCTTCTGCGCAGCAGCCGGAAGCCGCCTAGACACCACAAACTCATCGTCCGCCAGATCTCGGCGCTGGCGCTCTGGGATTTGGAGCTTGCCGAGTACCTGGCGCTCCAGCCAGAGAGCGTGCTCTTCGACGCAAAGGCTGCACTCCAAAGCGCACGAGCGGTACTGGACAAGACGTTCACGCTCAAAGACGACTCCTGGGAGGCCGGTGGCTCCGATCAGGTCGATGGTGCGGAGATGACGCACCCTTTTGTACTGGTCGAAAAAGGCGACATCGAACGCGAGCTCGGGAGACGACTGTGGACAGCACAGGCGGCGGAACTCCTACCCATGATTGAGGTGCGCAGGCGCGAGCTTCTGAAAGGGCTCGAGCGTCATTTGGTCTGCCCGTTCAACCTAGACGGAGAGCAGATAGGTACGCTGGAGGAGCTTGAGATTGGGCGACTAGCACTAGCGGCCAAAAGACACGGGCTCACCGGCGACCTTCGGACTCGAGCGGAATGGCTATCACGCTGCCGCAACAAGCTCGCCCATCTGACGTCGCTCACAAGTGGCGATGCGCTCGACGCCAGGATGTATGGCTAGCTACGGCACTAGCTCTTCCAAAGCTCATAAAAGCGTAGACCCTCTATCGAGGGGGCTGGCGTGGGATGGGTCGCCCTTGTAGCATCAACACACAAATGCGGCGACGCTGGGTCAAGGCCAGGTCGCTAGCAACGCAATCGAGGGGTTGCCGGGCGGAAGCGCTAGGCAGCCTTAAGGGAAGGCCTTGATGACAAAGTCTCGCGCTGCTGCGCTCGGGAAATTTGCTCGCACCCACGTTCAGCGTCTGTTCGCTGAATTCGGTGCGCTCCAGCCTGCTCATTGCATGTGCGCTGAGGCGGCATGAAGGAAAAGCATGCATCCCTGTTCCGGCACGTGACAGCCGACAAGGCCGTCCTGTACCGCAAGATCCTCGATATTTTTGCAGATGCAAGAGCGAACTACAGTCTCCAGCTGCGGCCGGATGAGGTTTGGGAGCGCGGCGACTGGGAGGGCGAGCCTCCGTCGATCGACGAGCTGCGCTCCGCACTCCAGCGGTTGACCGAGTGGGGCAACCTCGACAGGCAGCACGACACCGTGCGCTCGCCTACGCTCGCGGACTACTACGTCGCCAAGTACATCTACGCGCTCTCTGAAGGCGGGGAGGCGACGGAAACAGCGCTGCAAGTCTTTGCGCGCGCGCTCAAGCACAAGGCAGAACTGCAGTCCGTGGCCCTTGAGGACATCGACACCCGGCTGATCGCACTGCGCCTGCTCTCCGACACCGCATCACCCGACATAGCGAAGGTCCACGAAGCGCTTCGCGACCTTCTGAGCCGATTTGAAGGCCTTGCTGAGAATGCCCGTGGCTTCATGGCGGATGTGTCGCGCGGCATGGAGCTTCAGCGTTCGGACGTTGCTACCGTGGCCAAGTACAAGGGACAGCTGATCGGATACATCGAGCGCTTCCTGGGCGACCTGGTACGTCGTTCCGATGCAATCGGTAGGTCTATCGAGGCTTTGAGTCCATCCATCGAGAGCTTGCTGTGGCAGGTTGCTGCTCGAGAGGCGTACGACGCTGCACCAGATGATGAGGCTCGCCGAACAGACGCAACAGCGTCCAAGTGGAGCGAATGGCGAGCGAAGTGGAAGGGCCTGCGTAGTTGGTTCATGAGCGTTGACGGAGAGGTTCCGCAGGCAGACCTTCTGCGATCTCGCGCTCGCGCGGCCATTCCACAGCTCATCGGCGCCATCTCTTCGCTCAACGAGCGTCGTAGCGGCAGAAGTAACCGGACGATGGACTTCCGGACGCTGGCCTATTGGTTTGCCGACTGTGCGTCGGACAGCGAAGCCCATAGGCTAGCCCGCGCTGCTTTTGCGCTCAATCCAGCACGCCATCTGTCGCTCACGCAGTCTGAGGACGCGGCTCCGGTGCCCGCTCACACGCGGTGGGCGGATGCGCCTGGCCTTCCTGTGAATCCACGGCTGCGGGAGTACGGGGAGGTGGCGCCCAGAGGGCCGCTGCCAAGAGTGAGAGACCGCTCTGCCGAGCGGGCAAGCTTGGCAGCGCAGTTTGCTGCTGAGTCGCGCCAGGTCGAGGCCGCACGACTGCGGCTGTGTACAGGGAAGGCCACCAGGCTGTCTGACCTGGGTCAACTCAATCGGCAAGAGTTCGATCTGTTCCTTGCCCTGCTGGGTGAGGCAATCGCTGAGCAGGCCAACCCGGATGAGGTCATAGAGCGGAACACCGCAGATGGACTTCTTCGAATTCGGCTTCAGCCCTTGGGCGCGGATACGTGGGCAAGCATCGACACGCCGGGCGGCACGTTCAGCGGTAGGGACCATCTTCTGACGATTTCGGAGTCGCTGTGAAACGAAAGCCTGGCGCCGACGCACGAGCCATTGGCGAACTCCAACGCAATCACCAGCAGGAAGAGCTCCAAGAGGCATTCAGGGCACTCCTAGTGATGCCGCTTATGGCTCCAAGCCATCCGTGCTTCAGCGCTGTTCGCCGCAACGCCGACGTGTTGCAAGGTTGGTTCAACCGTGAAGCAGGCTGGCCGCTCTATTCAGATCGTGAGGGCGTGCGGCTTCACAAGCGCCCCGGTTCCTTGGAGGATGACACCCGTGGGTTCAAGGACTTCTCCAAGCAGACCTACGTTCTTTTCAGCCTGGCCTGCGCGGTGCTCGAACGGACCGATCTTCAGGTCACTCTGGTCGTCCTTGGGACAGAGCTTCTGAGGCTCGCTGCAGAGCCTGAGCTTGCCTCCAGAGGCTTCACTTTCACCCTTCAGTCGCAGCATGAACGCCGCGAGCTGGTGACGGTCTGCAAGAAACTTATGGAGCTTGGAGTTCTGGAGCGCGTGGTCGGGGATGAGGAGGCATTCATCCATGCGAGCTCAGAAGGTGCTGATGCCCTGTACGACATTCACCGCCGGCTACTTGCTGGCGTGATCGCCGCCGCCCGCGGCCCGTCGACATGGCCGACGGAGGCCCTGCCGATTTCGTTCGATGAGAGATTGAACGCGCTCGTTGAAGAACACGTTCCTGACAGTGATGAAGGCCGTCGGACGGCTATGCGCCACATGCTCACGCGAAGGCTGCTAGACGATCCCGTTGTCTACTTCGATGACCTTGACGAGGCGCCGCGCACCTACTTCGTCAATCAGCGTGGCCCGCTCGCAGCTCGCCTGTGCGAGATCTCTGGACTGGTGCCAGAACAGCGTGCCGAAGGCTGTGCGTTGGTGGATGAGGATGGGGCGGTCACAGATATCTCCATGCCGTCCGAAGGCACCGATGCGCATGTGACGCTGTTGGTCGCTGAGTTTCTTTGCCAAGCCGCAAGGGCCGATTCTTCGAATGAGGTCCAGCGGGGCGTTCCGCTTGCAGATGTCGCCGCGTTCATCGCAAGCGCGCGCGAACGCTTTGGCCGGCTTTGGCGGCGCGCTGCTCGTGAGCCAGGCTCGGAAGATGAATTGGCCAGCATGGCAGTAGGTCGGCTCGCGATGCTCCGCCTTCTACGCCTGTCTGGCGCGGAGGTGATGCCTATGCCAGCGTTGGCACGCTTCTCGTTGGGTGCTCCTCAAGTTCTTCAAGCCGGCGAGCGAACAGCGGCTTCGACCAAATCATCCGAGAACTAGGTCAGATGGATACAGAGCTGGAATTCGTTGAGCAACCTGCTGGTCGACGGCTGCCCGAGCCCTCGCTCAAGCGTTGGCAACCGCTGCGAATGGGTGTCGTAGAGCTCTTCTACTACGACAGCGAGGAGTTCGAGTTCGTCAAAGGTCACCTCGTCCTCCGCGGCAACAACGGAACCGGCAAGTCCAAGGTGTTGTCGCTGACCATGCCGCTTCTCTTGGACGCGGAGGTCAAGACCTCTCGAGTGGAGCCTGATTCAGATCCTACGAAGAAGATGAGCTGGAACCTGCTCGTCAACTCCTATGAGCGCCGCATCGGCTACACGTGGATCGAGTTTGGCCGCATTGATGATGACGGTGAGGTGAAGTACCTGATGCTCGGTGCAGGGTTGTCGGCAGCGAATGGCAAGCCGAAGGTGGATAGCTGGTTCTTCCTGGTCGAGGGCGGCCGCGACTCTCAACGGGTCAATCGAGACTTCTGGCTCACAAGCCCGGAGGGACCGGCCCTGACAGAGCGGCGCCTTCGAGAGCTCGTGCACGGGAAGATCGGTACGGTCTTCCCAACCGCGGTCGCCTATCGTCGCGCGGTCGACCAACGGCTCTTCCAGCTGGGGGAGGCACGCTACTCGGCGCTCATGGACACGTTGATCCAACTGCGTCGTCCGCACCTATCCGAGAAGCCTGACGAGTCAAAGCTCTCAGCAGCTTTGAGCGAGTCACTGCCTCCGATTTCAAGGGAGCTGCTGGTCGACGTTGCTGAAGCTCTGGGAGGGCTGGAGGACGATCGGAAGGATCTCGATGGCTTTGAGCGCCTGGCTGATGGTGTTGAGAAGTTCGAGAGGCGCTACAGGCTCTATGCCTCAACGCAGTCGCGGCGCCAGGCCAAGCTTCTTCGGCAGTCTCAGACAGAGTTTGACACCGCGAGTCGTGCGTACAACCGCGCACAAGAGTTGCTCGAGGCATCTGTTGCAGAGGAGGCTGTACTCAAGGCCGCTGAGAAGGCTGCAGAAGTCGAGGAGAGCGCGTTGCGTTCAGCGGAACTGAAGCTGCTTCAGGACCCAGCGATGCAGGACGTCAACAGCTACGACAGCGCCGTCAAAGAGAAGGCCCGTGCCGAACGGGACGAGCGCGACCAAATAAGCGTGCATGACGAACAACTCCAGACCATTCGCAAGGAGGCTGCGCAATCAGCCGCGCAAAAGCTGCGCATCGAGCAGGCGCTGAAGGGCGTTCATAGCAATCGGCAGCTGGCAGCACAGTTTGCGGCGCAGGCCGGGTTCGGCACTGGTTGCGAAGCGAGTGCACTTCAGGCGTTGCCTACAGACGAGCTGGCACACCTCGCCGACAAGGCGTTTGAGGCCGGGCAGCAGGGGCTCAAGAAGCTAGCCGCAGACCGGCTTCGTGACGTCTTGATGGTGCGAAAGAAGCTTGACGCCGTGCGCGACCTTGCTACGGCCGTTTCGTACAAGCAGATCACCGTAAACGACCTTGCCGAGGCTGTGAACGATGCCCTTGAGGCTCAGACTGAACGTGAAGCTGCATTCACCGAGGAGGGAGAAAGCCATCTGGGTGCTTGGGAGCAATTCATCGGGGCCTTCAAAGAGCTCAAGCTGGACAGGGACAAAGTGCTTGCCGAACTCGCGATGTGGGTTGTGCCCCTGACCGGTGACCATCCTGGCTCTGTCGCGCTAGACGCGGCATTCATGCAGTCGACGCTGGAGTTGGGCGCGGAGCAAACCCGCTTAAATGGTCTGATTTCGGCAGTCCAAGAGCGGCTTAGCGAGCTGAACCGGGAACGGCAGGAGCTTGAAGCGGGCATCGACCCGGAGCCTGCTGCACCCTACACGCGAGGTGCAGATGCCCGCTTGGACAGAGCTGGTGCGCCACTGTGGAAGCTTCTGGACTTCCAGGAACATGTACCTGAGGCCGGCAGGGCGGGGATCGAAGCAGCCCTGGAAGGGGCAGGGTTGCTGGACGCGTGGATTGATCCAGCCGGGCAAGTTGCACAAGGCGCCGGCGGGGCCGTGCTGCTGGACACCAGGGTGATGCCAAGAAGCCCGGTCGAAACGAAACTATCGAAGTGGCTTGTAGCCTCCCGCCCGGAGGATGCAGGTGTCCCAGCTGAGTTGGTGGGACGGCTGCTAGATGGCATCGCTTGCTCTGCGGACGACGATGGTGCGGAGACCTGGGTAGGACTTGACGGACAGTTCCGCATCGGCGCGCTCGCTGGCCAATGGCGAAAGCCCAAAGCGACGTTCATAGGCTTCACGGCACGCGCCCAAGCCAGGGCGGCACGATTGGCGGAGATTGCAACCGCGGTGGGGGCGAGCGGTCGAGAATTGGACTCGCTCGACGACGAACGCAGCGAGCTGCTTGCTCGCAAGGAAGTGGCCAACAGCGAACGAACTGGCGCACCATCTGAAAGCGGGTTGCGCCGAGCTGCTTTGGACGTAGCCTCAGCAATTCGCGAGCTGAATCAAGTTCGGACCAGGTTCAATGCAGCTGACGAGGAATTGCGGCAAGCGAAGGATGCTGAGAGCGTCGAACGTCTGGCGCTACAGAAGCTGGTCGAAGACCTGAAGCTCTCGCCAGAACACGGTGTACTGGACCAAGTGCAGTCTGCTTGCTCTGACTTCACTGATCGAGCCTACGCTTTGATTGGTGACGCCAAGGAACTCCGCTCTGCGTGGCCCGTCTACCAGAACATGTTGGAGCGTGAAGCCGAGTTGCAGGAAAAGCTCAAGCAGCAGCAGCAGCGCGTTGATGAGGCGGAGAAGGTCGCCGCGGCAGCGAGAGCCATCTTTGACGCGATCGAGCAGCGCGTCGGTAGCAAGGTTAAGGAGCTGCAGACCCTTGTAGCTGAAGCTCGAAGCAAAGTGGTTGACAGCGAGCGTGCCCACAAGCAGGCTGTAACACGCGCTGGCGAGTCCAGCGAAGCCCGCGCGAAGGCTGAAAGCGGTGCAGAAACGACAGCAAAGGAGTTGCAGACCGCGGCCGACGCTCGAACTGCAGCGGTGTTGTCCCTGCAGCGCTTCGCTGACACGGGCATCTTCGCAGCGGGGGTGCAAGACACCACCTTGTTCGACGGCCTTCCAATCCCTTGGACAATTGACCCGGCACTGTCTCTCGCTCGAAAGACTGAGCAGATGCTCGCTCAAGTCGATGACCGTGATGAGACGTGGAACAAGGTCCAGCGCCAGCTGGGGGAGGACCTTACCGAGTTGCAGCAACACCTTTCCGCGTTGTCCTATACCTGTGTCGGCGAGCTGACTGACTACGGTCAAGTGGTCACCATCGTCTATCAAAACCGGCAGGAGCGTCCCGACAGACTTTTGGCCATCGTCAAAGAGGAGGTCCGCCAGCGGCAAGAACTCCTCACCGCGAAAGAGCGAGAGGTTCTTGAGAACCATCTCCAGGCTGAGATCGCGTCGTCCGTCCAGCGACTCCTCAAAGCAGCAGACCAGCACGTATTGGAGATCAACAGAGAGCTGGACAAGCGTCCTACGTCGACAGGTGTGAAGTTCAGGCTGGTGTGGGAGGCGCTTAGCGAAAACGAGGGCGCGCCGGTAGGGCTTGCTCAGGCGCGGCAACGCTTGCTGAACACCAGCTCAGAGTTGTGGTCTTACGAGGACCGTCAGGTGGTCGGGGCGATGCTCCAGGAGCGAATTGCCGCTGAACGAGCGAGGGCTGAAGCCGGCACTGGCTCCAACGTGGCCAACACCTTGCCGGATCAACTAGCCAAGGCGCTCGACTACCGCAGCTGGCACCGATTCCGGGTCGAACGCTGGCAGGACAAGCAGTGGCGCAAGCTGTCCGGTCCTGCTTCCAGTGGTGAGCGGGCTCTTGGCCTGACCGTCCCCCTGTTTGCTGCAGTGGCGAGCTTCTACGGTAAGGCCAAAGATGCTCCCGCTCCCCGCCTGATGCTGCTTGACGAAGCGTTTGCGGGCATCGACGACATCGCTCGGGCGGATTTGATGGGTCTTGTACATGAATTCGACCTGGACTTCATCATCACGAGCGAGCGGGAATGGGGCTGCTACGCGGCGCTGCCCGGGGTCGCCATCTGCCAGCTTCAGCGCCGTCCTGGGGTGGACGCTGTGTACGTATCACGCTGGGTATGGGATGGGAAGGCTAAGCGGGAGGTGGGTGATCCCGACCGTCGCTTCCCTCCAGCGCAGTCATGACCAACGCAAGTCCTAAGCTGAGGCTGCTCCTTGGGTCCGACGGCCTTGCCCCGCTTCGATCTCGGATGCGGCGCCGCTTCGAATCTAATGACACGGTGGAGTGGCTTCAGCTGACTGACCTGACATCAGAAGAGCGGACAGCGTTGGAGCTGGTTGTGGGCTTGCCATCAAAGAACTCGCGCTCTCTTCGCTTGGACGTGCGTGCCGTCGACGAGGCGCTGACGCAAGCTGGTCTGGCGTCATCTCTTCGCCATGCCCTAGAGCTACTGGACGGTCCCATAACCAACAAGGCCGCGGAGCTGGCGGACCGCCAACGTGACTGGCTGGAGGTGATCTCCTCTGCTCGGCACGAACGCCTAATTGAGTGGTTGAGCGCCACGACGAAGCAGGGACTGCTGAAGCGTCTGGCGCGAAGCGACACGTCTGCAGCGCGACTGTTGTGCAGGCGCGTCGAGGCAGTGTTGGGCCGCCTTCCGTGCATGGGTGTCCCAAGGTCCCAGCTGGCAGCAGAGCTCTTTGGCGACGCCCACGCGCTGGACCAAGGACGCGCCGTAGCAACTGTTGTCATTTCGATCCTGAGGGCGAAGACTGCGTCCTCCGTCGGCAAGAGAGAGCCAGTTGAGGCGGACGGCGAGATGAGCACGGATGAGGCAGAGGAAGAGTTCAGCGCTCGTGATCTCTGGGCGGATGTTGGAGTGCTGGTCAACGAACTAGCCCGGCCTGCGCTGCTCCTCAACGTGCCGTTTGAAGAGGACGGTGACTATCGCCCCCAGCCAGGACGGCCAACATTTCTTTCATTGAGGGACTTGGTGCGGAAGCCGCCAGCCTGGCGAGTACAACGGCGCGATGTCTTCATCTGCGAAAACCCTAATGTGGTGGCAATCGTGGCTGGCTTGTTGGGGGCCGCGTGCGCACCACTGGTCTGCACCGATGGCATGCCGGCCGCGGCGCAGCGCATCCTTCTGAAGCAGCTCCGTCTAGCTGGAGCGACACTCCGCTACCACGGCGATTTCGACTGGCCTGGCGTACAGATCGCCAATGAGATGGTGGATGTATTCGGAGCGCTGCCCTGGAGATTTGGAGCTACGGACTACGAAGCTGCCGTCAACCAAGCTGATGAGCCTGCGCCTCTTAAAGGCTCACCAGTAAGCACTCCATGGGAGTCTGGATTGGCTGAGAGCATGAAAAGGACGGGGCTAGCCGCGGCCGAGGAGGCTGTAGTTGCCTCGTTGATTGAGGATCTGAAGAATGTTGGTTGACACTTTTTGCGCCACTTCCCGCACATTTCGGATTGCTGCATCTCAATCTAGTTCGTGGTGGAAGGCGCAGCAATGAACGCGAAGATGAGTGAAAGACGGCCCACGGAAAGCGATCAGTCCGGCGTCGAGCCAGCGCTGTCGCCCATCGCGTCGCGGATACGTGATGGTCAGACCATCATCAGGCCGGTCAGCCAAGTGATCTTGCGTCTGAAGCCAGTCGCGGGTGTAGACCGCTTCGAAGCGACCATCAAGGCGAGCCTTCAATGGCTAAAAAATCGGGCTGGGCGTCGCTTGCCCGAGAACGCATGGGAGCGCCGCTCGTTCGAGCTTACGGACATCGGTGCTCAGCGCGTGGGTGCCATTTCGCTGGATGATCCAAGGTATTGGGCTGCTCGGCTCGACGACGCCTGCAAAGAGGTACCTCTTCGTACCTGGGTGACTGAGATTGGCGTAGGTGTCGCCGACGACGGAGACATCCTGTTTGGGACGCGCCTGATCTGCGCCGCTCGTGGCAACGATGTCCCCTACCAGCGGACCATACCTGGCTTCGTCAAACAAATTCTGTCTAAAGGGCCAGCGGAGCTTGATGGTCGAGAGGTTCAAAAGCTACCTCGGCTTGTTTCGACGCAAGACGAAGTTGACGAGCTCCTTGAGCTACTGGAGTCCCTCGGACGACTGAGCGATGTTGTTGTCGTGGCTTTGCCTGAATGGTCGTCCAGCGCCCATGACGCGGAGGTTAACGTCGAGACGTTGGCGCGTGAGCTGCACGGGGTCGCGCATGTGTACGTGTTGACCGGCCCGGCTTCCTTCATGCTCACAGACAAGGTTGGACGGGAACTTTCGGTGTTCCGGAGTGCTGTCCGGATCTATCGCCCTAGGTTCACTTCCTGGATTGACCAATCGTCGAACCACCCCTTGCTTCGGCCGGACAGGATCAGAAGCTGGAACGGTGGAACTGCTTTGGATTTCTCGAGGTGGCTCGTTGAATCACTGCTGGCTCGAACTGTCCAAGGCCTAAGCCGCGAAGAGCGACTGCCGGCGTTCAACACCGTGCGTCAGCTCGCTGCTCAAGCTGAGCGACGCACGCTCAAAAGCCAAGGGGCCACTGAATCGGAAATGCTCAAGCTGTTTGAGCAAGACAACGAGAACCTAGAGCGGACGCTGAAAGAGCAGAAGGACCTCTACGACGGACTTCTAGCCGCTGCAGACCGCGATCGAGCAACGGCGGAAGGGGACGCCAACGCTGCCAGAGCACGTTCTCTGGAGCTTCGCCACCGCGTGCGGTTGCTGGAGAAGGAGATTGCCGCGGCAGGTTCGCGGCCAGCTACGCCCATCCCAGACACCCTCGACGTCTTGGGGGACTGGTGCCAGGAGCACCTTGTGGGGACTGTCGACGTGACGAACCGAGCACTGCAGGCTGCCCGCAAGTCAGACTTCGTCGACATTCCATTCATCTACAAGTCCCTCCTGCTGCTTCGTGACCACTACGTTCCTATGCGCGTCGAAGGGACACAGGAACGCCGGGAGAGTTTTGACCGAGCGCTTGAAGAGCTGCAGTTGGAGGAAAGTGCCACCGGTGACGCCATCAAATATGCGGCCGATCAGTACTCAGTTCAATACGGTTCGGCGCGCCGCCCATTGGATCGACATCTAAAGGGACGGAACGCGAGGGACAGACGGTTCGGGTTCAGGCTTTACTTCTTCTGGGAGGAAGAGTCCGAGGTCGCCGTTGTTGGATGGCTGCCATCGCACTTGGATAACCGCCTCACGTAGCCAGTTTTTGCGTTTGCCTCGGCAGCTGCGCTATCAGCGAGGGCTTAGGCCTCGTGCGGTTGTTCTGGCCGTCTTGATTGGGCGACAGGAATCGGCGGTGAAGCAGTCGGCGCTAGATGACCGGTATTCGTCGATCGCCGTTATTCAGGCCTCTGGCGGCGAGCGTCTCAGATCAGCCTGGAGACGACTTACTTAAAACTCGGATCGACCAGCTTCTTCATACCGATGTTATGGTGCCGCCAGCGGGTAGGTCCGCTCAGTTTGTCAATCTCAGATCACAGGAGCTTCCGACATGGCGAGATCTCTCTCCCGCATCATGGATCAGATCACCCGATTGCAGAAAGAAGCGGCCGCCATTCAGGGCGAAGTCATCGACCGTATCCGCAAAGAGATCATCAAGTACGCATTGACTCCTGAACAACTCTTTGGCACAGCCCCATCCCGTCGCGGTAAAAAGCCGGTGCAGAAGGCCACTCGGACAGCCAAGTATGCCGATGGCGCTGGCAACACCTGGATGGGCATAGGCCCGCGCCCGGCATGGCTTCGCCAGGCTCTTGAGGCAGGCAAAGCACTGGAGGACTTCCTGATCGGCAAACCGGGGAAGACCGGCGTGGTGAAGAAAGCACCTCGCACGAAGGTGGCTGCGAAGGCCCCTTCAGCCAAGAAGGCCAAGGCCGTAGCAAGCAAGCCAACTGCTGCTGCAAAGAAGACCTCGGCGAAGAAGGCTAGCCCGCGCAAGACACGTAACACCGCGACCGACGCCGAAGCGGCGTCCAGCTGATCGCTCACAACGTTCGCCGCTACTTTCACTGCATCACTGCCCTGCTACCGATGCCCGCGGTAGCGAACCAGCTTTCAGCACAGTCACCGCGATGGATGCCTCGATTTGGTCGTCATAGGCCCTACTGGCGAAGTCGCCGGTAGGGGGCTCTGGGCGATTCCCGTCAGCGAAACCGCGACGAGGGCTTGCTAGCGCGTGCCTGCGGCCTTGCAAGGCGCACCGAGTCGTGCCGGCTGAACCCATGTGTCCCGCCTATGTCCTCTCCTTCCAAGCTGTAAGTGATTCCCTCTGGACTAGGAGTTGCCCTAGGTTTTTCCCAGGGCCATAGAGCAAGATCCGGCCCGTGGCGACTGCTTGTAGGAACTGCTGTGTCAGTGATCGAGGCACATGAAATCGCAGCGTCGCCGACCACCCAATCGCGAGTCCCGGATCGTGCGCAACTGACTTCGATGCCCTGTCGAGAATCTGCGCACGGAGCTCTTGTGCCCACAAAGTGTCCCGCCCCTTTAGCTCCCGCGCCGTATCCGTCCGGCCAACTCACCTTGAACGGCCCGTGGCCGGCAGCCAGGATGGTGCCCACCAAACAAGTTAGGTGGACACCATGTCAGACGCCAAGCCGGCCAGCCGCCGACGTCACGATGCAG
>Ga0233424_10002451_pt1 | contig 13294 bp, 11 predicted proteins | sample Watercolumn_Towu_FD_181011 | JGI IMG/M metagenome (GOLD analysis project Ga0233424, IMG submission 181011) | Freshwater microbial communities from Lake Towuti, South Sulawesi, Indonesia - Watercolumn_Towuti2014_125_MG | ecosystem: Environmental > Aquatic > Freshwater > Lake | place: Indonesia...
CCACGTCATCGCCGATGCTGACGTTGCCGAGCTGCTCGATCTTGACGTAGCCGTTCTTGCTGGGCGCCAGGCCAAAGCCGTCGGCGCAGATGACGACGCCGCTGTGCACGAGGCCGCGCGCGCCGATGCGGCAGCCGTAGCCGAGCACCACGCGCGGCGCCAGGCGGGTGCCCGCACCGACCTGGGCATCACGCTCGACCACGCAATGCGCACCGATGCGCGCCCCGTCGCCGATGACGGCACCCGATTCGATGACGGCGAGCGGCCCCACTTCCACGCCCTGCCCCAGTTGCGCGTCCGGCGCCACGATGGCGCTGGGGTGCACGCCCACGCGGGGTGCCGGCCGGGTGCGCGCCGCCCACCACTGCGTGAGGCGCGCGAAGTACAGATAGGGGTCGGGCGTGACGATGGCCGCACCGCGGGCCGACGCCGCCTCGGCATGGGCCGGCGAGACGATGACGCAGGCCGCGCGTGTGGTCGCCAGTTGCGACTGGTAGCGCGGGTTGGCCAGGAAGCTGATGCAGTCAGCCTCCGCCTCGTCCAGCGGCGCGATGCGGCTGATGCGCAGTTCGGACCCACCAAGCAAATCGCCGCCCAAGGCGGCGATCAGCTCGGTGAGCGCGACGGTCGTCGAGCTCATGTCGGCCAGCGACTTACTTCTGCGCGTTCAGCGCGTCGATCACCTTCTTGGTGATGTCCACGCGGGCGCTGAAGTGGATCGCGTCCTGGAGGATGAGGTCGTACTTCTCGGCGTCGAAGATCTGCTTGATGACCTTGTTCGCACGCTCGACCACGGCCGACAGCTCTTCGTTCTTGCGTTGGGTCAGGTCTTCCTGCCACTCGCGGCGCTTGCGCTGCAGGTCGCGTTCCTGCTCGACCACGTCACGCTGGCGTCGGTTGCGCTCGTTCTCGGACAGCGTGGGCGCGTCCTTCTCGAGCTTCTCGGCGGCGCCGCGCAGCCGGGTTTCCAGATCGCGCAGTTCCTTCTCACGCTTGCCGAACTCGGCTTCCAGCTTGGCCTGTGCGGCCTTGGCCAGGTTGGCCTCGCGCAGCACGCGCTCGCTGTTGACGTAGCCGATCTTCAGTTCCTGGGCTTGCACGGCCGAAGTGGCCACCACCATCGAAGCGGCCAGAGCCACCGATTGCAAGAGCTTGCTCATCATCAGAATGCAGTCCCGATCTGGAATTGGAATTTCTCGATTCTATCCGTGCGCTGTTTGCGGATAGGTTTGCCGTAACTCAGGCGCAGCGGGCCCATGGGCGAGATCCAGGACAGGCCCACGCCGGCCGACACGCGGATGGTGTCGAAGCTGACCTTTTCCTTGGCATCGCTGCCCCAGACGTTGCCGGCGTCCATGAAGCCGAAGATGCGGAAGCTCTTGTCGTTGCCGCTGCCCGGCACCGGCAGGTAGAGCTCGGCATTGGTGTTGAAGCGCCGGTTGCCGCCGCTGTAGGAACCCGTCACGTCCACCGGGCCGAGGGAGCCGGCCTCGAAGACACGCACCGAGCCGAGGCCGCCGCCGTAGAAGTTCTTGAAGATGGGATAGGGCTTGCCGCCCAGGCCCACGCCCCAGCCCAGCTCGCTGTTCACGCCCAGCGTGATCTTGTTCGTGATCTCGAAGAAGTGCTGGTACTGCAGGTTGATGCGGGCGTACTGGGCATCGCCGAAGGTGCTGGCCTCGACGTTCACGCGCTGGTACTTGCCTTTCATCGGGGACAGCACGCTGTCGCGGCTGTCACGCTGCCAGCCGATGGTCAGGGGCACCGAGTTGCTGCGCTGGCCGAACTGGTTGGCGAACAGGAAGTAGCTGTTCGGCAGGCCCTTGGAGGTCGTGATCGTCGTCTGCTCATAGCCGGCGCCGAAGAACACGGTGTCGACTTCCGAGAAGGGCACGCCGAAGCGGATTGCGCCGCCCTTGGTGACGTACTGGTACTCCTCGCCCAGGGTGTTGATCGGGCGGGTCGTGCGGTAGAACACGTCGATCGCGCGGGACACGCCGTCGACCGTGAAATACGGGTCCACCGTGCTGATCTGCAACTGGCGACCGGTGCGGGCCGTGGCCACGTCGATGCCGAGGTAGTTGCCCGAACCGAAGACGTTGTCCTGGCGGATGGAGCCGGTGAGGGACACCTTGGTCTGGCTGGAGTAGCCGGCACCGACCGTGATGGCGCCGGTGGGGCGCTCGACGACGGTCAGCACCACATCGACCTGGTCCTGGGCGCCGGGCACCTCCTGGGTGTCGATGTTGACTTCCTTGTCCTTGAAATAGCCCAGGCGCTCCACGCGGTCGCGCGAGGCCTTGATCTTCTGGCCGTCGTACCAGGCCGCTTCGAACTGGCGGAACTCGCGGCGGATGACTTCGTCCCGCGTGCGGGAGTTGCCCGAGATGATGACCTTGCGCACGTACACGCGGCGCTGCGGTTCGGCCACGAAGGTGACCACGACCTGGCCGGTTTCGCGGTTGATGTCCGGGCGGCTGTCCACGCGGGCGAAGGCATAGCCGTAGCTGCCGAAGAGGTCGCTGAAGGCGCGCGTGGTGGTGGCCACGGCCTCGCCCTGGTAAGCCTGGCCGGGCTTCAGGAAGACGAGGTGCTTGAAGTCTTCCTCGCGGCCGAGGTAGTCGCCTTCGAGCTTGATGCCGGTCACCGTGTAGGGCTGGCCCTCGTTGATGGTGACGGCGATGCTGATGCTCTGCTTGTCCGGCGAGATCGTGACCTGCGTGGACGTGACGTTGAACTCGAGGTAGCCGCGGTTGAGGTAGTAGCTGCGGATGGTTTCGAGGTCGGCGTTGAGCTTGGCGCGCGAGTAGCGGTCGGTCTTGGTGTACCAGGTCAGCCAGCCGGTGGTCGTCTGCTCCAGCAAGCCGAGCAGCGTGCTCTCGGAAAACACCTTGGTGCCCAGGATGCGGATCTCGGCGATCTTGGCCGGCTCGCCCTCGGTCACGTTGAAGCTGACGTTGACGCGGTTGCGCTCGATCGGCGTGATCGTGGTGGTGACCTCGGCGCCGTAGAGGCTGCGCGTCAGGTACTGGCGCTTGAGCTCCTGCTCGGCGCGGTCGGCCAGGGCCTTGTCGAAGGGCTTGCCTTCGCCGATGCCCACGTCCTTCAGGGACTTGGTCAGGGCTTCGGTGTCGAACTCCTTCAGGCCGACGAAGTTGACGTTGGCGATGATGGGCCGCTCGTCGATGATGACGACGACGGCATTGCCTTCGATGCTGATGCGCACGTCCTTGAAGAGGCCCGTGGCGAACAGGGCACGCAGGGCGGCGGCGCCTTTTTCATCGTTGTAGGTGTCGCCGATGCGGAAGGGCAGTGAGGCGAAGACGGTACCCGGGTCGGTGCGCTGCAGGCCTTCGACGCGGATGTCCTTGAGCACGAAGGGGTCGACCGCCCAAGCCAGGCCCGACTGGAACAACCCCGTCACGGCCATCGCCAGCAAGCCAAGGCGGAAGGGGCGACGCTTCGCTCCCGAACTGAAAGAAAAGGACATGGGGACCGGGGAGTGTCAGTGCCAGCCCGCGAAGCGGGTGACGTCGTTGGAAAGGGCCAAGGCCATCATCAGCATCAGGACCAGCGCACCAGCGCGCTGCAGTTGCCGTTGCCACCATTCGGAGACGGGGCGGCCACTCAAACCCTCAAAAAGATGATACATGAGGTGCCCGCCGTCGAGCATCGGCAGCGGCAGCAGGTTCAGGACGGCCAGACTCAGGGAGATCTTCGCCAGGAAGTCGAGGTAGGGCGCCAGGCCCGCCTGGGCCGACTGGCCGGCGTAGTCGGCAATCGTCAGCGGGCCGCTGAGGTTCTTGACCGAGGCCTCGCCCACCAGCATCTTGCCCAGCAGGCGCAGCGTGGTGGTGGCCATGTCCCAGCTCTGCGCCAGCCCACGCCCCAGCCCCTCGATCAGGCCGTAGCTGACGAACACGCGCTCGGGCGGCGCCCCCACGCCGATCTCCAGCCGGGCCACGCGCTGTCCGCCCTCGGCGACCATCTTCGGCACGGGGTTCAGCTCCAGCACCTGGCCGGCGCGCTCGACGCGCCATGCCATCGCCCGCGGCTGGTCGCCGTCGTGCGCGCGGCGGATCGCGTCACGCAGGAAGCCGGCATCCGGCACCGGCCGGCCGTCGATCGTCAGCACCCGGTCGCCCGCCTGCAGACCCGCCTCGGCCCCGGCCCCGCCGGCGGCCACCTGGCGCACGAGCGGGTCGGCCAGCGGTGCGAGGCCGATCTCCTGAAGCAGCCGGGCATCTGGCGCGCGGCCGGCGAGCCGGTCGGTTTCGAGCTTGATGCTGCGCGTGCCATGGCCGCCCGCACCCGCCACCGACAGGTGCAGCGGCTCACCCAGCGCCTGCGCACGTGCCACCGCAGACTGCAAATCGACCAGCGAGGCCACGTCCTGCCACTGCTGGCCATCGGGTGACACCGCCTTGACCCAGTCGCCGGGTTGCAAGCCAGCGCGTTCGGCCAGCGAGCCCGCCGGCGGCGTGCCGACGACGGCCTTGGGCACTTCGCTGCCCAACCAGGCCACGGCGGCGAACAGCAGCACGGCCAGCACCCAGTTGGCCGCCGGGCCGGCAGCCACGATCGCCGCGCGCTGGCGCAGCGGCCGCTGGTTGAAGGCCTGCGCGCGCTCGTGCGGCGCCACCAGGCCGTCGCGCTCATCGAGCATGCGCACATAGCCGCCGAGCGGCAGCGCGCTCAGCGTGAACTCGGTGCCATCGCGCCCGACACGGCGCCACAGCACATGACCGAAGCCGATGGAGAAGCGCAGCACCTTCACGCCGCAGGCCTTGGCCACGCGGTAGTGGCCCCATTCGTGGACCGCGATCAGCAGGCCCAGGGCAGCGAGGAAGGCGAGGATGGTGGTCACGGCTGTCGGGTGACGAGGGCGCGGGCGTGCTCGCGGGTGCGAGCGTCGAGTTCGAGCAGCGCCTCGATGCTGCTGCAGTCGCCCGGCGCAACGTCCGCCAGACATTGCGCGTTGACGGCATGAATGCGGTCAAAGCGCAAGCGCTCGTTCAGGAAGGCCTCCACGGCCACCTCGTTGGCCGCATTCAGCACCGTGGTGCTGCCTTCCGGCGCGCGCAGCGCCTGCCAGGACAGGTGCAGGCCCGGGAAGCGCACGGCATCCGCTTCCTCGAAGCTGAGGCTGGGCGTGGTGAGCAGGTCCAGCCGGCTGGCACCCGAGGTGATGCGCTCCGGGAAGGACAGGCCGTAGGCGATCGGCACGCGCATGTCGGGCGTGCCGAGCTGCGCAAGCACCGACTGGTCGCGGCAGACCACCATCGAATGGATGATGCTCTGCGGGTGGATCAGGACGCGGATCTGGTCCGGCGCGAGGTTGAAGAGCCAGCGCGCCTCGATGACCTCGAGCGCCTTGTTCATCATGGTGGCCGAGTCGACCGAGATCTTGCGGCCCATGACCCAGTTGGGGTGGGCGCAGGCCTGGTCGGGCGTCACGTCGGCGAGCGTTTGGGGGTCGCGCGTGCGGAAGGGGCCGCCGGAGGCGGTCAGCACGATGTGGTCGATGCGCTGAGCCCAGGTGCTGCGGTCTTCGGGCAGGCACTGGAAGATGGCCGAGTGCTCGCTGTCGATCGGCAGCAGGGTCGCGCCGCCGGCCTCCACGGCCTGCATGAAGAGCGCACCGCCGACGACGATGGCCTCCTTGTTGGCCAGCAGCAGGCGCTTGCCGGCGCGCGCGGCAGCGATGGCCGGTGCCAGGCCGGCGGCGCCGACGATGGCGGCCATGACGGTGTCGACGTCCGGATGGGCGGCAATCTCGGCGAGTTTGTCGGCGCCGTCGAGCACTTCGGTGGCACTGCCCGCTTCACGCAGCTTCTCGCGCAACTGGGCGGCAGCCTCACGCGCGGGCATGACCGCGAATCGAGGCTTCCAGGTCAGGCACTGCGCGAGCAGTTCATCGACCCGGCTCATGGCACTCAGGGCCACCACCTCGTAGCGGTCCGGGTGGCGGGCGATGACGTCCAGCGTGTTGACGCCGATGGACCCGGTCGAACCGAGGACGCAGATGCGTTGGCGCTTCATAGGCTGATGAGGGCGAGGGCCAGCGGGAACACCGGCAGCAGCGCATCGATGCGGTCAAGCACGCCGCCATGGCCCGGCAGCAGGCGGCTGCTGTCCTTGGCACCGACGGCCCGCTTGACCAGGGATTCGAACAGATCCCCCACGACGCTCATCGCGCCCAGGAAGACCACGGCCAGCAGGGCCACCCAGCCATGCCGCTGAACCAGCAGCGTGAAGAGGCTGGGCGAATCGACCGCCAGCTTCACGTCGATGACATGCACCCAGACGAAGCCCAGCAGGATCACGCCCGCCATGCCGCCCCAGACGCCCTCCCAGCTCTTGCCCGGGCTGATGGCCGGCGCGAGCTTGCGCTTGCCGAAGGCCCGGCCGCAGAAGTAGGCGGCGACGTCGGCCATCCAGACCAGGCAGAACACCGAGAGGATGAAGTTGATGCCATGCACCTTGGCCTGCACGATGGCCAGCCAGGCGCCCCACAGCAGCAACGCACCCAGCGCCAGACGCCCGCCGCGCGCGATGCGGGGCCAGCCGGACGGCCCCGCGCGCAGGGCGTAGGCGCCACCCAGCACCCAGGCCAGGCTGGCGAGCGACCAGACCCAGGCCGGTGGCGCGTTCAGGCCGCCGAGCAGCAGCGTCCAGACGCAGGCCAGGGCCAGCGCCACACCCGCAGCCACCGCGCCGGCGCCCGGCAGGCCGTTGAGCCGCGCCCATTCCCAGCCGGCCGCGCCCATCAGGGCGACGGTCACCCAGGCGAAGGGCCAGGGCGAGGTCTGGAACAGCACCGGCAGCAGGACGGCCAGCAGCACGACGGCAGTGATCACACGGGTCTTGAGCATGGCAGTCCGGTCGGTGCAGCTCAGGCCGCGATGGGGGTTTCCTTGACGCCCCCGAAGCGCCGGTCGCGCTCGTGGAAGGCAGCGATGGCGGCATCCAGCTCACGCTCGCCGAACTCGGGCCAGAGGCAGTCGGAGAAGACGAACTCGGTGTACGCCGCCTGCCACAGCAGGAAATTGCTGATGCGCACCTCGCCGCCCGTGCGGATGAAGAGGTCGGGATCGGGCGCGTAGCTCATCGCCATGAACTCGGACAGCCGGGCCTCGCTGAGGTCCTCGGGCTTCACGCCGGCGGCGATGGCCTTGCGGCAGGCCTGCACGATGTCCCAGCGGCCGCCGTAGTTGAAGGCGACGTTGAGCGTGAGGCGGGTGTTGTGGGCGGTGCTGCTCTCGGCCTCGTTCCAGGCATTGCGCAACTTGTCGGACACCGCGTCGCGGTCACCGACGATGCGGATGCGCACGCCCATCGCGCCCATCTTGGCCAAGTAGCGGCTGACGGCGGCGAGCACCAGGCCCATCAGGCCCGACACCTCATCGCTGGGCCGCTTCCAGTTCTCGCTGGAGAAGGCGAAGACGGTGAGGTACTCGATGTCACGGTCGATGCAGGCCTGCACGACCTTCACGAGGCTGTCCACGCCCGCCTTGTGGCCGAAGAAGCGCGGCAGGAAGCGCTTCTTGGCCCAGCGGCCGTTGCCATCCATGACGATGGCGACGTGACGCGGCGGCGCCAGACGGTCTTGCGTCACGGCAGGCTGCGCGCTCAAACCGCCAGGATCTCGGCTTCCTTGGCCGAGATCACCTTGTCGATCTCGGCGATCACGCGGTCGGTCAGCTTCTGAACGTCGTCGAGGCTGCGGCGCTCGTCGTCCTCGCCGATTTCCTTGTCCTTGAGCAGCTTCTTGGCCTGCTCGTTCGCATCACGGCGCAGATTGCGCACTGCCACCTTGGCGTCTTCGCCGGCATTGCGCACGACCTTGGTCAGGTCGCGGCGGCGCTCTTCCGTCAGCGGCGGCATCGGCACGCGGATCAGTTCGCCTTGCGACGAGGGGTTCAGGCCCAGGTCACTTTCGCGGATGGCTTTCTCGATCTTGGCGCCCATGCCCTTTTCCCAGGGCTGGACGGAGATGGTGCGGGCGTCCAGCAGCGTGACGTTGGCGACCTGGCTGATGGGCACCATGGAGCCGTAGTAGTCGACGCTGACCTGGTCGAGGATGCCCGGGTGGGCGCGACCGGTGCGGATCTTCTGGAGTTCGCCCTTCAGCGCCTCGATGGACTTGGCCATCTTGGCTTCGGCGTTCTTCTTGATGTCTGCGGTGCTCATGATCTGTCTCTCGTCTATCGATCAAACGTGGACCAGGGTGCCCTCGTCCTCGCCCTGCACGACGCGCTTGAGCGCGCCCGGCTTGAAGATGCTGAACACCTTGATCGGCAGCTTCTGGTCGCGGCACAGCGCGAAGGCGGCGCCGTCCATCACCTGCAGGTTGCGCGTGATGGCCTCGTCGAAGGTGATGCGCGAATAGCGCTTGGCTTCGGGGTCCTTCTTGGGGTCGGCGGTGTAGACGCCGTCGACCTTGGTGGCCTTCAGCACGATCTCGGCGCCGATCTCGGCACCGCGCAGCGCGGCGGCCGTGTCGGTCGTGAAGAAGGGGTTGCCCGTGCCGGCAGCGAACACGACGACCTTGCCTTCTTCGAGGTATTGCAGCGCCTTGGGGCGCACATAGGGCTCCACCACCTGCTCGATGCCGATGGCCGACATCACCCGGGCGGTCATGCCTTCCTGGCGCATGGTGTCGGCCAGGGCCAGCGAGTTCATCACGGTGGCCAGCATGCCCATGTAGTCGGCCGTGGCGCGGTCCATGCCAACCGAGCCGCCGGCGACGCCGCGGAAGATATTGCCGCCACCGATGACCACCGCCACCTCCACGCCCATCTGCGTCACTTCGCGGACTTCCTGCACCATGCGCACGATCGTGGCGCGGTTGATGCCGTAGGCGTCGTCGCCCATCAGGGCTTCACCGGAAAGTTTGAGCAGGATGCGCTTGTACGCGGGCATGGTGTCCTCGGGTTCTTTAGGCCTGTCGGGGCCGGAAGTTTAAAGGGCGCCAACTTGGCGCCCCTTCATTTAGTTCGATTTCGCGAGAGTCTTTACTGACCCTTTGCAGCCGCCACCTGGGCAGCCACCTCGGCGGCGAAGTCGTCGACCTTCTTCTCGATGCCTTCACCCACGACGTAGAGCGTGAAGCCCTTGACGGTGGTGTTGACCGACTTCAGGTAGGCGCCCACGGTCTGCTTGCCGTCGGCGGCCTTCACGAAGACCTGGTCCAGCAGCGAGACTTCCTTCAGGAACTTCTGCACCGAGCCTTCGACCATCTTGGCGACGATGTCGGCCGGCTTGCCGGATTCGGCCGCCTTCTCGGTGGCGATCTTGCGCTCCTTCTCGACCAGTTCGGCCGAGACGTCGGCGCCCGACAGGGCGGCCGGCTTCATGGCGGCGATGTGCATGGCCACGTCCTTGGCGGCGACCTCGTCACCTTCGAACTCGACGACCACGCCGATGCGGGTGCCGTGCAGGTAGGTGGCCAGCTTGCTGCCGGTGTAGCGCTGGAAGCGGCGGATCGTCATGTTCTCGCCGATCTTGCCGATCAGGCCCTTGCGCACGTCTTCCACCGTCGGGCCGAAGCCTTCCTGCGACAGGGGCAGGGCCGACAGGGCAGCGACGTCAGCGGGGTTGTGCTCGGCCACCAGGCCGGCCAGAGCGCTCACGAAGGCCAGGAAGGCGTCGTTCTTCGAGACGAAGTCGGTCTCGCAGTTCACTTCGATCAGGGCGCCATTGCCGTTCACGACAGCCGACGACACCACGCCTTCGGCGGTGATGCGCGAGGCAGCCTTGCCAGCCTTGTTGCCCAGCTTGACACGCAGGATCTCTTCCGCGCGGCCCAGGTCGCCGTCAGCCTCGGTCAGTGCCTTCTTGCACTCCATCATCGGGGCGTCGGTGCGGGCACGCAGTTCGCCCACCATGCTTGCAGTGATTGCAGCCATTTCTCTTCTCCAGATTTCGGTTGGCCAAATTCAGTTGGCAAAAGGGGCCTCGCGGCCCCTTTCAGATGCAGGGTCGAAAGGGCTTACGCCTCTTCGGAAACCTCGACGAACTCGTCGCCAGCCGGGGCGACGGCAGCCAGCACGTCGGCCGTGGCGTTGGCCTTGCCTTCGAGCACGGCGTCAGCGACAGCGCGGGCGTACAGGGCCACGGCCTTGGCGGAGTCGTCGTTGCCGGGGATGACGTAGTCGATGCCTTCGGGCGAGTGGTTCGTGTCGACCACGCCGATGACGGGGATGCCGAGCTTCTTGGCTTCGGCAACGGCGATCTTGTGATAGCCGACGTCGATGACGAAGATGGCGTCAGGCAGCGCGGTCATGTCCTGGATGCCGCCGATGTTCTTTTCCAGCTTGGCGATGTCGCGCTGGAACAGCAGGGCTTCCTTCTTGATCGCGGGCTGGGTGCCAGCCTCGACCTGGGCCTGCATGTCCTTCAGGTTCTTGAGGGAGGTCTTGACCGTCTTGAAGTTGGTCATCATGCCGCCCAGCCAACGCGAGTCGACGTAGGGCATGCCGGCGCGCTGGGCTTCAGCGGCGATGAACTCGCGGGCCTGGCGCTTGGTGCCGATCATCAGGATCGTGCCGCGCTTGGCCGACAGTTGGCGGATGAACTTCATCGCCTCGTTGAACGCGGGCAGCGTCTTTTCGAGGTTGATGATGTGGATCTTGTTGCGATGGCCGTAGATATACGGGGCCATCTTGGGATTCCAGAAGCGGGTTTGGTGGCCGAAATGGACGCCGGCTTCCAGCATCTCGCGCATCGTGACAGACATGGGTCTTGCTCCGAAGGTTGGGTCTAAAATCCGGCCCGAATTGCGTTGCAGCGCCTAGAAACTCCTGTTTCGAGATCGCCGCAAACCACAACACCTTAGGTGGCCGGTTTGCGATTTGTTGCGACGGTGAGCGCCGCAAGCGGCGACACACCCTTCACAACCGTTTTGCCTACTGCTCCGTCAGCGCCTCGATCGGCACCGAACTTCCGCAGCGAGAGCGCCGCCTTGAGGTGCATCCCCAAGGAACCGTCTCCGGCAAAACCCGCAGAGTATACACCATCCATGACTCCCGCCTGCCGACGCCGAGACGCCCCGGTCGCCAGCCTCCGCCCCACGACTGCCCGCCAGGTGCTCCGTTGAGCCGCCGCATTGCCGTGGTCGGCGCCGGGATCGCCGGCGTCACGACCGCCTATGAACTGGCCGCCCTGGGCGCGGAGGTCCATGTGTTCGAGCGCGGCGGCAGCGTCGCCGAGCAGGCCAGCTTCTCCAGCAACGCCCTGCTCTGCCCCGCCCTGCCCCACCTGCTGGACGGCGACGCGTCAGCGCCCCTGGGTTTCCGCCTGCGCCGCTGGCGCGCCGGCTCCAAGCTCGGTGCCGCCGAATCTCAGCTGACGGCGCTTGGCCAGCTGAGCCTCGCCCGCACGGCGGAGCTGCGACATGCGCTCGGCCTGGAGGACGAAGCCGCATCAGGGCTGCTGGTGGCGCTGGTGGATGCCAAGCGTGCTGCAGCCGTCGAGGCGCGATGCGAAGCTTGGGCTGCCGCCGGCGTGAACGTCGAACGCCTGGAGGCCGGCGAAGCGCGCCTGCGGGAACCTGGCGTGGCGCCGGAGGCCCCCTTGTCAGCCGCCCTCGCCCTGCCCGGCGGCGTTGGCAACCCGCGCCTGTTCACGCAGCAGCTGCGCCAGCAGGCCCAGCGGCTTGGCGCCACCTTCCGCTTCCACACCACGGTGCGCAGCATCACTGGCGACAGCGCTGGCCTCACGCTGCGCCACGAGCACACCCCGCCGGCCGAAGCCCCCACCCGCACGAGCGAGCGCGAGGCCGGCGACACCGTGCCCCAGGCGCCCGGCCCCGAGGACGAACGCTTCGACGCGGTCATCCTGTGCAACGGCCTGGCTGCGCCCGCCCTGCTGGGCCAGCGCCTGCCTCTGTCGGCGCGGCACGAGGCCTCGGTCACCGCACCGCTGCGCCTGCTGGAAGCCCACCCCGACCTCGGCCCCAAGGCCGGCTGGCTGGATCCGTCCCGCGGCATCGCCGTGGCCCGCATCGGGCAGCGCGTGCGGGTGACCGGCGGCGTGACGGTGACGGATGCCGGCGGCCGCTTCACCCCCGACTTCGAGGCCCTGCACCGGGGCCTGCAGCACTGGTTCCCGGGCTCGGTGCTGCACCAGCAGGTGCAGCAGGGCAGCAGCCGTCGGGCCGTCCTGCCGGATGGCCTGCCCCTGATCGGCGCCAGCCCCCGCGCCGGCATCTGGCTCAACCTGTCACCCGGCGGCAGCGGCTGGGGGCTGGCCTGCGGTGCGGCACAGGCGCTGGCCGCTCAGGTGGCCGGCCAGGCGCCGCTGCTGGACATCACCGCGCTCGGCCCGCAGCGACTGGCCTAAGCTCAGGGGCATGCAAAGGCTGCTGCCCACCTCCCGCCCCCTGCCGCTCTTCGACGTGGCCGCCAGCCGGCGCATCGAGGCGCGGGCCCTCACGCATTCTCCCGACCTGATGGAACGCGCCGGCCTGGCCGTGGCCAAGCTGGCCCTGGCGCTGCGCGCGGGCAGCGGCCCGGTCTGGGTGGCCTGCGGCCCGGGCAACAACGGCGGCGACGGCCGGGTGGCCGCGCGCCTGCTGGCCGCGCACGGCGTGCCTGTGCATGTCAGCCACACACCGCCGGCGCAGCCCTCGCTCGTGATCGACGCGCTGCTGGGCCTCGGCCTGAACCGCGCACCCACGCCCGAGCTGCAGCAAACCATCGCCGCCCTGCAAGCCTGCGGCGCGCCCCTCCTCGCGGTCGACCTGCCCAGCGGCCTGCTCGCAGACACCGGCCAGCCCGCCGGAGCGGCGGCCGTGCGGGCCGACCACACCTTGACCCTGCTGACGCTCAAGCCCGGCCTGTTCACCGGCGAGGGTCGGGCGCATGCAGGGCAGATCTGGTTCGACGACCTGGGCATCGCGCCCGACGAGCCGCCCTCAGCCGACCTCCTTGGCCCTGCGCCAGCCCCGCAGCGCAGCCTGACCAGCCACAAGGGCAGCCACGGGCAAGTGCTGGTGGTTGGCGGCGCGCCCGGCATGCAGGGCGCCGCTCGATTGGCCGCGCGCGCGGCACTGGCCTGCGGCGCCGGCCGCGTCTATGTCGACCTGCTGGGTGCGCCGGCGCATGAAGTCGCCGACCCAGGCCGCCCGGAGTTGATGCGCGGCACGCTCGCCGAGGTGCCGAACGCAGTGGGCGTGATCGGCTGCGGTGCGGGCCCAGGCATGGCCGCCGCCCTGCCGGCCCTGCTGCACGGGCTACCCCGGCTGATCATCGATGCCGACGCGCTCAATGCCATCGCCGCGGATGCCGAG
>Ga0233424_10002452_pt1 | contig 13291 bp, 10 predicted proteins | sample Watercolumn_Towu_FD_181011 | JGI IMG/M metagenome (GOLD analysis project Ga0233424, IMG submission 181011) | Freshwater microbial communities from Lake Towuti, South Sulawesi, Indonesia - Watercolumn_Towuti2014_125_MG | ecosystem: Environmental > Aquatic > Freshwater > Lake | place: Indonesia...
TCCGCGATGAGCTCCGCCTGCCGCTGACCGCGCGGGGAGAGGGGTCCGTCGGCGAGGCCGTGCTCGGCATCCTGATGTTCACCGTGTCTGACCAGATATATGTAGTGCGTCACAACTCGCTCGCTCGCCTCATCGCCAGCATCCGCCGGTCTTCCTCTTCCACCCTATGTCACGGGCGCCGCGAGCTCAGGCGCCCGCGCGGGTGAGGTCGGCGACCTGCACCCGGGACAGCGTGACCCCCGCGCCCTGCATCAGCTCGTCGACGTGGTCGGTCGCGAACGTGTTCACGATCGGCGCGGCGACCGTGCGCTGTGCGAGCAGCCATGCGATGGACACGGCCGCGACAGGCACGGCGAGCTCCGCCGCGACCTGATCCAGCGCACGCAGCACCTTGGTCCCGCGGCGGTTGAGGTGACCCCGCAGCTGCTCGCCGCGGACGCCGCGCGATGCGAGGGCCTTCGTCCGGTGACGGCCGGACAGGAATCCGTGCTCCAGAGCGTGGGACGGCGTCACGGCGAGGTTCTGCGCGCCGGCGACGAGCCGCAGGTCCCCCTCGAACGGCTGCCGGCGGACGAGGTTGTACGGCGTGTCGATCACCGTGATGCGCGGATATCCCGCCGACGCGAGGATCCGCGCCTCGACGAGCCTCTCCGGCGTGAAGCCGTACGCGCCGAGCGCCCCGATCTTCCCCGCCTCGACGAGCCACTCGACCGTGGCCAGGGTGTCCTCGAGGTTGGTCGTCGCATCCAGCGTGGCGTCCAGGTACAGCACGTCGATGCGCTCGACGCCGAGCCGGGTCAGCGACCCCTCGACGGCACGGACGAGGTTGACCGATCCCAGGCCGGGGTTGTCGGCGTGGGCTCCGATGCGCACGCTCAGGACGACGCGCTCGCGCTGGCCCCGCGACCGCAGCCACTGCCCGAGGATGTGCTCGCTCCGCCCGCCGGAGAACCCGTCCGCGGTATGGATGGCGTTGCCGCCGAACTCCACGTAGCGGTCGAGGATGCCGTGGCTCGTCTCGAGATCGACGTTCCATCCGAACTCCGCGGCGCCGAGCATGAGCGGGAACGTCTCGTACCCGGTCTCGCCGAGGGCGGCGCGGATGGACTCCCCCACGCCGGGTCCGACGATGGGGATGGGAGCGGAGGGGTGGTCCTCGTGCTCCTGCGGGGCGCGTTCAGCAGGTGTTCCTGCGCCTACGCTGAACAACCGCATACTCTCACCCCCGCCGTGATCGGCCGGAGCCGATCGACATCACTGCTTCGCTGGCACCCCCCGGTGCGTACTTCGAGGGTATGCGACGTGCGCGAACGTCCCGACCAATCCGGGGAACGGCGCGCAAACTTCCCATAACGTTTCGATCACGGCACAGACGACGGAACCCGGGCCTCTCCGACGGAGAGACCCGGGTTCCGTGTCATCCGTGTCTTACTCGGCGGCGTCCTCGGCCGGAGCCTCGTCCGCAGCGGGCGCATCGTCGAGCACGGGCTCGAGCGACAGCTTGCCGCGATCGTCGATCTTCGTGATCTTCACGAGGATCTTCTGGCCGACGGAGAGCACGTCCTCGACGTTCTCCACACGCTTGCCACCGGCGAGCTTGCGCACCTCGGTGACGTGCAGCAGACCGTCCTTGCCCGGCAGCAGCGAGATGAAGGCGCCGAAGGTGGCGATCTTCACGACGGTGCCGAGGAACTGCTCGCCGACCTCCGGGTTGGTCGGGTTGGCGATCGCGTTGACCTGGGCACGGGCGGCCTCGGCCGAGGGGCCGTCGGTCGCGCCGATGTAGACGGTGCCGTCCTCCTCGATGGAGATCTGCGCGCCGGTCTCGTCCTGGATCGCGTTGATCGTCTTGCCCTTCGGGCCGATCAGCTCGCCGATCTTGTCGACCGGGATCTGGACGCTGATGACGCGCGGCGCGGTGGGTGCCATCTCGTCGGGAGCGTCGATCGCGGCGTTCAGGACGTTGAGGATCGTCAGACGAGCGTCCTTGGCCTGGGTCAGCGCGCCCGCGAGCACCGACGACGGGATGCCGTCGAGCTTCGTGTCGAGCTGGATGGCGGTGACGAACTCGCTCGTGCCGGCGACCTTGAAGTCCATGTCGCCGAGCGCGTCCTCCGCACCCAGGATGTCGGTCAGCGCCGCGTACCGGGTCTCCCCGTTGACCTCGTCGGAGACGAGGCCCATCGCGATGCCGGCGACGGGGGCGCGCAGCGGCACACCCGCGTTGAGGAGCGAGAGGGTCGACGCGCAGACGGAGCCCATCGAGGTGGAGCCGTTGGAGCTCAGCGCCTCGGACACCTGACGGATCGCGTACGGGAACTCCTCGCGGCTCGGCAGAACCGGCACCAGTGCGCGCTCGGCGAGGAAGCCGTGCCCGATCTCGCGACGCTTCGGCGAACCCACGCGGCCGGTCTCACCGGTCGAGTAGGGCGGGAAGTTGTAGTGGTGCATGTAGCGCTTGCTGGTCGTGGGCGACAGCGAGTCGATCTGCTGCTCCATCTTGAGCATGTTCAGCGTGGTGACACCCATGATCTGGGTCTCGCCGCGCTGGAAGATCGCGGAGCCGTGCACGCGCGGGATGACCTGCACCTCGGCGTCGAGCGGACGGATGTCCGCCAGCCCGCGGCCGTCGATGCGGGTGCCCTCGGTGAGGATGCGACCACGGACGATCTTCTTCGTGACGGACTTGTACGCCGCGGAGAACTCCAGCGGGGCCGCGGCCGGGAGCGAACCCGCCTCGGTGGCCTCGATGAGCTCGGCCTTGACGCGGTCCTTGATCGCGTCGTCGGCGTTCTGGCGCTCGGTCTTGTCGGCGATCTGGTAGACGTCGCTCAGCTCGGCGAACGCGCGCTCGGACACGAAGTCGTAGACCTCGTCGCTGTACGCGGGGAAGACCGGGTAGACGCCCGGCTCCTTCGACGCGGTGGCGGCGAGCTCGGCCTGGGCCTTGACGAGCTGGGCGATGAACGGCTTCGAGGCCTCGAGGCCCTGGGCCACGATGGTCTCGTCGGGCTTGGTGGCACCGGCCTTGATCAGGTTCCAGCTGCCCTCGGTCGCCTCGGCCTCGACCATCATGATCGCGACGTCCTCGGAGCCGTCGGCCTTGGTGACCACGCGGCCGGCGACGATAAGATCGAACACGGCCTCGGAGACCTGCTCGGCGGTCGGGAACGCGACCCACTGGTCCTCGTGCTGACCGTGACCGGGGATGAACGCGAGGCGCACACCGGCGACGGGACCCGAGAACGGCAGACCCGAGATCTGGGTGGACGCGGACGCGGCGTTGATCGCGAGGGCGTCGTAGAACTCGCCCGGCGCGATCGAGAGGACCGTGATGACGATCTGGACCTCGTTGCGCAGGCCGTCGACGAACGACGGGCGCAGCGGACGGTCGATCAGACGGCAGACCAGGATCGCCTCGGTCGAGGGACGACCCTCGCGACGGAAGAACGAGCCGGGGATCTTGCCGGCGGCGTAGGAACGCTCCTCGACGTCGACCGTCAGCGGGAAGAAGTCGAAGCCCTCTCGCGGGTGCTTGCCCGCGCTCGTGGCCGACAGGAGCATGGTCTCGCCGTCCAGGTAGGCGGCGACGGCGCCCTGAGCCTGCTGCGCGAGGCGGCCGGTCTCGAAGCGGATGGTGCGGGTGCCGAAGCGGCCGTTGTCGAGAACGGCCTCGGTGGCGGTGATTTCAGGACCTTCCAAGAGGTCTCTCCTTCTTTGTTTAGACTCGCGAATCCGTGTGACGCGCGAGCGTGTTCAAAGGAGCGGAACGGAAGGGTTCGGGCGCGCGGGCATTCCCGCGAATCTCGCCTGCGCTGGCCACCAGTAGAAAGCCACCCGACGTGCGCCGAGGAACCCACCACAGGGGACCAGCTTCTCCGCCGATCGCTCCATGAGTCGATGTGAAATTGTCGGGTGACCGGAGTCACCCTCGACCACACTACCAGCGTGTCCGTCAAGACCCGAGGGTTCCGCGCGCGGCGCGGTCCCGACACCCGACCGTCACCCGGCGTTCACCGTGCGTGCGCCGGAGCGAGAGACGGCTCGGCTGTGCTGGGCGCATGCGGATGTCAGTGATCGGATGCGGGTATCTGGGAGCGGTGCACGCTGCGGCGATGGCCTCGCTCGGTCACGATGTCGTGGGGATCGACGTGGACGAGGGCAAGGTCGCCGACCTCACCGCGGGTGCCGCGCCCTTCTTCGAGCCTGGCCTCGCCGAGCTCCTCGAGGACGGGGTGCGGTCAGGGCGGTTGCGCTTCGCCGCTGATCCGGCGGCCGCTGCCGGGGCGGACGTGCACTTCCTCGCGGTCGGTACCCCGCAGTCCGCCTCCGGGCCCGCGGCCGACCTCCGCTTCGTCGACGCGGCGATCGACGGGCTGCTCCCCCACCTGCGACCGGGGGCGGTGGTGGCCGGGAAGTCGACGGTCCCCGTGGGCACCGCAGCCCGTCTCGCCCGTCGGATCGCGGAGACCGGCGCGACGCTCGCCTGGAACCCCGAGTTCCTCCGGGAGGGCTGGGCCGTCCACGACACCCTCCACCCCGACCGTCTGGTGGCCGGCGTCGAAGACACCCCGCAGGGCGCCGCCGCCGTCGACCTGCTCCGCCGCGTGTACGCCGCGGCGATCGACGCGGGCGCGCCCTTCCTCGTCACCGACCTGGCCACCGCGGAGCTCGTGAAGGGCGCCGCCAACGCGTTCCTCGCGACGAAGATCTCGTTCATCAACGCCATGGCCGAGATCGCCGAGGCGGCCGGAGCGGACGTCACCCTCCTCGCCGAAGCACTCGGACACGACTCGCGCATCGGCCGTCGCTACCTCGGCTCGGGAATCGGGTTCGGGGGCGGCTGCCTGCCCAAGGACATCCGCGCGTTCGCGGCGCGCGCCGAGGAGCTCGGACGCGGGGAGGCCGTCGGGTTCCTGCACGAGGTGGACGCCATCAACCTCCGCCGACGGGATCGGGCGGTGCGCCTCGTGGTGGATGCGCTCGGCGGCCTCGTCTTCGGGCGGAGGATCGCCGTCCTCGGTGCGGCCTTCAAGCCCTTCAGCGACGACGTCCGCGACTCTCCCGCCCTGGAGGTCGCCGTGCGGCTGCGGGGACTGGGGGCCGATGTCGTGGTGACGGATCCCGCGGCGATCGAGAACGCCCGCGAACGGCATCCGCAGCTCGGGTACGCCTCGTCCAGGGACGAGGCCCTGCGGGACGCGGATGCGGTCGTCGTCGTCACGGAGTGGGACGAGTACCGCCGGGAGCTCCGTCCCCAGCACGCCGGCGGGCTCGTGCGGGGCCGCATCGTGATCGACGGGCGGAACTGTCTGGATGCCGACGCGTGGCGGGCTGCCGGCTGGACCTACCTCGGGATGGGACGACGCTGAGGCCCCGTCGGTCAGACCACGCTCGCGTCCTGCCGCACGGTGGAGCGTCCGAGGTAGACGTAGTCGTCGTGCTTGGCCCGACGCCCGTCCCCCGCCGCGCGGCCGTGGAGTCGTCGCCACACCCATGGGAGCGCGTACTGCCGCCACCAGGCCGCGCGTCCGATCGGCTCGTTCTCGTGCAACGCCGCATCCAGCGCTCCCAGCGCGTCGGCGTGCGGCACCCCGAGCACCTCCGCGACGCGATAGGCGAGCACCCGGTGGCCCCGACTGCCGAGATGCACGAGGTCCTCGCCCCAGTGCTGTCGCTCCCCCAGCGCCGGGAGCAGATCGGTGTCGATGAGGATCGCACCGGTCCGCGCCGCGACACCGGCGAGCGCCGTGGCGAAGGCGGAGAAGCGCCGCGTGTACAGCGCCGCCGCGCGACGGGCCGGCAGGAACGGCGTGACCAGGATCACGTCGGCACCGGTCGCGCGCAGCCGCCGCACCGCGGTCTCCAGACTCGCGGCGAGCGCGGGCACGTCGACGCGGTGCCTCACGAGATCGTTGGCACCCACCAGGACGGTGACCAGGTCGGGGCGGAGTTCGCGCGCCCGCTCCAGCTGCGGTCCGCACACGTCGGACACCCGCTTCGACCGGATCGCGAGGTTCGCGTAGTGGAGGCCTCCCCGCGCGGCGAGGAGCAGCGCGAGCCGGTCCGCCCACCCGCGGAGCGCCCCGTCGGGTCCGGGATCGCAGAGCCCCTCGGTCACCGAGTCGCCGAGGGCGACGATCCGTCGCCAGCGGCGCGAGGGGGCGGGCGGGGCCGGCTCCGGCCGGACGAGGCGGCGAGCGCGCAGCCGACGGTCCACGGCGTGCAGCGTCCGCGCCTCCTCGAAGTGATCCAGGAGCTGATCGCCGAGGTGCGCCCAGCTCCGGCCCTGCACCGCGCTCCAGCCCGCCTCCCCGAACGCCCGACGCCGGCGCTCGTCTCCGGCGAGATCGGTCACGCGACGGCGGAGGTCTGCGAGGTCTCCTGGTCGGTACAGCCATCCGTCGACGCCGGGTCGGACGAGATCGAGCGGGCCTCCTCTGCCTGTGGCGACCACGGGGACACCGCTCGCATGGGCCTCCTGGAGCGTCTGCCCGAAGGTCTCGCTCTCCCCCGGATGCACGAAGACGTCGAAGGAGGCCAGCGCCGCGGCGAGCGCCTCCCCGTCGAGCCGCCCGAGGAAGAGGGCGTCGGGAAGCTGCTCCTGCAACCGCTCCCGCCGGGGACCGTCTCCGACGATGACGAGACGCGTGCCGGGGATGCCGTGCAGTGCGGCGAGATCCTCCACCTGCTTCTCGGGGGCGAGGCGTCCGACGTAGCCGATGACGATCTCGGCTCCCCACTCCGCCCGGAGCACGTCGCTGCGCCGCGAAGGGTGGAAGAGCTCGGCGTCCACACCCCGCCCCCAGGACCGGATGCGGTCGATGCCGAGCCGACTCAGCTGCTGTGCCGACTCGGTGGACGGCGCGAGCGTGAGTGTCGCCCTCCGGTGCAGTCGGGCGATGTGGGCATGGGCGATCCCTGTCGTCACCGCGACGCGATACCTCTCCGTGTACGCGGCCACGTCGGTCTGGTATGCCGCGACCGTTCCGACACCCCCGCGTTGTGCAGCGAGCAGGCCCCGCCACCCGAGCGCGAACGGCGACGCGAGGTGGACGACGTCGGGACGGAAGCGGTGGAGCTCCGCGCCGATCCTCCGAGTGGTCGCCGCGCCCACGCGGACGTCCCGGTACCCCGGGAGCGGGACGCTGGGAATCGCCGTGACGGGCGCGCCGTGCAGCTCCGCCGGGATTCCGATCGCGGCCGGAGCGAGCACACAGGACTCATGCCCTCGGCGCTCCAGGTGACGGAGGATCTGCATCACGGATCCGGTCACACCGTTCATGTGCGGAAGGAAGGACTCGGTGACGATCGCGACTCTCACACCCTCAGGATGGCGGCGATCCCCGTCCCCGCCGAGGGGAATCGGCGTCGGGCACCGGATGTTCACCGGATGCTGGATCACGGGTCACCGGCTATCCGCGCGTTGGTTCCCGTTCACCGCCCCGGGGCAGAGTGACGCCCGTGTCGACAGACCTGCTCGCTGACGTCCTCGCCAGCCCCTGGAGCCTGGCCGCGATGAGCCTGCTCGTGCTCGGCGACGCGTTCTTCGTCATCATCCCCGGGGAGATCGCCGTGACCGCCCTCGGCGCCGTGGCGGTGACCACCGGAACGCCCGCGCTCTGGATGGTGGTGCTCTGCGCTGCGGGGGCAGCGGTGCTCGGCGACGCCTGTTGCTATCTGATCGGTCGTGTCGTCGGCACCGAGCGCTGGGGCTGGATGCGAGGGCACCGCGTCCGGCAGGCCCTCGCCTGGGCACGCCATCGGCTGGACCACGGCACGGCCACGGTGCTGTTCACCGCGCGCTTCGTGCCGTTCGCCCGGCTCGCCGTCAACCTCGTGGCGGGCGCCTCCCGCATCCATCCCCCTCGCTACCTGGCACTCGTGACCCTGGCCGCGCTCGGGTGGGCGGGCTACCAGGCCGCCGTCGGAGCGATGGTCGCCGCAGTACTCCCCGGGGGCCCTCTCGTCGCCGTCCCGGTGTCGGTGGCACTCGCCGTCGCCCTGGGGCTCGGGCTCGACCGACTCACACGGAGGCGGGAGCGGTGACCCTCGCCGCCCGTCCGGCCGTGCTCTAGGCTCGGGAGCATGAGCACCGAAGAAGGCGCCGGCTCCTCCTCCGAGGACATGAAGCGCAAATTCAAGGAAGCGCTCGAGAAGAAGAACGCGCACCACCGACAGGGCGAGGCTCACCTCGACGGCGATTCCGCCGTGCACGCCGCCCACGCCCCGCAGACGCGGCGCGAGTTCCGACGCAAGAGCGGTTGACCGCGAGGATGCGGGAGCCGGTCTCCTGCTCCCGCATCCCCCTCCGCAGACACGGACGTGCCCCGCGCCGGAAGGCACGGGGCACGTCGCTGTCAGGCCGCCGTTCGGGTCACTCTCCGGCGAGACCGCCGAGCATGTGACCGAAGGAGCGTCCCTCACCCAGGTAGGTGGCGGGGTCGTACGGGTCGACGACCGCGGCGGCATCCCGGCGCGCGACGGCCTCGGCGAGTTCCCTCGCCCCCTTCTCGACCCGCTTCGCCAGCGGCGCGACGTCGTCCCCCGCGCCGCCCCAGTCGCTCGACGCCGCGAAGACGCCCGTCGAGACGGCCTCGGCATGCAGGTAGGCGAACAGCGGTCGGATCGCGTAGTCGATCGCGAGCGAGTGCCGCGGTGTCCCCGCGTTCGCCCCGATCAGCACCGGCTTGCCGGTGAGCGCGTCCGGGTCGAGCACGTCGATGAACGACTTGAACAGCCCGGAGTAGCTCGTCGAGAAGATCGGGGTGACCGCGATCAGCGCGTCGGCCGAGACGACGGTGTTGATCGCCGTCTCGAGTGCGGGGGGCGCGAAGCCGGTGAGCATGTTGTTCGTGATGTCGTGCGCATGGTCGCGCAGCTCGATCACGTCGACGGTGGCCTCGATGTCGCGCTCCGCGAGCGCCTTCACGGTCTCCGCGGCCAGCCGGTCGGCGAGCATCCGGGTGGACGACGGGTTCGACAGCCCCGCCGAGACGACGGCGATGCGACGCGAGGTCATGTCAGGCCTCCTTCCGGCCGAGTCCGAAGGCGGCACCCGCGGGCGCCGGCGTGTCCTGGTAGGGCGAGTCCCCGGTGAGGTTGTCTCCGCGGTTCGCACCGGGGCGCGCCTGCCGCGTGGGCCCGTCGCCGTACGTCGCCTGCACGCGCGCGGCGTGGGTCGGCGCGTCGGGCACCGTGGACGGGCGGTCCTTCGCGAGCTCCTTGCGGAGCACCGGCACGACCTCGGAGCCGAGGATGTCGAGCTGCTCGAGGACCGTCTTCAACGGCAGACCCGCGTGGTCGATGAGGAACAGCTGGCGCTGGTAGTCGCCGTAGTGCTCGCGCATCGCCGCGTACCGGTCGATCACCTGCTGCGGCGATCCCACCGTCAGCGGGGTCATTTCGGTGAAGTCCTCCATGCTGGGGCCGTGACCGTAGACCGGGGCGTTGTCGAAGTACGGGCGGAACTGGTTCACCGCGTCCTGCGACTTGGCGGCCATGAACACCTGGCCGCCGAGACCGACGATCGCCTGCTCCCGCGTGCCGTGCCCGTAGTGCTCGAAGCGCTGACGGTACAGCTCGATGAGCCGCTGGTAGTGCTCCTTCGGCCAGAAGATGTTGTTCGCGAAGAAGCCGTCGCCGTAGTAGGCGGCCTGCTCCGCGATCTCCGGGGTGCGGATGGAGCCGTGCCACACGAACGGGGCGATGCCGTCGAGCGGACGGGGTGTCGAGGTGAAGCCCTGCAGCGGGGTGCGGAACTTGCCCTCCCAGTCGACGACGTCCTCACGCCACAGCTTGTGCAGCAGCGCGTAGTTCTCGATCGCGAGCGGAAGGCCCTGACGGATGTCCTGCCCGAACCACGGGTACACCGGGCCGGTGTTGCCGCGGCCCAGCATGAGGTCCATGCGGCCGTCCGAGACGTGCTGCAGCATCGCGTACTCCTCGGCGATGCGCACCGGGTCGTTCGTCGTGATCAGCGTGGTCGAGGTCGAGACGATGAGGCGTTCCGTCTGGGCGGCGAGCGCGGCGAGGAACGTCGTGGGGCTCGACGACCAGAACGGCGGGTTGTGGTGCTCGCCGATGGCGAAGACGTCGAGGCCCACCTCCTCGGCGTGGGTGGCGATGGCCAGCGTCGCCTTGATCCGCTCCTGCTCGCTGGGGGTGACTCCCGTGGTGGGGTCGCGGGTGATGTCGCTGACCGACATGATGCCGAACTGCATCGCCTGCGCGCCTGACTGCTCGCTCATGATTGCTCCGTGTTCTCCGAATCGGATGCTCGACATCCGGTTCTATTCATTTGAATGTAATTGGGTCAACGCGTGCAGGGCAACTTTATTCCCGGCCGGTAGCCTCGGAGAATGAGCACCACCGGAGTCGGGACGACGGGGCCCCACACAGGGCCGGTCGCCCGCAAACGCCGACGCGTGCCCTTCTGGGACAACGCGCGATACGCCTGCATCGTCCTCGTGGTGTTGGGTCATGCCATCCAGCGCCTCAGCTACGACTCGGACATCGCCTTCGCCTTCTATCTGGCGCTCTACGCGTTCCACATGCCGGCGTTCGCCATCATCTCGGGCTACTTCTCCAAGTCGGGCTCCCCCACCCGGACGCAGATGGCCCGCGTCATCACCGACATCATCCTGCCCTACGTCATCTTCGAGGCGCTCTGGACGCTCACGAAGTGGCTCGTGGAGGGAGAGAGCACCCCGAATCCGACCCAGCCCAGCTGGACGCTCTGGTTCCTGCTCGCGCTCGGGATCTTCCGTCTCGTCCTCCCCTACCTCGCGCTGCTGCGTTGGCCGCTGCTGTGGACGATCGTGATCTCCATCGGCGCCGGCTACCTGCCGAACGTCGACAGCACGTTCTCGCTCTCCCGGACCCTGGGGCTGCTGCCGTTCTTCACCCTGGGCTGGTGGCTCCGGGAGCGGAACGTCGTCGACCGCCTCCGCCTCCTCGACGTCCGCCCGTGGTGGAGCCGCGTCCTCGCGCTCGTCGTCCTCGGCGCGGCCGGATGGGCGGCGTGGAACTGGCTGCCGCTGTGGCAGGCAGTCGACCTGCGGCACTGGCTGTTCTACGAAGACTCCTACGTCGACCTCGTCGGCGATCAGTGGTGGGCCGGCGGCATCCGCATCCTGCTCATGCTGCTGGCAGTCGTGCTGTGCGCCGCCTTCTTCGCCCTCATCCCGCGCGGAGCGTACTGGTGGACCACGTTCGGCCAGTACACGATGTACGTCTACCTCCTGCACTCCTTCGTGCTCTACCCGTTCCGCGAGAGCGGCGTGCTGCGCGACCTCGAGCCGACCTGGTTCTGGCTCCCTGCGGTCACGGCGCTGTCGGTGGTCCTCGCGCTGCTGCTCGCGACCAAGCCCGTGCGGCGGGTGTTCCGTCCGCTCGTGGAGCCGCGGCCGCGGTGGCTGTTCGCCGACCCCGAGCTCGCCTCGCGGGAAGGCCGCCGGAACGATCCGACCGGATCCCGGCGTCCGCGATGACAGCCACCCACCCCGCATCCGAGGTCCGGGACCGGCTCGTCGCCATCGCCGACTCCCAGGGGTTCGATGCGCACGGGCTTCACGTGCGCATCGGCGACGACACCGCGGGTCACCGCTGGACACCCGATGTCCGGGAGGACGTGCACTCGATCGCGAAGGGCGTCTGCGTGCTGGCCGCCGCGCTCGCCGCCGACGACGGACTGATCCGCCTGGACGACACCGTCGCCACCCTCCTGCCGGACCACGAACTCGGCGAGGGTGTCGCTCACATCACCCTGCGTCACCTGCTGTCGATGTCGAGCGGCATCGACCTGCCGTGGTCCGAGACGCTGATGACGGACTGGCCGGATCTGGCCCGGGAGTTCCTGCGACGGCCATCACGCGGCCGCGTGTTCCAGTACTCCAACGCGAGCACCTACACCGCCATGACCGCCCTCGCGACCCGGGTGGGCGATGTCGGCGACTACCTCTCGACCCGCCTGTTCGCCCCGCTCGGCATCGAGGACGTGGCGTGGTCCCGCTGCCCGAACGGCCGCATCGAGGCGGGGGGTGGCCTGCCGCTCCGCACCGAGGAGGTCGCGCGCCTGGGGCTGCTCATCCGCGATCGTGGCTCCTGGCAGGGACGTCGACTCGTCGCCCCGGAGTGGATCGACGCCATGCACGAGGACGGCGTCATCGCGGGCGTCAACCCGGGCTACGACCGCTATGCGCTCGCGGGCTGGCAGGGTCCGGGACGAGCGTGGCGGCTGCACGGGGCCCACGGCCAGCTGCTGCTCTTCCTCGACGACGCGGTGGTGACGGTGACCGCTCACGATCACGCCGGAGCGGATGCGTTCGCTGCGGACGCCGTCGCCGTCCTCGAAGACGTCGCCGCCGGCTGAGTGCTCAGGCGAACAGCTCCGCCCCCACGTACGAGCCCGGTTGCGCTCCCGGGGGGATGGCCCAGATGCCTGAGCCCACGTGACGGATGTACTCGTTGAGACGATCGGTCGACAGCCGGCGTTGCAGGCTGATGAACTGGGCGCGATCACGCTGGTAGGACAGGAAGAACAGCCCGGCGTCGAGTCGTCCGAGGGCGTTGTTGCCGTCGACGTAGTTGTAGCCGCGGCGCAGGATGCGGATGCCGTCGTTCTGCTCCGGATGCGCGAGCCGGACGTGACTGTTCGCATCGATCTTCGTCCCGCGGAAGTCGGGCGCCGTGAACTCGTCGCCACCGGAGAGCGGCGCCCCGACCCCCTTGTCCCGTCCGATGATCGTGTCCTGCTCGGAGAGGCGCACCCGGTCCCAGGTCTCGATGAGCATGGCGATCTTCCGGGCGACCAGATACGAACCGCCGGCCATCCAGGACGGCTCGTCACCTTCGGCGACCCAGACGTGCTCGGCGAGCGCCGCGGTGTCGTCGGCGAGGATGTTGGCCGTGCCGTCCTTGAAGCCGAAGAGGTTCCGGGGCGTGGCCTGGCTTGCCGTCGTGCGCGAGGTCTTGCCGAATCCGAGCTGCGACCAGCGCAGGCGGGCCCGCCCGAACGCGATGCGGCTGAGGTTGCGGATCGCGTGCACGGCGACCTGGGGGTCGTCGGCACAGGCCTGGATGCACAGGTCGCCGTGCGACGCCGCCGGATCGAGGTTGTCCCCGAGGAAGGCGGGGAGCCGTTCGAGGCCGGACGGACGCCGCGCGGCGAGACCGTAGCGATCGCCGTCCTCGTTCTCGAACAGCCCCGGACCGAACCCGAACGTGAGGGTCAGGCCCGCGGCGGGGAGCCCCAGCGCCTCCCCCGTGTCATCCGGGGGCGCTTCGGCGG
>Ga0233424_10002453_pt1 | contig 13288 bp, 9 predicted proteins | sample Watercolumn_Towu_FD_181011 | JGI IMG/M metagenome (GOLD analysis project Ga0233424, IMG submission 181011) | Freshwater microbial communities from Lake Towuti, South Sulawesi, Indonesia - Watercolumn_Towuti2014_125_MG | ecosystem: Environmental > Aquatic > Freshwater > Lake | place: Indonesia...
CCTGTCCTGCCCCGCTGACTTTGCGCAAAAGTCGACGGAGGAAAGGGCCCTGATCCGCCGGCAAATCCGCCAGCCTCATTATTCACGCTATGGCCCCTGTCTGTTGCCGGATCAGCCGCTCATCCGCCAGGCGTTCGCTGACGATCCCTTTTTTGACGCCTGGACTTTCACTCGCGACGCTAACGATCGCTACCTCGGCCTGACCTTGCCAGGTGTTCGCGCTTTCTGGTCATTGGAGATCTAGAACATGACACGCAACCTCTATGTAAATGCGTCTCTTCTGACGCTGGCCCTATTAGGTTTAACGGCCTGCGCCAGTGTTCCGCAGAAGGTCGGCTCTGAAACACCTCAGGCATCGACATCCGTCGCCGCTGAGGCATTGCTGCGAGGGGATGTTGAACTGGCTCGGAAAGGCTTTGGCGATGCGGCGGCGAAGTCGCCATCAGATCCCGCGAGACAGACCCTTCTGGGCATGACCTACCAATCCCAGGCGAACGGCGATCCCGAACAGCTTGATCTTGCGATGGCAGGCTATGATCTCGCGCTTCGCAGTGGTCAGGACGCGTTCTGGGCCGCAGCACTCGCCGGCAAGGCCGCATTTGACCGTGGTCAGTTTCAAAAGGCCCAGGGTTATTATGCAAAAGCCGTCATCCAGAGACCAGATGATGCCCGCGCCCTCTTAGGCCTTTCCATGAGTGCCTATATGGGCGGAGACCCCGCCCTGGCCGCGCTGAGTGCGCAGCAGGCTCTGACTTTATCATCGGATCAGGCGCTCACTCAGGCGGCCTTACGCATGGCGGCTTTGTCTAACAGCGCCAATGGAAAGAGCGAGGCCGCACGGCTCTATCAGCAACAGCTTGCCAGGACCGCACCCGAGGAGGGTCAGCGCGTTCTGGTCCGGATGACCGAGCTTGAACGCACGAGCCCGTCCGATGCGACGCAGCCCGAAGCCCCCGTTACTGAGGAGCTTTCAGCCGCTGCACCTGATCAGGTTTCAGTGGATGTGGCCATCATCCTGTCTCAGAATGCGCAGAGGGATTCCGTTGGCGTAAATCTTCTCGATGGTCTGCAATTGCAGTATGGCCGGCAAGACCAGCAGAACCATGCCGGTAGTGACACCGGAGTGACCCGAACGATTACGGACACGATCACCCTTCCGCAGCTCACCTATAATCTCAATCTTTTCAATCGGTTTGGTCAGTACTACCAGGTGGTTGCCCGCCCGATGCTCACCGCCTATCGCGGTGAGCCTTCAGACTTCTTCGTTGGCCGTTCCACCAAGGTCGCGGTTAAGGGCGTGAACTTCTCCCAGCTTGAAAACATAGATATTGGCACGCAGGTTAAGGTCACGCCGGTTGAGATAACGAACGATCGCACCCGCCTTCGCATTGAGGTCACCCGCTCTTTCCTTTCGGGTGAACCGGCCGGAAACTTCAACGAGGCCCTCAATACGTGGCGCCAGACGGTCTCAACCACCGTAGAGGTTCGCTTCGGCACGACCCTGATCCTTTCAGGTCTGTCGGAGAGCGTGAGAGACAGTTCGGTTACGAAGACACCCGTGATCGGTGATGCGCCTCTTATTGGTTCGGGCTTTAACCGTCGCGTGACCAATAATCGCCGTGACGCCGTGCTGGTCCTTGTGACCCCTTCACCAGCCCGCGCTATCGAGAGCCGCAGCTGGGGCCGCCAGGCCGATGTGGAGCGTCTGATCAAGCTTTGGGGAACCACCATCGCGCCGGGGTCTGACCTTGAGGCGATTACCGAAAACCTTTCCCACTCCCGTTTGTTTGGCCGGGCGAGACAAGCCGATGCCCCCTTAACCTGGCCCAATCTTCCCCATGATCAAGGTGAGATCTTAAAGGCGCTGATCTTACCCTGAACTCAGGGTCCATTCGCCCGCCTCTAACCCCGGATTACTAACCCCGTAAGGCATGCTTCGGCATGAATGGCGAAGCCATGCCTGACCTTCTCCTTTGAGGAAATCACCCATGCCGTTTTTCAAGCCAGAATACCTGCTACCTGCCGCCGCATTCCTTTGCCTGACCGGCGAGGCCGCGGCTCAATGTCCCTCCACGCAGAATGCAGCGCACCGACCGCCGGGGACGCCCCTTCTTCCGGCAGTTACACGTATTGAGATTGAGAATCCATCGGCACCGTCAAAGCCATACCCGGCGATACCCGGAAGCCCTGTCGATCGGGCACAAACCACAGGCGGGGTTGTTGGGAAGTCGAGTCTGACGCTCATTGTGACCTTATCGAGCGACGTGGCGAGTGGGTGCGAGCTACCGTTTTCCGTCTATGACGATGCGGGCCCGCCGATAAATCAACGCCAGATCGCTTCCGAAGCGGCGTTTCCAGGTTTCTATGTTACTTCACGGCCCTACTTGCGCGTGATCGCGAATGGAAGCAATCAGGTGCGTCTGACCCTGCCGGTTGCGATCCGACTGGGGACAAGCCACATCCACCGGCATCGTTTGGGATTAAGCACGCCCTATAGCAATCAAACGCCTGAAACACCGGTACCCTTCGAGTTTCAAAACAATCCTGTGCGGATCGCCTCAATCTATCGCGTAGGCGCCAATACCGGCCCGGCTCAACCGGGTGAGCGCGTTGAAATTGCCGTAAAGACCGTCGAACCGATCGATCCGGCTTCAAACGATTATACCGTAATGACGAGCAACAGCGTCCCAAGGAGTAACGCCTTAAAGGTTCGCTACGGCCTGTCTCCAACAAACCTGGCTCAGTTCCCATCGCTGAGCAACGACTCTGTCGCTGCCTTCGCACCAAACTTTGCCGACGGCAGTAGTCGTCTGCCGATCATCATCAGCACCCCCACCCCGGCAAACCTTACCCTGAAATCACCCACAAATCTCGCGCAGATACCGAGATTGCCGACGAGGCCGCAATCCAATGCCAGGCCCGTCGCACCTGCGGCAAATGATGCGCCCCAAAGCGTGGTGGTGAGCGCTCAGCTCTATACCGAGAGTACGGGCGAAGGCGGAGAAACGCTCTCGTTAGAAATGCCCATCAACTAGGTCGCGTACGCACTTGGGCGATCTACTGTCTGCACGTCAACGCCTTAAGTGCGTCCGATGGAGTAAAGCGTCACCCTACTTCCATAAGCTTTACGATCAATCCAAAGGACTGGTTATGTTAAAAAAACTCTTTCCAATCGCACTGGGAGGCTTGCTCTCCTTGTGCTTTGCCACCCCAAGTCTGGCGGCGGTTGAGTCCGCCAACTATCGCCGCGCCGAAAATGCGGGATGCTCGGCGGTTCACGAAGTTGGAGGCGTGTGGCGACCATCCAAGGGCCCCATAAACCTATCGGGAAAAGGCTTTTTCACGATGGAACTCTACGGCAATGGGATTGATCTTCTGGACCCGTCACAGTTTCAATTAAAGGGGCAGATAAGTGGCACGGTGTCGTTTGACGGGGTGCATAGTGGGCCAGATAACGCGATCGCCGGCTGCGGTGCTATCGGTTCAAGGGTCGTTGTCCTGAAACTTGATGGTTCGCCAACGCGACAAACTGGCAGTCTGAAGGTGGGATCGGAGGAAATACCTCTGACCCTCATACCGGGATATATCAATCGCCTGGAGTGGTCGTCCGACAACGAACCTCGCGACGCCTCACAGTCCCCGGTATCGAACCTTACGGAAGCCCAAAAGCGTGCACATGACGCCCCAATTATTGCCGAAGCGGTACGCACCTGTCTGACCAACATGGCCAACCGTTCGTCGCCTTCGTCAAGTGGCGTTTCCTATTCCTACGGTCCGCAATCCGATTGTCGTAGCGGGACGGGGTATTACCTGTTTTCGAGCGCGCAAGATGCGTGTACCCAGATCCAGGCCTATGGCTATAGCTGTTCGACGGCGTTCAACTTCGGAACGGGGGGGAGCCATAGGGTCTCAACACTCGGCGCCTGCCTTGCCCGCAATGGCGGCAGTGCTTACCTCTCGGGCGATACCCTTACCCTGATTGTACCGGCGCGCTCAACGAATACCAGCCTTGGAACTTGCTTCACCAAGCCGAGTTTCATGGCGTTTGACGCCCTTCCAACGCTGGGTAGTTCAGTTCACTTTGTCGGTCGCGCGACTCCGGTTATTGGTGTGCAAATAGACCGAACGCCAGGAGCACCCGCACTCAGCTACGATCAACAGACGGGCGAAGATGAAGGCGGCTTCCTTAATTTCGCCCCCGCTTCGCTTAAAGAGGTTGTCGGCGTTCATACCTATACCTTGCGTCCCTCCGGAACAGGATCTCGCCCTCTTACCTTGATACTTATGAGCGATCCGGCGAACGCCGTGAAAGCGCTAGACGCACCGCTTACTGGCGCCGCCCGCTTCAGCTCGATTGCGAGGTTTAAAGCCACGCCGTTTCAGGCGGTGCGCGCAGGCCAGCTCTTCGAGGTCTCGCTTTTAACGTCAGAGGCAAGCAGTTGCTTCGAACAACCTGTCGTTCAAGTCTCTCCACAGGCGGGGGTCACTTCCTTCGACGTTGACTTCAAATTCACCGAGTCGGCTGGCTGTGTCGGAAAGTCGGCAAGCTTCGTTGCAAAAGCAAGCGGCTACGACGCCTTGCCCGCGACCGCGACCTTCACAATCGTGCCTTTGGACACCCCGCGAAATCTGCCGCCGTCCTCGTCTGTGACAAAGGTCAGAAACAGCGCCTTAAACCAAAATTGAGGAGCCGGGCCCTGGCGTATAGTCGCCAGGGCCCTTTTCTTTCAGCGATAGGCAGAAAACCCGGTTGACAGAGAATGATCCGAAGACTGACAATAACTTCGACCAGGTCATTTGCATGGCATCCGCGCTGAGGTCACGCAAAGGTGTTAAACGGCTGAAAACAGTCGCAGGCGAGGGCGAGCGCGGAGTGAGTGCGGGTCAGAGGTTAATCGACGGGTATGAGATCTGAAGGTTAGACGACCTCGGAGGCTTTGCGATCCTCAGCTGTGACCTGTGCAATGCGAACTTCGATGCCTGCATGCTCAAGCCATTCGCGGGCGGGGTCAGAGATCCCCTCATCGGTAATCACCACATCAATGGCGGTTAAGGGGCATACGGACAATGATGCCGGTGCATCGATTTTTGAAGAGTCGGCGAGCACAATCACCTGATCTGCGCGCTCCATCAGGCGGCGCTCTGACTGCACGAGGAGCGTGTCAGACTGCATGAGGCCGTTACGCGTCAGGGCCTGACATCCGATGAACATCTTGGCAGCCGAGAAGTTCTGCAGCATCCCGTCTTCATAAGGGTTCAGAATGATGCGCTGTTCGCGGAAAAGCTCCCCGCCAGGCAGGGTGACCTTCACCTTGGAGCGGTCAAGCAGACACTGCAGAATGGGGATGGAGGTCGTGAGCACGTGGTAGGGCTCATTGGCCATCATATTGGCCATGGTGTAGGTGGTTGAGCCGCCATCGATAATCATCGAGATGCCAGGCTTTAAGAAATCGAGCGCAGCGCGTGCAATAGCGCGCTTAACGGGCGCATTGACGATGGTTGACGCCAGAAAGCTCGATTGCCCCGTCAGGCTTGCGGCCTGAAATTCGGGCGTTTTGGGTTCGGCCTTATTGGTAAAGTGCTTGCCCTCAATGCGCATCGCCCCACCGCGAACACGCAATAAATGACCGAGTTCATGCAGTTCATTCAGATCGCGGCGAATGGTGGCCGGCGAAACCTCCAGACGCGCCGTAAGCTCATCGACCGAGGTGACACGGTCGGGATTGAGTTCGTCGATGATGAGCTTCCAACGGTCCTGGAGGTGCATATAAATCCGCCCTGTGTGCCTGTGCGATAATCCTGATACGCGCCACGGGTTTACGCCCTTCGCATATCATGATCGAACATGATTGATTCTTATAAGGCGCATTCCACATACTGGGAAGCACCTTTTTTGGGTATGCCCGTGCGACAAAATCAGTCGTTTTCCATCGCCTTTAGCCACGCCCCGCGATAGGCTCTGATCTCGCTGACGCGTTGTGGCTCGACAGGGCGGTAAGAGGGAACTGGCGGTTGGTGCTCGGTGAAAAACGCCATGGCGCCGGCCCCTCGCGTCACACCTGATGAGGTTTCGCAGACGAGCACAGGTCCGTCGCGCATAGCCGCAAGAAGCGCACAAAACGCCTCATTGTGGGCAGCGGGCCCTTCGATCAAAAGCGGGCGATCAGACGGCGCGATCATATCAAGTGAGGTGGCCGCAATCAGGGCGACGTAGATGAGGCCAAGGGCTGCGCGTGTTTGGGGCGTGTCTGTTTCAAGACCCACGATTTCGCCGCGCCGTCCTGGGAAGGGACCACCGGCGTCAACGAAACTCGGCAATGCCTTGGCCCCTGATCGGATAACCTCTGCCACAGTTTCAAGCGTGACAGGCACGTCCACGTGACCATTGGTTATAAGTTCAAGCGCCCGCCCCCCCATAAAGCGGGCGCAGGGCACGGCCCGGCCATAGACATCAATGTTCACGAGGCAATCGCGGTCAGGGCGTAAGCTCTCTGACACGGCGGCCGGCGTAATGCCCGGGGCCATGGCGACATACCAGGTGCCGGTCGTCAGAATGACGGGCAAAACCGCCGTCTCATCGTGCTGGTGACGGGCGATGACGAGCGCCAGGGCCGCGTTAGAATCATGAAGCCCCACATGGACCTGGCAGTCTGCGGGAAGGCCGGCCGCCTCAGCAATTTCTGGCCGCAAGGGGCCCGCCTTCTCCCACGCCGAGCGCAGAGGGGCAAACTTTTCAGCCCATCCTTCTGAGACCGCAAGACTGGAAAAGGTGCCTTTGGCGGGGTTCCACAGATCCGTGTGGCATCCGAGCGATGTCACCTCAGAACAGAGGACACCCGATAAGCGCCAGGTCCAGTACTGGGCATAGGTCAGAATGTGGCGCACCCGCTCGAAAAACTTAGGGTCGCGACGGGCATGCCAGAAGATTTGGGCGCCAAGGTTTAGGCCATTGGGCAAAAGAGGCGACAGTGTCTCTTCAAAGGCCGGTCGCACGCGCTCATATGCGCGTTCATAAGGCAGAGGGATTGAGGCCTCATAATCCTGAATGGGTTGCAGAAGCGCTTCTTCCGCACTCAGAAAGGCGCAGGCCGCACCGTGAGCGACCGGCATGATGCTTCGGATATGATAGGTCTGTGATAAGCGCCTTAGTTCACTCAGAAACCACATGAACAGTGCATCGACATCGAACGCCGCGTAAAGGCGCGTATGCAGATGGGGGATGCGCAACGCAGAGCGGCTGAGGATTTGCCCCTCCTGATCGATCACACTGACCTTGGCGTTTGTCTTGCCGACATCAAGGACAACGCAGACCCCGTCCGGGCTCGCCTGCGTCCTCAGGGATGAAGGCGTGCGATCCTCATGGGTGCGCTGAGGCGAAGGTGTGGCTTCACCGTCGTTTGCGCCTCGACGCACGTCTTTCAGAGTCCGCTCCACATCCACTCCCACCGTCGGCCGCATCAATGAGCGGTTCGATAAAAGCAAACCATGCCCAAACCGAACCGATGCCGATCATTATTGATCGAAAATAAGCGGCAAAGATTGATGCCGGCCGCATTTTCCGTTAGACTGAAAACATAAAGGAAAAGTGTGGTCTCGCACACTAAAAACAAGGGCGGACGCTTTCAGCGGACGCGGATGATCCGATCGTTGTGGCTTTGTCACAGGCGCGCCGTCTCTGGCGCCACGGCCTGTTGAGTTGACTTTGCCCAGAAGGTAACTCTAACTGGAGGTCCCCGTGCTGAAGGAATGGACACCCCGAATGGGTTATGTCGCCGTCAAAAAGACAATGTCTGCCATACCGCAGGACATCATCGACCAGGAAAACGCGAAGCTTATGGCGGCGCACCAGGCCGATTATGATGCGCTTGGGGTGAGGCTTGCGCGTGTCGGCATAGATATCGAGCATATTGTCGACCGGCTGATGACGCTTGAGGTCGGGATACCAAGCTGGGGCATGGTCTCTGGGGGCACGCGCTTTGCGCGTTTTCCTATGCCAGGTGAACCGACCCATATTCTGGAAAAGATTGAAGACTGTGCCGCCGTTCATCAGGTGAGTGGCCTCACACCTCGCATTTCGTTGCATTTTCCGTGGGACAAGGCCAACGATATCGATGAGGTTCGCGATTACGCGCATGCGCACGGCATGGGCTTTGACGCGGTAAATTCCAATACCTTTCAGGATCAGCCCGGACAGCGCCTTTCTTATAAGTACGGCTCTCTCACCCACTCAGACCCGGCGACACGGGCGCAGGCGATTGAACATAATCTCGAGTGCATCGAGATAGGCGATCGCCTCGGTGCTAAGGGCCTTACCGTGTGGATTGGCGATGGATCAAATTTTGCCGGTCAAAATGAATTTGCCGACACGCTTGATCGCTATCTTGAGAGCATGAAGTCGATCTATGCGGCCCTTCCACACGACTGGCGTCTGTTTATCGAGCATAAGCTCTATGAGCCGGCCTTCTACGCGACGGTCATACAGGATTGGGGCACGTCTATCCTGTGCGCCCAGCAACTTGGGCCCAAGGCCCAGTGTCTGGTTGATCTCGGCCACCACGCACCGAGCGTAAACATCGAACTGATCGTTGCGCGGCTTGCACAGTTTGGGAAGCTGGGCGGGTTTCACTTCAATGATTCCAAGTATGGCGACGACGACCTCGACGCAGGCTCCCTAAACCCCTTCCAGCTCTTTTTGATTTTCAATGAGCTCGTCTATGCCGAGACGCGGGCAAGGGGGCAGTTTAATCCGGCCTATATGATGGACCAGTCGCACAATGTGACAGACCCCATCGAAAGCCTCCTGAATTCGGCCCGTGCCATCGCCGGCGCCTATGTCAAAGCGCTGATTGTCGACCGCAAGGCCCTCAAAGAGTATCAGAGCAGCAATGACGTCATGATGGCGCATCATTGCCTGCGCATGGCCTATGAGACCGACGTACGCCCGGCGCTCGCCATGGCACGTCTTCGTAAAGGCGGCGCGATCGATCCGATGATGACGTTCCGCGCGAGCGGTTACCGCGCGCAGAAGGCCAGGGTTCGTAAATCCCGGCCGGCCATCGGCGGCGGAATAATCTGATCCGCCCGTTCAAAGTCTGAACTGAGCACAGGACCCCATTATGACCCTTTCGCGACGCCAGTGGCTTGCCACGAGCCTTTCGGCCTGCGCCCTGCCCTCAGGCCTGTTTGCCGCTGAGGCGGAAGAGGTGATTTATCAAAATCCGCTGCGCTCTGAGGCAGATGTCGTCCGCTTTAAGATGGAGGGAGACGCAAAGGTCGCCTTTCCCAACAATCGGATGCAATTGAGCGCGCTCAGGGACGCGGCCGAGGGGCAGGCATCGAACTTCGTTTATTGGTGCCCCGAGGTCTTCCCTGACCATGTTGAGATCAGCTGGAACTTCTGGCCGCTCAGGGAGCCTGGTCTGTGCATCCTCTTTTTTGCCGCACAAGGCCTCAACGGCGAGCATGTTTTATCGCCAACCCTCAAGCCGCGGGCAGGCATCTACGACCAGTACACAAAGAGCGATATTGAGGCCCTTCAGATCTCGTATTACAGGCGCCGATGGGAAGAGGAGCGCGCCTTTCACCTCGCAAACCTTCGCTATGCGCCTGGTTTTGAACTTCTCGCGCAAGGGGCAGACCCCCTTCCTGATGTCGAAGATGCAAGACCGCCTTACCGTATCAGGATCCGAAAATCCGCGGCAAGCGTGGCCTTTACGATCAATGATCTTCCGGTGGTGTCCTGGACCGGCGCATCAAAGCGCAAGTGGCCCGGAAAAGGCAGCGTTGGGTTTCGTCAGATGGCGCCACTTATAGCGGAATATGCTGACCTGAAAGTAAGACGACTTGCGCCTTTACGCTGAATGAAGGGCGATAAGAGCTACTCTTCGTATATTTCGTCTTCAGGGAGGACGCTGCGAAACCATTCAGCATATTCGGCGTTTACAAACTCGATGCAGGTAGCGACGATTTCCGGCACCTCGTAGCTATGGAGCGCCTTGACCGAGGCTTCCAGCGCGTCGAGCTTGCTTTCGAGCGTCTTGGCGACGAGCAGGACTTCATCGGCCTCCTCGAGCTTCTCCTGCCACATATAGAAGGAGCGGATGGGGTGCACCTGAACACAGGCCGCGAGGCGGTCTTCAACCAGCCGACGCGCCACGCGCTCGGCCTCTTCCAGGTTGGCACAACTTATGGATACGGTGAATAGTGAGGTCATTGGACCACACTACACCTTTACGTGCGTTTGATAAAGAGCACACGCATGTGACTTCAAGACCATTGCAGCCGGAGTCCGGGACACATATAGATAGAGAACACTTCTGGAACGAACCATGCTGCCCGACGCCCTCGATCACCTGCCAGATTCCAAACGCCGCGAGCTTGAGCACGTGGTGAAGGTGCTTTTCGACAGCTTTGAGAGCGCAACGCAGACCAAACTGTCTGAAAAGCGCAAAAGCGGTCGCATCCTCAAGCTCATCCTGTTCGGATCCTATGCGCGGGGGAACTGGGTCGAAGATCATTTGTCAGGCTATCGCTCGGACTACGATCTTTTGGTGGTCGTCAACACCCAGGAATTTACCGATCTTCAGGAATACTGGAGTGAGGCGGATGACCGCTTTACCCGCGAATACACGCTCACTCATGAGATTAAGACGCCCGTAAGCTTTATCGTTCACAGCCTTGCCGAGGTGAACGATCAGCTCGCCCGCGGTCGTCCCTTCTTCTCCGACATCGTCAAAGACGGCGTCATGCTCTACGAGGCCGAGGGCCATCCGCTGGCAAAGGCAAAAGCACTCACTCAAGAACAGATCCGTGCTGAAGCGCAGGGATATTATGTTCACTGGATATCGGAAGCCGAGGAGCGGCTGGATCTCGCGCGGACTGCCATCGAGCGAGGATACCTGAACAATTCGGCTTTCGATTTGCACCAGGTCGCTGAGAAACTCTATCACTGCGTATTGCTGACGCTTTCGCTTTACAGCCCTAAATCTCATCGATTGACCTTCCTCCGGTCACAAGCCGAAGGTCTCGATCAAACGCTTCGAACCGTTTGGCCGGAGAACGACAGGTTCGCGAGGCGCTGTTTTGCGAAGCTGCAACGCGCCTATGTCGAGGCCCGGTATTCGGCCGAATACCAAATAGACCTTGCCGAGCTCACCTGGCTTAAAGATCGGATCGAAACCCTAAAAGGGGTTGTGAAAGCCATCTGCGAGAAGAAGGTAGAGATACGGGCGTAAGGGCACGACCACATATAATCGCCCTGCCCCCTCGGGCACAGGATCAAAGGTCCTGTTCATTGCTCAGGCGGTCGCCTCAGGCAAACAAGGTCTCGATATCGTCGTCTGATAGGAGTTCAACGACGTCGGCGGCTTCATCAAAAAGCGCGTTAGAAAGCGCGCGCTTACGGGCCTTCATATCATCCATCTTGTCTTCAATCGTGCCTTCCGCACAAAGTCTGTAGACGAAGACGGGCTTGTCCTGACCGATCCGGTAGGCCCGATCGATCGCCTGAGCCTCAACCGCCGGGTTCCACCAAGGATCATAGAGGATGACCGTATCGGCAGCCGTGAGATTAAGACCGGTACCACCGGCCTTAAGGCTGATGAGAAAGATGGGACTGTCACCTGACTGGAATGCGTCAACCTCCCTCTTCCGATCTTGAGTATTGCCGGTAAGCATACCGAACTTCAGACTGGCTTTTGAAAGGCGCGCTGCAATCAGGTCGAGCATGCTCGTAAACTGCGAGAAGATGATAATGCGGCGCCCCTCTTCGACGAGCTCCATCACCATATCCATCAGGCGCTCAAGCTTTGCCGATGGCGCGTCTTCGCTTCCGTCCAGCTTCAGCAAAGACGGATCACAGCAGACCTGGCGGAGTTTCAGCAAGGCATCGAGCACGATTATATGGCTTTTCGCGAGACCTCGCTCAGAAATAGCTTTTCGCACCTGCTTGTGAAGGCTGAGGCGCACGGTGTCATAGAGGTCGCGCTGTTTGCCGGTAAGCACGATCCGCTCCACGATTTCCGATTTGGGCGGCAACTCTTTGGCCACATCGAGCTTTGTTCGCCGCAAAAGAAACGGCCGGACACGGCGAACGAGGAGCCTTTTCACTTCGTCGTTTCGCCCTTTTTCTATGGGCGTGCGAAACTCCCGCGTAAAGCGCGAGTTGTCACCGAGAAAAGCCGGGTTAACGAAATCCATTAACGACCAGAGTTCACCGAGATGGTTCTCCATAGGGGTGCCACTGAGACAAAAACGATGAGGCGCCTCAAGTGCTCTGATATGCCGTGTGGTGGCTGCATTCGCATTCTTAATCGCCTGAGCTTCGTCCAGGATGACCGCATACCACAGCCTCGTTTTCAGCCATTCGTGGTCTCGGACGACAAGGGGATAGGTGGTTATGACGACATCGCTTTGAGAGGCCTGATCGAGCAGGTCCTGGCGGGCCTTGCCCTGTAAAACTGTGATCTTTAGATCGGGGGCAAAGCGTGCCGCCTCTGCCGTCCAGTTGGCCACGAGGCTCGTCGGCATGATGATGAGGGCCGGCCGCGTGAGCCGACCCTCATCCTTTTCACGGGTCAAAAAGGCCAGGACCTGGATAGTCTTCCCGAGACCCATATCATCGGCCAGGATGCCCCCAAGTCCTGCTTCACGCAGGGCATTTAACCAGGCAACCCCCGTTTCCTGGTAGGGGCGCAAGCTGGCCTTAAACGTGTCTGGCAGACTTAAGGCTTTAAGTGTCGAAGGCTCAGACAGGGCACGATAGGAGGCTTTTGCGGCGTAAACAGCGCTCTGAGCGGGCGCCGTATCTGATCCAAGATCAAGAAAAACGCTTGCGGCCTTCGCCAGTCTGAGTTTCCCGTCTTTTGCAAGTTCGAAGGCTCCCAGACGCAGTTCGTGTAACGACAGGATAAGGGGCAATAACCGGCTGACAGCCACACTGAAGTAGCGACCCGCCGCATTTTTGAAATAGATGGGCTCATTACCCTCTGAGAGTGTCTTAAGGTCTTTGATGCGGAAGGCGGGATTTTTGATAAGGTCGGCAAGCAGAGGGGCCAGATCAACCTTTTCTCCGTCGACGTCGATGCCCGCGTGGAGCTCAAGCCAGTCAATGCCTGATCCCTCGGTAAGACCAATGGAGAGGTCACCACGGGCCGTCGCAAGCTGGTACGGAAAATCCTCATCGAAGCGGATATCGATACCCAGTTTTTTGAGTTTCGGCAGATCGAAATCCAGAAAACGCAGCCAGTCATCCGCTGTGATAAAGCAATAATGGACATCAAAGCTTGCA
>Ga0233424_10002454_pt1 | contig 13286 bp, 5 predicted proteins | sample Watercolumn_Towu_FD_181011 | JGI IMG/M metagenome (GOLD analysis project Ga0233424, IMG submission 181011) | Freshwater microbial communities from Lake Towuti, South Sulawesi, Indonesia - Watercolumn_Towuti2014_125_MG | ecosystem: Environmental > Aquatic > Freshwater > Lake | place: Indonesia...
TGAAGCATGTCGTCGCCCGGGACCGCGGGCGGCCCGCCCGCTCCGGTGTTGCCGGGCCGTGACGCCCCTCACCCCCTGCCCCTGGCTCACAGGCGCGGGAGAGGGGTGTTGCGCTCTTTGCCGCTCACCCACGGGCGGGGGGAGAGGGGCGGTGCGCCCGCCACTGCCGCGCAATGGCGCCAACGTGGCTCCCCTCGCCCGCCGGGGCGGGAGTGGGGTTGGGGGTGAGGGCGCCTTGACGGACCGGTTGCGGCCGCGACCACCCACGGCGCGCGAGTTCGGAACTCGAACCTGTCCACGGGCCTCACGTGACGAACCCGTCTCGCAGCCGCGGCAATGCTGCCGTCCCGCGGCAGGAACCACTCGATCCGACGATCTGCACGGTGGTTCCGTCCATGCGGGCGCGATTCCGTGCACGGACCGGTCCGCGCGCGGCCAAAACTCGTCTGGTCGGTACCCCAATGTGACCGATCACACAGTTTGGCGGCGTGTCGTTCGGCGACACTGGGCATGCGTCCCAGTCGGCGCCCCCCTTGACGTCCGCGTCTAAGGTTGCAACACTGGGCGTCAGCTGGCGTAGTGTCGCCAGGCGACGTCGTGTTGGCGTCGCGCATCGCTTTTAGGAGCGGCAATGGACAGCAGGACCTGGCAGCAACCGCAGCCCAGGGGAAGCGTCTACGCCGAGAAGACGACGTGGCTCCTCGTGGCCGCCTTCTCCCTGCTCTTGTCAGGGTTGATGGTGAACCAGAGCACCACGGCATTCTTCACCGACACGCGTGTGGTGAGTGGAAACAACTTCATCACGGCGTCGGTGGCGTTGAACGAGACCCCGTTCACGGCATTCAACTTCGAGAAGTTCGTGCCGGGAGATGTGTTCGTGCGACCGGTGCAGGTCACGAACTCGACGGCGTCGAACTCGGGGGCGATCAACGTCAACTACTACATGACGGTGAAGGACAACTTCTCGAACTGCTCCACGCAGGACCCGAAGTGCACCGACGCCAAGGGCACCTTGTCCGACCCGGTGAACGGCCTTCGCCTCGTGGCGATCCGGTGCTTCTCGGATGCCCTTGGCACCATCAACGTCGCGTGTGAAAGCGCGTCGTTGCGGTCGGTTCGACTCATCAAGGGTGCGATGGAGACGATCTGGCCCGGTGGCGCGACCAACGCGACGACCGACATCGCCGGCGTCGTCCGCGATCGCAACGAGACGGTGCAGTACGGCAACGTCGGTGGCACTGGTTCGGAGGCAATCGCCAGCTTCCCTGGCCTGCCGAACAACGGTAAAGCCAGCGACTACTTCGGTCGCCCAGTCGTCTTCGCCCGCGCCGGTGCGCTTTCCACGCAACCGATCTCGGTGAAGATCAACCCGCGTCGGAACGACACCAACAATCCGGCCCAGTTGGGATCAACCCAGCTGACAAATACCGCGAACCCGGTCGTCCAGGGCAGCGACGTCCTCCGCATTGGTGGGACGTTGCAGGACCTCGACGGCAACTGGAACCGTGCGGCCGTCGCAAGCGGGTCGGCGGCCGCGGCCGACTATCAGGCATGCGGGGGCATCGCCGTCTCCGAGTACGGCGGAAACCTGACGGGGTGCGGTGCCGAGGTCGTTGGCGTGCCGATCCAGACGCTCTCAAACCCCAACTGCAATGGCATCGCCACGAACGCGCCGAACCGCGCGGTGGTGAACGCCACGGGCAACCAAGGGTCGCAGGCCGGCCCGGGCGCCAACCCGACGGTCATCAGCGTCAACCAAGCAGCCTTGGCGCCGCAGGTCTTCTCGACCCAGTCGCAGGGCGCGTGCTTCATGGGTGGGTCTGACTACGAACGCAACGCACCGATCGTCCTCTCCCCGCGCATCAACAACCAGTTGATGGCCGCCGGTGGTGGCGATACGCCGCGTATCGTGTCCGACATCCCGGCACAGTCCTTGTTCGATCAGGTCAACACGATTGCCGGCCTCGGCGCGGGCAAGTCGGACAACTTCGCCCTCATTGTGTACTTGCCGTCGTGGTCGACGCAGTCGACGCAGGATGAGGTGAGCAACACCTCCCTCACGGTGCAGTCGCGCCAGACGGTGGATGCGCAGAACAACCCGGTCTCCGTGCCGATCGGTGGTGCGGGCAACAAGACCGGTGGCAAGGCCTCCTATACCGTCGCCTTCACGGCGGTGCAACCGGTTGGGCAGACCTTCGCCTTGGCGAACGTCGCGCAACAATCGGTGAACACGCTGCAGGCGTTGGCCGGCCAGATCCAGACGAACAACGTCGCCTTCCAGGCGCAGTCGTCTGACACCGCCGACGTTGCCGCGAACGCCACGCTGCTGACCGGTGGCATCCAGAACCTGAGCCCGAACAACTTGCCTGGCAACGGGCGCCAGATCATCACGGTGGCGGGTCGCGGCTTCGCCAAGGTGACCGCAATCCCGCAGAATGTGAAGGTTGAGCAATCCGCGACCGGCGGAACGATAGCGGCTGGTACGTACAAGTACGTCGTGACCGCCGGGACAGCTGCTAAGCCGGCGGACGTTGAGACGTGGGAGCAGGGTGAGCCTTCGACTGAAGTGTCCGTGAGTACGACTGGCACGACCAGCCAGACGACGATCACGTGGAACCTCGTGCCGGGTGCGACGCACTACAACGTGTACCGCACAGGCCCGGACACCACCAAGAAGCGCATCTCGGTGGTCGGCGAGACCGCCGCCGGCATCTCGGTGCCAGGCGTGACGGGCTTCCAGGCGGGTGCGGTCGTCGGTGTCGTCGACAACGGTGACACGCTGCTCGACGACTACAGTGGAACCTTCCCGGCGGTTGGTCGCCCGTGTGTGCAGTGGAACGCGACGCCAGCAATCGGCATGTGCCCGAGGATTGAGATTTTGGCTTCGGGTGCGATCAACGCGTCTGGCGGGACGGCACTGAATACGGGTGCCTTCGACGAGGTCAGCACGACCTTATTCGCGGTGCGGACTGGTGAAGTGTTGAAGGGCACGGGCGGCGTCGCGCGTGCTGGTCAGAACAGAACAAGCGTCACTGCCTAATGGGCCGCAACCGATGGGGAGACCGGAGGGTTGCGTGGCGTCCTGCAACTGGATTCCAGCCTGACGACGGGCGCCGTCAACAACTACCTCGCGGGCACCGCAAACACGGTCGGCTTCCTGTCTTCGAATCAGGTGACTTTCGAGGTCCAGACCCCGAATCTCTACGGCAGGACGATCACCAAGTATGGCGTCCGGATCACCAACCCGGCGCATCCGTCACTACCACTTGACCTTCGCGGGAAGGTGCTTGCCCTCTCCGACAGCCTGTCGGTGCAACCGCAGGCGATCGACTCCTACACGCCGGGCAGCATCGGTCGCATCTCGACCGGCAACACCCTCGTGATCAAGGGATCCGGCTTCCAGAAGGGATCAATCGTCCAGTTGGGCGTCTACAAGAAGACTTCCGGGACGACGGACCTCACCAAAGGCACTGGACTCGTCCAGACGGTAAATAGCAAGGTCGATGGCTCAGCGCACACCTTTGTCTCGAAGTCCCACATCGTAAATCGCCTGACGAACACCCGCCTCGAACTCGGTACGTGGTACGCGACAGGCTACGACACCGAGGCCGCCACGCCAGGCACGCCCGTCGCGAACCTGTATTCCAAGGACTTCGAGGCGGAAGCGATGGCGGACGATGCCACCATCATTGCCAAGCCGTGGTTCAGTTATGACCACAATAATGTGGTGGTGAACAACGCCGGACAGATCACGATCAAGGACATCACCGTCACGAACGTGAAGGATGCGCCGGTCGTGGTGGCTGCCAAGGTCTTCAACCCGGACGGCAGCATCGTTGAAGGCGCGATGTTCAACATCGCAGCGCCGGGTATCGAGCAGATCGTCCAGGTCGACAGTGCGAACGCGCAATGGTTGAGCGCCGCGCAGGGCCAGACGGTGAAGCTTCGCTTCCAGGCGACGAGTGGCAACACCTTCCTGAACACCCCCGGTGGCTTGCCGCCGACGGTCAAGATCAGTTGCTACGCGGTGTCAACTGGCACTTCGGTTTCCAACGGCAGCAAGCAGATCAACGCCGATGGTGCGCAAACGGGCACCGCTGTTAGCGCAGTCGGTCACCCGTACGACCCATGCTTCAACAGCGCGACTGGTTCGACGAACGTCGGCGTTTCGCAGGTCGGCGACCTCAAGGTCATCAGCCGGGCGGCGCTAGGCGACGCAGTGGAGGGCACCTTCACCATCGCCCCCAATGCGACGGTGGCCCTGCGCAAGTTCGTGATGACCAACGGCGACGCCGCCGTCTTCTCGAATTACTTCAGCATTAGCCAGGCACCGACCTTTACGCAAGTGTCGTACACCAGTGGCACGAACCGCATCGTCGCGGACAACGTCGCCCAAGCGACTCTCGCTACCGCCCCCGCTGCCGGCTTCAATGTGGTCGGCAAGCTGCCACGAGGGGCGACCCGGCGCGTGCTGATCACGGGCACCGGTTTCGTGCGCGGATCGTTCGCGCCGATGCCCGACCCATTGGGTGCGCCGGACACGGCTTCAGGTGCCAGCCAGTCGGGGACGGCGTCTGCGGCGGCGGATGCAACCGCAACCAACGACACCCCTTGCGCAACCTGTTTCGGACGACGGTCGGCCAGTTCGATGGTCGACGCGGCAGTTGCGGTCACGACGACGCCCAAGATCGAGTTCAGTAATGCGGGTGTGTCCGTGACTACCGCATTGACGACCGTCGCACGCGACGCAGCCACCGATCTCAACATGGGCACGACGGCGGCGCAGACGGTTGCCCTCGCGCAACCATTCATCGCGACGCAGCGCCTGACCGCGGTCTTCTCGGTAACCAAGGATGCGGTGGCCGGGCCGGTGACGATGACGATCACGAACCCCGACGGGGGGAAGGTCATCGTGCCGAACGCCCTGATCGTCGACGGCACGCCGACAATCGACATCACGCGGAACGCAGAGGTCACCGGCGCTGCGATCGTCACGGTAAGTGATGCGTCGATCAAGCAAGGTGAGCAGAAGACCGCCGGTAACGCGATCTTTATTTATGGATCCGGCTTCTTCGGCGTGCCTCAGGTGTCGGTCAGTGGCACTGGCGTTCGAGTTACCAGTGTGCGCCTGAGCAAAGTTGCCCCCGGCACGACCACTGACCACTTGGTCGATAAGACGGACGTCAACCTCTTCGACACGGTTCTCCGAGTTGAACTCGCCGCAGAGTCCACTGCCCCGACGACGGTCCGAGACGTCACCGTCGTCCTGCCGGACGGTCAGTCGGTCGGGAAGCCCGGTGCCTTCACGGTCAACGCGCCGTAGTCTTTCGCACACCTCCATCCTTTGCCCGCCCCATTTCTGATCGGGGCGGGCGGAGGTTCGCCTCCTGCCCTTCCACCTTATTCAGAGCGTCTTTGGACGGGTCGGTGCGGGTAGCCGCGTCGGCCCGGCCGTTTTGGTGCGGATTGGCGGCGACCCGGCCACGGTCTCGGGTCGCACTCATCATCGAGCGTGTCGCCCTCGTGGGCCGTCGGAACGATCTGTCGCCCCGCGCGTTACTATCGGACGAGGGGCATTCCAGATTGGTGTGCCGGACGGGTCTTCGCGTCTGCGCGCGACCCTTGACGCGATTGCTAGCTCGTCCCCTCCAACGGTGAACTCATGACCCAACGACCACCCGGCGCGCCGGGTCCGTCAATGCCCGGTCTCGGCCCCGCCGGTTGGGCGCCGCCTGCGCCCGCCGTGGCAGCGCCGGCGCCCGCCCCGACTCCACCGCCGGTTTCGTCGCGGGCGTGGATTGGGCGACTGGTCGTCGGCATCCCCGCGGTGATCGTCGTGGCGATTTTCGCGGCGGTCACGATCGTGCCCTTCGTGTTGCGGTGGGAAGCGTTCATCGTCACGTCGGCGTCGATGACCCCAACTATCCCGGTCGGTTCCGTTGTCGTTGTTGATCCAACGGCGGCGCAGTCGATGAAGGTCGGCGATATCGGCACCTTTGTGGCGCCAGAGAGTGGTCTGCGCGTCACGCACCGCGTCGTTGAGGTGCAAGGGGCCGAGGGCGCGTCGCGCGTGTACATCACGAAGGGCGACGCCGTGCGCAACCCTGACGGCCCACGTGGTGCAAGCACTGCCATCGGGCGCGTGCAGTACACGGTGCCGTGGGTCGGGTACGTCGCGACCGCCGTCAATGAACCGCAGGTTCGCTGGCCGTTGATCGGCCTGGTTGCGGTCTTGCTTGGCGTGAGTTACTGGCGTTCGCGCCGAGGGGGCGCCATGGCCATGCCGGTGGTGCCAGTCGGCGCGCAGTACGTGGCGCAGGCGCAGGCGCCGGGCGCACCGGCCTACGCCCCGAACCCGTACACGCCGAACCAGTTCGCGCCACCGCCCGCGTACCCGCAAGGTGCGCCCGGGTACCCGCAAGGTGCGCCCGGCATGCCCGCCGGCGGGCCGGGCCAACCCGGGTGGGTCGGCTCAAACGTCGCAACGTACGGGCAAGGCGGTCCGGTCATGCCGCAGGCGCCCCGGCCCCGCCGCCTCGTTGACCGCGTCACCGACTGGTTGGTGATCGGCATCGGCGTTGTCGCGATTGGCCTCGCCACCCTTGTCTTTGTGCCACTCGCGATTGATTTGCGCCCGATCCCCGTATCGGACAGCACGATGGCGCCGGCGGTGCCGTTCGGTGCCCTCGTCTTTGCCGAACGCACGCAGGTGCAGACCCTCGCCGTCGGCGACCTCGTGGTCTACGCGCCGGCGCAAGAGCAAGGGCGGGTGTACGTCCGCCGGGTGCAGGCGCTCGACAAGTCCGGCGCGACGGCGGCCGACTACAAGATGACCCCGAAAGCGGACCAGCTGCCCGGGCCGGACAACTACACGATTGCGGGGAACCAGACGGTCGGCAAGGTGCGCTACGTCGTGCCGGTCGCCGGATGGATCCTTGGCGCCGCCGGCCAACGCGAGGGATTGCTCTTCTTTGGTGCCCTCATCCTCTTGCTTGTCGTGCTGCGGCAGGTGCGGCGCCCACGTCCCGCGCGCGTGACCTACCCGATGCCGATGGTGACGCCGTAGCGCCCGGCATCGCGCCCGACCGAGGCGCCACGCCCCGACCGGAAACGGTGGGGGCGTCGTCCTTCTCGCCAGATTGGCGGATGGCGCAGGTCCGGTCGCAACGTGGCCCGACCCGGCCCGTCTTACCATCGACCACCATGCCGCGCCGCCCCACGCCTTGCCCCGCCGTGCACAGCGCGCGGCGGCCGCGTGGGCTGCGCCTGACGCGCTTCGGGTGGACGGTGCTGCCGGCGCTCGCGTTCGGGGTGCTTGTGGCGGCGGCGGCGGCCTTGCGCCCGGGGGCGGCACGCGCGCAGGGCGTACCGGTCGTCGCATCGGTCACGGTCTCCCCCGCGGAGGCGTCGATCGCCCCCGGCGACCCGTCACTCGTGCTGCGCGCACGCATGACCACCGACGACGGGTCGCCGGTCCCGGACGGCACGACGATCGGGACGAACTGGACGATCCGGGTCGTTGTGGGGACTGGCCCGCAGAACGGGCAGCCGCTCCTCCAGTGGCTCAACCCCAGCACGACACGGTCCGTCGGGACCGTCGTCGATGCGATTATCGGGCGGTGCACACCGGCGCCGGGGACGGGCGAGACGTGCATCCTCGTGCGGCCGCCGGAACGGTCGCCCACCGGCTTCACCGTCGAGATCGGCGCGGGCGTCCTCAACCCGGACGGCACGTTCGTGCGCGGGTCGATGCGGCTTCGGGTGTACGACCCGCGCAAGCTGCCGACGGCGACATTGACTTCGACGCCGGTGATCTGGACGGCGACGCCGGTCGACACCCTGACACCGGTTTCGTCGCCGACGCGCCTTGGGGCGCCACCACCCACCCTCGAACGGCGATCGCTGCCGACGGCGACCCCGCCGCCAAGCAAGCTGGTGCCAACGGTGACGATCATCCCGGCGGTCGCCACCGTGCAGCGGTTGCTGGACGCGCAGAACGCGGCGGCGACCGAGGCGGCGTACGTGCCGTCACCAACCATCACGCCGACGGAGACGATTACCCCAACCGCGACGATCACGCCGACGGTCACCCCGACCGAAACGGAGACGGTCACGCCGACCGCAACGCCGACGGTCACGCCGACGGTGACGCAAACGGAGCTGCCATCGACGGTGACGCGGACGCCGGCCCCGGTGCCGACGGAGGTGCCGAAGCCGACGGCGACGCCGAATACGCTGATCGGTCGCGTCCGGGCGCTGTCGGCCGGCCAACTGCTCGAATGGGTGATCGTCGGCGTGACCGGCAGCTTCATGTTAGTGCTTCTGGTCGGCTTCGCGGGGATCGTGTGGGACGGCATTGTCGCGAGCGAGGAGGCGCGCCTGCGTCGCGCGGAGGCGCGTCGCGAGACGTTGCGTGCGCGCCAACGCGCCCTCGAGGTAGCGATGCAGGCGGCGTGGCGCTATTGCAGCGAATGTGGAACGAAGTTCGGCTTGCTGATGCCCGAGGAGGCGGAATCGGAGGCCGACATTGTGATGGGGAACGCCCGACTACCGGCGCCGAAGGACTTGTTGACGTGGGTGAAACAGGGGTTTGGCGCACCTGGGTCGAAGCCGAACCGCCTGGTGCAACTCGTTGTGGTCTTCTTGGTGTACGCCTCGGTCGGGCTGATCATGATCGACAGCGTCTCCCAGATCCACGAGGAGTGGGGCGACGTCATCTACTACATCGAGAGTTTCTTCCTGCTGCTCTTCACGATCGAGTACGCCCTCACGCTGTACGCCACGCGCAACCGGTGGGGCTACATCGTGTCGGCGTGGGGCATCCTCGACCTGCTGGCACTGGTGCCGGGCATCGTGGGCCTGTTCATCGCGGCGACGCTTTCGCCGCCGGTCTTCACCGGTTCGATTTCGGGGACGACGTTGACGGTGACGTCGGTGACCTCGGGGACGGTGGCGGTTGGACAAACGCTTTCGGCGATGACAATCGGGCCGGGGACGATCATCACGAACCTTGGCACCGGCACGGGTGGCGTGGGGACGTACGCGGTGAGCCAGCAGCAGGTGGTGCCATCGACGGAGATCAAGGCGACTGAGCCGCCAAGCACCAACTTCCAAGTGCTGCGCGTGCTGCGGCTGTTGCGGCTCTTGCGGATGCTGCGTGTGTTGAAGTTGGTTCGTCAGGCGCGTGCCGGATTGGACGCCGACCAATCGACCTTCTTGTCTGACTTGCAGACGTTCATGGTGGCGATGTTCTGCATGGTGATGATCGGGTCGACGCTGACGTACTTTGCGGAGGAGGGGGCGGACGGGACGGCGATTCCCAACATCGCGTCGGGGGTGTGGTGGGTGATCAACATCCTTGCGGGAGTGAACACCTTTGGGCCGGTGACGTTGATCGGGAAGGGGGTAGCCGGCGCGGTCATGTTTGTGAGTTTGATGCTGATCGGCGCGTTGATCTACATGACCGAGATGGCCGGTGTGAAAGACGCCGAACAGGAGGAGGTCTTCTCGCTGTCTGGCGCGAAACTGCGGATGCGCCACGTCTTGGCGTACTTCGGCGTGACGCGCGCGGGTGGGAGCGGGTTCGCACTGCCGCCGCCGCCGGCACCGCCGCCGGGGTCGCGCCCGGGGACACCGCCGCCCCCGCCGCCCCCGCCGCCGCCGTTGCCACCGCGCTTCGACGAGTTGCGTCGCTGCCCGGACTGCACGGTTGAGAAGGGCGAGATGCCCAAGTGGTACGTCGCCCCGGTGGCAGCGTGGCTGGCGCGACGCGCGCCCGAGAAGCCCGCGCGCGGCCGTGAACTCGTGCCCCCGCCACTGCTTCCCCCGCCGTCCGGCGTCCGCGGGTGGATCATGCGGGCCTTTGGTCGTCCGGAGACGACTGAGTACATCTCGGTTCAGTTGCTGCTGTTGGTGGTGGTCTACTTGTCGGTGGCGGTCTTGCTTGCCGATACCGTCGAGTCGATCGCCGCGCAGTTTGGTGACGCGCTACAACTTCTCGAGGGGATCACCTCGGCAATCTTCATCGCGGAGTTCGTGTTCACCTTGTGGGCGGCGCCGGACCGTTCGGCGTATCTGCGAAGCCCGTGGGGGATCATTGACGCGATCACGCTGATCCCGGCGGTCTTCGGGGTGGTCGACACGTTGCTCATTCTGCCGGGGATGTTTGGCATTGTGAACCTGAGCGAGCTGCGTCTGGTCCGGACCGTGCGCATCCTGCGCGTGTTGCGCGTGGTGCGGGCGCTCAAGGCGCTGCGGACGCTGCGGACGGCGTCGCCCCTCGACAATGTGCAGAGTGCGGTCCAGACGTACATGGTGATCTTGTTCGCCGTGACGACGATCATCGGCGCCGTGGTGTTCGAAGCGGAAGTGATGTCTGGCAAGGACACCTTCGGGAACGCGCTTGAGGGTGTGTGGTGGGCGCTCAATAAGTTGGGCGGTGTGGAGGCGGGGACGCCGATCTCGGTCGCCGGACAGGCGGTGTCGTCAATCTCGGTGTTCGTGGGGATCGCGTTGTGGGGCTACATGGTGTTTGTGATGCGCCTGGCGCTCTATGGGCGCGGTGAGGCGGCGAAGACCGCCGCGTAAGTCGCACACCCGTCGCGGGAGCGAGGCCCGCATTCTGAGGTGCGTTCGTCATCTGTGCCCCCACCCGCTGCCCTGCCGCCGCTGACGCGGGAGAGCGGAGTGAGACCGCCGCCCCCGCCGACGCAGGAGAGGGGAGCCAGGCCGGTGCGTCGTCTGTCTGCGCCGTTGCCCCCACCCCCTGCCTTTCCCCTGCTGACGCGGACATCTGGGAGCGCCGGCGCCCTCGCCGGCCCAGCCGCCGCGTAGCAGGAGAGGGGAGTGACGCCCCTCCCCCAACCCCTCCCCCGCTGACGCGGGAGAGGGGAGTGAGGTCCGCGCCTGTCTTCCGGGCTACGGCCCATCGGGAATGCCGGCGGAGTTGAGACCATTCGACGTCGCACTGGGCAACGTGAGGTTTCCGGCGTTGCCGTAGACGTCAGTCCGCGTTGCGGCGGTGAAAGCGCTCGTTGAGTTGCAGCTGAGAGGGTTGGCACTGTCTCCACCGACAACCGTGTGGGTGCACGTGCGGGTGGATGGTGCGGTGACTACTGGGCACGTCGCAGTTCGGGTCGGGGTGCCGTTCATCGTCAACGTTGACGATGCGGTCGTCGTGATTGCCTCACTGAAGCCCACCTTGATCGGGATTGATGCGCCATTGGCTGTGCCCCCCCGAGCTTGCCACGGCCCTCAAGTGGTCATGGTGTGTAGTCAACAGTGATGGTGACCGGTGCGCTCGTCGCCGAAATGTTTGGTGGCGACGCGGAGTCGTACAGGCGTACGGACAGTGTGTGCGTGCCGGCGGGAATACGCGCCTGAAGTTGGGCCGCGGATGACGTTCCCAGAGAGATCGAGAGCGACGTCGCGGCGTTTGTCGGGGAACCCGGATTGGTCTTGACCGCCGGTGAGAACGGGCTGCCGTCCAGAAGCAGTTCGGCGGAGCCGAGTGAGCCGACTTGCGCCGAAGTGATCGTCGCGGTCACGGTGAGGTTCGTATTCGTGGCGTTGAGCGAGTTGGCAACGACGGTTCCGCCGCTCGCCGCGAACGCTGGTGCGGTCGGTGCCGACGGCGCGACGGCGTCGACGACGACGGAACTTGAGCCAGAGAGGAGGGTCGCCCCGAGCACGAGCGAACCAGAGGTGCTGGAGAGGATGGCGCCGTCGGTGAGGCGCATGATGGCGCACGACGCCGCGGGGCACACCATGGGGGTGTTGTTTGTGAGGTCGGCACTTGATTGCCCTGCACTGACGACGTAGCGGAACTTGACCTGACTCGTGGTTGGTGGTGTGCCCGCGTATCCGGCTTGCGTCAAGACGGGAGCGGTTGCGCTCGTGATTGGCATGGTGAGTGACGAAGCGGTCATGGCCTGCGACGCCAACTGCTGAGAGGTGTTCACCGTGTAGGTGCCCGGTCCGCCGCCCCCCGTATTTATCGCGGTAATCGTGGTGTTGCCGACCACACCGCCGGGTGAAGCGATGTTGTCGGGCGCCGAGGCGACCGTGCCGATGACCGCACCCGACGTCACGGTTTGGGATGCGCCGCTGAGGTTGTAGGTGCCAGTACCGCCGGTGCCTGTTCCGAAGCTGAGTATTCTGGGCGACCCGGGAAGGGAGAGTGGCATGCCAACGGCGAGACTACCGCTGGTCACGGCACTGACCGTGAGGACGGTCGTCGCCTGCGATCCGGTCACCACGACCGGTGGTGCGCTGTGGATGTAGGTACCGGCACCGCCGGTCGCACCAGAGACTTGGCTGGTGATTGTGGTTCCGGCCGCGAGTCCTCCGCCCGAGATGACTTGCGCAACCGTGAGGCTACCGGAGGACACTGCGGAGACGGTGAGCAGGTCAGGCCGCGTGACGATTGTCGTCGACGCCACTGAGGCAGTAAACGGGGTGTTGGCAACGACCGTCTGCGAGTTGCTGACGGTGTACGTGCCAATGCCTCCCTGCCCTGTTCCAAACGCAGTGATCACCGGTGAACCCGGGAGTGAGAGCGTTTGCCCGAGCGAGAGCGAACCGCTTACCACCGACGACACGGTCACCGTTGTGGTGGTTTGTGACCCGATCATCGAGATCAGCGGGGTGCTGAGCAGATACTGGCCGGCACCGCCGTCGGATCCAGAAGTCTGGCTGGCGATGGTCGTGCCGTTCGCGATGCCGCGCCCATAGATTGTCTGCCCTGTCGCAAACGTGCCAGCGGCGGCCGAAGGCACGTTGAGCGTGGAGCCGGAAGTCGTGATCGCCGTGGGAGCGATCGAGGTGGTCATCGTCCGGGAGGTGACTGTCTGCGAGTTGCTGACGGTGTACGTGCCAGCACCGCCCGAACCTGACACCAACGCAGTGATCGTCGGTGAGCCGGGAATTGACACCACCTGACCAACCGTTAGCGTGCCGATGGGTGAACCCGTGACGGTCAATGTGGTCGTCGCCTGTGAGGCGGTAAAGGTTGCGCCGCTCGAGGAGGTGGAGTAGGTGCCTACACCTCCAGGTGTTCCCGAAAGCTGGCCAGTGATGGTCACGCCCGACGGGATGCCTCGGACGAAGAGCGACTGACCGGTGGCGAGCGTGCCCGATGTCATCGACGAGACGGTGAGGACGCTGACGTTGGATGAGTGGACGGTCGACACGGCCGCCGTGGAACTCGTGATCGTGGTCGAGGCGACCGTCTGCGAGGTGCTTACGGTGTACGTGCCCGATCCGCCGGTCCCCGTACCGAAAGCGGT
>Ga0233424_10002455_pt1 | contig 13281 bp, 12 predicted proteins | sample Watercolumn_Towu_FD_181011 | JGI IMG/M metagenome (GOLD analysis project Ga0233424, IMG submission 181011) | Freshwater microbial communities from Lake Towuti, South Sulawesi, Indonesia - Watercolumn_Towuti2014_125_MG | ecosystem: Environmental > Aquatic > Freshwater > Lake | place: Indonesia...
ACTTCATCTGCAGACGCTCCAGGGTCGTCCACCGTTGCGCGCCGCCCGCCCCGTCGCCGACGTACTGCCGCTCATCGGCGCATATCCGGCAGACGGCGATCGGTTCGGCGCTCTCGCCGTACTGAATCCCACACGTTCCGCAGATGAAGTTCGGCACGCGTTAACCATACGCCGGTTCGTTGTGGTGTATAACGTCAGCGGCACGAAACCACACGTGACCGACGGCCGCGAACGAAAGGAGAGCTGCGATGACCCAGGCCCCAGCCGCGAGCCCGCTCTCACCGCTCACGCTTCGAGGCGACCTCACGGAGCCCCTCAACAGGTGGCTCTTCCTCATCAAGTGGCTGCTGATCGTGCCACACCTGGTCGTGCTCATATTCCTGTGGATTGGTCTCATCTTCTCGTGGCTCTTCTCGATGTTCGCGATCCTCTTCACCGGCCGGTACCCACGAGGCCTCTTCAACTACAACCTCGGCGTCATGCGGTGGACCTGGCGGGTCGGCTTCTACAGCTATCAGGCGCTTGGGACCGACAGGTACCCGCCGTTTTCATTGCAGAAGGATGACGCCTATCCGGCAGACCTCGACGTCCCCTATCCGGAGCGGCTGAGTCAGGGCCGAGTCCTGATCAAGTGGTGGCTGCTTGCGCTCCCCCACTGGATCGTCGTGGCTGTCCTGCAGGGCGTTGGCGCCCGGTTCGGAGGCGTGCAGTTTGCGCTCGTCGTGTTCGCCGGATTCGGCAACCTGTTCAACGCGAAATACCCGGGGGACATCTGGGACTTCATCATGGCCATCAATCGCTGGGTCTACCGGTTCAACACCTACGTGCTCCTGATGACCGACAAGTACCCGCCCTTCAACATACGGGAATAGGAGGCGGGACGCGCGCCAGGCACGCGACCAGCAAGGCACCGCGATGCGAGAACGGGAATACTCGCGCAGCCCGCACCCGCCGTACTGCACCTGCGTTCGGTGCACCGAGCGGCGGACACGCAGGCTGGACCAGGAGCGGGCGCCGATCATCGGACCGCTTCGCAAGATCTGGTGGCGGATCAGGGAGGTGCTCGCGGCGGGGCGTCGGAGCGGCCCGGGCTGACACCGGCGTATCATGGCGGGCTCGTGAGACGGGTCGTGGCGAATCGCGGTTACAAGGGGAATACAAGGCCGACAGAGGCAACTGAACAGCAGGTGGGTGATATGCCTTCGTCAGACTGGGGCGGTATCTACAAGGAACTCGGTGCAAAGCCGATCATCAACGCCATTGGGAGCGTCACGCTCCTGGGCGGGTCGACCCCCGTGCCCGAGGTCAAGGATGCGATGGAGCGCGCCGAGTCGGCATACGTGCCCCTCTGGGAGCTCGAGGAGAAGGCGGGCGACTTCATCGCAAAGCTGGTCGGCGTCCCGGCCGCATACGTTACGTCCGGCGCGGGGTCGGCGCTCACACTGGCCACGGCCGCGTTCATGGCCGGCGAGGACGACAAGAAGATCGAGCAACTCCCCGACACGACGGGGATGAAGAACGAGATCCTGATCCAGTCACGGCAGCGCTACTGGTACGACCGCTGCCTGCAGCTTGCCGGTGCGAAGCTGGTCGTCTTCGGCTCCGAGGACAAGGTGACCGAGCAGGACCTCGAGAAGGCGATCGGCCCCAGGACGGTGGCCGTCCACTACTTCATGGTCACGCAGCGTCCCGATCCAAACGCCCTGTCGCTGGAGTCGACCATCAAGATCGCAAAGAAGCACGGGGTCAAGGTGCTGGTCGACGCCGCCGGGCAGATCTATCCGCTTGACCTGCTGAGCCGTCCGATCAAGATGGGCGCCGACATTGCGTGCGTTGCCGCGAAGTACATGTACGCGCCCCAGTCGACCGGCTTCGCGTTCGGGACGAAGGAGTCGATACGGGCCCTGGCGAAGCAGACCTTCATCGGCTACGAGACGAGGCGCGTGCGAGGCATCGGCCGGCCGCAGAAGATCGACCGCCAGGAGATCGTGGGTGCGGTCGCCGCGGTGCGTCGCTGGATGACGATGAACCACGAGGAGCGCCTGGCGTCCATCGAGCAGCGGAGCCGGGTGATCGCGCGGCCTCTGCAGGGCATCCCCGGCGTCAAGGCCGAGATCATCGACAACATCGTTGGCCAGCAGCCCTACGGCGTGCACGTCACGATCGACTCGAAGGTCGCAGGTGTGACCGCCCAGCAAGTGGTCGACACCCTGAAGGCCGGCGACCCGCCGATCTGGACGCGTGTCGCCCCGGACACGGCGAACGACATCTTCCTGCACATCTTCGGCCTCAACGAGGGCGAGGAGAAGATCGTCGGCGAGCGCGTGGCCGCCGCGATCAAGAAGAAAGGCTAGCCGCTAGGCCGCCCGGCGGTGGGCGGCTCAGAGCTCGTCGACGGTCTTGCGGACGGACCGCACCAGCGCCTCGTCGGTCTCCGGCGAGTAGGTGCAGTCCGAGCCGATCATCCAGCCGCGTCCGCCCATCGCCGTACGCAGGCCGATGACCTCGCCGCGCATCTGCTGGGGTGTCGCGCCGAGCAATCCGTCCTTCTGCGCGATGCCGCCGACCACGCATCTGCCGCCAAGAGCCGCCCTGCCCTCGGCGAGACCCATGTTCCCGACCGCGTGGGCGTCCCAGTTGAAGGCGTCGACCGGGTAGTCCCTCAACTCGGTCAGCATGTTGTGGTCGCGGCACACGTGCAGCATGTGGAACTCGGGGGCGTGAACGGCTTCGATCAATTTCAGGTCCCACGGCCGCGCGTACCGGCGGTACTCCTCGACCGACATCCGCTTCGTGCTCGCGAACGCGGTCGTCGCATAGAACAGCCCGCCGGCACCCCGTTCGATTGCGGCCTTCGCGAACCCGGTGAAGGTTTCGGTGATCGCCTCGATCGCCGAGTCGACCTGCGACGCATTCTCCCTGAGGTGGCGCATGAAGACGTCTTCCGACGGCGCAAGCCGGGAGGCAATCGACAGCGGCGTGAACACGGTCGCCAGGAAGACGACCCTGCCCCCGAGCCCCTGCGACACCAACTCGATCGCCCGCAACTGCTCCTGGAACACCGGCTGGTTCAGCGACAGCCGCTCGACTTTGAGCCAGTCTCGAGGCGCTGAGATCGGCGCGAACACAACATCTGGAGAGCGATTACCGGTGTATTTCACCTTCAGGCCCCACGGCTCCGCGTGGTAGGACGCCCGGGGGTTGAACTTCATGAAGTCCCAGTCGTAGGTGCGCTGGTGGTGGAGCATTGCCTCCGCCAGCGGTTCGGCCGCCCGCTCCCTGTCGAAGTAGTGCCGCCACATGCTCACGGGTGGGCGGTCCCACTCCCGGCCGTCGAGCGCGGCCCGGACCCGCTCCCGGTGTGTCATCTTCGATGACATTCGTGTGCCCGTCGCGGTCACAGCTCGTAGGTCTCGTACGGGCTCTCGCACGGATTGCCACGGCTCAGGTACATGCGGCCCTGTGCGGGCTCCACGATCATCGACACCACGCTCCTTTGCCAGCCGGTCGAGGGGTCGGGATTCGGGTGGCGGCAGATCGAAGTCGGGTAGCCGTCGTGGTCCGACAGGATGCCCCCGATCGTCTCGACGGTCACCGCCCCGGGGGCCTCGTCCAGAAGTGCCGTCGCTCGGTCCCGGCGCTCGAACGACTGGCCGTAGATCCCGCCCCGGTATTCATCGTTGACGCCGAGCAGGTCCGGGTGGACGCAGTGGTTCGTGTGGACAAGGCGCCCTCGCTTGTCGCCCCTCAGCACTCTGACGGCTTGTGTCATCACCTCGAGGTCGGCGGCGCCCTGAGGGGTGATCATCGCCGCATTCGCTGGTATCGCACGTTCAGCGGACTCGGCCGCCGCCGTCGCTCCCGCCAGGGAGTCCTGCTCGTAGATCTTGCGCACGATGAAATACCAGGGCACGCCCAGCCGGCGCGAGCGGCCCGGCATCGCGTTCATCAGGATGCCGATCCCGGTCGAGTTGAGCCCCATGTATCCGATCTCGCCGGGCCGCGTGAAGCTCAGCAAAGAGGGCTTGCCCGTCGGCCTGCGCTTCACCACCACCGAGAACGGGTCGGTGGCCGGGTCGTTGTCCCAGTTCTGCCCTGCCAGGCCATTCCCACTCGCGGTCGACCGCCCTTCGACGATCACCGACGTGCAGCCTTCGCTCGCTGCGCTCAGTTGATTGCGAACGTTCAGAAGCATGACCTGCTCGGCCGCGACCCTGGCGCCTTCCCCAATCCCGCGCACCTCCTCCGCCAGGTCTGGCGCGTAACGCTCCACGTACGGAACGCACCCACGCGCCACGCCGAGCGCCGTGTCCAGGTCGAGCGCCTTCGCCCGGCCCTTGTTGAACCGGTCGACCACCATGCCGACGAACGTGTTGACCTGCTCCCGACACGCTTCGCCGAACTGGCGGCCAAGTTCCCGCGGGCTTCCAGATACCTCGAATTCGGGAAACCTCGCAGGCCGTGCGGGCGTCCTGGTCCCGCCTACCACTGGTTTCCGCGTGCGCGTCGCCATTTGCCGCCCCTGCCCTTCGTGGCCCCCGGTCGTGGTCGTTCCCGGTCGTCTGTCAGCCGCCATGCTAAGCGCTTCCGATGCCCCGTGCTACGCTACCGGCCCATACGTTCGGACGTACGGGAGGTCTCGTTGGCAGAAAACACCCGCCGGAAGGCTCCATCCGGGCGGCCGAGGGGGAGGTCGGGGGCTGGTGGCGATGGGGGCGGGGCCACGCTGAGGTCGGCGGAGTGGTTTGGCCATCGCGACCTGGAGGGCTTCCTGCACCGATCGGGACTCAAGGCGCAGGGCTGGCCCGAAAGCGCCTTCACAGGCAAGCCGGTGATCGGGATCGCCAACTCGTGGAGCGAGGCGACCCACTGCAACGCCCACCTGCGCGACCTTGCGGCCCACGTCAAGCGCGGCATCAAGGATGACTCTCAAGCTGGGGACCGAGTTTGGCTGGCGAGCCACGCTGGACTGCTGGAAAAGGCTTGGCGCGGTAACGGGCTGAAGGGCGCCGACCAGCACCTGAAGCGTCTGGAGATGTATCGCCGGGGCTAGTGTCCGGTTAGCTTTGAAAGCGTGAAGGTTCTGTTCCCGTGTTGCAACGATGAGGTTTCGCTACTTGCCGAGCTTGAGCGCCATCACCGCCTTCCCGATCTGGGTCCCCTGCTCCACCCCGACGTCGATTGCCGGTCGGTAGTGAATGCCCGCATAGAGGCGAGAGATCGCCGTCTCGCCCATCATTTGCTTGAAGCTGTCGAACGACCGTGCCTTACGGCCCGCCGATTCGTGCACGCGGTCTACGAATGGCCCGTCTCCGAACATCCCCTCGAGGACCGTGGCCATGGCGGCGGTCTGGACCGAATGGCCCGACGTGTACTCGGGGAACGGCGGGGTGTTGAGCAGCGGCATCCAGTCGGGATCGATCCAGTTCTTGATGTACGTGACCGGCCGCATGAGGTTGTAGGTGTACTTCGTGTCCCAGCAGGAGATGAACGCGTCGGCGACCGCCATGCCTGCGCGTGCGTACGCCTCAGCGGCGAAGTCCAGCGACTTCTGCCGCTCCACTACCAGTTGCGTGAGCAGGGCCACCGAATGGCCAGGCGGAGTGCCGGTCCTCCCCGGATCGTCCGCCCAGTAGAGGGCAATCTCTCGCTGCTCGGCGTCCAAATTGTTGCGCGTTAGGTACACCTCGAGGTTCTCGCCAAAGAACAGGGACGAACGGTCCTCCGAGTAGGTGGTCGGTGGCGGCGCCCGGAATTGCACGACATTGCTCATCACGAACGGGCGCAGGCGGCCCCAGCAGGGTTCGAGCGCCTTTGCCATCGCGGGTGGCGTGGGCACCCAGGCGCCCGGGGCCAGCGGTGGCTCGTAGGGGCACCCGCGGATCGCCTCGTAGCCATCGCCCAGGGCCCAGCGCAAGGTAGCGACCCCAACCGACCGCCCGTAGTCCTCGGACCGCGTGATCACGTCGCGAGACGTCGTCTTCAAAGCCGCCTCCTTCTGATCGGCAAACAGGTTCTGGATGGAGAGGTAGGACGTCTCCTTCTGGTAGAAGGCCGGCATCACCGTGGCCAGCGCGGAGCCAGCGACCATCGGCCAGTGATACTCCACGCCTCTTTCGAGGGGTGGTACAACGAGCTCGCCGTTGACCATACCTGCGAGAGAGCGGTTGTTCGGCATCCCGCTGACCACGCCCTCGTACAGGGCCACGCCCATGTACGCAAACGCCCTGGCGGCGACCGGCGGTGAGAGCGCCTCTGATCTGGTCAGCCGGTAGGCGAGGTCGTACCACTCAACCGCGACGTTGGAGCCGTAGGCTGACGCGTCTTTCACGCGGGCCCCTGAGCACGCGCCCATCGTCAGCGCGACAACTGGAAATAGGGCGAGCAGAGCAGCCCGGGAGACCGCCTGGAAGAGGAACCTGTGCGCCGTCAGCGCTACATCTTCGACGCCCCGCCGGTGGCCAGCGAGACACGGCTGAGCGTACGGGAGCCCGAGTTGGCGACGATCAGGGTGTCGCCATAGATGGCGAGCCCCGACGGCCTCTTGCCGGTGCGCACGACAGCGAGCCGGTGGCCGTCGAGGGTCAGCTTCATCACGGTGTCATCGGCGAGATTGGCAACCCAGACGTGTCCGGCACCGTGGTATTCCGAGAACACGATGGCCACCGGAGCGTCGCCGACTCGGTAGGTGCCCCGGACCTTGCCGTCTAATGCCATCCTGGTGATCGTGCCGTCGCCTGAGTTGGCGATCCAGATATTGCCGTGCTCGACCGCCAGCGAGATCGGCCATTTCCCGGCCGCGTACGTACCGTCGACGGAGCCGTCCTTCCGGAGTTTCATTACCCTGTTCTCCAGCGTGACGGCGACCCATACGTGTTCGCCGTCGTATGCGAGCCCACTGGGTCCATCGCCGACCCGCCCGGTCCAGGCCGACTTCCCGTCCTGGTCGAGCCTCGTAACCGTGCCGTCGGCCGCGTTCGCAACCCACACGCTCTCGCCGTCGCTGACGATTGCTCTCGGCTTGTGGCCGACCACGTACGTGCCCAGGGTGTGTCCGAGGCCGTCTTTCCTCGTGACGGTGCCATCTCCCTCGTTGGTGACCCAGATCTCGCCGCTGACTGCCGCCACGGCCGCCGGACTGCTACCGACTGGGTAGGGCTCGACCAGGCCGGCGTCGGCCACGCGGTCGACCGTTCCTTCGTTCTGGTTCGCGACCCAGAGGTCGCTGCCGGCGGCCGTCAGGCCGGGCAAGGACTCACCGGGCTCGAAGACCACCCTCGCTCTGGGCCAGTCCGGGAGCGGCGGCACCGCAGCGGTTATCGGGCCAAGCTTGAACAAGCGCGGCGCGGTCGAGTCGGCGACCCATATATGCAAGCCGTCGAACGCCATAGACCACGGCCCCCGACCGAGCACAACCCCTCCAGTCAGCGTCCCATCAAGTGCGAGCCTCGAAACAGCCCGGGCGTCGAAGCTGACCACCCAGATGCTCTGACCGTCGAACACGATCTGGCGCGGGCCGCTAGGCACTGGGTATTTCGCAACGACCTTCCCATCGAGGTCGAGTTTGACCAATGTGTCTTCATCGACTAGCGCGACCCACAGGTTGTTCCCGTCGTACGCCAGCGACACCGGATCGTGGCCCGCCTTCGTCGTGAACGTGATGCGTCCGTCGAGGGAGAACCGTTGGATCGTGTCTTCGAAGTAGTTGGCGACCCACAAGTTCTCGCCGTCGAACTGCACGGCGAACGTCCCAGGCATATGCGCTTGACCCACCGAATACTCAGCGACCGTCTCTCCGGTCGCCCGCGATAACCGCGAAATGTGGTCGGACATGCCGTTTGCGACCCACAGGTCCGGACCGTCGACGAACATGCCCCCGGGGGAGTGGCCAGTCGGGTACTTGCCAAGCAGCCTCCCGTCCGGGCTCAGCTTGGTCAGGTTGCTCTGCGAAAACGACGCCACCCACATCGACTCGCCGTCGAACTCCATCCAGATCGGCTCGGGCTCAACGTCGTAAAAGCCGACTCGACTCCCATCGAGCGCGTACTTCGTTACGATCGCGTCGTCGTAGTGGGCCGCCCAGATGTTCGCACCATCGAATTCGAGGGCGATCGCGGGGAAGGGCATCGAGAAGGCTTGCACCTCGAATTCAGACGCCGGTGGGGTTGGCGATGGCACCTGTGTAACGGCGATTGTTGAACCGGCCGTCCCAGGGCCGCCACCGGATCCGCATGCCGTTCCGAACAAGTAGAGGGCTGCAAAGGCGCCCACCGACGCGACGCTTGTCCGTACGGTAATCAACGAGTTACGCCTTATCTCACCAGCCTGGGCCCGCCAAGGGCTTCGACGAGCGCTGAGCACGTCTCAAGCGACTGTACCGAATCTCCGCCCTGGCAGAGCATGATCACGTTGCCGTAGATGACGTAGTCGTTGTACTTTGGCCCTGGCGCCTGCCTGGAACCACCGCTCGACACGTCCGTCACGCCTCCGGTGAACCATCGGTCGCGCGCCCCGCCCTGCCAGATCTGGGAGTCTTTCTTCGCCCGCATGCCGTCTCCGACTCCCTCATCGGCGAGCGCGGTCCCGTCACGAACTGCGGCCTCATGCGAGGGGTAGAACCGCACCTCGTAGTCCTTGCGCGCCGATGGATCCGGTCCGAAGAAGCCCAGCCACGCCTCGGTGGCGCCTGACAGCCCCGTGACATCGTATTGCTTGCCTTTCTTGAGCCCCGCCGCGACCAGGTTTTCGATCGTGTACACGCGCTCGACCGCGAAGACTTTCTGAACCTGCTGGCTTGCGGGCTGCGCCTCGGACCCGGCGCCGCAGGACAACAAGACCCCGGCCGCGACGCCAGCGAGTCCTGCGAAGACCCTTTCCAGGTCCGCACACCTCATCACCCGTGTCCTTCTGCCCCGCCTCAACCGGCAGGCCCCAGGCTGGCGATAAAGGCGATGGCCCATCCTTTCTTGCATGTAATTGGCCCCCGGCCCACGACCCCAACTCCTGACGCGGCGGCGAGATTGCACCTTCGACGACTCGAAAAACAGGATAATCTTATGCCTGTGGGCCCGGAGGTATGCCTGAGCGAGTACGGCACACGCTGGAGCAGTCAATCATGAAGGCATTGATAGCGATCTGTGCCCAACATCTGTCCCTGGTACTGGTGGCTGTGCTGGCCGTCGCCGCGGTCCCAGCCTGCGGTGGCAAAGCTACCGCCGTTGAGGAAGAGAAGGCGCCACCAGCATCGCAGTCAGAGTCGACGTTCCGGCAGATCAGGCCGTCGGACCACGTATTCACCGTCGACGAGGTCATTGCGGCCGGATTCAAGCGCTCGAAGTCTTATGACGTCACCGGACTCCAGGCCGCGACCGCGGCGGTATATGGGTTTTTTGGGCCCGACCCGTACAACCGTAAGGAATACGAGATCCGCTTCTACGGCAGCCATGACGACGCGGTCCAGTTCGGCGTGCCGCCTGGGAAGGAAGCTTTTGGCGAGAACGCCAAACTCACCGAGGAAGACGCGACATGGGACGCCGATCTCACCGAGATCCGTGAGTGCCAGGGAAATGTGCGAGGTTCGCACCACGTAGGCAATTGCCTCAACCCTAAGTACCGGGCCATGGTGGTCTTCGCGAACCTTATTTTGCTGTGCCAGGGACGTGAGGAAGCAGAGTCACGCCAGACCTGCGAAGAATTGCTCTCGGTCCTGAAATGAGAGCCTTTTTGATCTTCGCGTTTCTCGCGCTGGCGATGGCCATCTTGCCGGGCTGTGGCGGCGAAGCTGAGGGAGGCGCGGCTGCCTCCAAGGAAGTGCAGCGGATAGTCGCTTCCGACCGTGTCTACACCGCCAACGACCTGAAGACCGCAGGCCTGAAGGTGATGCACGAATACAACGTGGCCGGCCTCCCAAACGCCGTCGCAGCCGTCCATGGCTCGTTCAATAGGCTCGAGTACGAGGCACGCTTTTACGCCTCGCATGCAGATGCGGTCGCCTTCGGCATGGGACCGGCGGACGTGGTCTCGGGATCCGACGCCATCGTTATCGGTCCCGACGTGAAGTGGGAGGAGGGCTCCTCGCACCGCCGGCTGTGTAGCCGTGCCGCTGAGACGCCGCACTCGGGCTGCAGTTACTCGGCCCGCTACGGCGATTTCATCGTGCGGGGGAATATGATTCTACTTTGCGAAGGGCCCACTGCCGAGGTGGCATTGATCGCATGCAACGACCTGCTGAAGGGCGCCCCTTAGGTCGGTACAGCCGGCTGGCCCGTTTCCTCACACGACTCGCGGCCGCATCCATTTCCGCGTCCGTCCTGGCTATCGCTGCTTGCTCGGGTGGCGTGGCCGGATCCGCGGAAACTGGCGCCTCGGCCACCATGCAGGGGGCGACGCCTTCTGGCCGCGTTTTAAGCACTGAGGACCTTCGACTTGCCGGCTTCAAGGTGAGCCGGGAGTACGACGTTTCCGGTCTTCAGGGAGCCACGGCGGCCGTGAACGGGTTCAAGGACAGGGTCGAATACGAGGCCCGCTTCTACCGGGACCACGCCGACGCGCTTGCCCTCGGCGGGCCGGCAGCCGCGCTCGTGACCGGAGAGTCAGGCAGAGTGCTCGGCGCCGCCATTCCGTGGAAGGAAGGGGCAACGGACCGTCGAAAATGCGTTGGCGCGATCAACGCCAACTGCATCGCCAAGTACGGCGATTTCGTGATTGTGGGTAACCTCGTTTTGCTCTGCGAGGGCCTGGACTCGGCGAAAGCCCTCCAGGAGTGCCAACACCTGATCTCTGCCCTGCCGCAGCCGTGACGGGCAGCCGGTCGATGAGCGCCGTGCAGTCGGCGAGATCGATTTTGCACAGCAGGACCAGGTTCCCGGCGACCGCGTACGCGTGGAACCGGTTTACGGCGGGTATCAGGTAATCGGTTTGCCCCGGCTTGCGGGCGACCGCAGTCTCGGCGGGTTCAACACCGTAGTCGACCGCAGCCTGGTGCGAGGCGTAGACCCACACCTCAATGTCGCGCTGGTTGAAGAAGGCAAACACCGCCATCTGGGCGTACGGGAGGGACTCCGCGCTGAACTCTCTGCTCTTCTTCCAACCGGCAGCTGCGAGATCGCCCACCGCGTACTGCGCGTCAGGCCGCGTAACGAGCGAATACCGACGCGCGGATTCAACTGAGATCGGTACCGGGTTACCGACTGCGTCTCCGGTTGGTGACCGGTCGCCGCCAGAGCGGGGGTCCCGTCCGTCACGGGACCCCCGCTCTTTCTTTACTTGACGGCCTTGAGGTTGTGCAGGACAAGCCCCCAGGTCAGGTGCCAGGATGCTTCGTTGACGTATCCATCGGTCTGACCACCCAAGGGCCATCCCGTCCAGCGGGTCTCGTTCAGGATGATCCGGTGGTAGAACTCGAGGATCGGGACATCCGGAAGTTCTGGGAGCCAGATCTTCATCGCCTCCTTCCAGAGCCGCTTTACCTCGGCCTCGTCGCCCGTCGCGGCGATCTGGTCCGTCAGCTTGTCCCACTGGGCGTTCTCCCAGCGGTAGAAGTTGACCTGGTGTCCGCCGGGGATGTTGACGCTGGCCGACTGGTACAGCTTCATCGTGAAGTACGGGTCGCTCACCGATCCGCCGTGCCCGAACATCAGGCACTCGAAGTTGCCTTCCGCCATGCGGCTCGAGGCGTCAGTGGGCTGGATGTAGCTCGCGTTGATCCCGTGCCGGCGCAACTGCTCTGCGGTCAATGGGCCAAGGTCGACCCACGGCGTAAAGCCGATGATCTGGCAGTTGATGCCTTTACCGCTCTTGTCCTTCCACATGCCGTCCGAGCCCTTGGTAAAGCCGGCTCTCTGCATGCGGGCGTCGCCTTTCGCCGGGTTGTACTCGGTAGTGTCGTACTCCTTTAGAAGGTCCTTGACCTCGTCGAAGTACTTCTGGAGCGGCGGGTACTGCGGCATGGTCAGCGGGTTAAGCGCCGCGGCGCCGTCGTACGCCTTGTCGCTGAGCTCCTTGCGGTTCAGGTAGTAGCTGAACGCCCAGCGGACGTCGGGGCTGTCGTAGGGGCCGAACTTACCACTGTCGTTGAACGCCAGCGAAACCGGCCACCAGTCAACGTAGCCGTATGGCGAGTTCTTCCCGGTGTGGGTGGTCAGCTTCGTGTTCTGCGCCAAGGTCTCTTTGATCACGCGCGGCGTGGTCATCGAGGCGTAGTCGACCTCGTTCTTGATCAGCGCCTGCGCGGACTGGGTCTGGTCCTGGGCTGCGGGGAGGTAGATGATCCGCTCGACTTCAGGTAGCTTTGCGAATTGCTTTAGGTCGGACGCTCCGACGCCACACCATGAAGAGGCGCGATCGATCACCTTCTGCTCGGGCGTGCCCGCCACGACCCGCCATGGACCGGTCGTCACTGGCAGTCCCTTGGCCGGGTCGAACGCCTTGAACGTCGTCCAGTCTTGGCCCTTGTAGACGTGTTCCGGCACGATGTAGATGCCGATGTCGAACTTGTAGGCCATGAAGTAGTAGAAGCGCGGGTCCGGCCTCTGCAGGTTTACCTTCACCGTGTGGCTGTCGACCTTCTCGGCCTTGTCGAGCACGAGGGCGACGTCCTTGCCCCACCGGACGGCTTCCTTCAAGTCCTTGAGGGTATTCAGCGTGTAGACGACGTCGTCGGCGTTGAACTCCTCGCCGTCGCTCCACTTGACGCCTTTGCGTAGGTTGATCGTCAGGGACTTGTTGTCGCCTGAGAACGACCAACTCGTCGCCAGCCAGGGGATCATCTTGTCGTCGAACGCGCTGAAGAACGCGAGCGGCTCGTAGATGATGTTCGGCCCGGTCTGGTGGTTGGCGCCGATTGCGTACGGGTTCCAGAGCTCGTGGTCGATATGCCGTCCGCCAGAGCCGCCCAGGAACGTGATGAGCGTCCGATCTCTGGAAACCTCCTTAAGTCGGCCTGTCTGCACCGGCGCCGTTGTCGGCGCGACGACAGTGGTCGCAGTCGCCTGCGGGGCGGCTGGTCTGGGCGTCGGCGTCGCCTCTTTGCCGCCACAGGCAATTAGGGCGACTAACGAAGCCGTCAAAGCGGCCAACACTAAGAATCCAAGAGTCCTATTCATACCGCCTAAACCCCCTCTCTACGCAGCCCTATGACTTATGACGCACGCGCGAGCAGGCGCTGAACCAAAGACAGACATCTGCTTGCCCTCGAAGCGAACGCATTGTGTATCCGGCGCTTGCCGCCGTCAAGTTTGCAGGAATCTCCTCACAAAGCGACGGATTCAACCAGTTCAGTTG
>Ga0233424_10002462_pt1 | contig 13253 bp, 12 predicted proteins | sample Watercolumn_Towu_FD_181011 | JGI IMG/M metagenome (GOLD analysis project Ga0233424, IMG submission 181011) | Freshwater microbial communities from Lake Towuti, South Sulawesi, Indonesia - Watercolumn_Towuti2014_125_MG | ecosystem: Environmental > Aquatic > Freshwater > Lake | place: Indonesia...
TCCTGACCCAGAAGTTCTGCCCCAAGGACCTCTCATGAATACGACCACCACCGCCACGCCCACGTTCACGCTGACGCCGCCGGAGGTCATCACCCCGGTGCAGCCGGCGGCCGCCGTCGAGGCGGTGCCGCTCAAGCCCGAGGTGGCCGACAAGGTGGACGAGCAGGTGCGCCGCTTCATCGAGGCGCTGGAGAAGGAAGACCTGCACAGCGAGCCCTTCAAGGCGCGGCTGGACAGCGCCTTCCAGCTCGGCCGCCAGGAGATCAGCGTGGCGGCGAGCCTGATGCAGGGCAGCCTGATGCAGCGCAACTTCGTCGGCGCGACGGACACGCCGGCCTACAAGGCGATTGCCGCCATCCGCAGCCAGCTCGACGAGCTCAACCCCGGTAAGGATGGCGACCTGCTGCAGCCGCGCAAGCTGCTGGGCATCATCCCCTTCGGCAACAAGCTGGAGGCCTACTTCCGGCGCTTCCAGTCGGCCAGCTCCCAGCTGCAGACGGCCATGACGCAGCTCTACGCCGCCAAGGACGACATCCAGCGCGACGTCATCGACATCGAAGCCACCCGCACCAAGCTGTGGGACGCGATGCAGAAGCTCGCCGGCGCCGCGCGCTTCGCCCGCGTGCTGGACGAGCGCCTGGCCACGCGCGTGCAGCAGTTGCAGGCCACCGATCCGCTCAAGGCCAAGGCGCTGGAGCAGGAGGTGCTGTTCTACGCCCGCCAGAACCTGGCGGACATCCAGACCCAGCAGGCCGTCTGCGTGAACGGCTACCTCGCGCTGGACGTGCTCAAGAAGACCGGCCGCGAAATGATGCTGGGCTGCGACCGCGTGGCCACCACGGGCATGAGCGCGCTGGCCGTGGCACAGACCGTGGCCCGCGCGACCGGCAACCAGATCGAGGTCATGCAGATGCTGCAGGGCGTCAACAAGACCATCGGCGACCTGATCAACCAGACCGGCACGGCGCTCAACCAGCATGTGGACGCGACCGCCGAGTTCTCGTCCAACCCGATGCTGGGCATCCAGCAGATCCAGTCCATGTTCGACCAGACCTTCCAGGCCATGGACGCGATGGACAACTTCCGCAGCAAGGCGATCGAGACGATGGGCACGAACAACAAGCTCATTGAGGAACAGCTGGCGCGCTCGGAGACCTACCTCGACCGCGTGCGCCAGCAGCAGGCCAAGGCCGCCGTGTCGGCCGACCTGGACGGGCCGGTCAAGCTCTGAACCAGCGCCCCCGGCCGCAGCGGGTGCCTTGCAGCGCATGTGCGGCGCCTTCGCGTGACTTCTGCCGCAGCGCTGTCACCGCACCCTGGCGTAGAACTCGGGGCTGCCATTTGCCCGGAGTGCCCATGTCCCGTCGCTTGACCCTTGCCCTGCTCGCCGCCGCTGCCCTGGCGGGCTGCGCCACCTCGCCCGACGAGATCGTCGGCCCCCTCGCCAAGGAGACGATCGACGCGGTGACCCACGGCAACCAACTCGTGCGCTTCAATGCCGGCCAGCCGCAGAAGCTGCTGTCCGCGCGCCCCCTCACCGGCCTGCTGCCCGGCGACACGCTGCTGGGCATCGACTACCGCGTGGCCAAGGGCCAGCTCTACGGCCTGGGCGCCAGCGGGCAGCTCTACCGCATCGACACCCGCACCGCGGCCGCCAGCGCCATCGGCACGCCGAACGCGCTGCCCAAGAACGGCGCGACGGAGTGGGGGGTCGACTTCAACCCGACGGTGGACCGCATCCGCGTCGTGAACGACGCCGGCTTCAACCTGCGCCTGCGCCCGGACACCGGCGCCATCGTGGATGGCGACCCGAACCAGCCGGGCGTGCAGTTCGACGCTCGCCTGGCTTATGACAGTGCCGACGTGAATGCCGGCAAGCCAGCAGGCCTCGTCGCGGCCGGCTACACCTACAACAAGGACAACGACAAGATCACCACCAACTACGCCCTCGACGGCCGCTTGGGCACGCTGGTGCACCAGGGCAGCAAGGAAGGCGTGCAGCCAGTGGTGTCGCCCAACACCGGCCGGCTCTACACGGTGGGGTCGCTGGGCATCGGCGCCTTTGCACGGGCCACGCTGGACATCTCGGACCTGTCCAACACCGCCTACTCGGCCGTGACGGCAGGCGGCAAGTCGACCTGGTACCGCGTGGACCTGGCCACGGGCAAGGCGACGCGCATCGGCACCGTGGCCGGCGATGCCCTGGTGGGCGCGGCCATCGAGCCCTGATCCATCTGGCGTTCGCCACAAGCACAAAGGCCCGCTGACGCGGGCCTTTTTCATGGGTGGCGTGCGCCGCTCAGTGCTGCAGGATCTTGGCGAGGAAGTCCTTGGCGCGCGGCGAGCGCTCTTCGGGCTTGGCGAAGAAATCGGTGCTGCTGCAGTCTTCGATGATCTTGCCGGCATCCATGAAGATGACGCGGTTGCTGACGCGCTTGGCAAAGCCCATCTCGTGCGTCACGCACATCATGGTCATGCCTTCCTGAGCCAGCTGAACCATCACGTCCAGCACTTCGCCGACCATCTCCGGGTCGAGCGCCGAGGTGGGCTCGTCGAAGAGCATGACGATCGGGTCCATCGACAGCGCGCGCGCAATCGCCACCCGCTGCTGCTGGCCGCCGGAGAGCTGGCCCGGGAACTTGTCCTTGTGGGCCGACAGGCCGACGCGGTCCAGCATCTTCAGGCCGCGCACCTTGGCGTCGTCCAGCGAGCGGCCCAGCACCTTGACCTGGGCGATCGTGAGGTTCTCCGTCACCGACAGGTGCGGGAAGAGCTCGAAGTGCTGGAACACCATGCCGACGCGCGAGCGCAGCTTGGGCAGGTTGGTCTTGGGGTCGGCGATGGAGATGCCGTCGACGACGATGTCACCCTTCTGGAAGGGCTCCAGCGCATTGACCGTCTTGATCAGGGTGGACTTGCCCGAGCCCGACGGCCCGCAGACGACGACGACTTCGCCCTTCTTGATGGACGTCGTGCAGTCGGTCAGCACCTGGAAGCTGCCGTACCACTTGGAAACGTTCTTGATGTCGATCATGGGAGGCCCTTATCGAATGATCTGGATCTTGGCTTGCAGGCGCCGCACCATCATGGACAGGCTGAAGCAGATGACGAAGTACACGACGGCCGCGACAAGGTAGGTCTCGACCGGTCGGTTGAAGTTCTTGCCGGCCACCTCGAAGCCCTTGAGCAGGTCGTAGGCGCCGATGGCGTAGACCAGCGAGGTGTCCTGGAACAGGATGATGGTCTGCGTGAGCAGCACCGGCAGCATGTTGCGGAAGGCCTGGGGCAGCACCACCAGTTGCATCGTCTGGCTGTAGCTCATGCCCACCGCGTAGCCGGCATAGACCTGCCCGCGCGGCACGCTCTGGATGCCCGCCCGCATGATCTCGGAGTAATAGGCCGCCTCGAACAGCGTGAAGGTGATCATTGCGGACAGCTCCGCGCCGAGCGGCCTGCCGGTCAGCATCGGGATGAGCAGGAAGAACCACAGGATCACCACCACCAGCGGGATGGAGCGCAGCGTGTTCACATAGAACGCCGCCGGCCACACCAGCCAGGGCTTGGACGACAGGCGCATCAGCGCCAGCAGGGTGCCCAGCAGGATGCCGCCGACCATGGCGATCAGCGTCAGCTGGATCGAGAAGATGAAGCCCTTGGCGACGAAGCTGGAGATGACACCCCAGTTCAGGAAGCTGAAGTCGAGATTCATCGGCCACCTCCGATCATGCCGGGCACGCGCGTGCGGTTCTCGATGACCAGCGCGATGCGGTTGATGGCGAAGGCCGAGATGAAATACGCCGCGGTGATGGCCAGGATCATCTCCAGGTTGCGCGAGGTTTCCTCACCGGCCTGCAGATAGAACATCGTGAGTTCCGAGATGCTGACGGCAAAGGCGACGGACGAGTTCTTGATGATGTTCATGCTCTCACTCGTCAGCGGCGGGATGACGATGCGAAACGCCATCGGCAGCAGCACGTAGCGGTAGGTCTGGGGCAGCGTGAAGCCCATGGCGAGGCCCGCGTAGCGCTGGCCCTTGGGCAGGCTCTGGATGCCGGCCTTGACCTGCTCGGCAATCCGCGCCGAGGTGAAGCAGCCGAGCGCGAACACCACCAGCACGAAGCTCGGCACCGCCCGCAGGCTCAGGAAGATCGAGGGCAGCACGTGGTACCAGAGGAAGATCTGAACCAGCAGCGGCACGTTGCGGAAGAGCTCCGTCCACGCATTGCCGATGAACACCAGCGCCCGGCTGGGCGTGGTGCGCAGGATGCCCATCAGTGAGCCCACCACCAGCGCCAGCACCAGGGCGAGCAGGGCCACGCTCAGGGTCCAGCCCCAGGCGGACATCATCCATTGCAGATAGGTGATGTCGCCGTTGCTGCCGAAACAGCTGGCGACGACCTCACCATCGATGGTGTTCTTGCAGAACACCTGCCAGTCCCAACTCATGGACTTCTCCTCAAGCCTCTTCCCTAAAGCAAAGCGGGTGCCAGGCACCCGCTTTGCCGTTCCTTGCGAGCATCGCCGTCCCCTTGGGGGACCGCTCAGGCACACCCGCGTTCAGCGAGGTGGGCCTGGGCGAGGGGCTTACTTCTTCGCGTAGTCTTCCATCGGCTTGTCGTTGGGGTTGGCCCAGGCCTCCTTGGTGGCGGCGGACAGGGGCAGACCGATCTTGGTGTTGGTCGGCGGGATGGGCTGCATGAACCACTTGTCGTAGAGCTTGGCCAGCTCGCCCGACTTCATCATGGCCTTGATGCTGTCGTCCACGGCCTTCTTGAAGGCGGGGTCGTCCTTGCGCATCATGATGGCGATCGGCTCGACGTTCAGCACCTCGCCGACGATCTTGAAGTCGGCCGGGTTCTTGGACGTGGCGATGTTCTTGGCCAGGATGGAGCCGTCCATCACGAAAGCGTCGGCGCGGCCGGAGTCCAGCAGCAGGAAGCTGTCGGCGTGGTCCTTGCCGAACACTTCCTTGAAGTCGACGCCCGTGGCGCGCTCGTGCTTGCGCAGCGTCTGCACCGAGGTGGTGCCGGTGGTGGTGGCCACCGTCTTGCCGTTGAGCTGGTTGATGGAGTTGATGCCGGAGTTGGCCTTCACGGCGATGCGCACTTCCTCGACATAGGTCGTCACGGCGAAGGCGACATCCTTCTGGCGAGCGGCGTTGTTGGTGGTGGAGCCGCACTCCAGGTCCACGGTGCCGTTGACGGTCAGGGGGATGCGGTTGGCCGAGGTGACCGGCTGGTACTTGACCTCGATCTTGCTGCCCAGCTGCTTGCGCAGGTCGGCGATGACGTGTTCGCAGACGTCGATGTGGTAGCCCACGAACTTGCCGTCACCCACGGTGTAGGAGAGGCCCGAGGACTCGCGCACCCCCATGGTGATCGCGCCGCTGTCCTTGATTTTCTTCAGCGTGTCTTGGGCTTGAACGGCCGAAACGCTGGCGAACAGGGCTGCGACGAGCAGGACTTTCTTCATGAAAACTCCAACAACAGGAAGTGTGAATGGATATGACAGCCGTGAGCAGACCACGCCATGCGCTCAGCCCGAATACGGGTTTACACGATGCATGCGCATGCGCCATGACCTCATGCGTTTGACGTGAGGTAGTCCCACAAAGCCAAGGAGGCGGGCTTCGGCCGGCGCGAAAGCTCAGGCCGCTCGCGGTAGATGCGCAGCTCCATGCTGACGCTGAACTGCCCGGGCGCCGCCGCCGGCACCAGGCGCCCGCTGGCCAATTCCTTCTGCACCGAGCTGGCCGGCAGAAAGGCAAAGCCATGGCCTTCCAGGGCCATGGCCTTCAGACCCTCGGCCATGTCAGTCTCGTAGATCGCATCGAGGTTGAGCGCGCAGTCCGCCTCCTTCACGATGAGCTCGACCAGGCGCCCGAGGTAAGCCCCGGCGGCGTAGCTGAGGAAGGGAATCTTCTGGCCCTGGCGGCCCGGCAGCCGGAACATCGGCTCGCCCTGGGCGTCGGCACGGGCATAGGGCGCGAGCGTCTCGTGGCCGAGCGAGGCCATCTGGTAGCGCTCCGGGTCCAGCTGCAGCGGCTGACTGGCGTGGTGGTAGACCAGCAGCAGGTCGCAGTTGCCTTCGCTGAGCTGCAGCATGGCGTCGTGCACGTTCGCGGCGTTGAGCCGGCACTTGATGGCGCCGAAGCCCCGGCGCAGGCCCATCAGCCAGTGCGGGAAGAACGAGAAGGCCAGTGAATGGGGCACGGCGAACTCGATCATGTCCTGGTCCGAGGCCTGGTGGCTGCGCAGCATGTTGCGCGTGGCCTGGAGGTTGCCGAGCAGCTCGACCGCCTGCGCCAGCAGGGTCGCGCCCGCGGCGGTGAGCCGGGTCGGGTATGAGGAGCGGTCCACCAGATCCACGCCCGCCCAGGCCTCAAGGGCCTGGATGCGGCGCGAGAACGCCGGCTGGGTCACGTGGCGGAGCTGGGCCGAGCGAGAGAAGCTGCGCGTCTCGGCCAGGCTGACGAAGTCTTCAAGCCATTTGGTTTCCACGCGGCGCAGTGTAGCCAGGGGCCCGGCCCCACGCCGCGGCGTCCCGAAGCCTGTGGTTTCCCGCAGGCGCCCCCCCTCAATTGCGGCATGGCCCGGCTGTCGCCCCCCTCAATTGGAGGGTGGGCGTGACACTCAGCACGAAAAGGCTTGTTTACATTTGCTCCAGCACCCGAACTCGAACAAACCGGACGGAACAAGTCATGCGCACGACAAGCAAACTTCTGGCAGTCGCCCTGGCAGCAACCCTGCAGTCGGCCATGGCCGCTGAAGTCACGCTCGATTTCGAGAACGTGACCTCCATGGAACTGCTGAACGGCACTTATGGCGGCGTGACGGTGTCCAAGTCGGCCTTCGGCGTCACCAGTTCGGCCCCGCCCTGCCAAGGCGATGACCTGTTCAAGCGCGACGGCAGCTGCGGCGCGCTCTGGATTGCTGCGGACACCGAGAACACCCTCGCTGGCAACTCGACCGTTCGGTTCGCGATCAACGAAGGTTTCATCGACGCCGTGAGTTTCTTCTACTCGGGCAAGGACACCATCACCAACCTGGCAGTCCGCGTGTTCGGCGACGAAGGCGAACTGGGAGATGGCATCACGTCGGGCCTGGACGGTGGGGGTTGCGCAAACACCGGCTTCCCCTGGTGCAACTGGAACCAAGTGACCTACAAGTTCACCGGCGTCGCACGCTACGTCGAGTTCTCGGCCAAGGACGCGCAAGTGCTGCTCGATGACGTCAAGTTCATCACCCAGACGGCCAGCAACCAGACGCCCGAGCCGGCCAGCGCCGCCCTCGCCTTGAGCGCCCTGGGCGCCCTGGGTATTGCACGCCGTCGTCGCAGCGCCCGCTGAGCGACTCACCGCCCCGCAAGACGACCGCCCCGGCGGTCGTTTTTGTTTTGGGCCGCTTCAGTCGTGGGGGTCGGCATGCACGAGGCGCTCATGGTCGCCCGCGCCCCTTGAAACGTCATCCGCCGTCCCTATAATCCTTGGCTGCTAGCACTCGCCAATATCGAGTGCTAACGAAATCGGGCCCTCCACCGGCCCCACTTTCGGTGAGCCGCAGGAACCTTCCCTGCGGCCGCTTCAGTCCCAACTCGCAAGGAGATTCCATGAAGCTGCGCCCCCTGCACGATCGCGTGATCGTTCGCCGTCTGGAGCAAGAAACGAAGACCGCCTCGGGCATCGTCATCCCCGACAACGCCGCCGAAAAGCCTGACCAAGGCGAAGTGCTGGCCGTCGGCCCGGGCAAGCGCAACGACAAGGGTGATTTCGTGGCCCTGAACGTCGCCGTCGGCGACCGCGTCCTGTTCGGCAAGTACTCCGGCCAGACCGTCAAGGTCGACGGCGAGGAACTGCTGGTCATGCGCGAAGAGGACCTGTTCGCCGTCGTCCAGAAGTGATCTGACGCCCTCGCGAACAATTCGACTCTGACCCCAATTTAGATATCCGGAGAATCAAATGGCAGCAAAAGACGTGATCTTTGGCGGTGACGCCCGCGCCCGCATGGTGGAAGGCGTCAACATCCTGGCCAACGCGGTCAAGGTGACCCTGGGCCCCAAGGGCCGCAACGTGGTGCTCGAGCGCTCCTTCGGCGCCCCGACCGTGACCAAGGACGGTGTGTCCGTGGCCAAGGAAATCGAGCTGAAGGACAAGCTCCAGAACATGGGCGCCCAGATGGTCAAGGAAGTCGCTTCCAAGACCAGCGACAACGCCGGTGACGGCACCACCACCGCCACCGTGCTGGCCCAGGCCATCGTGCGCGAAGGCATGAAGTACGTGGCCGCCGGCATGAACCCGATGGACCTGAAGCGCGGCATCGACAAGGCGGTGCAAGCCCTGGTCGCCGAGCTGAAGAAGGCCTCCAAGGCCACCACCACCTCCAAGGAAATCGCCCAGGTCGGCACCATCTCGGCCAACAGCGATGCCGACGTCGGCCAGATCATCGCCAACGCGATGGACAAGGTCGGCAAGGAAGGCGTCATCACGGTTGAAGACGGCAAGAGCCTGAACAACGAGCTGGACGTCGTCGAAGGCATGCAGTTCGACCGCGGCTACCTGTCGCCCTACTTCATCAACAACCCGGAAAAGCAATCCGCGATCCTGGACAACCCCTTCGTGCTGCTGTACGACAAGAAGGTGTCCAACATCCGCGACCTGCTGCCGACGCTGGAAGCCGTCGCCAAGGCCGGCCGTCCGCTGCTGATCATTGCCGAGGAAGTCGAAGGCGAAGCGCTGGCGACCCTGGTGGTCAACACCATCCGCGGCATCCTGAAGGTCGTCGCCGTCAAGGCCCCGGGCTTCGGCGATCGCCGCAAGGCCATGCTGGAAGACATCGCCATCCTGACGGGCGGCAAGGTCATCGCCGAAGAAGTCGGCCTCTCGCTGGAGAAGGTCACGCTGGCCGACCTGGGCCAGGCCAAGCGCGTCGAAGTGGGCAAGGAAAACACCACCATCATCGATGGCGCCGGTGCTGCTGCCGACATCGAAGCCCGCGTCAAGCAAGTGCGCATCCAGATCGAGGAAGCCACCAGCGACTACGACCGCGAGAAGCTGCAAGAGCGCGTGGCCAAGCTGGCCGGCGGTGTGGCCGTCATCAAGGTCGGTGCTGCCACCGAAGTCGAGATGAAGGAAAAGAAGGCCCGCGTGGAAGACGCGCTGCACGCCACCCGTGCCGCCGTTGAAGAAGGCATCGTCGCCGGCGGCGGCGTGGCCCTGCTGCGTGCCAAGCAAGCGGCTGGCGAGATCAAGGGCGACAACGCCGACCAGGACGCCGGCATCAAGCTGGTCCTGAAGGCCATCGAAGCCCCGCTGCGCGAGATCGTCTACAACGCCGGTGGCGAAGCCTCCGTCGTCGTGAACGCCGTGCTGGCCGGCAAGGGCAACTACGGCTTCAATGCCGCCAACGACACGTATGGCGACATGATCGAGATGGGCATCCTGGACCCGACCAAGGTCACCCGCACCGCGCTGCAGAACGCCGCGTCCGTCGCGTCGCTGATGCTGACGACCGAGTGCATGGTCGCCGAAGCCCCGAAGGAAGACGCCCCGGCCGGCGGCATGCCTGGTGGCATGGGCGGCATGGGTGGCATGGGCGGCATGGACATGTAAGTTCACGCCCGGCGACCTGTTCGCTGGACTGACGAAGGGGCTGCGCGAGCAGCCCCTTTTTTCTTGTCCCGGCGACTCGCTACAACGTGGGCTGGCTTGCGCCAGGATGTCGGCTCGCTCAACAGCGGCCAAAAGCGTGAATACGTTATGAACTGCAGCGCTTGACCTGTGCTTCGGGGGCGCGCAATCAAGGGGGAAAACACGGGGATGCCCCATGACGGGCCAGATAATCCCGTGACGCCGTACACATCCTCCATGTCTGCTCGCCTGCACCCCCACGATCTCCTGGACCATGCGCTGACCGAAGCCGGTCCGCTGGCGCGTGAACTCCTCAACCAGGTGCAGGACGAGCTCGACGCCAAGCCCCAGCACTTCCCGCTGCGCGAGGCCTGGCGCAAGGCCCGCAACCATTTCGCGACCGATTTCGAAGGCCGGCTGATCGAGCTGCTGCAGGCCGGCCGGCGCGGTGACGACCCGCTGCACCGCAACCCGATGGCCGTCGGCGGCCTGGACAGCCTGAGCCTGGTCGACGAGCACCAAGCGCTGCAGGACGTCGCCATCGCCCACGTCGCCAACGCGGCGGAGGAACTCAGCCGCGCGGAGCTGCACCAGATCGGCAACTTCTTCGCCGCCCTGCGCGGCATCGCCCGGGCGCGCGAACGCGACAACCCGCTCCGCCCCGCCCTGTTCGCCCACGCGCTGCACCACGCGCTCGCCGCCACCCGCCTCGGCCCGGAAGCGCAGTACGAGCTGATGCGCGTGGCCGCCATGCCGATGGCGCGCGCCTTGCAGCGCCTCTACGCCCACGCCTGCGCCACGCTGCATGCGGCCGACATCGGCGACATGGTGGCCTCCCACGGCCGCAGCCAGGCCGACTCGCTCGCCCACCAGCGCCTGGCCGCCACGCGTGGCGTCGGGCAGCGGCCGAGCACGCCCGGCACGCTCGACGGCCTCTCGCGCCGCGTCGAGTTCATCAACTCGCGCCCCCAGGGTTTCATGGCCACGCCGCCGCGCGACCCGGCCGCACCCGCGCCTTTCGTGCGCACGACCGGCCCCGACATGCTCAGCCGGCTCTACGACCAGATCCTCGCCGACCCGCGCCTGCTGCCGCCGCTCAAGGCCCTGCTCGCGCGGCTGCAGATCGCGGTCGTGCGCCTGGCCCGCACCGACAGCAGCCTGCTGCGCCGGCAGGACCACCCCACCTGGGCGCTGCTCAACCGCGTGGCCGCCCACGGCATGGCCTTCGAGCGCGCCGACAACCCGCGCCTTGTCGAGTTCCTGCGCTTCATGGAGGCCGAGGCCCAACTGCTGGTCGATGCCCCGACGCCGACCGCCCTGCTGTTCCAGCAGTCCCTGACGCGCGTGGACGCCCACATCGACCAGCAGGCGCGCCTGAGTGGCCAGCACAACGCCGTGGCCATGGCCGCACTCGAGCGCGAGCAATTGCGCCGCGACTGGCGCGACCTCATCCGCGAACAGATCGACCACCAGATCGCCGACACGCCGCTGGGCCCGCGCATGCACCGTTTCCTGCAGACCTGCTGGGTGGATGTCATCGTCGAAGCCATGGTGCGGCACGGGCGCGACTCCCGCGAAGCGCAGTCGGCCATGGAGGTGGTGGACGGCGTGCTGGAAAGCCTGATCACGCCGCGCGACATGGCCGACCGGGAAGCCCTGCGCATGCGCCTGCCGGTACTGATCGAGCGCCTGGTCACGGGCTGCGACAGCATCCAGCTGCCGGAGTCCAAGCGCGAACCGCCGCTGTCCGAACTGATGGGGCAGCACGGCCGGCTGCTGCGGGGGCTGCCGGCCCTGGACCCGGGCGAGCGGCGCCCGCCGCGCCCCCAGCCCACGCCGGCCAGCGCCGCGCCGGTGTCGGCCGACGAGATCGTGCGCCGCCTGATGGAGGAGCGCGATTCCCAGGTGCCTTCACACTGGCTGAGCGCCGACGTGGACCGGGGCGAACTGCCCACGGTGCCGGTGCAGCTCTACAACGAGCACGGCTCCCCCGACGCCCGCGCCGCGCTGCAGCGCTGGATCGAGGGCATCGAGATCGGCCGCTGGTTCCACCTGTTCATCCAGGGCGACTGGCATACCGCCCAGCTCGCCTGGATCGGCGAGGGGCGGCAGTTCATGCTCTTCGTGGGCCGCGAGGCCGATGAACGCCTGCCGCTGACCCGCCGCGCGCTGGAAGCGCTGCTGGCCAATGGCCTGATCACGGCGCTGGAAGAAGACAGCGTGCTGCAGCGTGCGGTGGACACGCTGATGAACGACCTCGACGAAGGCGGTTGAGGAGCCCACCCCGTACCGGCTGCGCCGGCCCTGCAGGCCGCGCCGAGCCAGAGGCTCGGCCCTTCGGCAGGCACAAACGGCGCGCCGTTTGTGTCCGGCCTCAGCCCCTCAAGGGGGCACCCTCTGCCGCACGGCAAAGCCGGATCGGGGAGGGCTGCTGGGTGAGCCGCGGGCTGCGCCGCGGCGTGCGTTCAGGCGGGTTCGTCTGAAGGCTCGGGTTCGGGCCGCGACGCGTGGGCCCACTCGTGCAGGGCGAGGGCGACGTCACCGACGCCGCTCTTCTTGAGCGCGGAGAAGAGCGTCACGGCCACGTCGGAATGCTCGGTGGTCATGCCGGCCAGGAAGTCGGTCGTGGCGCGCAGGGCGGCGTCGGCTTCCTTGCGGTTGAGCTTGTCGGACTTGGTCAGCAGCACCAGCAACTTGATCTCGCCGGTGGCCACGCGCGCGGCGACGAACTCCAGCAGCTGCTTGTCCAGGTCGGTCAGGCCCAGACGTGAATCGACCATCAGCACCACGCCCGACAGGCTGCGCCGCACCTCCAGGTAGTCGGCCATCACCTTCTGCCAGCGCAGCTTGGCCGCCTTGGCCACGGCCGCGTAGCCGTAGCCGGGCAGGTCGGCGAAGAGCGCATTCGGCGCATCCTTGGGGCCGAGCTCGAACAGGTTGATGTGCTGGGTGCGGCCGGGCGTCTTGGAAGCGAAGGCCAGGCGCTTTTGCTGCGCCAGCGTGTTGATCGCCGTGGACTTGCCGGCGTTGGAGCGGCCGACGAAGGCGATCTCGGGCAGCTCGGTGGCAGGCAGGTGGACGAGCTGGCTGGCGGTGGTCAGGAAGCGCGCGGTGTGCGTCCAGGCCAGCGCGAGCTTCTCGGTGGTGGGCTCGGCGGCCGTGGCATCAGGGATTGTGTTGGTCATGGAACGCTCGGGCGCTGTGGTTCAGCATTGTAAAATCCCGGAGTTGCGCCCTTTGAGACCCAAAAAATCCATGAAGACTGTCGCTACTCTCCTGTCGAGTCTCCTCCTGGCCACTGCGGCTCATGCGAACGAGCCTGCGGCCGCGCCGGCCAAGCCCGACCTCGCCAAGGGTGGCGCCATCGCTTCGCAGGTCTGCGCAGCCTGCCACACCGCCGATGGCTCCCGCGGCAGCCCGGCCAACCCCATCCTGCAGGGCCAGCACCCCGAATACCTCGTCAAGCAACTGGTCGAGTTCAAGTCCGGCAAGCGCAAGAACGCCATCATGAGCGGCATGGCCGCGCCGCTGTCTGAAGAAGACATGCGCAACGTCTCTGCCTTCTACGCCTCCAAGACTGCCAAGCCAGGTTTCGCCAAGAGCAAGGACACCGTGCCCCTGGGCGAGA
>Ga0233424_10002466_pt1 | contig 13240 bp, 10 predicted proteins | sample Watercolumn_Towu_FD_181011 | JGI IMG/M metagenome (GOLD analysis project Ga0233424, IMG submission 181011) | Freshwater microbial communities from Lake Towuti, South Sulawesi, Indonesia - Watercolumn_Towuti2014_125_MG | ecosystem: Environmental > Aquatic > Freshwater > Lake | place: Indonesia...
GGTGCACGATCCTGTTCTCCGACATCCGCGGCTTCACGCGGCTCTCCGAGAACATGGAGCCCCAGGCCGTCGTCGCGTTCCTCAACGAGTACATGACGGCGATGGCGACGATCATCGAGGACGCGGGCGGCATCATCGACAAGTTCATCGGCGACGGGATCATGGCGGAGTTCCTGCCCGAGGACACCGGCGACAACCACGCGCTCCGCGCGGTGCGGGCCGGCATCCGCATGCAGCAGCGCCTCGCCGAGCTGGAGCACGGGTGGCGATCGACGCGGCCCGAGCTCGCCGGCATCCAGAGCCGCATCGGGATCAACACCGGCGAGGTCGTGTCCGGCAACATCGGCTCCCAGACCCGCATGGACTACACGGTCATCGGCGACAACGTGAACCTGACTTCACGCATCGAGTCCAACGGTCAGGGCGGGGAAGTCCACCTGAGCGAGTCGACGTATCTCGAGGTGAAGGACCACATCGCCGCCGTCCGGCTGGAGCCGATCCACGTGAAGAACCGCGTCCAGCCGGTGCAGGTGTACGCGATCAAGGTCGACGACACGCAATAGATCCGCACGCGGGCCCTGGGGATTCTCGCCCACACGTGAGGCGCCAGAATCGCGGCAACGGTGGGCCTGTCGAGCAGGGAGAGCTGGCTCGCCCGCTGGCGGCCCCCGCCAAAGCCCGCGTCTTCGCATATCTCTTGACCCGGGGACCACTCTGGCATCCCTCTGGCACAGCGTCCGCCCGAGGGGGCCGGGGTGAGCGACGTCGAGGTTCGCCGATTCGGTCGAGCGAGGCAGCGGCAGTATGCGGCGGCCGTCGGGATGTCCGCGGCGCCCGGTCGGGCTGTCCGCTGGCGACGCCGCTTCGGCCTCGAGCCGCTTGACTGCTGGCTCGCGGCGCTGCGGGCGGCCGCACTGGTCACTGGCATTGCATGGTGGGCGCTCGCGCCGGATTGGACGCGAGCGCCCCAGTTACCGATCCTCGGCACGTTCGCCCTGTTCACCGTCGCCTTCTACCTGCTCAACGCGCTGCGGCCCGGCCGTATTGCCACGCTCTACCGTGTCGCGCTGGTCTTCGACCTCGGCATCGTGTTCCTCCTCCTCCGCATCACCGGCGGGTTCGCGAGCGATCTCCATCTCGCCTTCATCCTGCTCATCGCCCTCCACGCCTTCTACTTCGGCCTCACGACCGGCCTGGCCACCGCGGCAGCCGCCATTGGCCTCTACGCGCTCGCGGGCGAGTGGCCCCCGCCGATGCCGGGTTTCGTGCTCCGCGTCGGCGCCTTTGCGCTCGTCGGCCTCTGCATGGGGGTGGTGTCCGAGCAGGCCCGGCGCCAGCGGGAAGCGCTGGAGCAGCAGCACGAGCAGCTGATCCGCTCGGAGCGCCTGGCCACGATCGGCGAGCTCGCGGCCGGGCTCGCGCACGAGCTGCGTAACCCGCTGGCGGGGATCGGTGGTGTGCTCCGCGTTCTGGCGGGCCGGCTGTCGCCGGAAGATGCGACACGCGCGCTCCTCGCGGACGTGCAGGCACAGACGGCACGGATGGAAAAGACGCTGAGCGAACTCCTCCAGCACGCGCGACCGGCGGCGCCGACCTTGGTCGACGTCGACGTCAACGGGCTGCTCGAGCAGAGCCTGCGGGTCCTGCCCCGGGGCGCCATCGAGATCGTCCGGCAGTTCGACGAGTCGATCCCGCCACTCCGGGCTGATCCCGGTCTCCTCCACCAGGCCTTCCTCAACGTGCTGGTCAACGCGCGCCAGGCGATGGCCCAGGGTGGTCGCCTCACGCTGCGAACGGAGCTCTCCGCCGCCGGGTGCACCGTGCGTGTGCTGATCAGCGACACCGGTATCGGCATCGCGCCGGAGCATCTCGGCCGAGTCTTCCAGGCTTTCTTCACGACCAAGAGTCGGGGGACGGGCCTCGGACTGGCGATCGCAGCGCGGGCCGTCGAGCAGCACGGGGGCCGCATCACGGTGGCGAGCGAGCCCGGACGGGGCAGCACGTTTACGATCGCGCTCCCGGTGGACGCGCCCATCGGGTGCACGAGAAGGGAGGCACATGCCGCCCCGGGTGCTGGTCGTTGACGACGAACGGCTGATCCGCTGGTCGCTCGAGCAAACGCTCGAGAAGGGCGGCTACGAGGTGGCCACCGCCGAGCACGGAGCCGCCGCCCTCGCCTCCGTGCGTGAGGAGCCGCCCGATCTCGTCCTCCTGGATCTCAAGCTGCCCGACGTCGATGGCATCCAGGTGCTCCGTCAGATCAAGGCGCAGCAGCCGACGGTGCAGGTGGTGATCATGACGGCCTACGCCGACGTCGGCACTGCCGTCGAGGCGATGCGGCTCGGCGCTTACGATTACTTGCCGAAGCCCATCGACTTCGACGCCCTCGCCGTCAGCTTGCGGAACGCGCTGGAAGCCAGCCGGCTGAGGCGAAAGGTCACGCTCCTGCGCGAGAAGCTCTCGCCCTCGCACTTCGACCACGTCATCGGCGAGAGCCGGGTGATGAGGGAGGTGGTGGCCCTCGCCCGAAAGGTCAGCGCGAGCGGCGCCAGCACGGTGCTCATCCAGGGCGAGAGCGGGACCGGCAAGGACATCCTCGCCAAGGCCGTCCATTACGAGAGCGCGCGCGCCAACGAGCCGTTCATGGACGTCACGTGCACGGCGATGCCGGAGACCCTGCTGGAGTCCGAGCTCTTCGGTCATGAGCGGGGCGCGTTCACCGACGCCAAGACCCAGAAGAGGGGCCTGCTCGAGCTCGCCGACGGTGGCACGGTGTTCCTCGACGAGATCGGCGACATGACGCATGCGCTCCAGGCGAAGCTCCTGCGCGTCCTCGAGGAGCGCCGCTTCCGTCGGGTCGGGGGCACCCGTGACATCAGCGTCGACATCCGGATCGTCGCCGCGAGCAACCGCGATCTTCGAGCGGCGGCGGAGCAAGGGACGTTCCGGAAGGACCTCTACTACCGCCTGCAGGTGGTCACCATCACCATCCCGCCCCTCCGCGAGCGCCGCGAGGACATTCCGCTGCTCGCGCGTCACTTCCTCCGACATTTCAGCCGAGAGTTCAGGAAGCCCGTGCCGGACATCGTCCCGGACGCCGAGCGCCTGCTCGTCGAGTACGACTGGCCCGGAAACGTCCGGGAGCTCAGGAACGTCATCGAGCGCGCGATGATCCTGATCGAGGGTGCCGGCCTCGGCCTCGTGGACCTTCCGCCCGAGATCGGCAGCCGCGCGATCACCCTCTCGTCCGCGCCGCAGTTCGCGCTGCCGCCGGGCGGCCTCGTGCTCGAGGCCGTCGAGCGTGAGTTCGTGCGCCAAGCGCTCGCGCAGACGCACGGCAATCAGACGCGGGCGGCCCGGCTCCTCGGTCTTACACGGGACGAGTTCCGCTATCGGGTCAAGAAGTTCGACGTCGGCCGTCCCGGCAGCGACGGTGGCCCATGAAGTCGTATCACGCGAGCCGGTTCCAGGGATTCCTCCTGGCCAGCGCCATCCTGATCGGCTCTGTGGTCGCCGCATCCGGCGTGCTCGCGGGGCGGTTCTTCGAGGCCCAGGTCCTTGCCCAGGAGGAGAGCCACACCGCCCAGCTCGTGAGGTCCCAGGCGCGGCAGCATCTGGAGGCCGGGGCTTTCGCGTGGCCGCCGCTGCCGGAGCGTCCGCCGAGTTTCCGGACCTTCCTGGAGGGTCTTCCCGGCGTGTTTCGGATCAAGGTGTTCGACGGCGACGGCCGCATCGTGTGGTCGGACGAGTCTCGGCTGATCGGGCGCACATTTCCGGACAGCGCGTACGTGGCCACGGCGCTGAGGGGACACGTGGTCACGGTGCTGGAGAGCCCGCAGCGCCCCGAGCATCTCTACGAGCGCGCGAAGAAACACGTCGCCCAGGCCTACGTCCCGATCACGCTGCCGGGCCGGTCAGGCGTGATCGGGGTGATCGAGACATACAAGGATGTGACGGATGTCGTGGCCGGCATCCACCAGGCCCGCCGGCGGATCTGGGTCGTCGCGGGTGGACTGGGAGCCCTCCTCTACCTGGCGCTTGCCGGCGTCGTGTGGCGGGCATGGCTCAACGAGCGCCGCGTGATCGACCGGCTCGCGGAGTCCCACGCCGCGCTGACCGCGAAAGCCGCCGAGATCGAGCGCGCCAACCGCGCGCTCCACGACGCGCAGGCTCAGCTCGTCGAGAAGGAGCGCATGGCCGCGGTGGGCGAGATCGTCGTCAGCCTCCACCACGCGATCTTGAATCCACTCACCGGAGTCCTCGGCGCGCTCGAGGTGCTCAAGCGGGAGAGCGGGATCCGCACGGCGACGCGGACGGCTCTGGCCGAGGCCGAGCACGAGGTGCGCAAGGTCGAGCAGCTCGTTCGTCGTCTGACGACGATGCGCCGGGTGGCGGGGACGTCGTACGTCGGCGATACGTCGATGCTGGACGTCGAGCGCTCGTGCGACCCCGATCGCTTCGCTGGGTGATTTCGCCGCTGTGTGGGGACAATGCCCCAGCTCCTCCCCGGGACGCCGCGCCCTGTCGCGTAGCGACGCGTGGTTGGCGACATCTCTGCCGCGGCATCGCTCTTGCGCTGGCATGTGACCGGTGGAGCGCTCCGACGAGCGAGCGCTCACCGGGGAGGGTGCCATGGGCAGAGTGCTGATGGCGATCATCGTTGCGGTCGCGCTCGTCGTCGCGATCTCGAGCGACACACGCGCGCAGAATCCGACCACGCACAACATCTTCGTGAGCCTCATCGAGGTGAAGGGAGGGACGACGGTCGACAAGCTGCAGCCCCCGCCGCAGAACCCCAAGGATCTGTCGAAGGGCTACGAGTTCAAGGGGCCGGGGGTTGCTGACAAGAGCTCGCCGCATCGCTGGGAGGTCTCCACCTACATGTTCGCGCCGGCCTTCATGACCGTCCGGCAGGGCGACGAGGTCGTCTTGACCGCGTTCGTCGTCAACGGCGACGAGCACGAGGTGTGGATCAACGCCCCCGACGGGACCACCGTCGTTCCCAGGACGAAGTGGAGCCGCGGTCGGGAGTACCAGGCTCGCTTCGTCGCCGAGCGTTCCGGCCCTTACCAGCTTCTCTGCTCGGGCCACGCGCCGACGATGACAGCGACAGTGTTCGCGCTGCCAAGGTAACCGCCGTCACGCGCAGCGGGTGGCCATCGGGCCACCTCCTGCGCCGAGCGGCTCCCACCACGGATCCCGGAACGGCTGCACTCGAGATCTCCGATTGCGCATTCTCGTACGTGGAGGCAAGGTGAGGGCGCTCGGCGAGCGCCGTCACGAGATCGGGTAAGGAGATCCGCATGCCGATCGCGATCCGCGACACGACGGTCGTCACGGCCGACGCCGCCCGCACCGTGCACCACGACGCCGCGCTGGTGGTCGACGGCGACCGCATCGCCGCCATCGGGCCCACCGCGGAGATCGACCGCCGCTTCCCCGACGCCGAGCGCGTCGACGGCCGCGGCAAGGCGGTGTTCCCCGGGCTGGTGAACTGCCACACGCATCTCTGGTTCACCGTGGCGCGCGGGATTCAGGAGGACTTCGGCTTCCCCTCGACGCTGCGCTTTCCCACCACCGTGCAGGCGATGGTCAGCGCCGAGGAGAACGCGGTGTTCGCGATGCTCGGCGCGCTCGAGTGCCTGCGCGGCGGCAACACGACGATGCTCGAGATCGGCACGCGCGTGCCCGACTACGCGAAGGTGGTGGCGGGCACGGGCCTGCGCGTGGTCTTCGGGCAGAGCACGAGCGACCTCGAGCCCGCGGGCATCCGCGACAACCGCTTCGTCTACTCGCCGGCGCTCGCCGAGAAGACGCTGCGCGGCGTGGACGACGTGATCTCGGCGTGGCACGGCGCCGAGAAGGGGCGCATCACGTGCGTGGTCGCCGCGCACGCGCCGGAGGCGTGCTCGCCGGAGCTCTTGCGCGCGTCACGCGCTCTGGCGGAGCGGCGCGACGTCGGCACCACGATCCACCTCGACCAGAGCCACTGGGAGGTGGAGTCGGTGATGAACGTCCGCGGCGTGCGTCCCGCCGAGTACCTCTTCCAGCACGATTTCCTGTCGCCGCGGCTCGTCGCCGCGCACTGCCGCTTCATGACGCCGGGCGAGATCGCGCACCTCGGGCGCAGCCGCGCGTCCGTCTCGCACAACGCGGCGATGGCGGCGCGCCGCGCGGCGGCGCCGCCGATCCAGGCGCTGGCCGCCGCCGGCTGCACCATCGCGGTCGGCACCGACAACATGGCGCACGACATGCTCGAGGCGATGCGCACGGCGCTGTTCGTCGAGCGCATCTCGCGCCAGGACGGCGAGCGCCCGTGGCCGGAGGACGTGCTGGAGTGGGGGACGCTCGACGGCGCCCGGGCGCTCGGCCTCGGAGCCGACGTTGGCAGCCTCGAAGTGGGGAAGAAGGCCGATCTGATCGTGCTCGACGCGCGCCGCCCGCACCTGGTGCCCGCGCTGCGCATCGTGTCGGGCTGGATCCACAACGGCCAGGCGAGCGACGTGGAGTCGGTGATGGTCGACGGGCGCTGGCTGATGCGCGATCACAAGGTGCTGACTATCGACGAGGCCGACATCGTGACGCGCGCCGAAGAGATCGGCCGCCGCGTGTGGCGCCAGCTCGTCGATCGCCACCCGAACGTCCCGTTCCCGATCACGCTCCCGCCGCTGTGCTCAGCGGCCAGGTGAAGAAGAACGTCGAGCCCTGACCGACGGCGGACTCGACCCAGAGGCGGCCGCCCGAGCCTTCGACGATCTTCTTGACGATCGCGAGACCGATGCCCGTACCCTCGGCTTCGATCTCCTCGAGCCGCTGGAACGTCTCGAAGATCTTCGTGTGGTAGCGCGGATCGATGCCGATCACGTTGTCGCGCACGAAGCACTCCGCCCACCCGTCACGGTTGACGCGGCCGATCTCGACCGTCGGCGACTCGACGGCGTCGCCCATGTACTTCACCGCGTTGCCGATGAGGTTGCCGAAGACCTGGTCCAGCTCCGTGCGCGCGGCGCTGAGGACGCCGAGATCGCCGCGCGTCACCTTGATCCCGCGCGCGGCGGCGGCCTCGCCGATCACGAGCAGCACGCCGTCCACGATCTCGTCGAGCACGACCTCGACGCGCGCCTGGTCGCCGCGCCCGCTGCGCGCGAGCGTGAGCACGTCACGGATGAGGGCCTCCATCCGGCCGACGGTCGCGGTGATGCGTGCGAGGTAGTGCGCGCCCTCCTCGCCGAGCGCGGGCCCGTACTCCTCCGCGAGCAGCCCGGCCATGCCCTGCAGGCTGACGAGCGGCGCCTTGAGATCGTGGGAGACCGCGTAGGCGAAGCTGTCGAGCTCGGCGTTGCGCGCGGTGAGCTGCGCCGCCTGCGCCTCGAGGTGCGCGTTGCTGCGGCTGACGTCGGCGTAGAGGCGCGCGTTCTCGAGCGCGATCGCGGCCTGTGAGGCGAACGCCGCCGCGATCTGCACGTCGCCGTCCGAAAATCCCTCCGCCCGGTGCGTGCGATTGGCGAGCACCCCGACCACGCGGTCGCCGATCTTGACCGGCACCCCGAGCCACGCGCGGCACCCGATGCGGTTCAGGACCTCGAGACGGGCCGGGAGCAGATCGGCGTCGCCGTCGCAGACGTTCACGGGCTCGCCGGTCGTGACGACGGCGCCCGACAGCGCCTCGCGCACGTGGATGCTCTTCCGCACGGTGACTCGCCCGATCGCGCCCCAGGTGCCGAGCAGGACGAGCTCGTCGCCCTCTAGCCGGCGGAAGCCCACGGAGTCGGCGTTGATCAGGCGGCCGCAGCCTTCGGCCAGCATGTCCAGCAGCGCTTCCACGGACTGGATGCGCGAGAGCTGCCGGCTGGCTTCGAGGAGCGCTTCGAGGCGCTCCTGCCGCACCGTGAGCTCCGCGAGCGTGTCGGCGTTGTGCACCGCGAGCGCCGCCTGGTCGGCGAAGCGCTGCGCGAGGCGTGCCTCGTCGTCGCCGAAGGTCCGCCCGATGTTGTCCGCGACGAGCAGCGCGCCGATGACCTCGTCCTTCAGCATGAGCGGGACGGCGAGGGTCGCCCGGCGCGGCGTGCTTTCGACCACCGCGCGCTGCGCATCGGTCAGCGTGATCCGCGGATCCTCGAGCGCGTTGGCGCTGAACACCGGGCGCCGCTCGGCGATCGCGCGGCCCGCGACGCCCGTGTGCCTGGGATAGACGAAGCCGGGGTTCACGACCGCGGGGCCGGTCGTCGAGACGGCGACGACCGTCTGGTCTCCGGACGCGCGATCCACGCGCACGAGCGACGCGAAGCTGGTGCCGAGCAGCGTGTTGATGCTGGCCAGCACCTGACGGTGGACGAGCTCGGGCTCGAGCGATTGCGTGAGGCCGCGCGTCACCTCGTCGAGGGCCTCGGCCGCGTGCCGCCGCGCCTCGCTCTCCTCGTAGAGGCGCGCGTTCTCGATGGCCGTCGCCGCGAGCGTCGCGAGATTCTGGACCACTTCGACTTCGCGGGGCGTGAACTCGTGCGCCCCGTGGTACTGCGCGCCGAGCACGCCGACGACGTCGTCGCGGAAGAGGATCGGGACGGCGAGATACGCGCGGAACCGCGCGGACCGCGCAAAGAGCTGCTGCAGGTCGCCCGTGTACCGGACGTTCGGATCGTTGACGCGATCGGAGCTCCAGATGGGGCGCCGCTCGGCGTACGCACGCCCGGCGACGCCCTGGCCGGACTTCAGGACGAGCGACTTGACCATCGCGTCGTCGTGGTTGCTGCCGCGCACGTAGACGATGCCGCCCCGGGCTTCGTCCCAGCGGTAGGAGGCCGCGCCGTCGCAGCCGAGCGCGTCGACGACGCCGTCGACGACCGCGTCGAGGATCTGCTCGACGCTGCGGCGCGTCGAGAGCCGGCGCGCGAGCTCGTACGACGCGGTGATCTCGCGGTCGCGCCGGCGATGGCTCTCGACGAGCTTCGCGTTGCGGAGCGCCGTCGCCGCCTGGCCGAGGAAGGCCGTCAGCGCCTCCGACGATTCGCGCACGGTGCACATGAGGACGCCGAGGACGGTGTCTTCGTGAACGATCGGCACCGCGTGCATCCCCGGCATGTGAACGGCCTGCCGCTTGCGCGCGACTTCGCGCGCGACGCCGTGCCGGGCCGTCACCTCGTCGGCCGTCCAGAGCGTGACGACGGCGGACTCCGAGATCGCGGTGGCCGTGGCGGTCACGGTGCGGAGGACCTCGTTCACGTCCAGGGACGCGAACAGACGATCGGTGGCGTCTAGGGTGCGGTTCGTCATTGCGCCTCATTCGGATATCGGACGATCCGGTGCCAGAGTCGAGCGGCACTCAAGAGTCCTGAGGCGCCTGCCGATAGATGCCGTATGGGGCGATTCTGAGTTTCGCTCGCCGCCGGCCTCTGCGTGGCGGCACTGGTGGCTCCGGTACGGGCGCTCGCTGTCGACGACCGGATCGTCGTCGGTGGCGCGGGCGCCCACATTCCGGTCATGCAGGCCCTCGCCGACGCCTACAACGCCCGGAACCCGTCCATCGTGCCTATGCCCGCACCCCGCTCATCGTCGGCGCGCACGCCGACGTCCGGGTCGCCGGCCTGAACGCCGAGCAGGTCTTCCGGAACCTCCTGTCGAACGCCATCAAGTACGCCGGCGACACGACGGCGCCGCGTGTCGAGATCGGGCTGCGCGACGCGGGCGCGACGTTCTCCTTCGCGTGGCCTACGCCACCTGGTACTTCTTGATCGTCGCCTGATCGAACGCGAGGCCCAGGCCGGGCTTCGGCGGGACCACGATCTGGCCGTTCTCGATCTTCGGTGTCTCCTCGAAGAGACGCAGCGTCCACGGCATGTACTCGACCGTGAGCCCGTTCGGGATCGCGGCGATCAGGTGGACGTGGATCTCCGGGATCAGGTGGCTCACGACCGGGAGATTGAACGCCTCCGCCATGCCCGCGATCTTCATCCAGTGCGTGATGCCGCCCGCGCGCAGCATGTCGATCATCACGATGTCGATCGAGCGGTGCTCGAGGAGCTGGCGGAACGGCGCGATCCCGTAGACGTACTCGCCGGCCGCGACCGGCGTGCTGAGCGCGTCCGCGATGCGCGCGAGGCCCTGGAAGTCGTCGGCCGTCGTCGGATCCTCGAGCCAGTAGAGGTTGAGGCCGCGCTCCTCGAGTCGTCGGGTGACGTCGATCGCGTGGTGCACGCTCCAGAGCTGGTTGATGTCACACATGAGATCCACGTCGGGGCCGATGCCCTCGCGCATCACACGCACGCGCTCGATCGACTCGCCGATCGTCTTCTCGCTTCCGCACTGCATCTTCATCTGGCGGAAGCCGAGACTCTTGAGGTGCGGGCCCGCCTTCGCGAGGTAGTCGATCGGATGCGGACGCATCAAGGCACCGCTCGCGTACGTCGCGACGCGGTCGCGCAGCCCGCCGAGCAGCGCGCACACGGACTGGTTCACCGCCTTGCCCTTGATGTCCCAGCACGCCATGTCGACGGGCGCGAGCGCGAGCGAGAAGATCCCGCCCGGCCCGCAACTGCTCGCCGCCCTCCGGCACTTCGCGGTGATCGCTTCGGTCTGTGTCGGATCGTCGCCGACGATCAGCTCGCCGAGCGTCTGCACCGCGGAGCGCAGCGCCGGCGTCAGCGCGCCGCCGAAGAACGTGAGGCCGATGCCGACCAGGCCCTGGTCGGTGCCGAGCTCGAGCGTGACGAACTCGCGCATCTCGGTGGTGGGCGGCAGGCCGACGACGAGCGGGTTGTCGGCGGGCGTGCGAATGATCTTCGTGTTTACGTGGGTGACTTTCATGGAGACCTCAGGTCGCGAGACCGAAGAGGGATGTCATGCGCTGCGCTTCCGCCATGGCGGTCATGTCGGCGTCCGGCGTGCGGCGCTCGAAGCGGCTGGCCGCATCGAGCACGCGGGGGAGCAGCGTGAGGTCGCCGGCGGTGTTGATGTGGATGTCCGGAATCCCGAGCACCCAGTGCACGGCGCGGTCGATGTCGGCCTGCGCCTCGAGCGGCTGATACCACGTCGTGTGCGTGCGCTCGGTCGTGGCCCACGGCCCGCGCGCGATCGACTTGATGACCTGCACGGCCACGCGGCGCTCGCGGCACGTCGCGAGCAGCGTCTCGAACGCCTCGCGATAGCGCGGATCGTTCGCCATGAAGACGTTGTAGGGGAGCAGCACCGAGTCGAAGTCGTAGCGCGCGAGGCTGCGCTTGTGCATCGCCGCGATCGTCCAGCCGTGGCCGGTCACGCCGATGTGGCGCGCGAGCCCCTGCGCCTTCGCCTCGATCAGCGCTTCCAGCGCGCCGTCGGGACCCATCGCGCGGTCCCAGTCGTCCGGATGCCCGAGCGCGTGCATCTGGATCATGTCGACGTGGTCGACGCGCAGCCGCTCGAGCGAGCGATGGAGGTCGTCGCGCGCGCCCTTGGCGTCGCGACTGCCCGTCTTGGTGGCGAGGAAGAAGTCCTTGCGGTGGCGCGCCATCCACGGGCCGATCCGCAGCTCGGAATCGCCGTAGCGGATCGCAGTGTCGATGTGATTCACCCCGTAGCGGAGGAGGACTTCGAGCGCGCGATCCGCCGCGTCCTGGTCCACGCGCGCGAGGGCCGCCGCGCCGAACAGCGTGACGGTGCTCTGATGCCCGGTGCGTCCGAACGGCCGCTTTTGGATCATGGGAAGGAGCATATACTCGCGTTCGATGCAGCGGCGCAAGCTCGGCAAGACGGACATGAACGTGAGCGTTCTCGGCTTCGGTGGCTCCGAGATCGGGTACGAGAGCGCGAGCGTCCGCACGGTCACGAAGCTCCTCGGCAGCGCGCTCGACGCCGGCCTCAACGTGATCGACACGGCGGAGTGCTACGAGGACAGCGAGGTGCTGATCGGCAAGGCCGTGGGCGCGCGCCGGCGCGACTTCTTCCTGTTCACGAAGTGCGGACACGCCGGCGGGTGGGGCCGCGCGGACTGGCGGCTCGACGCGTTGACGAAGAGCATCGAGCGCAGCTTGAAGCGCCTCGGGACCGACCACGTCGATCTCGTCCAGCTCCACAGCTGCTCGCTGGACGTGCTGAAGCGCGGCGACGCGATCCTGGCGCTCGAGCGCGCGCGCGCGCGGCTTCACGCGCTACATCGGCTACAGCGGCGACGGCGCCGCCGCGCGCTACGCGATCGAGACCGGGCGCTTCGACACGCTGCAGACGTCGGTCAGCATCGCCGACCAGGAAGCGCTCGAGCTCACGCTGCCATTGGCGCGCGAGCGCGGAATGGGCGTGATCGCGAAGCGCCCGCTCGCGAACGTCGCGTGGCGCTACACGCGGCGGCCCGACTCGTACTACGCCGACTACTGGGAGCGCCTGAAAGAGCTCGACTACGCGTTCCTGAAGGGGGCATGGGGGTCCTCGGCTGTGGGGCCCCCATCTTCAAAGAAGCCTGCCGCCGCCGTCGCCACGGCGCTGCGCTTCACGCTCGGCGTGCCCGGCGTGCACACCGCGATCGTCGGCACCAGCAAGCCCGAGCGGTGGCACGAGAACGCCGCGCTGCTCGACAAGGGCGCGCTGCCGAAGACCGAGTTCGACGCGATCCGCGCCCGTTGGGCCGAGGTCGCGGAGCCATCATGGGAGGGTCAGGTATGAGCATCCGCTTCGACGCGTCCGCGCCGTACGAGGTCGAGGAGAGCGACGTTCCGTTCGCAAAGGTCGACGGCAAGGAATTCCTGGCGCGCGTCTATCGCCCGAAGGGCACGCCAGCGGCGCCGCTCGGGGCGATCGTCGACATCCACGGCGGCGCGTGGACGCGCCTCGACCGGACCGCCGGTGTTCACGCAGGGCGCGGGCTCGCGGCCAGCGGCCTCGTCGTCGCGTCGCTCGACTTCCGGCAGGGGCCCACGTCGAAGCACCCGGCGATGGCGCAGGATGCCGCCGCCGGTGTCAGGTGGATGCGTGCGCACGCGCAGAAGCTCGGCGTCGATCCCGCGCGTGTCGCTCTTCTCGGACAGTCGAGCGGCGGCCACATCGCGCTGCTCGTCGCCGTGCAGCCGGGCGTGTTCGGCGGCACGCCGATCGTGATGCCGGACGGCTCGTTCAGCACGGCCGGAGACGACACGGTTGCCTGCGTGCTCGCCGGGTATCCCGTCGCCGATCCGCTGCGGCGCCACAGGTTCATGGGGGAGCACGTGAGCGATCCGAAGTTCCCGAACGCGCCGCGGCTCGTCGAGTCGAGCGTCGGCTACTTAGGCACCGAAGC